>Ga0302266_10000010_pt1 | contig 198024 bp, 187 predicted proteins | sample III_Bog_E1_2_FD_194559 | JGI IMG/M metagenome (GOLD analysis project Ga0302266, IMG submission 194559) | Peat permafrost microbial communities from Stordalen Mire near Abisko, Sweden - III_Bog_E1_2 | ecosystem: Environmental > Terrestrial > Soil > Wetlands > Peat | place: Sweden: Abisko...
CCCGACTTCGGTCGGTTTTATGGCTCGCGCGCCACTTGTTTGTGCAAGGTCGCGCTCGCCAAAAACCTCCCTCATCGCTCACGCGAACACGAGTTCACCGACGGACGGGTTAAAAAAATATTCGCTGTTAAGCGAAATGTTACCTGTAATATTTTGGTGGCGCAGGATTATTCTGCGGCACATAGTTGTTCTGCGGGGCATAGTTATTTTGTGGAACATAACTATTATGAGGAATGAAATTAATTTGTGGCAAAAAGTTGTTTCGTGGAATTATTCGAATGGGATAATCCATGAAAAACGTAATGGTCTGGCAATTTGGCGGAAGATTATTATCTTGAATCCGATAGTTGTTATAGGCCTCTGGACTGTAACTTTGATTAACAACGATAGTTGAACGCAATGAAAATTTGGTAATGGTTGGCGATGGGTCTTGGCTCTTCTTAAATTTAATTGATACCCTTAGCTGCTCTCCGGGTCTGATGAGAGTTAGATTAAGTGGGTTTTGCCGGATGGGATGAATTCCCAACAGCCCCTTGTCATTTGCACTATATTCTATTCCATCTCCCGAAATTAAAGTGGATTGCAATGGACAAGGCTCTCCAATGCATTGATCGGATAACATGGCTAAAGGGAATTCGCCGTCGTTCTCAGCCAATCTGAAACGCGGCATACTGCGGACGCGGTATGCTCAAAACACGCGTAGCAATTCCGCTTCACAATGCGGATGGGAAACTCGTCGGCTACGCCGGTCGTGTGGTGGATGATTCAATGATCACCGAAGATAATCCACGCTATCGTTTTCCCGGTAAACGGGAAAAGGACGGCACGGTGTTTGAATTCCGAAAGACGCTGTTTTTATACAACGGCTTTCGCATCAAAGCGCCGGTTGACAATCTGATTATTGTCGAGGGATTCACTGGTGTCTGGTGGCTCAACCAAAACGGGCTGCCGTCCGTGGTGGCGACAATGGGGGCGGACTGCTCTGAAAGACAGGCTGAACTCATTGTGTCCCTAGTTAAGCCAAACGGTAAGGTTTGGATTGCACCGGATGGCGATGCTGCCGGTTTGCGGCACGCTCAAACCCTGCTGACGCTCCTTTCGCCTCACCGCGCAATCCGGTGGCTGAAACTGGATGATGGCAAACAACCGACGGATTTGTCGGGAGAACAATTGAAAACACGCTTCATGGTTTGAAGCACACAAGCGACTCGTGAGGGTCGCTTTTTTATGTTCAAATTATGGAGCGGAGACTTGTTCAAGCGCATCCAAGCTACTGATTAAATTTTGTTTGGGGTCAAATTCAATGTTCCGGTCATTTGGCGTCGGGTTCAAATAATAACTAAACTGCATGAAGTCGCCGTAGATTTTGCCATAGTATGCACTCACGATGTTGCCCTCGTCATTTTTGACTGTCCGCACCCGAAAAAAATAATTGCGATTCGGGTTATTCATATCATCCTTCGCGCCTTGTCCCGGATGGTGGCTCATGGTTTTGACCACTTGCGTCAGATAACCATTTGTTGGAGTTTCATGCGGCGAACGCAGGCCGCTTCCTTTTTCGGCATCAGGCACGACAAACTCCTGAATGCCATCGTCAGGTTCGGGGAAACTCACCGTTAATTTGTAGTCAAAGTCGTTTCTCGATTTTTGATCGAGCTTGCCGAAGAAAATGATGTCAGTAGTGACACCTTTTCCATACGGCCCCACCCAATCGCCAACCATTAAATCATAACCTACTGGTTGATTAAAAACGGGCGGCCCTTTTACAACGCGCTTTGCATACATAGCAATGGGCTTGCCGATTTTCTTTAATAAAAGTGTTTGAGTGAAAATCCATTTGGCGGGGTCGTATCCTTGACCTAGATCGCGTTGTGCCCAAGTGAAGTAGTATCCTTGTTTTTCAATGCGAAAACTTAAAAGGTATCCAATTATGCTTGGTTCCGAAGCGTAAGCGGCAATAAAAACACCATTGGTGTCGGTTATTCCATCAATGCTGGTCGGGATCGAATTGGTAAAAAAACCAATTCCTGCATTGGCTCCTGCTACTGGGTTGCTATTTTCGTCTATTATTTTTAAAGTTGCCTTCCATTCGGAAATAGGACCTCCAGTTTGGGCAAACCCACAAATCGTCGCTGATAAAATCAATGCAAGATAGAGATAGTGTTTCATATTCATTTGAGATTGCCGATGGTGACGAACTGATTGAATAGTTTGTAGGTGAAGGTGTAGGCCACTTGTTGAAAATCGGAATGATACCAATTGTTATTACGTTCACCACTTGCTAAGCGGTCTTGTGGCCATCCATTTTCATAGACGGACTGCATATTAAAATTATGAGGATTTCCCGGCTGATCCAAGCTAGTTAGCGGATTTGCCCCGACTGGCAGTGTGAGCGCCGGAATCGTATCGGACAAGAGCCGGTTACGAAACACTTTCGCATAACTACTGCCAGACGTGCTATACAGCGCCAAATGCCGCGCTCAATGACGAAGTTAGTCGCCGTGACGCCCTGCGGCGGTGTCCATGAAAGATATGGCCTGAGACTTGGGCACGCCGCCCTTAAGTGAACACAAGCGTGCATTAACGCCATGAGACAGATTATGGCTGAATCCGATCCATCCCAGGATTCGTCAAGACGGTCAATTAGAAAGATGAAATCAAAATTCGCGTTGACGCGGATTGATGTTACTTCCTTAATCAAATCTTCTGACCGGCGAATTTGTCTGAGCCAAAGTTTGTCGTTTTGATTACTAAAAGCTTCGAATATTTCTTCAACGATATTAATGACTCGCGTATCAAAATCGCATTGTTCAATTAGCCCGCGATCCTTGTTAAAACTGGGATAAGTTTCTGAAAAATGCCATAATTTTTGCGCGCTCCAGTATTTAGCCAACTCTCCAAGTAACGCACGTTCAAAAGCGCTGACTAACGATTTGAATGGACGCTGCCGTGTATCATGAAATTGTTCATGAGAAAGAGGCAATTTTAGCAGATCAAAAATCTGTGGGGCTATGGAAATTGCCCGCCGATTTTTTGAAAGAAGATGATAAGTTATTGCGGTTTTTCCGCTTCCGCGTCTGCCAACAAAAAAACATTTGTGATTGTCTGGTTGGCTTGCAACCAGGGATGCGGGCGTGCTTACAAATATGCCGGGATCATCTCGCACCAAATCGTATTCAGCAAATGATTGTCCAATTTGGATTCTTTGCAGCGCATCTTTGGGGGCTAGATAGCTCACAGTGCGATTGAGAGTATTTGCTTTATTTAAACCCTGCAATCTTTTTGCAAAAAGCCTTAAATTCGATGTCTGGATTGCAAAACACGGAAAAAATTGCCGTGCCCACCAGTAAAATCTTAATAAACTCCAGTTTTGAGAGGTGGCACGGCTTAAGCTTAAAGTGAACAGAAGACGAGCATTTAAAAACTGTGAGGAACAATGGGAAACCAAGTTAACAACCCAGTTTCAAAATGGCTCGTCTTCGTCTTTTATTTCCACCCTAACCCGCGACGAATGCCGCGCCAGCGGCAACAGGTCATAACCCGTGACGATTAGAAGTCAAATTCGTCGCTCCTCCGTCAGTTGCTGCGATTCAAAAACCTTCAGGGCGGATCAGCGAGCGGGGACGAAATATGCCCGGAGCTTTTCGCGAAGGGTCTTTTTCGGGCCGGCTCGCCCGCCCGTCACCGCCAAAGTCTTGGGGATGTTTCGAGACCGGAGGGTCGCCCGCCGGAGGGGGATTAAGGGGGCGTAGGCGGGTTGCCCGCAGTGGCGAGACAACTCCGCAAGTCTTTGGCGGTGCGCCATTCCGGCGCTACCCGTTTAACCCGTCGTAACCCGTCCTCCGGGCAAGGGAGCGCTCACCGCTCCCGCCGCCCACTCGTTCAAACCCGTCCAAAACCGTAAAGGACATTCCTGTCCTTTACCCGTAAAACCCGTCCGTCGGTGAACTCGTGTTCGCGTGAGCGATGAGGGAGGTTTTTGGCGAGCGCGACCTTGCTCAAACAAGTGGCGCGCGAGCCATAAAACCGACCGAAGTCGGGGGTGGCAGACAAGGGCGAAATTTTAGAATCCCATTGTTAACAAAAGGGATTCTGAAACAACAACCCCTCCCCGTGTGGGGAAGGGTCTGGGGATACCCTAAACAAGGGGGTTTTCATCAAAGAAGGTTCGAACTTTATTCAAAAGACACCACCATCCAAAAGCCCGGCAATGCTTCGTAATTTAGCCCGTAAAAACTGGGGTTTTATCACTTTCAAAATTTTGACCCATCCGAATTGGCACAAACTTGGTGAGGACAAGAAATCAAACCAATTAGCATTTTCTTACCAAACTCCTGCGGCGTGAAGGCTCACCGAGCGCTTCGATCGCTCGGTGTTTATGTCTAGGCCAAAATCTATTATACCAATGACGTGGACTGAGGCTGGGTTTTGGATGGGATCGAACACCTACTCCAGCCGGAGGCCGTGCATGGGTGACGGCGATCAATCGGCACCAATTGCTGTGCACACTTGCATCTTGCTTGGAACATCACAAGGCTCAAGGTGTCTCGACTTCGCCCGTTGGCATCGGCTTCATGAGTGCGGCGTTTTGTTCGTCACTCGCTTCAGGCACAATTTCCGCTGCGTCCGCCACTAAAAGAGCTTGTGGGGGAAACACCTGATGGCGGCGATTGATGTTTTAGATAGAATGGATATTGATTCCTGAACATTTCAATGCAGCATGCTTAGTGGTTCCGAAAGTTGTTGGAATTCCATAGCGGGGTGGTTTGTAAAAGGCAAAAAAATGGGCAAAAATCCAGATGAAAATGTGAACGAGACGCGCGCGGCGCAGGCCAGAACGCATTCCGATCAGGCAGCGACGCAGGCAGAACAGGCCAATACCCGAACCAATCAAGCCGAGACCCGGAAGGCGCAAGCCGTCACCCAGTCCGCCCAAGCGAAAACCCAGACGGAGCAGGCGGCCACGCAGACCGAGCAGACCGACACCCGCACCGATCAGGCGGAGACGAAATCCGAGCAGGCTAAAACTCGCACGGCGCAAGCAGAGACGCAGACGGCCCAGGCGAACACGCGGTTGGCCCAGGCGGAGACCAAGACCGAACAAGCCCGGACGCGCGCGGCGCAGGCCGAGACGCGCAACGAGCAGGCCAATACCCAAACGGCGCAGGCGGCGACGCGCACGGAACAAGCCCGCACGTGGCTGGCAGAAAAAGACCTCCGCGTTTCCGAATTGAGTTATCGCCGGTTATTTGAAGCGGCGCTGGATGGCATCTTGATTCTAGATGTGGCGACAGGACGCATCCTCGACGTGAATCCCTATCTGTTCAACTTGCTAGGATTTTCCCGCGCTGAAATGGTCGGCAAAACCGTCGGGGAAATCAGCCCGTTCAAGGATCTCGTTTCCAATCAGACGATGTTGGAGCAGTTGCAAAAGGACGGGTATGTGCGGTATGAAGACCTGCCTTTGGAGACGAAGGACGGGCGCAAGATTGCCGTGGAATTTGTCAGTAACGTCTACCAAGCCGGCGAAGAGAAAGTGATCCAATGCAACATTCGGAATATCACCGAACGCAAGAAGGCGGAAGCCGTTTCTAGCTTGCTGGCGGCGATTGTTGCTTCGTCGGACGACGCCATCATCGGCAAAGATATGCAGGGCGGCATCACCAGTTGGAACCGCGGCGCGGAAAAGGTTTTCGGTTATACCGCCAGTGAAATGGTGGGCACTTCGATTCTGCGGTTGCTGCCCCTGGACCGGCTGGCGGAGGAGGATCAAATTTTGGAGAAAATTGCGCGGGGCGAAAGTGTCCAGCATTTTGAAACCTTGCGGTTGACCAAGGACGGCCGGCTGATTGACGTCTCGGTCACCGCTTCGCCGATCAAGGATGCCACTGGCAAAGCCATCGGCGTGTCAAAAGTGGTGCGGGACATTTCGCAGCGCAAGCAGGTGGAGGAGTCGCTGCGGGTGAGCGCGGCGGAATTTCGCACCCTGGCCGAAACCATGCCGCAAATCGTCTGGGTCACCAATGCGGCGGGCGAGAACATTTATTTCAACCAGCGGTGGATGGATTACACGGGACTTTCCCTGGCCGAGAGCCTGGGGGCCGGCTGGAACGAACCGTTTCATCCGGACGACCGGCAACGCGCGTGGGAGGCATGGCAAAAGGCAGTCGTTGGAACCGGTGACTACTCGCTGGAATGTCGCCTTCGCCGCGCCGATGGGGTCTACCGCTGGTGGTGGATATTGGGCGCGCCTTTCAAGGCGGCCGATGGAACCATTCTTAAATGGTTCGGCACGTGCACGGACATTACCGAGCGCAAGCTGGCTGAAAACGTGTTGCTCGAATCAAAACGCTTTCTGCAATCCACCCTTGACGCGCTCTCCTCGCACATCGCGATATTGGATGAGCATGGAACGATCATCGAAGTCAACACCGCGTGGGACCGCTTTGCCCGCGAAAATCATTTCGTGGGCAGTCACGGCATGGGCGACAACTATCTACGGGTCTGCAACTCGGCGATTGGAGATTTTTGCGACGAAGCGCCGACGGTGGCCGGCGGCATTCAGGCCGTCATGGCCGGGCGACAAAATGAATTCCACCTGGAATATCCCTGTCACAGCCTGCGGGAACGGCGCTGGTTTTTGGTGCGGGCCACGCGGTTTGCGGGCGACGGCCCGGTGCGGATCGTCGTGGCCCACGAAAACATCACCGAGCGCAAGTTGTCAGAAGCGGAGGCGCTCTGGAAGACCACGCTGCTGGAAGCACAACTGGATTCCTCGCCGGATGGCATCCTGGTCGTCGACAATCACGGCAAACAATTGCTCCAAAACCGGCGGATGATCGAGCTGTGGAAAATCCCGGCGGACATCGTGGCCGATAAAAATGAAACCGTGCAGATTGCGTTCGCCACGAAGCAGACCACCAATCCGCAGAAGTTCGTGGAGCGGGTGAAATATCTTTACACGCATCCGGACGCGGTGGGGCAGGACGAGATTGAATTGAAGGATGGCACTATTTTGGACCGCTATTCGGCGCCCATCCGGGATCTGGCCAAAAAAAATTACGGGAGAATCTGGTCGTTCCGCGACATCACCCAAAGCCGGAAACTGCAGCAGCAATTTAACCAGGCGCAAAAAATGGAATCCATCGGCCTGCTCGCCGGCGGCATCGCGCATGACTTCAACAACATTCTCGCCGCCATCATCGGCAACATCTATCTGGCGAAAATCGAGGCCGAGCGAAATCCCGTCCTCAATGAATACCTCGGCGAAATCTCCAACGCCACCAAGCGGGCGGCGGATTTGGTCGCGCAAATCCTGACCTTCAGCCGGCAGAAAAAAACGGAGCGCGAAGTCGTCAAACTCAACCACGTGGTGCTGGAGGCATTGAAATTATTGCGCGCCAGCGTGCCTTCCACCATCCGCATCCAGACTGAATTGACGGAAACGCCCACCGTGCTGGCCGACACCACGGCGATTCATCAATTGATCATGAATCTCGGCACCAACGCCTGGCATGCCATGCGCGATCAGCAGGGCATTCTCAAAGTCGAGATGGGCGTCATGGAAGTCGGTGAAGATCTGGCCAAAACGCGCCCGGATCTGCATCCGGGACGTTACGTGCGGTTGTCAGTCAGCGACACGGGCTGTGGCATGGACCAAGCCACGGCGAAACGGATTTTTGAGCCGTTCTTCACCACCAAAGGCGTGGGCGAAGGCACCGGTCTTGGCCTGGCCGTGGTGCATGGCATCATGAAAAGTCATGACGGCGACATCACGGTTTACAGCCAGCCCGGCGAAGGCACGGTGTTTCACCTGTATTTCCCGGTGTTTGAAACAGAAACGATCCTCCGGGAAATTGCGGAAACACCCATTCCGCGCGGCAACGGCGAACATATTTTGTTCGTGGACGATGAAGCCGCGCTGGCCAACTTGGGCAAACGGATGCTCGAACGCTTGGGTTACCAGGTGACTGTCAAGACCAGCGCACTGGAAGCGCTGGCCGCCGTGCGCGCCCAACCGGAGGAATTTGCGCTGGTCATCACCGATTTGACCATGCCGGTCATGGACGGCGCCAAGCTCGGGCGTCAGTTGCTCCAACTGCAACCGCAGTTGCGCATGATTTTGACCACTGGCTACAGCGGGCTCATGACCAACCAGAAAGTGCTGGAGCTGGGGTTTCAAGAATTGCTGAATAAGCCCAGCACCGGCCGGACTTTGGGGGAAACCGTGCATCGCGTCTTGCTGAAGAATCCATAATTTCGTTCCCAATCGTCCCCACGTGAAGCCAGAGTTGGCAGCACGAGCAAATCGCGCTTCCGTGCGCCTGTCGGTTCTCTTCCGGCAGCTACAAATCAGGTTGGGTTTTCAACACGTCACCATAACCGGGGGAAAAATAAAAAATTGGTTGCGCAGTTCCATTTTGTGATTATTATAGTAACAGTTATGGCGAACAACGTTCAGTTCTCGATTGCGATTCATATTTTGGCCGGGCTGGCCTGCGGGTGCGAGCAGAAAGGCGTCACCTCCGGCCAGCTGGCGGCAAGTGTGAACACCAGTCCGAGTTTTGTGCGCCGCACGCTGGCCAAATTATCCAAGGCGGGTTTGGTGGCGACGGCCACCGGCAAAGCCGGTTCGTGCTGGCTGGCCAAGGAGGCGAAAGATATTACGCTGCTGGATATTTACCAGGCCGTGGTTGCGCCGAAGGCCTTTGCCATCCACAATTATGCCGAGCAGAAAGTTTGCTTCGTCAGTTGCCACATCAAAACCGCGCTCGAAAGGGCACTGGCCAAGACGCAGAAGGCGATGGAATCAAGCCTGGATGAGATCAGCCTGGCGCAGATCGTTTCCGAGGTGAAGAAAAAATAAAAAAATTTTACGCTTTACTGTTACTGTGTTAGTAACAGTTAAACAAACCAAACAAACAAAAATGGAAAGAACAACAGTTATGAGCACAAACAATAAACTCGCCGGCAAAGTGGCGGTCGTCACGGGCGCTTCCAAGGGTATCGGTGCGGCCATCGCCAAACAACTGGCGGCGGAAGGCGCGGCGGTCGTCGTCAACTATGCTTCCAGCAAATCCGGCGCGGATAAAGTTGTCGCCGAAATCACGAGTGCGGGCGGAAAAGCTGTCGCCGTGCAGGGCGATGTCGCGAAGAAGGCGGACATTGAGAAATTATTTGCCGAAACGAAGAAAGAGTTCGGCCATGTTGACATTCTCGTCAATAACGCGGGCATTTATGAATTCGCGCCGCTCGAACAGATCACCGAGGAACACTTCCATAAGCAATTTAATTTGAATGTGCTCGGCCTCCTGCTCACCACGCAGGAGGCGGTGAAATATTTCAACCCCGCCGGCGGCAGCGTCGTCAACATCAGTTCGGTCGTCAGCACGCTCGCGCCGCCCTACGGCTCGGTTTACAGCGCCACGAAAGGCGCGGTGGATGTCATCACGGTTTCGCTCGCGAAGGAACTCGGGGCGCGCAACATCCGCGTCAATGCCGTTCGCCCCGGGCTTGTCGAAACCGAAGGCACGCACACGGCGGGCATCGCCACGGGCGATTTTCATGACGACTACGTCAAGCACGCGCCGCTCGGCCGCATCGGCCAGCCGCAGGATATTGCGACGGCGGTCGCGTTCCTCGCATCCGGTGATTCGGCGTGGATCACGGGCGAAACCTTGCTCGTTTCCGGCGGGCAGCGTTGAAAGGAACAATTATGAAATCAACCATTGAAATCAACGAAACGAATTTCGAGAGCGAAGTTCTGCAAGCGGACCAACCTGTCTTGGTGGACTTTTGGGCCGAGTGGTGCGGGCCGTGCAAAATGCTCGCGCCAGTGCTCGAAGAAATCGCCACCGAACAAATGGGGCGCGTGAAGGTCGCGAAGGTGGATGTGGACGCCAATCCGGTTTTGGCCGCGCGCTTTGGCATCCAATCCATTCCAACGTTGCTCTATTTCACGGGCGGCGAGGCGCGCGATAAAACTTTCGGTGTGACGGGCAAACGAGCCATTGTCGCCAAGTTGGAGAAACTGGCCGTGCCGACTTAAAACCAAAATCTTAATTGCGTCAGGCAACACTAAAAAAATGAAAACAATGGATTTAATTCAAAGGCGCGAGACAACCGGTCTGGTTCGCACATTCAGCGAAAATGAATCCGTTCTCGGCCAGCAGCCTGTCAGACCGTCATTGACGGATGATGATTTGCTGGACAGCTATTCCAAGTCCATCACCCAAGCCGTGGCCAAGGTCGGGGCGGCGGTGGTGAACATTCGCGTCCATGGCATTCACGGCGAAAACCAACGTGGGCCGGAAGCAGGCGGCAGTGGTTCGGGCTTTGTCATTGCGCCGGATGGATTCATTCTTACCAATAGCCACGTCGTCCATGGTGCCGTCAAAATGGAAGTCACGCTGGCGGACGGGCGAACGTTCGCCGCCAATTTGATCGGGGACGACCCCGAAACTGATCTGGCCGTCATCCGCATCAATGCGTCGCGACTTGTCCACGCACAATTCGGCGATTCCAAGGCCGTCCGCGTGGGCCAGATTGCCATCGCCATCGGAAGTCCATTTGGCTTCCAGCAAACGGTGACTGCGGGGGTGGTGAGCGCATTGGGTCGTTCGATGCGTTCCCAGTCCGGGCGTTTGATTGATAACGTCATTCAGACTGATGCCGCGTTGAACCCGGGAAATTCCGGCGGACCGCTGGTGAATTCGCGGGGCGAAATCATCGGCGTGAACACGGCGATCATTTTACCGGCGCAAGGAATTTGTTTTGCGATCGCGAGCAACACTGCGGAATTCGTCACGGCGTGGTTGATCAAGGAAGGATTGATCCGGCGCAGTTGGATCGGAGTAGCCGGCCAAAACGTTCCCATTCATCGGCGGGTGGTGGTATTTCACCGGTTGGCGGCGGACCACGGGGTTTTGGTGTCGGGCATCGAACCGGGCAGTCCGGCGAGCCGCGCTGGTTTGCGCGAAGGCGATGTCATTGTCAGCTTCGGCGGCGCCCCCGTCGCAAGCATTGATGAATTGCATCGGCATCTGGTCGCGAAGGTGATCGGCGTTCCCTCGCCCACCACGGTCATCCGACATACGGAAAAACTTGAGTTCACCGTGACTCCGCAGGAGCTGTTCATCAATCGTCAGAGAAATTAATGGCGGCGCATGAAAGCCAGATTTGGAAAAAGGTTGTCGAGAGGAATCGCCGCCCAATGAACGCCAGTCTCACGCCGTCGTGTCGCGTCTGCGGACAATCTGTTTTGTGTAAGTTTTCATAACCGCCCATTTTGTGGACGCGCACGACGGGTTTTGAAAACCTTGGCGGGTCGGGAATCAAATCAATGCGCATCTGCGGATGGCGCATATAGCGCCAACGGATTATCGCGGGCAATTGGCGCGGGCTTGAGGTCCAACCCGCTGGTTGCGCCACATTTTTAGTATTTCGAGTTTCTCCGCCCGCCAAATCTTCCGGGCATTTCATTTCAGCCAAACGCCGATTCTGCCGATTGAAAGGCGAAAGCATCGCCTACGGTTGCACCCGATTTATTTTTTTGATGGAAAAAATCCTGGTCATTGATGACGAAAAACCTTTTCGCCTGGTCGTCATGGCGGCCTTGCAACGGCAGGGGTATGAAGTCATGGGTGCGGGCGACGGGACCGAAGGTCTGGCGCAAACTTTTGCCGCTGCGCCCAGCTTGGTGTTGACTGATGTGAACATGGCGGGGCAAAGTGGTTTTGATTTCCTCCGGCAATTGCGGGCGCATCCGCAAACCGCGGCCATCCCCGTGATCATCATGACCGGCGAAACGCACAAGGCGGATGCGCGGTTCAGCATGCACCAGGGGGCGGATGACTATCTGCAAAAGCCATTCGCGATGGAAGAAATGCTGGCGACGGTGGCGGCTCGCCTGCAGCGGCGGGCAGGCATAAACGAGGCCGTGGAGGCGCAACATGCGGCGGAAATGATGAGCGCGGCGGAAAATTTGCGCCTGCAAACCTCCGCGTTGGACGCGGCGGCCAATGGCATCGCGATCACGCACCGCACCGGAAAAATTCTTTGGGTCAATCCCGCGTTCACCAAACTGACCGGTTATGCGGCCGAGGAAGCCATCGGGCGGAACCCGCGCTTCCTGAATTCGGGCCGGCACGCGCCGGAATTTTTCGCCGATCTGTGGGCCACGATCAATGCCGGCAAAGTGTGGCATGGTGAACTGATCAACCGACGCAAGAACGGCACCACTTATTTTGAAGAGATGACCATCACGCCGGTGCGGGATGCCGGTGGACAAATCCAAAATTTCATCGCGATCAAGCAGGATGTTTCCGGTCGGAAGCAAATTGAAAAAGAGCTGGCGCAGGAACGCGATCTGTTGCAGGCGTTGATGGATCATCAGCCGGACCATATTTATTTCAAAGATCTCAACAGTCGTTTCACCCGCATCAACCGGGCCCTGGCCGAGCATTTGGGCGTGGCCACGCCGGCGGCGGCGATCGGCAAATCGGACGCGCAATTTTTTTCCATTCGTGAAGCGCGGCAGAAGCTGGTGGATGAACGGCGTTTGCTGGCCACAGGCAAACCCATCCTCGGCTTGGTGGAAAAGTCGGACACGGCTACGGGGAAAAAATGGGTGTCTTCCACCAAGGTTCCCATCTACAACCCGAGCGGCGAGATTGCCGGACTGGTGGGGATTTCCCATGACATCACCGAGCGCAAGCAGGCCGAGGAGGCGTTGCAGCAAAAGCAGGCGGAGTTGCGCGTGCTGTTTGATTTGATGCCGGCGATGATCTGGTTCAAGGACACCGGCAATAAAATTTTGCGCGTGAACCAGCGCGTGGCGGATGCGCTCGGCAAGCCGATCGAGGCAATCGAAGGCCGATCGTTCGAAGAAATTTATCCGGAAACCGCCGCCGGCTTTTATGCCGATGATCTGGAAGTGATCCGCGCGGGCGTGCCGCGCCTGGGCGTCGTGGCGGCCGTGCGCAATCCGGCCGGCAAAGCGATGTGGTTGCAGACGGACAAAGTTCCGGTTTGCGACAAGTATGGCAAGGTGATCGGGATCGTGGTCATGGCGCAGGACATCACCGAGCGGAAATTATTTGAAGTGCAAATGGAGCGGCTGCGCCATGAACACGCGGCGGTGCTGAACTCGCTGGGCGAAGGCGTGCATTGGATTGACGTGAACGGAATCATAAAATTTGAAAACCCGGCCGCCGCGAACATGCTGGGTTATGACGTGGCGGAATTGGTCGGCAAGCCGGCGCATGTGACCATGCATCACAGCCGCGCGGATGGCACGGTTTACCCGCAACAGGAATGCCACATTTACGCGACGTTGAAAGACGGGGTCGGTCGCCGGGTAGCAGACGAAGTTTTTTGGCGGAAAGACGGCACGAGTTTCGCGGTGGATTATATTTGCACGCCGGTTAATGAACCGGATGGCAGCTCGGCCGGCTCGGTGGTCATCTTCACCGACATCACCGAACGCAAGCGCCTGGAAGCGCAATTGGTGCAGGCCCAGAAACTGGAAACCGTCGGTCAGCTCGCTTCTGGCATCGCGCATGAAATCAACACGCCCACGCAATATGTGGGCGACAACACGCGCTTCGTCAAAGATTCCTTTGGCAATATTCTCAAGGTGCTGCAAAGCCACCAGGAACTGCTCGCCGCCGCCAGGCAGCAGGCCATCACGCCGGAATTGCTCGCCCGGCAGGAAGCCATTTTGGCCAGCAGCGATCTGGAATATCTTTGCCAGCAAATCCCAGCGGCGCTCGCGGAAACTTTGGAAGGCGTCGAGCGGGTCAGCAAAATCGTGCGGGCCATGAAGGAATTTTCCCATCCGGGCGGCAAGGAAAAAACGGCGGCCGATTTGAACAAGGCCATCCAGAGCACCGTCACCGTGACGCACAACGAATGGAAATATGTCGCCGACCTGAATCTGGAACTTGATCCAGAATTGCCGCTGGTGCCTTGTTTCCTCGGCGAGTTCAACCAGTCGGTTTTGAATCTGATCATCAATGCGGCGCACGCGATCGGCGATGTGGTCGGCAAAAATCCGGGCACCAAAGGTTGCATCACGGTGAAGTCGCGGCGCGACGGCGAATTCGTCGAGGTGCGGGTGGCGGACACCGGCACGGGGATTCCGGAGGCGGCCCGCCCGAAGATTTTCGAACCATTTTTTACGACCAAGGGCGTGGGCAAAGGCACCGGCCAGGGTTTGTCCATCGTTTACGGCAGCATTGTCAAACGGCATGGCGGCACGGTGACATTTGAAACGGAAACGGGACGCGGCACGACGTTCATCATCCGCCTCCCGCTCAAATTCAAGGCGGCGGCAGGAACCAACCCGGTGCCCGCGCCTCCTTGCCCCGACGCATGAAGACGCTGCTTTTTGTGGATGACGAACCGCGGGTGCTGCTGGGTTTGCAGCGCCAGTTGCGCATCATGCGCGCCGAGTGGAACATGAATTTTGTGGCGGGCGGTCCGCAGGCGCTTGCGTTCATGGCGGCGCAACCGGTGGACATCATTGTTTCAGACATGATGATGCCGGGCATGGACGGCTCGCAACTGTTGACCGAGGTGGTCAAACGGCATCCGCAAACGGTGCGCATCATTTTATCCGGTCATTCCGCGCAGGAAGCAGTGCTGCGGCTCGTCGGCCCGGCCCATCAATATCTTACCAAACCGTGCAATCCGGATGAACTGCGCAAGGCCATCACACATGCGCTGGCCTTGCGTGATTTACTCGGCAGCGACCGGCTGAAGCGTTTGACGACGCGCATCAAACATCTGCCGACGCTGCCGTCGTCGCAGAATGAATTCACGGAAGAACTGCGCCAAGCGTCACCATCACTCGAACGCATCGGCGAAATCATTTCGCGCGATGTCGGCCTGACGGCAAAAATTTTGCAGCTGGTGAATTCCGCCTTTTTCGGCCTGGGCCAACCCATCAACAATCCGATGGAAGCCGTCATTTTTCTGGGGTTGAACACCATTCATTCGCTGGCGCTGGCTGAGGGGATTTTTTCGCGGTATGACCCGAAAACTTGCCGGGCGTTTTCGCTGGAAGTGTTGACCCGGCATTCCTGGTTGACCGGCGTGCTGGCCCGCTGCGTGGCCCAATTGGAACAACGCGAGGTCAAGTCCCTCGAAGAATGTTTTTTGGCCGGGTTGTTGCACGACGTGGGGCAGCTGATCTTGGCGGCGGATTTGCCCGATGAATACGTGCAAGTCATCACCAAGTCTCGCGCCGAGCAGCGACCGGTCTGGCAGGTGGAACAGGAAATTTTTGGGTCCACGCATGCGGATGTGGGCGCCTATCTTCTGACGCTGTGGGGTCTGGCCGATCCGATCACCGAGGCGGTGGCGCTGCACCATCAGCCGTTCCGGTGCGCGGTGCCGGAATTTTCGCCGACCGTCGCGGTGCATGTCGCCAATGTTTTTGCGCATGAACTGGCGGGCACCGATCTGACGGGGCCGCGACCGCAATTGGACATCGCCTATTTGACCTCGCTCGGTCTTGCCGGACGCATTGACGCTTGGCGCGAGAGCTGTCGAGACAGCATCAAACTTTGAACCAATCACTCAGAACCATGAAATTATTATGAACGAAAAAATCCTGTTTATTGATGACGACACAAACCTGCTGGCCGCGATGCAAAGGAACTTGCGGCTGAAGTTCGATCTCGTCACGGCCGCCGGTGGCGAAGCCGGTTTGGCCAAAATGGCCGGGGCCGGACCCTTTGCCGTGGTCGTGGCGGACATGCAGATGCCCGGCATGAACGGCGTGCAATTTCTCCTGGAGGTGCAGCGGCGCTACCCGGAAACGGTTCGCCTCATGCTCACCGGCAATGCCGACCAGCAAACCGCCGTCGAAGCCGTCAACAAGGGTCACGTCTTCCAGTTTCTCACCAAGCCGTGCCCGACGGAAATGCTGGCCTTGGCACTGCAAGCCGGCCTCAAGCAATATCGGCTCATCACGGCTGAACGCGAACTGTTGGAGAAAACCCTCAACGGCGGCATCAAGGTGCTCGCGGATGTTCTCTCGTTGATTGATCCGCTGGCCTTCGGCCGCGGCGAAGCACTCTTTAGTTACATGCGCGCTTATGTTCATGCGCTCACGCTTGAAAATTCTTGGGAATTTGAAATCGCGGCGATGCTCTCGCCGATCGGCACGGTCACGATCCCGCCGGCCATCCTCGAAAAGTTCCGCGCCGGGCAGGCCTTGACCGCGCCGGAGCAGGAAATTCTCGAGCGGGTGCCCAAGACCGGGGCCGACCTGCTCGCAAATATTCCCCGCTTGGAATCGGTTGGCCGCATTGTTCTCTACCAGCAAAAACACTATGATGGCTCGGGCTTTCCCGCCGACGGTGTTCGCGGCGAAGACATTCCCATCGGCGCACGGATTCTCAAAGTGCTGATTGACCTGCTTGAATTGGAGGCGCAAAAAATGCCGAAGGACGCCGCCTTGCGTCTGATGCAGCAACGCGTGGGCTGGTATGACCCGCGCGTGTTGGACGCGACGTTTGCGTGCTTCGACATTTACCTGCCGGACACTTCGGTCAAAAGTCAGGGCCAGCCCATCACCCTCAAGGACCTGTGCGTCGGTCAAGTCGTGCTCGCCGACATCCAGACGGTTAGCGGCAAAACCATCGTCATGGCCCGCAGCCGCATCACGCCCGTCCTGCTCGCGCGACTGGCCAATTTTGCCAAGTTCAGCCCGGTGCAGGAACCGATCTACATCGAATGCTTGACCACGCCCGTTGGTGATTGACATTTGCCTCGTCGCGCCGACATTTGTTTCATGGAAAAAAAGGATCAGCCCGTCACGGCGGGAAGTGCGGCGGGGAAAATTTTGTTGGCCGACGACGACGAACCATTTCGCCTGAGCTTGGGCAAGATTTTGACGCGGGCCGGTTTTGAATGTGACTTGGTTGGCTCGGCCACCGCCGCCATCGAACATTTGCGCGCCAGGGAGTATGACGTTTTATTGTCGGATATCAACATGCCGGGCAATTCCGGGCTGGAACTCATCGAAAATATTCCCGCATTGTTTCAGGATCTGCCGATCATCCTTCTCACCGGCAACGCCACGGTGGAAACCGCGATGCGCTCGGTCGGTTTGCGCGTGCGCGCCTATCTGACCAAGCCGCCGGATTTTGATGAACTATGTGGCCTGCTGAAGGCCGCCGTGGCGGAATGTCGCAGCCTGCGCCTGCTCAAAGACAATCGCCGGCGCCTGCAGGAATGGGATCATGAAGTCGAGCGTCTCCAGAAACTCCTGCAGCATGCGCCGCCCGCCGCCCGGCCAGCCACCATGCAAAGTTATCTGCAGTTGACGCTGCGCCAACTGGTCGTGGGCCTGGTGGAATTGGAGCATTTGCTTGTCCACGAGGGTGAGCGTTCCGGCGCGGACCAGATCGTGGAAAAACAGGCGTTGCTGGAGGGTGTGCGCAAAACCATCGGCGTGCTCCAAAAAACCAAGGATCATTTCAAGAGCAAGGATTTGGGCGATCTGCGGAAGGACTTGGAGAAACTTCTCGGCTGAACTGGCTGCCGCCGGCGAACAAACGGGCGGCGACACGATCCGCTTTGTGCTTAAGCTTTCCTGGCATCCGCCGATAAGAATTAGCACTAGGCACCGCAATTTGTTGCGGCCGCTTTTACGGACAGGACTTTGGGCCTGTCAGATAAAGGCACAACGGATTCATTCTTCGCCGGCGGAGAAGGGAGTTCAGTTGTGCCTTTTTTATTTTTGAGCCGGCCCAAAAGTAGTTTTGGAAGACTGGTGAAAACGGCGGACGATGGGAAACAGAAAAGCACAACCGACTAACTTATGACTCTTGGAACCAAAATAATTGCCGCCGCGCTGGGCGCGGTGACCGCCAGTGTGATCGTAGGATTGCTGGTGCAACGCCACGTCATCCGCAGCCAAGGCATTCAACTGACGCATGAAACCATGCGCGGCGTGATCGTCGAGGCGGAAAATGTTCGTCAAAGCGTCAGTGATTTAAACCAGAAAAACGCCTTCGACCGGCCGGCGTTGCTGGCGCAATTTAAAAGCTCCGCGGATTTGCGCGGCTCGACCATTTATCAAACGATTCCCGTGGTCGCCGCCTGGAAAGCCATCGCGCAAGCCGCGCAGCAGGAAGGTTATGAATTTCGCATCCCCAAGCATCAGGCCCGCAACCAGGACAATGAACCCACCGCCGATGAAAATGAAATCCTGGCGCAATTGGAAAATGGCCGCACGAATGAATATTTCAAGGTGGACGCAACGCGCAATGAAATCGTTTTTGCGCGGCCGATCGTGCTGACGGAAGATTGTCTGGCCTGCCACGGCGATCCGAAGAACAGTCCCACCAAGGATGGCAAGGACATTGTGGGTTTTCAAATGGAGAACTGGCACACGGGCGAGGTGCACGGGGCGTTCGTGTTGAAGATAAAATTGGACCATGTGGACAAAGTGGTGCATGCGGGCATGATGAGCACCTTGCTCTGGGTCTTGCCGATGGCCGGAATCATCGGCGTTATTTTATTTTTCATGAATCGTTTCATGATTGTGAATCCCTTGACCACGACGATCAACAACATCGGCGCGACCAGCGACCAGACCAACGTGGCCGCCAGCCAAGTCTCGGCCGCGAGTCAGTCGCTGGCTGAGGGAGCAAGCGAACAGGCGGCGGCGCTGGAAGAAACCAGTGCCTCGCTGGAAGAGCTTTCCAGCATGACCAAGCGCAACTCAGACAATGCCCACAAGGCCAATGAACTCGCCAAAGACGCGCGCCTGGCCGCCGACAAGGGCGCGACGGATATCCAGGCCATGTCCGCCGCAATGGAAGCCATCAAGGTTTCGAGCGACGACATCGCCAAAATCATCAAGACCATTGATGAGATCGCGTTTCAAACGAACATTCTCGCGCTCAATGCGGCAGTGGAAGCCGCGCGCGCCGGCGAGGCCGGCATGGGATTTGCCGTCGTGGCGGATGAAGTGCGCAGTCTCGCGCAACGTTGCGCGCAGGCCGCCAAGGAAACAGCCGGCAAGATCGAAGGCTCCATCACGCGCACCGGTCAAGGCGTGGAGATCAGCCAGCGGGTGACTTTGTCCTTGAATGAAATCGTGCTGAAAGTCCGGCAAGTGGATGAATTGGTGGCCGAAGTTTCGGCGGCCTCACGCGAACAAACCGGCGGCCTCACGCAGATCAACACCGCCGTGAACGCGATGGATAAAGTCACGCAAGGCAGCGCCGCCAGCGCCGAGCAATGCGCCGCCGCCGCCAAGGAATTAAACGCCCAGTCGGCCAATACAAAACTGTCCGTTGCGGAACTGATGGCTTCCGTTTGTGGCGGCGTTGCCGCCGTCCAGCAACCGGTTTTCAATCGGATCGCCAGCCAGCGCGAGCCGATAAAAACCGTTTCAACGCGCCGGTGGCTTGAACAGTTTGCGGGTCGGGATTCCTGATCAATTACGCTTCATCCAAAATTCGACGCCAAACGAGCGTTGGCGCAACGCTTAGCTTGCGGCACGGACGGACCGGACTCATATTAAAACATGCAACTGAGTGATCTAATTCAGGCCGGCAATGGTTTGGGCGATACATTTAAAAGTGTTTTTTTCAAGATGTTGCCGCGAGGAGCACAAATCGAAAAAGTCAGGTCTGAAGTCAACAGCGGTCTTTTGAAAAAATATGGCAAGCTGGCCAACCTTGAGATTGATAATAAAAAAAAGGTCATCACCGCAGATTTGGATTTGAAAGGGGAGAACGAGACGGTTCGGATCGTCCTCGCAAATTATCGGCTGGTTGAAACGGAAGGCAAAAAAACTGTGATTGAGCTAGGGACAATTGAGGTGTCACGGGCATGGATGAATGCACTTGTCAAAACCCTGGTTAAATCGAATGCCATACCTGAGCGAATGGAAGTTAGCAACCCACTGCATCAAATCGTCGTCAAATCTTTGCTTTAGTTTAGTTAAGCACACTTCATCAATTCCTCCCAGAATGTGTTCCGCTCCGGCGTCGCGTTTTTCCAAAATCGGACGCTGAAAAATTGGCTTGAACCTATTCCGCCCCGCTGCTTCACTCGGCACCGAAGTTGATGAGGCCATTCAAATCGTCCGCCCGCAGCCGCAACTTGCGCTCGCGTAACGAAGGCTGAGACTCCTTCCACCAATCATTGAAATCAACACGCCATGACAATTACTGCTGCTCAAATCGCGGAACAACTCCGGGGCGAAGTCCTCGGTGACGGCTCGGTTGCGCTGACCGGTTTTGCCGCCGCCGACAACGCGCGCCCCGGCGATCTGACGTTCGCGGAAAAAGAATCTTATTTCGCCGCCGCCGAGCAAAGCCAGGCGTCGGCCATTTTGGTTGCCGGCGAATTTGTTTCAGCGACCAAGGTGCTCATCCGCGTGCCGAACGCGCGCGCGGCGGTGGCCAAATTATTGCCGCTCTTTTTTCCGCCCGACCAGCAACCGCCCGGTATTCATCCGAGTGCGACCATTGCCGCCTCGGCGCAAATTGACCCCACCGCGCACATCGGGCCCAATTGCGTCATCGGCGCGCGCGTGAAAATCGGCGCGCGTTCCGCGTTGCTGGGCGGCAATCACATCGGCCGCGATTGCCAGCTTGGTGACGACGTTTGCCTGTTTCCGAACGTCGTCATCTATCCCCAATGCCAGATCGGGAAGCGCGTCGCCATTCACGCTGGCACGGTCATTGGCTCGGATGGCTACGGTTACGTTTTTGATGAAGGCCGCCATCGCAAAATGCCGCAAGTCGGCCATGTGATCATCCAGGACGACGTGGAAATCGGCGCGAACACGGCCATTGATCGCGGCGCGCTGGGAGCGACCGTCATCGGTCAAGGCACGAAAATCGATAATCTTGTTCACATCGCGCACAACGTGGTCATCGGGCGAAATTGTCTGGTCATGGGGCAATCCGGCTTTGCCGGCAGCACGCGGCTCGGTGATTATTGCGTCATCGCCTCGCAATCGGGCATTGCCGGCCATTTGAAAATCGGCAACCAGGCCACGGTCGGCGCGAAATCCGGCGTCATGCGCGACATTCCCGACCAAGGCACCGTGCTCGGTTATCCGGCCATGCCGGACAAACAAGCCAAGCGACAGATCATCGCGCTGCAACAATTGCCTGAACTGATCCGCCGCCAGCGCGAACTCGAAAAGCAAGTGGCCGCGCTCCAGCCAAAAACCGAGGCCTGAGAAAATTTTGGATTTAATTTCGGCAGCGACGAAACCGGCCCATTATTTTAAAATTTAGTTTGAACGAATAATCAGCCTGGCAGTCTCATTTACGTTGGAGTTTTCATAGGTTAGGGTTTGAGAGCCTGGCTAGTGGTTTGGCCAGGCTCTTTTTTTCCAAAAATTTGCGGTCGGCGCTTCGATTGTCCTCCAAAAAATCAGCCTCCTGAATTGAGCAAAAAAGGCGCAACCCGAAGGTTGCGCCTTGCTTGAAATGAGATTCAAATTATGAACAGCCGAGGCTTTCGCCGCAGTTCAAGCATTTGTAGCACGCGCCGTTGCGCACGACGACGTTGCCGCAGTTCGGACACGTCGGCGCGTCCTGCTGGTTTGTGATCATCGCGGTCAGTCGTTTGGAGCGACGCGCGTTGTCGTTTTGCAGATCCACGACATCATTGTCCTCGGCTATGGGAAGCTCGGGCACGGGACGATTCACGTGACGCTTCATTTCTTCCTGCAAACCGGGAATGACCAGTTCGCCCTGCGAGCTCGCCACTTTGATACTTTCGCGATAGCCATCAATGAACTGCAGTGCAAGCCAGCGGAACACATAGTCCGTGATGGACGAGGCGTTGCGGATCTCCGGATTCTTGGTGAAGCCGCTGGGCTCAAAACGCTGGTGCGCGAATTTGCGGACGAGCGCTTCGAGCGGCACACCGTATTGCCATGCGAGGCTGGTGAGCGTGCCGATGCTGTCCATCAAGCCGCCGATGGTGGAACCTTCCTTGGCCATGGTGATGAACAATTCGCCGGGCGTCCCGTCGTCGAACAAACCGACGGTGAGATAACCTTCGTGGTCGGCGATGTTGAACTTGTGCGTGAGCGCCTGGCGCGTATCGGTCAAACGACGACGTAATGGTTTGCCGGATTCGGCGCGCAATTTGAAAATTTCCTTTTCGAGTTCTTGCAACCGGGCTTCCAACGCGGCGGTTTCCGGAGCGGCCGCAACGGTTTTGTTCGCGCCTTCGTTGGTTTTCTTGGTGTTGAGCGGCTGCGAGCGCTTCGAGCCGTCGCGATAAATCGCCACGCATTTCAAGCCCATCTTCCACGCTTGAACATAGGTGTCGCGAATCTCGGCGACGGTGCATTCGTTCGGCATGTTGACGGTCTTGGAAATCGCGCCGCTGATGAACGGTTGTGCCGCGCCCATCATTTTCAAATGGGCCATGTAGCCGATGCTGCGCTTGCCTTGATGCGGCTTGAAAGCGCAATCAAATACCGGCAGATGTTCCGCCTTTAAGCCGCTGCAAACGGTCGCACCATTTTCGGAAACGTCTTCAATCGTGTCGTGCTTCTCGATGTGTGCGATGATTTTGGTCACGGTCGCCGCATCGTAGCCGAGCCGGCGCAACGCATCCGGCACGCCGCGGTTGACGATCTTCAACATGCCGCCGCCGGCGAGCAATTTGTATTTCACCAGCGCGATGTCGGGTTCCACGCCGGTCGTGTCGCAATCCATCAAAAATGCAATCGTGCCGGTCGGCGCGAGCACGGTGACTTGCGCATTGCGATAGCCGTGCTGCTTGCCTTTGGCGAGTGCGCTGTCCCACGTTTTGCGCGCCTCGTCTTTAAGATAATTAAATTCCGCGCTCGGCTGGATTTGTTCCACGGCATCTCGGTGCAATTTGATGACGCCAAGCATGGATTCAACATTGTCCTTCGCAACCGGATTCGCCACACCCGCGCAACGGGCATCGCGATAACCTTTGAAAGCACCCGTCGTGGCCGCGATGTCCGCGCTTTGCTCGTAAGCGTGACCGGTCATGATGGCCGTGATCGCACCGGCGAGCGCGCGGCCTTCATCGGAATCGTAAGGCAAACCGTAGCTCATGCAGAGCGAACCGAGGTTCGCGAAGCCGAGGCCGAGCGTGCGGAAAATGTGCGAGTTTTCCGCGATGTCCTTGGTCGGATAGCTCGCGTTGTCCACGAGAATTTCCTGCGCGGTGATGAAAATGCGGACGGCCGCTTTGAAACGTTCAATGTCAAACTTGTCATCGGCACGTTTAAACTTCATCAGGTTCAGCGACGCGAGATTGCACGCGGTGTTGTTGATGAAAACATATTCGCTGCACGGATTCGTGGAGTGAATCGGTTCGGTGCCTTTGCAGGTGTGCCATTTCTGGATCGCGCCGTCGTATTGGATGCCGGGGTCGCCGCAGATGTGCGTGCCTTCGGCGATTTTATCGAGCAACACGCTCGCGCTCTTTTTCTGGAGCGGCTTGTCGCCTTTGACCGTGCGCGTCCACCAATCTTTGCCAGCGAGCGCGGCTTCAAAAAATTCATCGCTCGCGCGCACGGAAAGATTTTCATTCTGATACATTACGCTGCCGTAAGCATCGCCGTTGTAAGATCCATCGTAGCCCTGCTCGATCAGCGCCCACGCTTTCTTTTCTTCCTTCTGTTTCGCGTCAATGAACTCTTCGATGTCACCGTGCCAGTCGCGCAAGGTGTTCATCTTCGCGGCGCGGCGCGTTTTGCCGCCGGACTTCACGACGTTCGCGACCTGGTCATAAACTTTCAGAAAACTCATCGGGCCGCTCGGCCGGCCGCCGCCGCTCAATTTCTCGCGGCTCGAACGGATTGGTGTCAAATCGGTGCCAGTGCCGGAACCATACTTGAACAACATCGCTTCGCTGTAGGCGAGATGCATGATGTTTTCCATGTTGTCCTCGACGGACTGGATGAAGCACGCGCTGCCCTGCGGATATTCATATTGCGTCGTGGCGCGCTCGGCTTCGCCGGTCTTGCGATTGTAGAACCAATTGCCCTTGCCGGAATTTTTGCCGACGCCGTATTGGTGATACAAACCGACGTTGAACCACACCGGCGAGTTGAACGCGCCGAACTGGTTCACGCAAAGCCAGGTGAGTTCGTCAAAAAAGATTTCGCCGTCCGCCTTGCTGAAATAACCATCCGCGATACCCCAATCCGCAATCGTGCGGGCGATGCGATGAATGAGCTGCTTCACCGACGTTTCGCGTTCGGACGTGTTTTGCTCGCCGTAAAAATATTTCGACACGACGACTTTGGTGGCGAGCAGCGACCACGATTTCGGCACCTCGACATTTTCCTGTTTGAAAATCACCTTGCCGCTGTCGTCGGTGATTTCGGCGGTGCGTTTCTCCCATTCGATCTGATCGAAGGGCGTGACCTTGGCGTCGCTGAAAACACGTTCCAGTCGCAAAGATTTTTTGGTGGTCGCTTTGACCGGCTTGGTCGCGCGGGGAGCGGCGACTTTGGTGGAACGGCGGCTGGCAGCTTTCGGAGCCGGCGCCAAAACATCCTCTCGTGCATCAATCATGGTGATCTCCAATCTGTTCTAATTTCTGAGGTTAATCCGGGCGCTTTCAAATCCTCAAAAGCGCGCAAGTTCTGTTAAAATTTGCCAAATTTTCACGAAAAACACCGTTTTTCGCGAAAATCACTTTCCCCTACTAATTGGGGAGCGGCGACCATCTTGCTACCATATGTTGTGTCTTTCAAGAAAATTTTGCAGAAATATTTCGCGAACGATAATCCCAAATGAATTCAAAGGTTTTCGCGCGCCGCCCTCGAAAAAATTTTCCTCAAGTGACAATCTGGCAAACTTTTTCAGCGCGTGTTTTTGGGATTTTTCTTGGAATAACGCGCATGCCGCGCCGCGCGATACGCATCCATCCGGCCCGCGAGATTTTTGTTCGAGGGCTTGAGTTTGCGCACCGATTCCACCGTTTTTGGCCGCGCTTTCGGCACCAAAACCACCGGACAACCTTCGTAGCCAAACGCCGTGCGCATTTCACCCGCGAGATATTTTTTATACGGATCGGAAAATAGCTCGTCACGGTTTACGAAAAGCAAAAATGTCGGCGGTGCCTGACGCACTTGCGTCGCGTAAAAAAAACGCAAGCGATGGCCCGCGGCGCTGATCGGCTGGCGTTTTTCCACCGCGTCGTGCAACGTGCGGTTCAAAATCGCCGTTGGAATTTTTTGCTGCAACTGCGCGGCGACGTAGCGCACCGTTTCGAGCAGGCGGTCCAGATGGAAACCGGATTTGGCGGAAGTGAAAATCACCGGCGCATAATCGAGGAAAAATAATTTCTTCTGCACCCAGTCGCCAAATTCCGTCAGCGTGGACATGGTTTTTTCCTGGCCTTCGGTGCGTTTTTTTTCCGCGCGCCGCTTGATCTCTTTTTGGCGGTCGGCCAGCACCTTGTCGGCAAACAAATCCCATTTGTTGATGACGATGATGCACGCGCGGCGATTCTCGACAATCGTGTCGGCGATTTTTTTGTCCTGCTCGGTGACGCCCGCCTCGGCGTCCAAAACCAAAACCGAGATGTCGCTGCGGATGATCGAATCGGCGGACCGTTGCACGCTGTAAAATTCCACCGAATCCTCGACGCGCCGCGCTTTGCGCATGCCGGCGGTATCAATCAAAATATATTTCGAACGCACGCCTTCGGTCTCGACCTCAAACGGCACGTCAATCGAATCGCGCGTCGTGCCGGGAATCGGCGAAACAATGACGCGCTCGGAATGCGTGAGTGCGTTGATGATGGAGGATTTGCCGACGTTCGGCCGTCCAACAATCGCTATTTTAAGCGGACCGGTTTTGCGCACCGGATGCTCCTTGCCGTCGCCGCCCATTTCCATTTCCACCGGCGCGTCCGCTTCCTCAATTTTATTTTCTTCCGCCGGAGTTGGCGGCGGCAAAAACGCAAACGCCGCTTCCATCAAATTTTCAATGCCCTCGCCGTGAATCGCGCTGACGGGGAAAATTTTATCGAAGCCGAGCGCGGCGAAAATATCCGCGTCTTTTTCCATGCGCACGGTGTCCACTTTGTTCGCCGCGACCAAAACCGGTTTGCCGCTTTTGCGCAAACGCGCAGTCACTTCGCGGTCCAGCGGCACGATGCCTTCCTGCACGTTGACGACGAGAATGATGACCTGCGCGGATTCGATGGCGATGTCCACCTGCTCGACGGCGGCCTTGATGATGACGTCGTCGGATTTTTCGCGGCGCAGCAAACCGATGCCGCCGGTGTCCACGAGCGTGAACGGCCGGCCGTGCCACTCGGATTCCGCGCTGACGCGGTCGCGCGTGACGCCCGGCTGATCGTGCACAATCGCCATGCGCCGCCGGATGATGCGGTTGAAGAGCGCGGACTTGCCGACATTGGGGCGGCCGACGATGGCGATCAGGTTTGACACGCGCCCATGATGATAAATTTTCCGGCGGCGCGGAAGGCAAATAAAATTTTCACATCGGTCAAATTGAACTGTCCGCTTGTTTTTGGTGTCGGTAATCTTTAACAATTTGCGCCGCCCGCATGAATCAAACGCTCATCATCGTCCCGACCGTCAACGAACGGGAAAATCTTCCGCGCATCGCCGCGAAGCTCCTGTCGCTGCCCGTCGGCGTGGACCTGTTGATCGTGGACGGTAATTCGTCCGATGGCACGGCACAAATCGCGGATGACCTTGCCGCGAAACACACGCAGATCCACGTCATTCATGAAGCCAAAAAAAACGGCCTGGGCCGCGCCTACATTTCCGGCTTCAAATGGGCGCTGGAAAAAAATTACGAATTCATCTTCGAGATGGACTGCGATTTTTCGCACAACCCGGATGAAATTCCGAATTTTCTCAAGGCCGCGCAAACCGCCGACCTCGTGCTCGGCTCGCGTTATTCCGGCGGCGTGCGCGTCCTGAACTGGCCGCTCAAACGACTTTTGTTGAGCCGTTGCGCCGGCATTTACGTCTGGCTCATCACCGGCATGCCGATCACGGACCCGACCGGCGGCTTCAAATGTTTTCGCCGCCGCGCGCTCGAGGCCATCAAGCTGGATGTCGTGCGCTCGAATGGCTACAGCTTTCAGATTGAAATGACGCACCGGCTCTGGCGCGACGGATTTCAAGTGGCCGAGGTGCCGATCATTTTCACCGAACGCGTCGAGGGCAAATCCAAATTGTCGCGCGGCATCGTCACCGAGGCGTTCTGGATGGTCTGGTGGCTGTGGCTGCAAAACGGATTGCGCCGCACGCCGCGCCAAAAAAAGCAGGCGGCGTAAGGTGCCTCCTCTCAAAATAAAATTTGAGACTCGTCAGCGCGTCTTCTACATTGCGACCATGAAACTGAAATTTCTGCTCGCCGCCCTGCTCCTCACCACCACGACTATGTTTGCTGAAATGCCCAAAGCCGGCGACACCGCCCCGGCGTTCACCGGCCTGGATCAAGATGGCAAATCCGTTTCGCTCGCCGACTTCGCCGGCAAGAAAAACGTGCTGCTATATTTTTACCCGAAAGATTTCACCGGCGGCTGCACCAAGGAGGCGTGCGGCCTGCGCGACCGCATGGGCGAGTTGAAGACCAACAACGTCGAGGTCATCGGCGTCAGCTACGACTCAGCCGAGAGCCATAAAAAATTCATCGCGGAATATAATTTGAACTTCCCGTTGCTCGCCGACACCAACGGCGTCATCGTCGAAGCCTACGATGTAAAAATGCCGCTGCTGAAAATGTCCAAGCGCGTGAGCTTCCTCATCGGCCCGGACGGCAAAATCATTCACGTCACCAACGCGATGAATCCGCAGACGCACTTCGATGAAATGAAGGAGGCGATTGCGGGGTTGAAAAAGAGCTGAGGCAATCGAAAAACCATTTCGACGCGCGGCGAAAAAACTTTTTCCCGCGCGCTTTTTTTCTAACCTTCCGCGATGTCTCTGCATCTAGGCGATAAAATTTCTTTGACCATTCACGACATTGCTTTCGGCGGCGAAGGCGTCGGGCGCGTGGATGATTTTGTGGTGTTCGTGCCGTTCGTCATCATCGGCGAAACCGTCGAGGCGGAAATCACGGAGGTCAAAAAGAATTTTGCGCGCGCCAAATTACTGCGCATCGTCACGCCATCGCCGGAACGCGTCACGCCGGAATGCCAGTATTTTGGCGCGTGCGGCGGCTGCCAGTATCAGCATCTTGATTACGCGGCGCAGTTGCGCGTGAAGCAAAAGCAGATCGCGGACTTGTTCGAGCGCGTCGGAAAAATTTCGCGCGAGGTGGTCGCGCCGGTGCTGCCCTGCCCCGCGCCTTACGGTTATCGCAACCGCATCATGATCCGCAGCCAGTGGAACGGCCCGGCGAAAAAACTGGAGATCGGCTTCATCCGCTGGGACAAGCCGTTCGTCGAGGACATCACGGAATGCAAAATCGCGGAGCCGTCATTGAATGAACAGATCACGCACGTCCGCGCCAATCCGCCGCCAAAGGGCGGCATCAAAGTCGTCTTGCGCGTGCAACCGGAAAATTGGGACGTGCCGGCGGATTCATTTTTCCAGAATAATTTTTTTCTGCTGCCGACACTGGTCGAGACGGTGCGCGAATTTTTGTCGGCCGGCGGTTCGCGCCACTTGATTGACTTGTATTGCGGCGTCGGATTTTTTGGCATTGAAACAGCGGACTTGGTCGAGTCGTTCGTCGGCGTGGAATACGACAAGCTGGCGATCGCGGCGGCGCGCAAAAATGCGGCGTCACGCAATCTTAACAATGGCGAATTCATTGCGGCGAAGGTGGAGGAGATTTTGCCAACGCTGCTCGAAAAATTTTCCGCGGAAAAAACTTCCGTCATCCTGGATCCGCCGCGCAAAGGCTGCTGGCCGGAAACACTGGAGTTAGTGCGGAAAACCAAGCCCGCACAAATAATTTACGTTTCCTGCCATCCCGCGACGATGGCGCGGGATTTGAACATATTGTGCGCGGACGGTGTCTTTGAACTGGCGCGCGTGCAACCGCTGGACATGTTTCCGCAGACGCAGCATGTGGAATGCGTGGCGGATTTGCGCCGCCGAAACTGAACTTGCCAAGGCGCGTGTCTTGCATTCAACTGACTAGATTCAATGGCGAACGAAACTCAAAAAGACCCGCGAACTATCTTTCCGCTGCGTTTTCTGCCGTGGCTGCTGGGCGTGGCGATGTTCGCCGCCTTCGCGGTGACGCTGAACCGCTGGATCAACCTGACGAACATCGGCCAGGTGGCGACGATCTCCGGCTATGTCTGGCAGCCGCAACTTTACACGCCGCTCATGTGGCTGGCGACGTATCCGTTTCACTGGCTGGCCCCGGCGCACGTGCCGCTGGCGCTGAACTTTTTTTCGGCCGCGTGCGGCGCTTTGACTTTGACGGTGCTGGCGCGGTCGGTGGCGTTGTTGCCACACGACCGCACGGATGCGGAGCGGCAGCGTGAACGCAGCGCATTTTCATTTTTGACGAGCTGGGTCGCGTGGTTTCCGCCGGTGCTGGCGGTTTTGTTGTGCGGCCTGCAACTGACCTTCTGGGAAAACGCGACGAGTTTCAGCGGCGAATCATTTGACCTGCTCTTGTTCGCGGTCGTCGTCTGGCAACTGCTGGAATACCGCATTGACGAAAATGAAGGTCGGCTGTTCGCCGTGGCGTTTCTTTACGGCGCGGGCATCACGGAAAGCTGGGCGTTCATTTCATTTTTCCCGCTGTTTCTGGCCGCGATCATCTGGCTGAAGAAGCTGGAATTTTTCCACCTGCGTTTTTTGAACGGCATGTTGCTGGGCGGTCTGGCGGGATTGTCGCTCCTCTTCCTGTTGCCGTTGGTGGCAAAATTTTCTGGGCCATATTCTTTAAGCCTGTGGGAAGGCTTGCGACCGGGCCTGAGCATGGATTGGAAAGTTTTAAAAGCCTTTGGGCAAGGTCCGGTCCGGCACAATCTCGCGCTGATGTCATTGTCCACCCTGTTGCCCGTGCTGGTGATGGCGATCCGGTGGAGCTCGAATTTTGGCGACAACAGCCGCATGGGCGTGGCGTTGGTGAACAATTTGTTCCACCTTGTGTTCGCCGTGCTGTTTGGCGTCTGCACGTGGGTGATGTTCGATCCGCCGTTCAGTCCGCACGATCTGGCTTTTGGCACGCCATCACTCACGCTGTATTATCTCGCGGCATTGAGCGTCGGTTATTTTAGCGGATATTTCATTCTCGTCTTCGCCAAAAAACCCGTGGTCACGCGCCGCACGGCCAATCCATTGCCCATCTTGCCGCCATCGTTGATGTGGCTTTGTCCGGTGATTGTCGCGGGCGTTTTCCTCGCGGCGATTGCCGCCGTTGGGATGCTCGCTTACAAAAATCTGCCGGCCATCCGCAATTTCAACGACAACACGCTGCTGCAATACGCGCAATACACCACGCAAAACTTGCCGCCGGGCGGTGCCGTTTTATTGTGCGACAGCGACAACACCACCTTGGATCAACCGACGCGCGCTTATCTGGTCCAGGCCGAACTCGCGCGCGAAGGCCGCGCGCAGGATTACCCCGTGGTGGACACGCAGTCGTTGAACTGGGCGCCGTATCACCGCTATTTGCACAAACATTTCCCGAAACAATGGCCGTTGCTCGTCGGCGAAAAAGAAATGGGCGGCGTCAGTCCGCTCGGTCTCCTCGGCCTGCTCAATTTGGTGGCCAAAACAAATGCCCTGTATTATCTCAACCCCAGTTTCGGTTACTACTTCGAAAGTTTTTATCAAGAGCCGCATGGCTTGGACTACGCCATGAAACTGTTGCCGAACGACACGCTCTTGCCACCACCATTGGATAAAAATCTGCTGGCGGAAAACGAATCGTTTTGGGCCGGCCTTGTGGAAACCGTCTCGCCAAAAATTGAATTGGCTCTGGCGCCGCCCAATCCAAACGCGCGCAAAACCTTTACCGACCGGCTGCTCAGACGCCTGCACACCTCGGTGGAGCCGAATCCCAACGCCATTCTCGTGGGCACCTATTATTCGCGCAGTTTGAATTATTGGGGCGTCCAGCTGCAGCGCGCCGGCGAACTGGCCCCGGCGGCGGCGCTGTTCACCGCCGCGCAAAAACTGAATCCCGACAACATCAACGCCGGCATCAATCTCGACTTCAATCGCACGCTGCGCAGCGGTTCCACCGCGCCGGTGGAAATCAAACCGATCACCGCCGACCAGTTCGGAAAATTCCACAACTGGAACGAAGTCATCGGTGCCAACGGCCCGTTCGACGAACCGAGTTTCTGTTCCGAAAATGGCGTCAATCTCGTGCAAGGCGGCTTGCTTCGCCAAGCCGTGGTGCCCTTCACCCGCGTTCGCCAACTGGCACCTGACAATGCCGCCGCGCGACTGTGGCTTGGGCAGATTTATCTTTTCGCGCGCCAGCCGGACCGGGCGCTGGAAGCGATGAACGATTTGATGATGCATCCGCAGGAATTCGGGCTCAACGAAACCAATTCCACCGAGATCAACGTGTTGGCTTCGGCCGCCTATTTTCAAAAAAATGAAAATGCCTTGGGCATAGAATTGATCGAAACCGAAGTCCGTCGCCATCCGGATGATGACACGTTGCTGACCGCCGCCGCGCAGTCGTTTTTTATGCGCGGCTTTTACACCAACGCGCTGCACATCGTTGACCGCAAGCTCGCGCAATCGCCGGACGACACCCAATGGCTTTTCGGCAAAGGTTACGCCAGCCTCCAAATTGGCGCTTACAACCAGGCCATCGCCGCGTTTAATCACCTGCTCGAAATCCAAACGAACGATCCCACCACGCTGTTCAACCGCGCTTTGGCCTACCTTGACAGCGACAAACTGGAGCTTGCCCGCGCCGATTACCGCCAGTTGCAGGCCAGTTACACCAACTCATTCCAAGTTGCCTATGGTCTCGCGGAAATCGCATGGCGCCAACACGAGACGAACGAGGCGATCCAGAATTATCAAATTTATCTCGCCAACGCGCCGACCAATTCGGCGGAATTCCAAACCGTCCGCCAACGCCTGACGCAGCTCGGCGGCCAATGACGCCATGCGCGTCACGCACATCATCACCCGGCTCGTCGTGGGCGGCGCCCAGGAAAACACGCTCGCCACGATCAACGGCCTGCGCGCCAAACCCGGCCTGGAAGTGAAATTAATTTCCGGCCCGACCCTCGGCCCGGAAGGTTCGCTGGAAAACGAAGCGCGGAAAATTTTACCCGGCGCGCAACTGGAAATCATTCCCGAACTCGTCCGCCCCGTTCATCCGCTGAAAGATTTCATCGCGCTGCGCCAATTGGAAAAAATTCTGCGCGAACAGAAACCGGACCTCGTCCACACGCACAGCGGCAAGGCGGGAATTCTCGGGAGGCTCGCCGCCAAACGTGCGAATGTGCCCGTCATCATTCATCATATTCACGGCCCGTCATTTGGAAATTTTCAGGGCGCGCTGGCCAACTTTGTTTTCACCGCCGCCGAGAAACACGCCGCCAAAGTCACCGACCATTTTTTTTGCTCCGCCGGCGCGATGACGAAACTTTATTTGGCCGCCGGCATCGGCCGGCCGGAAATGTTCACGCGCATCTTCAGCGGTTTCAATCTGGAACCGTTTCTGAACGCGACCGACGACCTCGCGCTCCGCAAAAAACTTGGACTTGATGAAAATCATTTCGTCATCGGCAAAGTCGGCCGCATCTTCCGGCTCAAAGGCCATGCCGATTTAGTGACCGCGTTCGCAAAAATTTTGCCGCAAACTCCGCACGCTCGCTTGCTGTTCGTCGGCGACGGCGCGCTGCGCGGCGAAATTGAAAATCAAATCCGCGCGCTTGGCCTTGCAGGAAAAATAATTTTCACCGGCCTCGTTTCGCCCGGCGAAGTCGCGCGCTACGTCGGCGTCATGGATTGTCTCGCACATCTTTCTTATCGCGAAGCGTTGTCGCGCGCGTTGCCGCAGGCGCTCGCCGCCGGCAAACCGGTGGTGGCCTACGACTTCGACGGCGCGGACGAAATCTGCCTCGAAAATGAAACCGGATTTCTCGTTCGCACCGGCGACATTGACAGCGCCGCGCAGAAAATTTTGCAGCTCGCGAACAACGCCGCGCAGCGGGAACAATTTGGCGAACGCGGCCGGAATTTTGTGCGCGACAATTTCTCCGTCGAAAAAATGGTGGACGACCAATACACTATTTATCTGAAACTCGCCGCCGCCCGCGGCATTCGCCTGTGATTTTTCCGTTCAATTTTTTTGCCGCCGCTTTTTTCGGCGCGTTCGCGACCTCGCTGCTCGCGCTGCCGCTGTGGCGGCGATGGTGCCGGCGCACGAACTTGGTGGACGATCCCGGCCATCGCAAAATTCACAATGCGCCGATTCCGCTCGCCGGCGGTTTCGCTGTGTTGACCGGCATTTTGCTGCCGCTCGCCGCCGGCGCTGTGTTGCTGAAACTGGGATTATTCAAAATTTCCGCCGCTGCCGCCATTGTGCATGGCATTGATCGCCGCGCCATCGAACTGGCCGTACTCGCGCTCGGCGCCATCGCGATTACTTTTCTCGGCTGGCTGGATGACAAACACGAGTTGAAAGCGCTGCCCAAATTTGCCGGACAAATCGTGATCGCGCTCGCCGTCGCCGCCGCGTGCAAACGCATTACCTTGTTTGTGCCGAGCGAAATTTTCAGCTACGCCGTCACAATTCTCTGGCTGCTCACCGTCATCAATGCCTTCAATTTCATGGACAACATGAACGGTCTCTGCGCGGGCGTCGGCGCGATCGGCGCGTTTATTTTTGCGCTCATCGCCGCCGCGAACGGCGAATATCTCGTCGCCATAACGGGTTTTTTGATGTGCGGCGCGCTCGGGGGATTTCTGCCGTGGAATTTTCCGCAGGCCCGCGCGTTTCTCGGCGATGCCGGCAGCCACCTGGTCGGCTATCTGCTCGCCGTGATGGCCATCCTGCCGCATTTTTACACGAAGCAAAATCCGCATCCGCTCGCCGTGCTCGCGCCGTTGTTCGTGCTCGCCGTGCCGTTGATTGACCTCGCGCAAGTCAGCGTGTTTCGCACGTTGAACAAAAAACCATTTTGGATCGGCGACACGAATCACCTGTCGCACCGACTCACGCAACTTGGTCTGAACCGCACTCGCGCGGTGCTGCTGCTGTGGCTGCTCGCCGCCATCTTTGGAGCCGGTGCGTGCTGGCTGTAAAAAAATTGGCTGACGAAAAATAATCCGCTCACTTCAGCGGATCATCCGTGCGAAACGGTTCCGCCGGCAAACCCGCCGCGTTGAAAAAATTCGGCTGCGCCGCTTCATTCCATGCAAATCGCACCGCCACCGGTTTGGCAATGGCGGCGGCGGAAACCTCCACCGTGTCGCCGACAATTTTGGCACCGGCGGGGACAAATTTTCCGTCCGCGCCCGCCAGCGTGAACCACGTCAGCGGCTGGCCGTCTTTGCTGACCAAGCCGCCGGCGGCGTGATCAAACCGCAGCACCGCCTTATCGCCGACAATTTTTATTTTGCGAAATATTGGGCCGGAGCTGATGATTTTTTCGCCGTAGGTTTTGTTCAACGCGAGCAGCGCCAAACGATGCCCGACCGTCGCCTTGTCGCGCGGATGAATGTCGTCCAGATTGTCCACCAGATCCGTCGTCACCACCATGCCGGAATTTTTTATGCGCTGCGCCGAGCGCGATTGGAGCGTCCAAAATTCCGGCAGCATTTCCGGGGATTTCGCGCGCACGGTTTTTCCGCCGTAATATTTGAACGGCGCGATCTGCACAAAATAAAACGGAAAATTTCCCGCGTCCCACACCCGCCGCCAGCCGCCGACCAGTGCCATCATTTTATCCGCGTATGTCAGATAATCATTGTCGGCGTTCGTGCCCATCAGGTTCGATTCGCCCTGATACCAGAGCGTGCCGCGCATTGCAAAACCGGCCAGCGGCGCGATCATCGCGTTGTAAAGCACCGTCGGCCGCGTGTTGGAAACTTTGTTCGTGCTGATTTTTATTTGCTTCAGTTTCGCCAACGAAGAAACGGATTTGAATCCGACCGCCGGCGTCCACGGTTCAATGCGCGTGCCGCCCCACGATGATTCAATAAGGCCGACGGGCACGTTCAAGTTCGTATGAATCTCGCGGCCAAAAAAATACGCGGCGGCGGAAAAACTGATCGAGTTCAGCGCATTGGAACTGCATTCTTGCCAGCCGTGGAATTTTTCAAGGTCAGCCAGCGGCGCGGCGGCCAGATTTTTTTCGACCTGAAAAATGCGGATCTGCGGATAATTCGCCGCCGCCAGTTCCGCCTCCGCGTTGAACGTCGGTTTCTGGCCGGGCTGTTTGCCGATGGGTTTTTCCATGTTCGACTGGCCGGACGCGAGCCAGACTTCGCCGACCAGAATGTTCGTGAATGTTTTCGTCTCGCCGGCTTCCACGACGAGCGTTTGCGGCTCGGCGGACGCTTTCAATTTTGCCAGCCGCACCAGCCAGCGGCCGTTCGCGTCGGCGTGCGTCTTTTTTGTTTGCCCGTTGAAACTGACTTGCACCGCCGCGCCCGGCGTGCTCCAGCCCCAGACCGGCACGCGCTGCTGCTGCTGCAAAACCATGTTATCGCCGAAGATGGCGGCCAGCTTCAATTCCGCCTGCGCCGAAAATGAAAAAATTAAAACTGCAACAGCCACAACGAACGGTCGGCAAGGGAATTTCATCGGCCCATTCTGAAAGGTCGCGCGCGAATGGCAAAACTATTTTGCCAGTGCGGCGGCTTTTGTTACGCTGGTGTCATGCGAATTTTTATCTGGCTGGCCAGCCTGCTGCTGGCCATGGCCGCGGCCGGCGCGGAACTGCATTTCAGTTTTGGCGATTACGCGACGGGCAGCACGCCGACGAATTTTTCCAGCGTGGTGGCCGGCGAGGGGACGCCCGGAACCTGGAAAATTTTATCTGATGATGTGCCCTCGGCGTTTCCGCCGCTGACGGACATGGCCCCGAGCGTTTCGCACGTCGCCGTGCTGGCGCAGACGAGTCAGGACATGACGGACGAACGCTTTCCGATTTTCGTTTATAACGGCGACACCTATCGCAATTTCAAATTCACCACGCGGTTCAAAATAGTCGGCGGCATCGTGGAGCAGATGGCCGGCGTCGTGTTCCGTTTTCAAAATGCGTCAAATTTTTACGTCGTTCGCGTCAGCGCGCTGGGGAAAAATCTGCGGTTTTACAAAATGGTCAACGGCGTGCGTTCCGATCCCATCGGCCCGACGCTCGCGGTCGAACCCAACACGTGGCATACGCTGACCGTGCAGACCGAGGGCAATCAGATCACCATCTCGCTGGATGACCGGCTGGCCATGCCGCCGCTGGGCGACAACACGTTCGCGCAGGGCAAGATCGGGTTTTGGACGAAGTCGGACGCGGTCAGTTATTTTGCCGATGCGATGGTGACTTACACGCCGATCGTTCCCGAGGCGCAGCAAATTATCAACGCGGTCGTGCAACAACAATCGCGACTGCTGGGCCTGCAAATTTATGCGCTGGGAACGAATGACACCACGCACATCATCGCCAGCAAAAATCCGGCGGACATCGGGCAGCCGGGCACCGATGCGGAATTGATCGCCATCCAGAAAGGCACGCCTTCTTTTGGCCGCTACAAAGGCACCGACATCGTGACCATGGCGTTGCACGATCGCAACGGCGAAAACATCGGGGCCTTGCGCGTGACGTTGAAATCTTTTTTTGGCGAGACGCAGAACAACGCCCTCACTCGCGCGTTGAATATTTTGAAGCTGGTCGAGCTGACGGCGGCCGCCACGGATGACATCACGAAATAATTTTCAAGGTTTCACGGGCGCGCTTGGCGGCGGCAATTCCACGGGCGATTTCACCGCCGGATAATCTGCCGACTGCAACCGCTTCGTGCCGCCCGCCACGATGATGTCGCCGTTCACGTTCACATCCAAACGCGGACGCGTGGTGAAATAATCATAAACTTCCTGCCGCAAAATCGTCCCGTCGGAATCGATGATGCAATAGCTGAAGGCCTGCGCGCCGCCCTGCCACAACACATGCAACCGGCTCAGGCGATCCACCTGCGCCTCAGGATGGCTGAAGGACACCAGCGTGCCGAGCGGCGCGACCTTGAAGACCTGCGCATTCGCCGGGTCGGTCACGCGCACATACAGCCGCAGTTGCGTGCGCAGATAATTCGCCTCCACCAAAGTATATTTGCGCACTTCCGGCGGACTGTTAGTAACGCCCGCTGCCGGCGGCAGGCCGAAATCCTGCGTCCACAAATCCGCGCCGTTGATCACGTCAAAAAATTTCGGCGCGCTCGGGATGGACACCGACCAGTCCTTGATGCGCAGCGTGGCGGTGATTTTGTAACGGCCCGGTTTGTTGACGATGAAATACGGCTGCAAGTCCGCGCGCTTGATGCCGAGCTGCGAGGATTCCAGATCGAATTCGCCGAGCACCGGCACCTCCGCCAATTTCGTGACCACAAAACTGTCCGACGATTCCACGTTGAACGTCAGCCAGTCCGGCGTCGCGCCGAGGTGGATGGATTGGCCGGAACGATTGATGATTTTTACCGCCACCGGCAGCGCCTCGCCCGGCAAGAACTGATCCTGATCCATCGTCACCTCCACGCTCACCTGCGCCGCCGCGCGGGAAAAAATCAGCGCCGCCAAAACGAATGCCACGGAAAAAGTTTTCATTTGATGCGCACAAGTTAAACCGCCGCCCGCGCGTGGCAACGACAAAAGAAAAAGAGCCGGAAGGTTGCCCTTCCGGCTCGTGAAGATTTCAATCCGTTCGACTAGGTGCGCGCGGCCGGTTTCTTCGCGGCGGCATCGAGGATGGTGGTCAACACGCTGTTCGGCACCTGCGCGAACGACAGAGGTTCCATCGAGTAGCTCGCGCGGCCTTTGGAGAGCGAGCGGATGGCCGTGGCGTAACCGAACATTTCGGCGAGCGGCACCTGCGCATTGAGCACGGTCTGGCCGTTCTTCGCCTCGATGCTGACGATGGTGCCGCGACGACGGTTGATGTCGCCCAGCAGATCACCCTGATACTCGTCCGGTGTGGTGCATTCCACTTTCATGATCGGTTCGAGCAGGATCGGGCCGGCCTTTTTGAAGGCGTCTTTCAAGGCGAAAATGCCCGCCATGCGGAATGCGAGTTCGTTGGAATCGACTTCATGGAAGCTGCCGTCCACGACTTCGACTTTGATGTCAATGACTTGGTAACCGGCATAGACGCCGCCCTTGATGGCTTCCTCGATGCCCGCGATGACCGCCGGAATATATTCCTTCGGAATGGTGCCGCCGACGATTTCATCTACGACCTCGACGCCTTTGCCAGTTTCCTGCGGCGCAACGGTGATGCACGCGTGGCCGTATTGGCCCTTGCCGCCGGATTGACGGATGAACTTGCCTTCGCCTTCCGCCGGCTTGGTGATCGTTTCGCGATACGCGATCTGCGGCGCGCCGGTGTTGGCCTCAACCTTGAATTCGCGTTTCAAACGGTCGATGATGATTTCCAAATGCAACTCACCCATGCCCGCGATGATGAGCTGGCTGGTTTCTTCATTGGTGAAACAGCGGAACGTCGGATCTTCTTCCGCGAGACGTTGCAACCCTTCGGACAGCTTGTCGCGGTCCTGCTTGGTCTTCGGCTCCACGGCCATCGAAATGACGGGCTCGGGAAAAGTCGGTGGTTCAAGCGTCACGTCGAAATCTTCATCGCACAGCGTGTCGCCCGTGGTGATGTTGCGCAGACCGACGAGCGCGGCGATGTCGCCGGCGTAAACCTCGTTGATGTCCTTGCGTTCGCTGCCTTGAATGACCATGAGGCGGGAAACACGTTCACGTTTGCGCGTGCGCGGATTGTAAATCGTATCGCCTTTTTTGAGGTGACCGGAATAAACGCGGAAAAACACGAGCTTGCCCGCGTAGGGATCGGTCCAAAGCTTGAACGCGAGCGAACAAAATTTCGCGTGGTCGGTCGTCGGCACTTTGACGACGACTTCGGTGCCAAGTTCATGGCCTTCCGCCGGCGGAATGTCCAGCGGGCTGGGCAGATAATCCACGACCGCGTCCACCAAAACCTGCACGGCTTTTTTCTTGAACGCGGAACCGCAGAGCACCGGAATGATTTCAATCTTGCACGTCAAACGGCGGATGGCCGCCTTGAGCATCGGCGCGGTGATCGGTTTTTCTTCCAAAACCAAATTCGCAATCTCGTCGTCCTTGTTGGAGACGGCGTCAATCAATTCGGCGAGCGCGGCTTCGGCGCGCGCCTTGTCTTCCGGCGCGATTTCCTTGATCTCGTAATTGAGACCTTCGTTCGCCTCGCCCGGTCCCCAATAAATTGTTTTTTGGTTGACGACATCAATCACGCCTTCAAAACCGCCGGTGACCGGCTTGCCTTCCGCCTCGGTCGGACCCTGGCCCAGCGGAATGAAAATCGGGAACGCATACGCATTCAGCTTTGTGCGCATGTCGTTGAGCGCATTTTCAAAATTCGCGCCCATGCGGTCCATCTTGTTCACGAACGCAATGCGCGGCACATGATACTTCGTGGCCTGCCGCCAGACCGTTTCCGATTGCGGCTGCACGCCGGCGACGCCGCAGAACACGGCGACCGCGCCGTCAAGCACGCGCATGGAACGTTCGACCTCGGCGGTGAAATCCACGTGACCGGGCGTGTCAATGATGTTGATGCGATGCGGAATGTTGTTGAACGCCTTATAGACTTTGTCCTCGCCCGGCTTGGCCGTTTTTTGCGTCCAGAAGCAGGTCACCGCGGCGGACGTGATCGTGATGCCGCGTTCCTTTTCCTGCTCCATCCAGTCGGTCACGGTGTTGCCGTCATCCACGTCGCCGATCTTGTGGATGAGTCCGGTGTAAAACAAAATACGCTCGGTCGTCGTCGTCTTGCCGGCGTCAATGTGCGCGGCGATGCCGATGTTGCGCGTGCGCTCCAGCGTGTATTCGCGGTTGGGCGAATTGGGCGACTTGACTGTTTCAGTGGCGGCTTCTGCACTCATAATTTTTAAATTTAATTTAGGTCGGGGAACAAAAAACGCCCCGGCGATTTCCGTCGGGGCGTGTTAGAAAAAAATTCTACCAACGGAAATGCGCGAACGCCTTGTTCGCCTGCGCCATCTTGTGAACCTCGTCACGTTTGCGGATGGCGTTGCCCTGGCCCTGATACGCTTCCAAAATTTCGGTCGCCAGCGCGGCTTTCATCGGCATGCCTTTTTTGGCGTCCGCGAAATCCACGATCCAGCGCAGCGCGAGCGCCGCCTGGCGGTCGGACGGAATTTCCAGCGGCACCTGATACGTCGCACCACCGACGCGGCGGGGCTTGGTCTCAATGCGCGGCTTGGCATTATCCACCGCGCGCTGCAAAATTTCAATCGGGTTGCTGGCCGGATTTTTTTCCGAAATGGAATCGAACGCGCCGTAAACGATGCGTTGCGCCGTGCTCTTCTTGCCGGAAACCATGACGGTTTTGACGAGGCGCGACACGAGGGCGCTGTTGAACTTGCCGTCCGGAAGCATCGGGCGTTTGGTGGCTTGACGTCTGCGAGACATAATTTAATTAAAAAAGTTTACTTGGCCGGAGCGGCGGCGGCTTTGGCCTTGGGTTTCTTCACGCCGTATTTGGAACGGCTCACGCGACGTTTTTCCACGCCGGCGGCATCCAACGTTCCGCGCACGATATGATAACGCACGCCGGGCAAATCTTTCACACGGCCGCCGCGGATCAGCACGATGCTGTGCTCCTGCAAATTGTGGCCCTCGTCCGGGATGTAGGCGATGACTTCGTGTCCGTTCGTCAAACGAACTTTGGCCACTTTGCGCATCGCCGAGTTCGGCTTCTTCGGGGTGCGCGTCATGACCTGGACGCAGACGCCACGACGAAAGGGGGAACCTTCCAAAGCGGGTGACTTGGACTTGTAATTGACTTTAGTGCGGCCCTTGCGGACCAGTTGGTTGATCGTCGGCATTGCGTTAAAAAATGACCGTCTGCCAGTTCTGGAAAAACGGGATGCAGAAACTAACAAATTTTTCGCGCCGTGCAACAACATTTTACAAGTTTTTGCGGGCAGCCCAAAAAAATCCGACCGGAATTTTCCAAAATCCCGTCAATACAAAATTCCGTAACGGATCCAGTAGCCCGGCAGCTTCAGAAATTCCAGCCGCATCCGCTTGTTGAAACCCGGGCGCGACCACTCGGCGCGATCAAAACAATAATAAGATGGACGCGAATAAAAATTAATGTCCGGCGCGTAATGTTGAAACGTTTCCAGCGCCCGCCGCGAATGATACCACGAGGTCACGATCACCGCGCTGTGAATATTTTCCGCGCGCAGCAGTTTAATCGTGAATTCCGCATTTTCGCGCGTCGTCAGCGACTTGTTTTCAATCTGGATGGCGCTGGCCGGAACGCCGGCTTGCAGCAAAATCTGGCGGTTGATGCCGTCGTCGCCCTCGCCCGTGTGGATGATGCGCGGCGCGACGTGCTGCCGGAATAATTCCGCCGCGCGCACGGGACGTTCGTGGTTGCCGCCGCCCAAAACGATGATCACATCCGCCGCCGGCACCGGCCCGCTGTCCACGCAGAGAAATTTTTCCGGATAATAATATGCCGCCGCGCCCAGCAAGGCCATGAACAGCATGCCGCAAACGAATGCGCGGAAAATCAATTTGCGAATCACCCGCTCAATTAAGCAGGTTGGCGCTGGTTTTCAAAATTGAAAATCTGGGCGCGTCGCAACCATGAAACCGGAAGTTTTTTTTCCGCCCTGAATTTTTTGCCCGGCAAAAAGGTTCCACCTCAAGACGGAATGTCAGCCGGCATGCATTGGAGTTGACTGACTCATTCTTGGCGACCGCGCTCCAATCTTTGGACACGGTGACCGATCCCAAAAAGATTCAGTTTCACAAAAAAAAAGCCGCTGCTTGCGCAGCGGCTGAAATATTTTTCTAGCCGATCGGTCAGGGCAACCGATGCGCCGGCGTGGCCGTGCTAAGTGAACAAACTTCCTGCGGCGTCGCGCCGAGGGTGTTGAGCGTATAAGTGCCGTTGGCCGGGCAAGGTGGAATGCTGCCCGCCGAATTCAACTTGATATACGGTGTCAAATCACCGGGATAGCTAATGCTGGCCGAAGTGGATTTATGCTGGTCCAAGGCCCATTCATTGCAGGCCGCATCAATCTGGCGAAGGTTGTTGATGCAGGCATTGGCTTGGGACTGGGCGCGAGCTTTCACGAAGTTCGGAATCGCAATCGCCGCCAACAGGCCGATGATGGCCACGACGATCATGATTTCTACCAGCGTGAAACCCGCTTTGCGGGTATAGTTAATACGTTTCATTTGTTGTTAGTTGGCATGGCGGAACGCGGCGTCAGGCGGGTTATAATAATGACAATGGTTCCGAAATTGCCTGACGCAACCATGTGCCATGAAAGCATAGCAAGGCTAATACCATATCAGTCAGCAAACTGCGTTCCACATTCCTATTTTTTTGTAGGAATCCTTCCTACAAGATTTCAATTTTGACGATCTTGGTGGTTTTCGTGCCAGCGGACGGCATGGAAAACCAGTTCGCTGAGGTTGGCGAGGTTGAGTTTCTCCCGTAAACGGCCGCAATAGCCGTGGACGGTTTTGAAGCCCAAATTGAGTTCTTCCGAAATCTGACGGGGATTGAAGCCGCGACCGAGCAATTCGTAAATCTCAAGCTCCCGGTCGCTCAAATCGCTGATCGCAGTGGGGCCGTCGCCAAGGCCTTTGACGTGTTTATGCGCGAACAGGGCATTGACGGCGTTGCTGAAATAAAGGCCGCCGTTGAGCACCGTGCGGATGGCCTCCAGCACTTGGTCGGTGGCCACGCTTTTCATGATGTAACCCACCGCACCGGCGCGCGCCGCCCGTTCGGCATAAAGCATTTCGTCGTGCATGGACAACACGATCGTGTCGGCCTTGGGATGAAGCGCTTTCACGTCCTTGATGAGTTCCAAGCCGGAACCGCCGGCCAACGCAATATCCACGATGACAATGCGCGGGGTCAAGGTCGCCAACAAATTCATCGCTTCGCGAGTGTTGCTGGCCGTGCCGCAGATTTCAAAATCAGGTTCCTCATTGATCAAATTGGTGAGCCACTCGCGCACCAACGGATGATCGTCCACCAGCATGACTTCAGTTTTTGGCTTCATAGTCTTTCTCAATTAGGTGCGGAGCCCTCAAAGTGCATACCGCCCGCGCGCCACCACCCGGCAAATTTTTGATTTCAAAAATCGCGCCGATCAATTTGGCGCGATAATCCATGATGCGCAATCCCATGCCATTTTGGTGGCGCGCATCGGCGGACATGCCGGTGCCATCATCGGTGATCGTCAGCAGAAGCTTTTCGCGGCTCGCCTCCAACGAGACGGTAACGTTGCGCGCGCGCCCGTGGCGGATGGCATTGCTGGCCGCCTCTTGCGCGATGCGATACAAATGCGAGCCGGCGGCAGGATCGCGCAGCCCCATCCTGCCGGAATGTTGAAACTGGCAGGAAACGTTAAACGCCCGCGACAGGTTGACCGCCAGATTTTGCAAGGCTTCCGCCAAACCGTCCGCTTCCAATTCGATGGGATGCAAGGTGCGGGCCAGATTCCGCGTCAGCTCAATCGCCTGTTCCACCAAGGTCACCACGTGATCGGCCGCAGCCGGGTCCACGGGAACTTTGTTGGCGATGCGTTTGGCCAGAATTTTTCCCGCCATCGCCGTGGCCGTGAGATGTTGGCCCAGGCTGTCGTGCAAATCATGACCAATGCGCCGCTGTTCGGATTCCGCGATCGCCAAAAGCTCTTTTTCCAAACGCGCGCGTTCAAGGATTTCCTGCCGCAAACTTTCCGTGCGCTGCTCGACCAACCGTTGCAAATGATCGCGCGTGGAAAGCAAAACGATCACCAGCAAAAAAACCGCGAGGCAGATGCCGGTGTTCCAAACCGGCGTGAGATAATCCGTGTAATGCTCGCCCGCCGCCACGTCCGCCGCCAGCCACACCAGTGCCGCCAGCACCGCCATGACAAAGGCGTAGCCCTGCCCCGCCGCCCTCAACACATAAATGATCGGCAGCAGATAAAACACCAGCAGCGTGACCTTGTAGCCGGTGGAATAATCCGCATAGCCCACCAAGATCAGCAAGCCCAGGCCGCCCAAAGTGCCGGCAATTTTGTTCGGAGCGCGCGAAACCATGCGCGAAAATGTGACCGGTTTGGCGGCAGCGGACAAGTGAAAGCCGAGGTTCGCGCGGAAAAAATTGCGGCGCGGAAAATTAATTTCGCGCCCGGGTCGCGCGTCAACTACGGCAAACGCGCTGCGGTTTTCGCAAAAAAATTTCCCGCGCTCGCCGCGACGATTTAATTTTTCAGGCGTAGAGCGGGCCGAAATTTTGGCACGCGCGGTAGTCGGAACTTTCCAGACATTGCGTGCCGAACGCCGCCCACGCACTCGGACGGAAAATTTGGTCGTTCGCCACGTTGTGCATATAGACCGGAATCCGCAGCATCGCCGCGAGCGAAATCAAATCCGCGCCGATGTGGCCGTAAGAAATCGCGCCGTGGTTCGCGCCCCAATTATTCATGACGGAATACACATCTCGGAAGGCACCGTGGCCGGTGAGCTTGGGCGCGAACCACGTCGTCGGCCACGTCGGATTTGTCCGCTGGTCGAGCGCATCGTGGACTTTCGCCGGCAGATCAATCGTCCAGCCTTCCGCGATTTGCAGCGCGGGGCCGAGGCCTTTGACGAGATTCAAACGGCACATCGTCACGGGCATGCCGCCGCGTGTCAGAAAGCGCGTGGACCAGCCGCCGCCCGGAAAATATTCCGTGATGCTCGGATGCCACGTCGTCGCGCCGAGACATTTTTTAGCCTCGTCCTTGGAAATTTCCCAGAACGGTTTCAGCGCCGGTTTGCCATCGAGCGATTGTTGTCCCGTGCCGTCGAGCGTGGCCGGGCCGGAATTGATCAAATGCAAAATGCCATTGGCCGCCGCGCCTTCCAGCGTGTGGCCGGAAACGCGCTTCACGGAATCCGCGCTCCAATAGGTCCGCACATCCGCAAAAATCTGCGCCGTGTTCGTCAGCAAATGACCGAACAACATCGAGGCCCCGTTGAGGCAATCGTTTTCGGTCGCGACAACATACGGCGCGCGGATGCCGTTCCAGTCGAAGGACGTGTTCAAAATCGCTTCGAGAAAATCGCCGTTCGGCTGATAATCCGTCCATTGCCGCTGGCCTTGAAAACCGGACGCTATTGCGTTGTGGCCGTGCGCTTCCTCGCCAAAGCCCATTTCGGCGAGCTTCGGATTTCCCACCATCAAATCGCGCGCGATGAGCGCCATCTTCACGGATTTTTCCCACTCGCTGTTGAGCTGTTTGCGCGGACGTTTGGTTTCCGGTGAATTATAATCTTTGCCTTCGGGACAATTTTCCTTCACCCACTCGAGCGCGGTTTTATATTCCACATGATCGTAAATCCCCTTGTCCATGCGGCGCAAAAATTCCGTCATGTCAATCGTCTCGACGCGCATTCCCAAATAATCTTCAAAAAACGGTTGATCCACGATCGAGCCGGCGATGCCCATCGAAACGCCGCCCATGCCGAGATACGATTTGCCGCGCATCAGCGCGACGGCCAGACCGGCGCGGGCGAAGCGGAGAATTTTTTCCTGCACGTCGGCGGGAATGGATTTGTCGCCGCCATCCTGAACATCGCGACCGTAAATACTGAATGCGGGAATGCCTTTTTGCGTGTGACCGGCGAGCACGGCGGCAAGATAAACCGCGCCGGGCCGTTCCGTGCCATTGAAACCCCACACCGCTTTAGGAATCGCCGGATTCATGTCCATCGTCTCGCTGCCATAACACCAGCAGGGCGTGACGGTCAGCGAAACGCCGACATTTTCGCGCGCAAATTTTTCCGCGCACGCGGCGGCCTCGGCGACGCCGCCGATGCATGTGTCGGCGATGACGCATTCGACATTTTTTCCGTTCGGATAAAAAAGATTTTGCGAAATCAATTTCGCGGCGGCCCGGGCCATGTCCAGCGTTTGTTTTTCGAGCGACTCGCGCACGCCGCCGAGCCGGCCGTCAATCGTGGGGCGAATGCCGATTTTGGGCAGGGAACCGTTAAAGACAGAAAGTTTCATAATTTAATTAAATGCGAGCGACGCGGGAGAATAAATTTTAGCACCGGCCCAGCGCAAGCCAATCCGTTGCAACATTTGGCTGATGGCGAAAGCCCGCTCACGCCGCGCCGGCCACGAGCACCACAAATTCGCCTTTCAGAGTGCGCTTCGCCGCGATCTCCAAAAGTGCCGCCGGTTTGCCGCGCAAAAATTCCTCGAATTTTTTCGTCAGCTCGCGCGCCAGCACCACGTCGCGGTCGGGATATACTTCGTTCAATTCGCCGAGCAATTTTTCGATACGATACGGCGATTCGTAGAAAACCAAAGTGGCGGCAACCGCTTTCAACGCTTCCAGTTTGTTGCGCCGCTGACCGGATTTGTGCGGAAGAAATCCGGCAAAATAAAATTCATCCGTCGGCAGGCCGCTCGCGGTCAGGCCGGCGATGAGCGCGCACGCACCCACGACCGATTCCACGCGGAAGCCGGCCGCGATGGCGGCTTTCACCACGCGCTCGCCGGGATCGCTGATGCCGGGACTGCCGGCGTCGGTGATCAGCGCGACTTTCTCGCCGCGCCGCAACCGCTCGATGATTTCCTCGCTGCGCTTCGCCTCGTTGAATTGAAAATAGCTCAAAAGCGGTTTGCTGATGCCAAAATGTCTGAGCAACTGGCCGGAATGCCGCGTGTCTTCGGCGGCGACCACGTCGCATTCGCGCAGGACGCGGAGCGCGCGCAGCGTGATGTCTTCGAGATTGCCAATCGGCGTGGCCACGAGATAAAGCGTGCTGGCAGCGAGCGGCGGCAGGGCGGCGTCCATGGCGTGAAAAAATGGTGCGCGCTGCAGGATTTGAACCTGCGACCCCTTCCGTGTGAAGGAAATGCTCTACCACTGAGCTAAGCACGCAACCAATGCGAATTGACAGGCTAAAAAACTTTTGGCGGCGCGGCAAGATTTTTTGACAATGCCGGCGATCGGCACTAAAAATTATTTCAGTTCAAAATCATGCTGGCCGGTGGTTTTGCCGGCGGTGATAAAAATCCGGTAAAGCACGTTCGTATCCAGCAAACCCGGCCGGTCGCCGGGCACCGCCGGCTTTAAGCCAGGAATGTTGCGGCCATAGGTGAACATTTTTACCGGCACGGAGTTGGAAACCGAAATGAGATGCCAGACGGGCAGGACATTTTTGTTGGTCTGCCATGCATCCAAGGGAACGACTTTGATTTCGGTAAGACGGAGCGGGCGGCTGATTCCAAAGATCAGGCTGGGCGCGGCATTTGCCTGTCCCGCGCGCAGGTGAAGGTTGCGGCTGGTATGAAAAATCTGCACCGTCTTGGGCTTGAACCAGTCCGTGAAATAAATTACATAGACGGTGCCCAGCACCACGGCGACCAGGACGAGCAGCCAGTTTTTTACGGTCATAAGTTTTTTGTAACGCGCCAAGGGTGAACGGCGTCGAACTGTTTGTCCAGACGCGGCGCAGAACCCGCTGGTTATGGAAATCAACAAAGTGCAATTCATCAACGCGCGCAAACCAATAAATTTTGCTCGCCAAGCGTTCACCCTCATTGAACTATTGGTGGTCATCGCCATCATCGCGATTCTCGCGGCGATGTTGCTGCCGGCGTTGAGCCGCGCGAAGGAAACCGCGCGCCGCATCGGGTGCTTGAATAATCTTCGGCAATTAAGTTTATCGTCGCAAATTTACATCGGTGAAAGCCAAGGCATTTATCCGCCGCGCTCCAGCACGAATCGCTGGCCAAATTGTTTCTATGATGTTTATGGCCGGAATTTGAAAATGTTGCTGTGTCCGGACGCGATCAATACGAACGGTTCAGCCGCATACAATGTGGCCGACGCGGCACCGCGCGGATATTTGATCAACGGCTGGAACGATTATTTTTCCGACACGATGAGCGCCGATGATTTCAAGGCTTATATGAGCGGCACCAGCATGGCTGGCTTGAAAGAAAATGCCATCGCGCATCCCAGCGAAACCATTCTGCTGGGTGAAAAAGCGGATGTGGATATTTTGTCGGGTAATCCGGTTTTTGATTTTTACATGGATTTGGACGAAGGAGTCGGCGGCAATGATTTCAGCGGCATCGCCGAACAAAGCCGCCATGACAGCCGCAGCGCCGGCAGCATGACGGGCGGATCCAACTTTGCGTTCACGGATGGCAGCGCCCGATATTTGAAATGTCCGTCTTCTTTGGATCCGCTCAATCTCTGGGCGCTGTCTGACACCGACCGCGCCAAATTTGCTGTCATTTACCCCTGAGCTTTCGCCGCGCGCACGCAAGGTTTGCAGAAATGCAATTTATCTTTAGTATCAAAGGTAAATTGCATCATGGAAAAAATAATTTCTCAAATCCTCGTCGGCGCGATTTTTGCCGCCGGCCTCAACGCATTGGCCGACGATCCAATCTCCACCAATCTTTCCGTCGCGCCCAAAGTGCCCGCATTTTCGGTGAATTACATGGATCGTTCGGTGAACCCGGCCACCAATTTTTATCAGTTCGCCAACGGCGAGTGGTTGAAAAATAATCCGGTGCCGCCGGACAAATCGCGCTGGGCCGCGTTCACCGAGCTCGCCGAGCGCAACTGGTTTCTCATCCACGAAATTCTCGATGCCGCCACGCAGGATCAAACCGGGCCGAAACATTCGCCCCGGCGCGAAGTGGGCGATTTTTTCGCTGCGGCGATGGATACCAATCGCATCGAACAGCTCGGCCTCAAGCCGCTCGCGCACGATTTGAAACTGATTAACGGCATCAAATCCACGAAAGATCTGTTCGCCGTGCTGGCGGATTTTCACCAGCGCGGCATCGGCGGAATGTTTGATGTCGGCTTCGGCGCGGACGAAAAAAACAGCGCGATTTACGCGGTTGAAATCGGGCAAGGCGGCCTCTCGCTGCCCGACCGCGATTATTATCTCAAGGACAGTTTCGCCGAAAAACTGAAGCTCTACCGCGCGCATGTGCAAAAAATGTTCGCGTTGCTCGGCGAAAAACCGGCGACGGCGGAAGCGGACGCCGCCACCGTGATCGCGCTGGAAACCGAGTTGGCCAAGGCCAGCCGCTCGCGCGTGGATTTGCGCGACCCGAACAAGAATTACAATAAATTTGTCGGCGGCGAACTGGCCGCAAAAACGCCGGCGATTTTGTGGAACATTTATTTTGCCGACCGCGACGTGGTCGCGCCCGCCTACGAAATTGTCGGCCAGCCGGAATTTTTTGACGCGGTCAATCAACTCGTGCAGACGCGGCCGCTCGCGGACTGGCAGGTTTATTTGCGCTGGCATTTGTTGCACGCGAGCGCTGCGTATCTGCCGGCGGCGTTTGAGCAGGAGAATTTTAATTTTTACGGCAAGGTTTTGAGCGGCCAGCCGGAACAGGAGCCGCGCTGGAAACGCTCGGCGCATTTGATTGACGGCACGATCGGCGAGGCGCTCGGCCAGCTTTACGTGGAAAAATATTTTCCCCCAGAAGCCAAGGCGCGCATGAACGAACTCGTGGAAAATTTGAAAGCGGTTTTTCACGACCGCCTCGAGCGCGTGCCGTGGATGACCGACGCGACGCGGGCGAAGGCGTTGGCCAAGTTCGCGCGCTTCACGCAGAAGATCGGTTACCCGGATAAATTTCAAGATTACTCCGCGATCACCATCCGGCGCGATGATTTGCTCGGCAACGTCCGCCGCGCTTCCGCGTTCGAGTCGCATCGTGAAATCGTCCGCGTGGGCCAGCCCGTGGACCGCACCGAATGGGACATGACGCCGGAAACCGTGAACGCTTATTTCAATCCGCAGCTGAATGAAATCGTTTTTCCCGCCGGCATTTTGCAGCCGCCATTTTTTGACGTGCAGATGGATGATGCGGTGAATTACGGCAGCATCGGCGTGGTGATCGGCCACGAGATGACGCATGGCTACGATGATCAGGGCCGCAAATACGACGCCGATGGAAACTTGAACGACTGGTGGACCGATGCCGATTCCAAAGCCTTCGATGCCCGCGCGCAACATGTCGTGGACGAATACAATGCCTTTGAGGCGCTGCCCGGCCTGCATGTGAACGGCAAGCTCACGCTCGGCGAAAATCTGGCGGATCTTGGGGGCGTGAACATCGCCTACGAAGCGTTGGAACGCGTGCTGGCCAAAGATCCGAGCAAACGCAAACGTATTGACGGGTTCACGCCCGAACAAAGATTTTTTATCTCGTTCGCGCAAATCTGGCGCACGAACATCCGCGACGCGGATGCGCAGCGGCTCATCACGGTGGACCCGCATTCGCCCGGGCAGTTCCGCGCCTTCGGTCCGCTGCTGAACGTGCAGGCGTTTTACGATGCGTTCAACATTCCGCCGGGCAGCCCGATGTGGCGGCCGCCGGAACAGCGCGCGATCATTTGGTAAAAAAATTTCCCGCCGACGAAAAAAACTTCGGCGGCGGATAAAATTATTTCAGCCCAAAGCCAAACGGGAATTGCGGCGCGGCGGATTTGTCCTCGCTGGCCGGCCAGCTGCGCGGCAATTTGCCGGTGAATTTGTGATCGCCGAACAAAACGTCCGTCAGGCCCAAACCTTCGGTGCCCGGCAGCCACGCGGCGACGAACGCATCGCTGTCGGCCAGTGCGGAATTCAAAATCAGCGGCCGGCCGGAAAATAAAATGGTCACGACCGGCGCACCGCTGGCTTTCGCCTTCGCGATCAACGCCGCATCTTCCGCCGACAAATTAAGATCGCTGCGGTCGCCTTTCATTTCTGCATAAGGCAATTCGCCGACGACCGCGATGACGGCATCGGCATTTTTCAAATCGCTGGCGTCCGGCGAAAACGTGACTTGCGTGTCCGGCGAAACCGTCTGCTTGATGGCCGCGAGCAACGTCGTGCCGCCGTGCGTCACGTTGCCGCGCCCGCCCTGCCAGTCAATCGTCCAGCCGCCGCACTGCATTCCCAGATCGTCCGCCGCCACGCCGACCACGGCGAGATGCTTGATGTTTTTTGCGAGCGGCAAAATATTTTTTTCATTTTTCAGCAATACGAGCGATTCGCGCACGCACTCGCGTGCGACCGCGCGATGTTCCGGCGAGCCGATGGCGGCGGTGAGTTGCGGATCAGTCGCGGTGGATTCAAAAAGTCCGAGCGCAAATTTGATCCGCAAAATGCGGCGCACCGCGTCGTCAACGCGCGCTTGCGGAACTTTTCCCTCGGCGACAAGCGCCTTCAAATCGTCAATGAATTCAATGTAATTGTTCGACTTGCCCGCGCCGTTCGGAATCATGATCATGTCCAGACCCGCGTTGATGGACTGCTCCACATCGTATTTGTAATCGGGCGAAATCTGATCAATCGCCGCCCAATCGGAAACCAGAAATCCGTTGAAACCCAGTTCTTTTTTCAGCACGTCCGTGAGCAGATATTTATTGCCGTGCATTTTCACGCCGTTCCAACTGCTGTAGGAAACCATGATCGAGCCCACGCCGGCCTTGATCGCGGCGACATACGGCGGCAAAAATAATTTCCGCAACGTCGCCTCGTCGCAAATGGTGTTGCCCTGGTCAATGCCGTTGGTCGTGCCGCCGTCGCCGATGAAATGTTTCGCGCACGCGAGAACGGACGTGGGTTCGGCGGAAAGTTTTTTGCCCTGAAACCCGATGACCGCCGCCGCGCCGAGTTTCGTCACGAGCGCGGTGTTGTCGCTGTAACCTTCGTAAGTGCGGCCCCAATGTTCATCCTGCGGCACCGCGATGCACGGCGCGAAAGCCCAGCGGATGCCGGTGCCGGCGACCTCCTCGGCGGTGACGCGTTCGGCGCGCTCGATGAGTTTTGGATCGTGCGTCGCGCCGAGGCCGACGTGATGCGGAAAAATTGTCGCGCCATCGATGTTGTTGTGGCCATGCACCGCGTCGATGCCGTAGATCAACGGAATTTTCAGCCGCGTTTGCCGCGCCTGATTTTGAAATTGCGTGACGAAATTCAACCAGTCCGGCGCCGTGTTGCCGGTGTCGGGATCAGAGTTGCCGCCGCTCAAAACGGAGCCGAGAAAATATTTTTGCACGTCGGACTTATCTTTCAGCGCGGCGCAATCCACCTGGACCATCTGGCCGATTTTTTCATCCAGCGTCATCTGCGCGAGCAGCGCGTCAACCTGTTGGTCGTGTTCAGAAAACTTTGGGGCGGCGTGGCTCATGGTGGTGGCGAGTAAAATTCCGGCGGTCAGGGCGTGAAAATTTTTCATTTTTTGTGGTTAAAATTTTTGACAGGCAAATGGCTTTGAATTGCGGACTCTGGCCAAACGCGCGGCTCTCTGCAAGTCATCAAGATTATTGACAGCCGCTCGATTCAAGGATTCGTTTTCAACAACGGCTCCAAAACTTCGGCAAAAATACCGGCCTGGCGCATGAAGCCGAGATCGTTCGGATGCGAACCGTCGGTGCTGCCCTCGCCGTCGTCGCCAAAAAGATGTTCGCCGGGAATGTAAAAAAGATTTTTCACGCCGGAATTTTGCAGGCGATCGAACGCGGCTTTGAGCGCCGCGCGATCTTTCAAATGATACCATTCCATCTGGCCCTGCGTCAGAAATGCGCCTTGCAGCGTGCGGTCTTCGACGAGCACGATCGGCACGGTCGGATGCGCGGCCCGCAATTTTTTCACGAGCGGCTCGGTGCGCTCGGTGATTTCATCGGCCACCATGTTCGGCAGGCAGTCAATGACGTAAACCGACGGATCGAGTTCGGCCAGCAAGTCCGCCATTTCCGGTTCCATTTTGCCGTTGCCAGAAAAACCGAGGTTGATGGTGGGATAATTAAATCTGCGTCCGAGAATCGCGCTGTGAACCATGCCGGGGCGTGAGGCCGAAAGGCCCTGCAAAATGGACGTGCCATAAAAAACGATCGGCTTGCGTTCGCCCGCGCCCCACGCCGGAGCTTTTTCAAGAATGTTCGTCGGCGAAATTCCGAGTTCGACAAATTTCGTCCCGTTGTAAAGCGGCAGATACAAGATGTATTCGCGTTTGCCGGGGATCAAATCTTTCGCGAGCGTCACTTCATTCGTCTGCGCCGTGGGCTGGCCGACGGCGAGCCAGTGCCAGCCGTTTTCGGTTTTCACATACAAATCCAGACCGCTTTTGCCGATGGCCGTCATGTTTGCCAGGTAGAGCCATGGTTCGGTCAAGGCCCAGCGCGCGTGAAGGGTCGTGGCATCCGTCACGAAGCGCACGCACAGGCCGGAAGAATTGCGGGACAAATCCCACACCGGTTTGCGCACGACGCCCTGGGCCTTGGCCGGCAGACGGTCGTAAAAATTTTTGGTGTCGTCCCAGCCGCGGCCTTCGACGCCGAGTTGGCGGATGTCGGTCCAGAGAATTTTCATGGGAGCAGCATTTAAATTAGTCTGCGCGCTGGCGGGCAATGTGACAGCCACCCCGGACAACAGCAAGGCGATGCTGCCGATGGCAGCGTGGATAAAAATAGTGCGGCACATGGTTGGCGGTTGGTCGCCGATAAACTGGCTGAAATGGCCCAGCAAGGCTTGTCCTTACTTTATGCGACAATACGAGGGCGATTCCCTGTGCTACATTGCAAACAATCCAATCCAACCCGACAATCATGCCGACTTATCTCATTGTCACCCGCTACTTAAAACATAAAAACGGCTGGGATCCGCTGCGATTGCAATCCGTTATGGCCATCGCGCTGGCGCTCGGGGCTCTGGTCGGGGCCGGTTGCAGTAAAGCCAAAAAGACCGCCGCCGAACCGCCGCCGCCGACAGCGCAGGAAATTCAACAAGCCGAGATCGAACATAAGCCAGTGCCCTCCCCAACGACGGCGGCAGCCATCGCCCCGCTCGCCACGCCGAATGGGCAGCCCGATTTAGCCGAAATGAACCGCACCATGATTCGTTGGATTGTAGGGCACCGCCGACCGCCGGCGAACTTTGAAGAATTTGCCGCGACCGCCGGGACTCCCATTCCGCCGCCGCCGCCCGGCCAGAAATATATCATTGCCAAAAATATGCACGTCCAACTGGTCAACCAGTAATCCCCAATCCATGAAAACCATTGTCTTGAATTCAACACCGACCGACTGCCAACTTAGAGCCTGTCCGGGAGGCGCAAGACTAGGCTTCACCTTGATTGAACTGCTCGTGGTTATTGCGATCATTGCCATTCTGGCCGCCATGCTCTTGCCGGCACTTGCGAGCGCCAAAGCCAGAGCCCAGCGGATGAGTTGCATGAATAATATGCGCCAAGTGGGATTGGGCTTTCCCATGTTCAGCGGAGATCATGGTGACATGCTGCCGCCGGCGGGTTGGTCGGGGGGAGCTTTCCAATTATCTTGGGACAGTTGGCTCAATAAATATCTCGGCGGCAACTTGTCCGACGCAGATTTGAGCGTGGGCTGGATTTTTGGTGATGCGCCGAAAATCCTGGCCTGTCCGGCGGATCAATTTCCCAAGGTCAATTGGATGGGCGGCAGTTCTCCATGGTTTTCGCAACGGTCCTATGCGATGTTGTCGGTCGGGCCTAATTGGCAATCTGATTATCAGGTTCCCACTACCACGCCATTGCCAAATCTTAACCAAGCAGGGCGGATGGGAGTGGGTATTTATTGGGTGGACAGCACGTCTCCGGCGCAGCCTAACTGGGATGCCCAAGGCTATAAATCCACCGTCGTCCGCGATCCGGCGGGAACCATTCTGCTGTGTGAAAATACCAGCGGCCAGCAATGCGCAGGCAACATCTGGACCTGTATTTGCAACGGACCGCAGTGCCCGTCCGGTCAAAATGAACTATACCAGTTAGACACGGCAGGGATACAAGATCCCAGTTCCGGAACCAGTGTCAATCAGGGGGCGCTAGTATATAAAGCCCACAAGAACCGTTTCAACTATGTATTCAACGACAACCATGTCGAGGCGCTTAGAATAGAGCAAACAATCGGCAGTGGAACGATCACGCTTCCAAAAGGAATGTGGACGGCCGCTCCCGGGGATTAGTAAAACCAGACTTGGCGGCTGTCCCCAATTTTGACGACATGCGCGCTAGACAATATCGGTTAAGTTATCCCAACTAATCCTGCCAATTTTATGAAATGCCATTGAGCATTTATTAACCGCCATGACGTCGTCCGGACGGATGCTTTCGACAATATCATGACTTATTCTGTCCTAGTAGCGAATCAAAAACGCACAACCTAAACCCAGAGAAATATGAGAAAAAAAACGAACATACAGAGTTGGCTACAGTCGTTAACAATTGCCGCGACGCTGGCTGGCACCGCCGGTTTTTGCCAAGCTCAAACATCAATCACGCTCAGCAACGATTCAAGCGAATCTCCCGCCTTTTATGACGGAGGACCAACTGGTGCAACCTATACCTGGCAGTCAACCGGCGGTCCCAACGGGGGCGGCTGCATTCAGGGCGTGATTGATGGCGTCACGACGACTGAATTTGATCCGTCATTCAATGTATCTTTTAATGGGGCTCAGTATTTGCAAGTTACGATTCAACTGATGGTTGATCCAAGCTCCGGCACGACGGGCACCCTCGGCTCCGGGGGGTATGGTAATTTGCAGTTGGCCTTGCGTGACGCCAACTACAGTTGGAACAGCATCTGGCATGGCACTATTTATCCGCCAGCGGCCAATGGGTGGGTCACCTATACATTTACCCTTCCAAACCCCTATATTACCGCGGCGCACCTGCAATTCCAGTTGCAGGGAGGCACATATAGCGGGCCAGTTACAATTTATATTGGCAATGTGGTGGTTTCCCCGATTCCCAATCCATGGCTGGCAACCGCCTTCACCGACAGCAGCTGGGGTCCGACTCCGGATACTACCGAGGACGCACCCTATTATAATCCAGTGACCGGGGCTGGCCCGACCAGCATCACCCCGGCTGGTTCATGGGAATTACAAATTAGCGATCCAGGCTCCTACAGTTGGAACCAATTCGGGAATGGAACAATCGATACCACACGGTATCAGTGGGTAGGCTTTGACGTCTTTCTGGATGGTAGCAGCGGATCGACCTACGGGGGCGTTCAACTTCTATTTTTTAATAACGGCTGGAGCGGCCAAACGTGGGTCGGATCAATTACATTTAATGCCAGCATGGTTGGCAAATGGACTCACTTCAATTTCCCCAGTAGCGCTTCCGGCGTCACCGCCTGTCCGCAACTGGTTTTACAAACCACCCCGGGCAGCGATGGAGGAACAGATACGACTACATTCCACATCGACAACCTTGTATTTTGGAACAATGAGACGAAACCAAAAATCTTGTCCATGAAAGCCAACAATCAGGCTGGTGGCGTGCGGATGGCTGCGGACGGTGCGGGCGATCAATATAATAGAAATCAATTGGTCATTCCTTCCGGCAGCAACGTGCTCAACCACTTCTGGATTAACCAGACGCCGGCAACCTATTCCATGACAATTACCAACTTCCCCGCCCCCGCCGCCGCCCCTGGTTTTGAAGGGCATTTCTACATCGCCAATGAATCGTCCGTCCCTGGCTTTTATGAAACGAGCGGTTCTCCGGATTGGAATGCCGCCGACCTTGTGGTTTTCCGTGTCCAAAATGGCACCAACGGTGGAATTGTGTCTACCTTTGAGTGGAAGACAAATTCTCCCAATTCAAATCCTACCAATGTCATTTATTGCGCGCTACCGAATGTAACCAGCGCCAACGGCACGTGGACAGTTAACTTCAGTGACAATATCCATGGTTCCATAATAGGACCAATGGGTGTAGTAACTAATTTCACGCTGCCCAATATTTCTAATGATCCAAACTATACCGGCAACTTTACTCCGGCCGAATCTTTAATGTATTGGGGGGTCTTCAAAAACGACGTCCTCAACAATGGTGACAACAATGGAGCCAGTTTCGTATTAAGCAGTCTTTTAGTGACCAATGCTATCAATGGCGTTCTTTACAACGATAACTTCCCGGGCATTGGGTTGACAGCAAATTACCCTTGGCGCACGTCCAGCAACATTTATATCCAATGGCAGCCTTACGGCATAGCTTATTGGTTGATGTGGAATACGACTCAAAGTGGATGGAGTGTGCTGTCCACCGGCAACCTTAAGGGTAGCTGGAGCAGTGCGGGTGTGTCTTACAGCTACGCTGACGCCACTGGCACCAACACCCTTGGTGCGATTCCCGCCGCCAGTCTGCCCGCTGGCAATGCTGGTTTCTTTGAGTTAATGAAATAGTAAAATCGAGCAAAACCGCTTATTAAGGGCACCGACAATTCTAGTCGGTGCCCTTTTATTTTCACTGAAATCGTTTATAGTGACCTCATGAATTTAGCACGCTCCTCAACTAAACTGCTCCTTGCCTTGACCATAGCGTGCTTGCAACGGACAATAGTGGCGCAAACCAATCTCTCAATTTATTCCGACGAGTGCGACAACGGCTTTCAAAACTGGAGCTGGGGGACATTTAATTTCAATTGCCCGTCCCCTGTGCATTCCGGCACGAACTCCATCAGCCTCAACGGTCCCGCCTGGAACGGAATTTCCTTCTGGCATACCGACTTTAATCCGGCACCGTTCACTAACTTAACATTTTGGGCAAATGGCGGAGCCATCGGCGGTCAGATTATGCAGGTCTATTGGCAATACTTTGGCAGCACTAACTCGGGAACTACCTATCAATTGCCGGCGCTTACCAATGGCTGGCGTCAATTTAACCTACCATTAAACACGTTAGGCGTCGGCGGGGTGAGCAACTTGAGCCGTTTGAATTTGCAACTTACCTCATTCGGCACCACCAACACCTTTTGTCTGGATGATGTCAGTCTGACGGGAATGTCCCCCCTTCAGATCAAGGTTGACGCCAGCGTAACGCTCCGTGCCGCCGACGCACGCTGGTTTGGTTTGAACACGGCAATCTGGGATAATTATTTTGACACAACTTATACGTCGAGCGCCTTGAGTGCACTGGGCACACGCATCCTGCGGTTTCCGGGCGGCTCGGCTTCGGACGACTACAATTGGGCCACAGGTATGTCGGGCACCAACACCTGGGCGTGGGCGACCAGCTTTGCCAACTTTGTCCACATCGCCACTAATGCCGGAGCGCAGACGATGATTACGGTCAACTATGGCGATGGCACGCCGCAAGAAGCTGCCGCTTGGGTAAGTTATGCCAATATAAGTAGCCATCTCGCATTCAAGTATTGGGAGGTAGGGAATGAATGTTATGGCACCTGGGAAAATGACACGAATGTTCTTCCCCACGATCCCTATACTTACGGTGTGCGCGCCGCCCAATACATCACGCAAATGAAAGCGATAGATCCCACTATTAAAATCGGCGTGCCCTCGGTGCCGGGTGAAGATAATAATGCGAACGGTTATTCCGCACATCCCGCCTACAACGCCCGCACCGCGACTTACCACGATGGCTGGACACCCGTAGTCCTAACCACCATGAAATCTCTTGGCGTCACACCCGATTTTTTGATTCATCACGTCTATCCCGAATACAATACCGATAACGACCAGGCACTCCTCCAAGCCACAACTAATTGGGCGACCGACGCGGCGGACCTTCGACAACAGATTTCCGACTATGCCGGAACTGCGGGGACTAACATAGAAATTCTTTGCACGGAAAACAATTCCGACGCCGGCAACCAAGGCAAGCAATCCACCAGCATCGTGAACGGCCTCTATCTGGCCGACAGCCTGGCGCAATTGATGAAAACCGAGATCAACAGTTTTATCTGGTGGGATTTGCGGAATGGTTATGACACCAGCGGGGATTTTGATCCTTCGCTCTACGGTTGGCGGCCCAACGGCGATCTCGGCATCATCGGGGAAGCAAACACCAACTACCCGACTTATTATGCGTTCAAACTTATGCAATACTTTGCCAATGCCGGAGACACCGTTCTAAATGCGACGAGCGACTACAACCTGCTTTCCAGTTATGCCGCCCGCAAAGCCGACGGCGCGCTCGCGCTGTTGGTCATCAACAAGAGTTATCCGGGCACAACTACCGCGCAAATAAGTATAACCAACTTTTACCCGTGGTCCACGGCCACCGTCCGTTCTTTCGGCATCGCGCAGGACGAAGCCACGCGCACTAACTCCATTGTTCCCGGTGCGCAGGATATTACCACGAATTTACTCGCCGGTGCCGGCACGAATTTCAGCGCGTCATTTCCCGCTTACTCCATGACACTTTTCACTTTTGCCCCGGCGGCACCAAAAGTGCAAACCCTGGTTGGACCGGCTGGAAAATTCGTTTTCCAAATGCTAGGTCAAGCCGGTGTGCCCTATCAAATCCAGACCTCCACCAATTTATTCACCTGGACTTCCAATGCCACCGTGACGTTGACTAATTCAAGTTGGAACACGACCAATACCCTGTTGCCGGGTGGACAATTCTGGCGCGCGGTGTGGCAGCCGTGATCGTTACTTCCGCCGCAAATTTTTTGCGATCAATGCGCAGCGTTGATCCACGCACAACTTCGAGCGCAGCGCGTCCGGCGGGGTGTTCGTCACGTAATCCAAAAGTTTTTCCACCGTCGTCGTCGCGACATGCGTGCGCGTGTCGGACGAACCGTAATAAATAAAAACGTCGCCGTTCTTGCGCGTGACCCAGCCGTTCGCGAACACCACGTTGGATACATCGCCCACGCGCTCGTCATTTTCCGGTCCCATAAAATGGCCGCCGGGCGCGGCGATTTGCTTGGACGGATTTTTCAAGTCGCACAAAAATAAATACAGCACGTAGCGCATGCCCGCCGCTGTGTTGCGGACGCCGTGCGCGAGGTGCAGCCAGCCTTTTGCCGTTTTGATCGGCGCCGGGCCAAGGCCGTTTTTGCCTTCCTTGATCGTGTGATAAAAACGCGGGTCAATGATGCTTTCCGTTTTCACTTCGGCCTTGGTGATGTCATCCGCCAATCCCCAGCCGATGCCGTCGCCGGAACCGGTCGCGGCAAAATCGCTCATCGGCCGCGTGTAAAATGCATATTTGCCGTTCACGAATTCGGGATGCAACACGCAATTGCGCTGATGCAACGCAGGCGTTGTCAAATCCGCCAACCGTTCCCATTTCAGCAAATCTTTCGTGCGCGCGATGCCGCAACGCGCGATGGCGGCCGACAAATCGCGCGGCTTGGAATCGTCATGCCGCTCCGCGCAAAACAATCCATAAATCCAGCCGTCTTCGTGCCGCACCAACCGCATGTCGTAAAGATTCGTTTCCTTGTCCTCCAGTTCCGGCATGCGCACCGGATAATCCCAGAAGCGAAAATTATCCACGCCGTTTTTACTTTCGGCGACGGCAAAAAACGACTTGCGGTCCCAGCCTTCGACGCGCGCCATCAAAATAATTTTGCCGTTGAGTTCCATCGCGCCGACATTGAAGACGCAGTTCACGCCCAAACGCGTCATCAAATGCGGATTGCTCGCGCGATCAAAATCATAACGCCAGGTCAGCGGTGTATGTTCGGCGGTCAGCACCGGATTTTCATAACGCTCGAAAATGCCATTGCCAGTTTGCTGCGGCTGATTTTTGCGGCGGATCAGGCGGGCATTTTGTTGCTGAAGCTGCTGGAGTTTTTTGGCGAAGGCGGCTTTGGTCATGATATTTTTTTAATCGGAAATTCGAGGATATTTTAACGGGCGCACGACAAAAACCATGTCACCAAAACGCGTGACAGCGCAAGGCCTTTCGCCAACGCCATCCGCCCTCTAAACTTTTGCGCATCCACCAGACTTAATTTTCAATCATGAAGCCGCTTCATTTCTCGCGTCGCAATTTTATCAAAACCGGCGCGCTTGCCCTGCCCTTCGTCGCGGCCGGTTGCGCCAATTTTTCCAGCGGCAAGCGCGCGGATGAATTTGTCCGCGTGCGCGACGGAATTTTTCAATTGCGCGACCGGCCTTATTTTTACGTCGGCGCGAACCTGTGGTATGGAGCCTATTTGAGCGAGGCCGCGCTGGTCGGCGGCCGCCGCCGATTTGTCCGCGAACTGGAGCAACTGAAAAAACTCGGGGCTAATAATCTGCGACTTCTCGCCGGTTCCGAGACCTCGCCGCTGGCCGGCGCGATTCCCCGCGGCATCACGCGTGCGCCGCATGACTACGATGAAGCGCTGCTCAGTGGACTGGATTTTTGCCTCGCGGAAATGGCGAAGCGCGACATGCGGGCGATTTTATTTTTGTCAAATTATTGGCAGTGGTCCGGCAGCTTCGCGCAATATGTTCGCTGGATCACTGGCGAAAATATTCCTGATCCCGACCGGCCCGTGATGGCCAAAGGCGACTGGCACGCGTTCATGGAATTTTCCGCGCGCTTTTACAAAACGCCCGCCGCCATGGAACTATATCAAGATTACATTTCGCAGCTCATTCATCGCCGCAACACGGTCAACGGCCGGATTTATCGCGATGATCCCGCGATCATGACCTGGGAGCTGGCGAACGAACCGCGGCCCGCTGCCGATAATCCCGCCGACCTTCCTATTTTTTGCGACTGGGTGGATGCGACCGCAAAATTTATTCATGCCGAAGATCTAAACCATCTCGTTTGCACCGGCTCGGAAGGCATCCACGGTTCGCTCGACCAAGAAGCCAATTTTATCGCCGCGCACAAAACGCCGGCGATTGATTACGTCACGGTCCACATGTGGCTGAAAAATTGGGGCTGGCTGAAAGAGCCGCAGCTCGGTGCGGCATTTGAAATCGCCGCCGGCAAGGCGCGCGACCATGTCGAAACCCACACGCGCATCGCGACGGATATTTTGAAAAAGCCGCTCGTGCTGGAAGAGTTCGGTCTGCCGCGCGACCACGAAAATTATTTGCCCCACTCGCCGACGACGGCGCGCGATGAATATTACCGCCGGATGTTTGAACAGGTTGCCGAATCATGCAAGGCCGGTCGCGCTTTGCAGGCCGCAAATTTTTGGGCGTGGGCCGGCGAAGGCCGCGCGGATGCGGCGAAAAATTCCGCCAATTCATTTCTCGGCGACCCGCCGTGCGAGCCGCAGGGTTTGAATTCGGTTTTCAACACGGACGCGACCACACACGCCATCATTGCGGCGGCGAATAAAAAACTGAAGGCGGCGGCAATTTGACAACCGCTATTCCGTCAAGTCACTTCACGTTTTTTGCCGGCACCGCCGGGTCGAGAATATTGTTGTCCGCCAGCCAATCCGTCAGGCGTTGCGGCCAGTCGTGAATGGTCGCGAGCTTGGAGCGCTGACCTTGGTTGAAGCCGTGTCCGCCTTTTGCGTAGAGATGCAATTCCGCCGGCACTTTGGCCGTGCGGTATTTTTCCAACAAGCCGGTCACGACGACAGCGTGAAAACGATCGTCATCCGCGCAAAGCAAAAAAGCGGGCGGCACATTCGGCGGGAGGACGGCGGGAACGCCGAGCGGACCCGGATAAATTTCCGCAATGAAATCGGGCCGCGCGCTGGACTGGTCAATGGCGTCGGGCGCGTTCGTGAGTCCGGCCGTCGCGCCGAACGTTGTCAGTGAAACCACTTCACCGCCCGCCGAATAACCAACCATGCCGATGCGATTCGTGTCCACGCCCCATTCTGCAGCGCGACTGCGGACGAGGCGCATCGCGCGCATACCATCTTCGCGCGCATTGTCCGCCGTGAACACCGAATTGGTTTCCCGAAACAACCGGTATTTCAAAACGAAGGCCGCGACGCCCAGGTTATTAAAATATTTCGCCGGTTCGACGCCTTCCGCGCCAAAAACGAGTTCGCGAAATCCACCGCCGGGACAGATGACGACCGCCGCGCCATTGGCTTTTTCCTTGGACGGCAGAAAAACGGTGAGCGACGGATTGTTGATATTTTTCACCCAATAACTCGCGGCCTGTTCGGGAATGTCCTTGCGCGATTCGAAACCGGGCGCGCCGTTCGGCCAGAGCGAAATGGTTTGCGGCGCATCCGCCGCAAAAATAGTTGCCGGCAAAAAAAGCGCCGCGATAAAAGAACATTTAAATTTCATCAGGATGTTTTTTAAGTTTAAATATTTTCCAACCGCCCGGTCGCATCGCCAAAACTTTGCAGATTTTTAATGCCCATGCGGTCGGCCATGCTGAGGTAAAGATTGGTCAGCGGTTTGCCGCCGTGCTTCACGAACCGGCCCGGCGAAATCGTGCCGCCGCCCGCGCCGGCGAGCAGGATGGGCAGGTTCGTGTGCGTATGCCGGTTGCCGTCGGCATTGCCGCCGCCATAGACGATCATCGAATTATGCAGCAGGGAACTGCCGTCCACGTCTTTTGTGTCGCTGAGTTTTTGCAAAAATTTGCCGAACTGTTTCACATACCACAGGTCAATGTCGGAAACCTTCTGGATTTTTTCCGGGTTGCCAAAATGATGCGACAAATCGTGATGCCCTTCGGGAATGCCGATGTCCGCAAAAGAACGGTTGCTGCCGTCGTGCGCGAGCAGCAGCGTGGCGACGCGCGTGGAATCGGTCTGAAACGCGAGCAGCAAAATATCATACATGAGCTGCATGTGCTCCTCGTAGCTCACGGGAATGCCCGGCGGCGTCGCGACCAGCGGGTCTTTGACATCGCCGAACTGCTCGGCCTTGGCGATGCGATTTTCCAATTCGCGCACGCCGGTGAGATATTGATCCAATTTATCCTGGTCGCGCGCGCCGAGCCGCTGCTCCATTTCGTGCGCGTCTTCGAGCACAAAATCAAGAATGGAGCGCTGCTCCTGCCGACGGCGCCGCGCATTGGCCACGCGTTCGCCGGGCGCGCCCGCGCCGAACAGCCGCTCGAAAACCTGGCGCGGATTCGCCTCGGCGGTCATCGGCGTTTTCGGCGAACTCCAGGAAATATTATATTGATAAGCGCACGAATAACCGGAGTCGCAGTTGGACGATTGTCGCGCGAAATCGCAGGTCAATTCCAGCGACGGCAGGCGCGTGACATTGCCGACCTCGCGCGCGATGACCTGGTCAATGGAAATTCCGGCGTGAATGTCCGTCGCACTTTTTTTCAAACGCACGCCGGTCAGAAACGTCCCGTTGGCGCGGGCATGGTCGCCGCCGCCGTCCGTTCCCGCCATCGCATTGAGATCATCCAAGCCGCTGAGAATTTGGAGCTGCTGCCGGTTTGTTGCGAGCGGCTGCAACGTTCGGTTCAGCGAAAAATCTTTGCCGTCGCCCTCCGGCCACCACGCCGAGGGAATCGCACCATTCGGAAAATAAACGAACGCCGTGCGCAGCGGCGCGCCGGTGGCGGTCGTGGCCAGCCGGCGGGCGGGTGAACTATCGGCCGCAAATAATTTCACCGGCAAAATGGATTCAAAGGCCGGCAGCGCGATGCACGCGCCGAGGCCGCGCAAAAAATGTCGGCGACTGAAACTCGCGTGCCGCTGGCGGGCCAACTCGATGCTGGAAACAGGTTTGGTTTTCATAATTTTTCCTTTTCATCAGTGCTCGTTGCGGCCGCAGTTTTTCTGACCGCATTTTGCGTTTTTTGAAACGGAGCCGATTCGACGATGCCGGTCAGCAAAGCGGAAGGCCGACCGCCAGCTTGCTCCAGTCGCGCGGTAATTTGATCCACCGTCTCGACATCGTAATAATCCAGTCCGCGCCCCAGGGCATAGGTCAGCATTTTTTCCGTGAGCGTGCGGTAAAAATCCCGGCGGTGATTTCTGACCAGAATCCGCTTCAAATCCTTTACGGTTTTGAATTCTTCGCCGGTGATCAATTTTCCCGTCGCGTCAATCGGCTGGGCAAATTCCTGCGTGCGCCATTGTCCCAGCGCATTGAAATTTTCCAGTGCCAGGCCGAGCGGGTCCATCCGATTGTGGCACGAACTGCACAGCGGATTTTCCCGATGCAACGCCAGCGTTTCGCGCAACGACGGGATGCGGTTCGTCGAATTTTTGGCCGCATCTTCCAGCGGCGGAATGTTCGGCGGCGGCGGCGGCGGCGGCGTGCCGAGAACGTTGTCCAAAATAAACAAACCGCGTTTTACCGGCGACGTGCGCGTGGGATTCGACGTCACCGCGAGCACGGTGCCCTGCGTCAAAATGCCGCCGCGCGGGCTGTCTGGCGGCAGCGTCACGCGCCGCATCTCCTCGCCGAAAACATCCGGGACGCCGTAAAACCGCGCGAGGCGTTCGTTGAGAAACGTGTAATTGCAGTCAAGCAACTCCAGCACGCTGCGGTCTTCGCGCAAAATAAAATTAAAATCCTGCTCCGTTTCCGCCCGCATCGCGCGCCGCAATTCCGGGCTTAAATCCGCGCGCAGCGGCCGCCCGAAACCCGCAAAAAGTTTGGCGCGGAGGTTCGCCAACTCCGCCTTTTCGTTCTGGGTCAGCGTGCTGTCCGGCTTGTCGTTCAAGGCGCGAAAGCGTTTTCGCAGCGCGTCCGCTTCCGGGTCAAATTTCTCCTCGCGCGCCAACACGGCGCGTGCCTCGATGGGCACGGTTTCGATGTCGCGGGCTTGCAGCCATTGCCCGGTAAAATTTTTCACGAGCGCTTCGGAACGCGGGTCGGCCAACATGCGCGTCATTTGGGCGGATAAATTGGCGCGCAATTTTCCTTCGCGCGCCAACTGGAACAATTCTTCGTCCGGCATCGAGGACCAGAAAAAATAGGACAGTCGCGACGCGAGCGAATATTCGTCCACCAGCGGATAATTTTTTTCATCGCGCTCCGGTTCGACCGCTTCTTCGCGAAATAAAAACCGGGGCGACGCCAGCACGGCGGTCATCGCCTGCGCCACGCCGGTTTCAAATGGTTTGCCGGGCTGCGTGTAAATGGTTTCCGCCAGCGCCGCGAGGCGGTCCGCCGTTTTATCATCCACCGGCCGGCGAAACGCGCGGCGCGCGAAATCGCCCAGCAGTTCCCGCGCATACGCCCGGCGTGCGACGAGTTCTTTTGGAACTTCTTTGGGGAAATATTTTTCGTGATTCGGCGGCGGCACCCAGTATTGTTCGGCCATCGGCCCGCAAACTGTGACTGAGTTGATTTGCAGCGACAGGGTGCGCGCCTGGGGCTCGCCCGGCGTGAGCGGCTGCAATTCAAATTCAAGCCGATGATTTCCCGCCGGCCAGTCCTGGTCGAAATCATAGTGATACGGCTTGCCGCCTTCCCAACTGAAATCTTTTTCAAAAAGTTGTTTGCCATCCGCGCGGAAAATCAGCCGGCATTTATTGTAATCGAAAACGTTGTCCACGTATTTTTCGTTCACGACCAAATCCAGCTTGAGCTGATATTTGCCGGCATGCTCGACGGCAAATGTTTTCGCCACGGAGGCGGGTGAATAATACGAAAGCGATCGCGAGCCATAATCTTTCTGGTGATTCGCATTTTCGCCGCTGACAAATTGCCGGCCCGGAACGACCTGTTCCGCCACGGTCAGCGGCACCATCGGCACGGCTTGGGCCACGATTCTTTCGGCCGCCACGAGATATTTTTCCAGCAACATCGGCGGCAGCGTCAAGACGTCGCTGATGTTGTCGAAACCGTGGCCGGTGTCGTCCGGCGGAAATTCATACTGCGTGTCGTAATCCACGCCGAGCAGATCGCGGATCGTGTTGCGATATTCGACGCGGTTGAGCCGGCGCACCGTGACGCGGCCCGGATTGGGATTCGCCGGATCAATTTCAAAAACGGTTTTCTTGATCCACTGTGCGATGAGTTCCTTTTGCTGCGGTGTCGGCTGCGGCTTTTGATTGGGCGGCATCAGTCCCGCGCGTAAATTTTTCAACGCCTTCCACCAAACATCCCGCGCGTCGGCAAAATGATTAGTGGCATTCAGCTCGTCGAAGGCGACGCCGCCCTTTTTCGCGCCATCACCATGGCAGTCGTAGCAAAATTCCTGCAAGATCGGCTCAACTTCCCGATGGAAATCCGCCGCGCCACCTGTCTCACTCGCCTGCGCTGAAACCTTGATCAGGCAGAAAAAAAGAATGGCCGGCACCACGCGCATAAATCAGTTCATTTTTTTGGTGAGCCGCAGCAGCAGCACATCATGGCCGGGAACTTCCGCCGCCAAGGCCGCCTGCGTCGTGCCCAGATCTTTTTGCGTCCACAAGTTTCTCACGTCATAAATTATAGATGAAAAATCTGCGGTGCGCTGGGAAAAAGTGTCGGCGACTTTTTCCTGCTTCCAGTCGAATGAAACTCTTTGCGCCTCCTGGCCGCGATTGAGCGCGCACATCGCCCAGTCGCCGCCGGCCAGCGGCTTGAACCAGATTTCCACATTGGCGTTCGTGGAATAAACAAAACCTTCCACGCCGAGCGCGTCCCGGTCCACGGCGAGCACGTCCGGATTGGTGAGAATTTCCAAAACGGCCGGCTTCATGTGCGCGAGGTCGTTGCCGGAAATCAGCGGCGCGGCCAGCATGCACCACATCGAAAAATGCGCGCGATCTTCATTCGCGCTCATGCCGTTGCCGACTTCGAGCATGTCGGGATCGTTCCAATGTCCCGGCCCGGCGGCTTCGCGAATCGGCTTTTGCGCGTCAATGATTTTCAGCACGCTCCACTGCTGCCAGTTCGTGTGGTCAAGGATGCCGTCGAATGCCGGGTAAATGTCCGTGGTCGTGCGCCAGAGATGGCCCACATCTTTCGCCCACGTCCACGGTTGGTTGTTGCCCCATTCGCACAGGCTGAAAACGATCGGTCGCCCGGCGGCGTGGAGGGCGTCACGCATCGTCGTGTAAGCGCCCTCGGCTTTCAAGCCCTCGGCGTTGCACCAGTCGAATTTTAAATAGTCCACGCCCCACGACGCGTAAGTTTGCGCGTCCTGAAATTCATGGCCGCGGCTCGCGATGCGGCCGCCGCAAGTCTTGTAGCCCACGTCAGAATAAATGCCGAGTTTCAGACCCTTGGCGTGAACGTAGTCCGCGAGCGCCCTGATGCCGGAGGGAAATTTTACCGCATCCGGCTGGATAAAACCCTGCGCGTCGCGTTCGCCCTGCCAGCAGTCGTCAATGTTGATGTATTCGTAGCCGGCGGCCTTCATCCCATTCGTGGCCATCGCATCGGCCATCGCGCGAATGATGGTCTCGTCCACATCGCACTGGAATTTGTTCCAACTGTTCCAGCCCATTGGCGGCGTCAACGCCAGGCCGTCGAATTTTTGCGCGTGCAAACTGGCGCAGGCAAACCCGGCGAGCGCAAAAATAATTTGGGTCAAATGTTTCATGGTTTGGGAATAGTGTAGCGGTTTGGGCGAAGGGGTCATGTCCTCAAAAACACGGACAAGCATCAGCGATCTTCCATATGCCGGAGGCGTTTCATGGTTTCCAGACAAGCCCGCGTCGCGTGATACGGGCCCTTCCATTCGCTGACCTTGGGTAATTTTTGATCCACCTGCCCGTCGGGATTAATCCGCCAGAACCATTCGCCGTGGACGCGGTCAACCAGATGCGCCGCGATAAATTTCCAGGTCTGCCCGGCGGCGGCAAAAAAAACCTTGTTGCGGGAAAGTTCAAACGCGTTCAAAAACCCGACCAGCGCCTCCGCCTGCGGCCAGCATTCGCGCCCGGCATCCAGAATTTTTCTGCCGCCGCCCTCGTAGCAAAGGCCGCCATCCGCGCCGAAGCCCTCGTTGAAAACCGTCTCGGCCATCTGCAACGCGACGACACGGACGCGCTTGAGCAACGCCGCGTCGCCCAATTCCTCCGCCGCTTCGCACAGCAGCCAGCTCGCCTCGATGTCGTGGCCGAACGTGTAAGTGCCCGAGCGCACCTCCCATTGCTCGTTGAAAAAATGATGCAGATGCTGCGTGCGCGGATCAAGAATGCGCGTCAAAAAAATCTCGATCAGCTCGCGCAATCGTTCCGCCACGCGCGGTTCACGCCAGGCGCGATACAAATTTGTGTAAGCTTCGAGCACGTGCAGGTGATTGTTCATGGACTTTTTTTCGTTCATGTCCTTTTCACTCAATCGTGCCTCCGCGCCCGCCGGCGACCAGTCCCGCTGGCAAACTTCGTTGTAGCCGCCGGACTCCGTGTCGTGCGTGTGCCGCTCGATCAGTTCAAACAATTCCTGCGCACGCTGCAGCGCCGCCGGATTTTTGAACGCCAGATAAAATTCCGTCATTCCGTAAATGTAAAACGCCTGCCCGTAAGTTTTTTTGGAATCGTCAATGACCTTGCCCGCATCATCCAAACGCCAGAACGCACCGCCATATTTTGCATCCCAGAATTTGTTCATCACAAAATCAAACGCGCGCTCAGCCATCGTTTTGAAAATCGGATCCGGCCGCACGCGACCGGCCGCCGAGAAGGCCCACAAAATCCGCGCGTTCACGATCAAACCTTTCGGCTGCGTGCGATCCGGCTGCAAATCATTCGAGAGCCACGCCATCCAGCCGCCATTTTTTTGGTCAAGCGCCGGGCCGCACCAAAACGGCAGATAATGCCCGAACAAATGTTCGCTGACTTCGGTGGAAAATTTTTCGCGTTCGGCGCTGTTCATTTTGTCAAAGCCGGATGGGAAATTTCCACGCGGCCGATTTGCGTTTCGCCGGTGAGCTCCATTTTCAAAAAATTACCGCCGCGAATTTTTTCCGCGTGAAACAAAACCGGTTTCCAGTAGCCGTATTCGCCCGCGCCATGGAAATACATTTCCTTCTGTGCGGCGACTTCCTGAAAGTTCTGGCCATCTTTGGAAACGAAAAATTTCACATCGTTTTCTTTGTTGGGAAAAAATGTGAACACGCGGAAACTTTGCACCGCATGTGGCAGCTCGTAAATCAAAACCTCGCCCACGCCGCCGGCAGCGCGATAGGTGTCTTCTTTTGCCGAGCGACAGTTGCGGTCGGCAATTTTCCAATCGCCGCTCCGCGATTTCACTTTGGAAAAATCACCCAGCTCGTCCGCGAGCGTCGCGCTCTTCACTTTGACCGGGCCGACAATGTTCGACGGCGCGGAAACGCCCGCATCATTTTGGGCGCGCACGCGATAAAACCATTTGCCGGCCGGGACGTTTTCATCGGCGAATTGCGGGCGATATTGCGTCAGGGCCTCGTCAACATTGGAGGAAATTATTTGCCAGGGGCCGGCGCGTTTGGCGGCGCGTTCAACAATATATTTTTGCGCGCCGACGGAACCTTGCCACGAAATCGCGGCCGCATCGGCGATCGGCAACAGCTTCGGCGGCGCGGGAACGGCGACGGGCGGTTCGGCCAGGCCGCGAATCGCATACGCATTTTCGCGGACCAGCTTCAGCAGATTCAATTCATCGTAGTCGTTGCCGATGGGCGAGGCCGGCCAGTGAAATGCCTTGTAAAGATTGCCGCCGAGGCCGGGTTCGCTGTGCCAGTAAAACCCACCGTCGCGATTGCGAAAACGCAAACTCCACAGCAGGCCGCCCGAACAACTGCTGTCCATGATCGCGTGCATCGCGTCATTCATTTGCGCCGTCGTGACAAAGCCGAATTCACCGACGATATAAGGTTTTTTGCCTTTTGCCATTTCGGCGTTGCCGCGAATGAGTTCGGCGAAGGATTTATTATTGCCGGGATAATGATGCGTCGTGACGATGTCCACGTCGGGCATTGTCAGCGACTCGGCGCGGAGCGTGGAGGCGTTGAAGCCGTCCATCACGAGATGGTTCGTGTCGAGCGATTTGATGTAATGAGAAATTTCGCGCGTCCACGACGGCGGCGAATAAATTTCGTTGCCGGTTTCCCAACACAAAATGGATTTGTCATCCACATAACGAACGCCGGTGATCGTGTTGGTGCGCGTTAAAATAAATTTTATCGTTTGCTCGAAATCAGCAATGAGCTGCGGGTCAGTCCAAAAATCGTCCTTGGTTTTACCGCGCCAAGCCGCGTATTCGGCGCGACCGCCCTGCCAACCCCAGTTGTCCACGAGCGGAATGATGAGCCGGACGCCGGTGCGATTTGCGGCCGCGAGCACCTCGTCGAGCGTGCGAAAAGCGTCCTCATTGAAAATTCCCGGCGCGAGCACATGGCGCGGTGTGCCAGGCAAATCGTTCGTTTTAACGACGGTGATGACGTAGCTGCGCGTGACGGTTCCGCCCAATTGCACCAAAGTTTGCAGCGCGTCATTGATCTCAAACTGATCCGGCAACCGCCAGGGATTTTCCTCGGCGAACGCGACGTTGTCCTCAACAACCAGCAGGTTGGGAATGTCCAGCGACAGGAAACGAAATTCCCGGTCGCCGTCGAATAATTTACCTTCGCGCGCGGTAATAAAATTTTGCAATGGCGTTTCGGCGGCGAAAACCGAGACCGTCGCGGCCAAAAAAATCACGGTGAAAAATCGGCGGCGCATTTCAGGCTTTCTCCAGTTTGTCATACCAGTTGAATTTCAAAAAAATGGATGTGACCGCGAGCGTCGCCGCGATGCCGCCGGCCCAAGACCATTCGCGCAGCACGAGGTAAATGGGCAGCGCGGTGAGACAGAGTTGCCAGACGATGCCGACGGCGACATTCACGGCATCTTTCGCAAAATCCGGGTTAGGCTGAAACGACGGATTTTGTTTCAGCACTTTTTCGCGGATCGGCCCCCAACAACCCCACGGATTTACTGTGGAATAGAATTTCATCAGCACCGCGTCGTCCTCCGGCTTTGCAAGCAACGTGCCGAGCAGGCAGCCGACGATGGAGATAATTAAAATAACCGGAAACAAATATAACGTGTTGGCGACTTGAATTTGCAGCAGCGCCGCGAGCGACGGCACGAACATCGCGCTCAAGAGTCCGGCCATCATGCCCCAAAAATAGCCGTAGCCATTAAAGCGCCACCAATACCATTTCAGCACGTTCGCCATGACGTAGCCGCCGTAAAGTCCGCCGACGATCCACATCATCACTTCGGTGATGCTCGTCGTGAGCGCGCCGAACGCGACGCCGATGACGAGCACGACGAGCGACGCGATGCGGCTCCATTTTACCTGCGCGGACGGCGCCATGTCCGGATTGAAAAAGCGTTTGTAGATGTCGTTGACGATGTAGGCGGGCGCGGCGTTCAGTGTCGCAGCGAAGTTCGACATCAGTGCCGCCAGCAAACCCGCGAGCAGCAAGCCGACCACGCCCGCCGGAATGTAATCGCGCAAAACAATCGGCAGAATCAGCTCAAAATCCGGTTTGTCCATCGCGCGCAAATTCGTCATGCAAAACGCCAGCGCCAGAATCGTGATGCCGGTGATCATCAAATAGCGCGGAAAATACAGCGCGAGATTGACCATGCCGTTCATCAGACAGGCTTCGCGCGGATTGCGCGTGGCGAGAATGCGTTGCATGTCGTAGTTCGGTGCCGGTCCGGCGAGACTCGCGAGAATGCCTTTGAAAAACATCAGGCCGAAGATGATCGTGAAAAATTCGTTGCCGTCGGATTTGATCGCAGCGTTGACTTGATCGAGAATGCCCGTCCAATCGAGATTTAATTTCCAGCCAAAAAAGGGATTCAACCAGCCGGCGGGAATCGCCTTGTGAATCATCTCCGGTGAAACTTTGTAAATGGCAATGCAGCCGATCGCAATCGAAGTCACCGTGAGAATGGTGAACTGCATGACTTCGGTGATGACGACGGAAATCATGCCGCCTTTGATCGCGTAGAGCGAGGTGAGACTCATGATGATGACGGCGTAAATGTTGGCGTCGGAAAACAGGCCGGTGGTTTGATTGGTGAAGTGCCACGGCAACATCACCGAGGCGAATTTGCCGATGCCCTTGAACGCGTAGGCGAGCATCCCGACGACGTTGACGAGCGCAAAAAAAACGACGCTCAAGTGGGCGAGGCTGGCACCGCGATCACGACCAAAACGGGTTTGAATCCATTCCGCGCCGGTGAGCACGTTCGAGCGTCGCAACCAGCCGCTCAAAAACATCATCAGAAAAATCTGGTTGAACACCGGCCAGAGCCACGGCAGCCACAAACTTTTCAATCCATAAACGAACAAAATATAGACCAGCCACATCGTGCCGCTGATGTCGAACATGCCGGACGCGTCGGAGATGCCGAGCAGATACCACGGCAAACTTTTTCCGCCGAGAAAGTAGGAATTCAAATCCTTCGACCCGCGCCGCGAAACCCAGAGGCCGATCAAAATGACCGTCACGAAGTAGATGACGATGATGGCCAGATCGAGCGCGTGCAGTTTCATGGAATGCCGTCAGGTTGCGGTTGGAACGCGGTTTTTTCGAGGCGAAACTCCGTAGCGAATTTTGATGACAGCCGCAAATTGCCAAAGCAATTGCTAGTGCTCACTGCGATTTATTTTGCGGCTGGTGACGCGGTTGCCAAAGCTTGTTTGACATACACTCCGAACTTTTCCGTGGGCGTGTAATCCCAATCGGCTATCAAACTCGGCCGCGCGCCGGGATGCAGATCCCACGCCGTCCACGACCAATGATGTTCGTCCAACGCTTTCATCACGTGCAGCAGCCAGTTGTCGGCAGCCACGACGCGACTCGGCCCCGCGTTGCCGCCGAATTCGGTGACGATGACCGGCAGTTTGGCGGACGCGATTTCCATTTTGGCAATCCACGCGTCCACGCTGTCATTTTTATTGTCGTAGCAATGATTCGCGTAAATCACGCCGTTTCCGTGCGGATCGGAAAGTTGATGACCATCCAGAATGCCGGAAAAATCGTAAGCCCAATCCAAGCCGCCGGCGATGACGACATTCTTTGCGCCGGTCGCGCGCACGGTGTCGAGCAGTTGCTGCATGCCCACGGCTTGAAATGTTTTTGGATCGCGCATTTGCCGGCGATTATTCGGCTTGTCCTTCACGATGCCGCCATGCAGCCAGACTTCCCAGGAAACGTCATGCGGCTCGTTATACAAATCGAACAATACCGCCGGATTGTTCGCATAGACCGGCGCAAAATCTTTCCAGAACGCGACGCTGTTCGTGTCCGGCATGGAATGTTGGCCGATGTTTTTGCCCCACTCATTGCAGTCCGACCAATGCAAATCCAAAATGACATAACACCGGTTCGTTTCACAAACATTCACAATTTGCCGCACGAGTGCGCGATAGGATTGGCCGCCGTCCGTTTGTTCCGGCGCTTTGCCGAACCAGCGGTCTTGCGTGAGCGGCAGGCGGATGATGTTGACGTGCCAGTCGTGAATCGCCTTGTTGACGGTGTCGAGAATGTGGCCTTGGCCGTCGCTCGACCATTCCATGCTGGCCGCGTTGACGCCGCGCAGTAAAACGGGTTCGCCGCGGCTGTTCAAAATTTTTGTGCCGACCACTTTGAGCGGCAGCGGCGCGTTGTTTTCGCTTTTAACCAGCGATGTGGCGCAACCGGCGATCAAGCCCAGCGCGAACAACAGAAGCAGGCGGAAAAATTTTTGTTCGGCGAACATGGATTCAATTCTCCTCAAACGTCGCATCGTTTTTTTGGCGCGCAAAACCCCACTGTTTTTTAACGGGCGCCGGCCGGGAAACGCCGCGATTTTTTAATGCGTCGCCCCCATCGGCAAATGCGCATATTTGGCGACGGCCTGGGCGCGCGAGCGGACGTGCAATTTTTCGTAAATGCGGCGAATGTAAGTGTTCACGGTCTGCACGCTGATCTTGAGCTGCTCCGCGATTTCCTTGTAAAGATAGCCGCGCGCCAAAAGTTCGAGCACCTCGCGTTCGCGCGGCGAGAGTTCCACCGTTTCGCCGCCGGCCTGGTTTTCGTTGCGGTAAAAATTCTGGACGACTTTGCGCGCGATCTGGCTGCTCATCGGCGAACCGCCGGCGTGCACATCTTTGAGCGCGTCGATCAATTCATTGCGCCGCGTCTGTTTCAACAAATAGCCGGAAGCGCCGGCCGAGAGGGCGTTGAAAACATGGTTCGCATCTTCGTAAACGGTGATCATCACAAACTGGGTGTCCGGCAGTTTGGGTTTCAATTTGCGGACGCACTCGATGCCGTTCATGCCGGGCAAATTGATGTCGAACAGCACGACGGAAGGTTTTTCGTGCGGCAACTTGTTGAGCGCGCTTTCGGCATCGTCAAATTCGCCGACGCACCGGAAGCCGTCCGCATTGCGGATCCAGCCGGCGAGAATATCTCTCGCGGGCACATCATCTTCGACAATGGCGACGGCAATGCTCACAGAACTTTTTTGCTTGATCATAGCGTAAGCTCGGACCGTTTCAAAGTCTTGTCACGTTAATTGATGACAGCCGTTTTTCACCCGTGGCTGCGCGCGGCGAGCGGGACGGAAACGAAGAATTTTATTTCCGCGCCGCGGCCGGGCGCGCTGTCAATCTCACAGCGACCGCCGATTTTTTCCATGCGCTGCCGCATGTTTTTCAAGCCATTGCCGCGACCGGGCCGCGGCGTGACCGTCGCCGGATCAAAACCTTTGCCGTTGTCGCGCACGGCCAGATGGAATCCGTAATTGTCGGACGCGAGCGAAACGGAAACTGCGTTCGCGCCGGAATGTTTGATGACGTTGTGCAGCGCTTCCTTGAACGCGAGGAAAACATTGTGGCGCATCTCGGCGGTGATCGGCCAGTGCGGCAGATGCAACGGCATGTCAAGCCGGCAGCGGATCTGCAGCGAGACAAGATATTCCTGCGCAAAATTTCCGAGATAACTCGCCAGGCTGTCCAGCGTGTCGTGCTGCGGATTGACGGCCCAGACGATTTCATCCATCGAGCGCGTGAGTTCGCGCGAAGTATCGTAGATGCGTTCGAGCTGGGCGGCGGCCGTCGCCGGATTTGCCAGCTCGCCATGCGCGGACTGGCTCAAGAGCGAGATGCGCGTAAGATTCGCGCCGAGGTGATCGTGGATGTCCTTGGCGATGCGCGTGCGTTCGCGTTCGAGGGCTTGCTGCCGCTCGATGCGTTCCAATTTGAAGCGCATCCGGCGGCGCAGGAAAAACCAGACGATGCCGGTGACCGAGGCAATGGCGGCCAAAGTCGCCAGCGCATGAAACCAAAAGGTTTGCCAGAACCGGGGGAGCACGACGAGCGCGATGGCGGCGCCGGTGTCGTTCCAGACGCCGTCGCTGTTGCAGGCACGGACATGAAAATTATAATTGCCCGGCGGAATGTAGCTGTATTCGGCCACGCGCTTGTTGTTCGCCGCGTCCACCCAGTCTTTTTCCCAGCCTTCCAGACGATATTGAAACTGTATTTTTTCCGGCGCGACAAAACTCAGGGCGGTGTAATGGAATTCAAAACGCTGGAGGCCGGGCGGAATTTGCAGCGGCGATTTGCGGTTGAGATTTTGCCCGAGGCTGTGGCCGCCGACGACCACGTCTTCGATGACCACCGGCGGCGGCAAATGATTCGCCTTGGGCGCATCGGGATTCACGATGACCAAACCTTTGCTGGTGGGAAAAGCAATCCGTCCGTCCGCGAGTTTGCAGGCGGCGGGTTGCAAGCCGCCTGAACAATCGAGCGACGGCAAACCGTCGCCCAGCCCATAACTGAGGCAGGTGACCGCCGCCAGTTTGCCGTCGGCGCAATCGTTCAACGCTTGTTGCGAAACGCGGAAAATGCCGGCGTGCGAGCTGATCCAAAAATTGCCGTGGCGGTCATCCTCGATGCCGCAGATAAAATTGTTCGGCAAACCTTCGGTCGTCGTGATCTTGGCGAGACGGCCGTTTTTGAAACGGTCCAGGCCGCTGCCGTAGCTGCCGATCCACAGCGCGTCGTCCGCGCCGAGATGCAGACATTGAACGTAATCGCTCGAGAGCCCGTCGCTTTTCAAAAATTGATCGAGCTTGCCGTTCTGCAAGCGGCCCAAGCCGCCGCCGAGCATGCCGAACCAAACCGTGCCGGCGCGGTCCTGCACGATGGTGCGCACGTCGGGAACTTTCAATCCTTCTGCTTCGCCGAACCGTTGCACGACGCCATTTTCGTAGCGCATCAAACCATTGGCGGTGCCGATCCAAGTGACGCCTGCCGGCGCTTGCAGAATGGCGGGCATGGGCACGTTGACGTTTTCCAAACCGGGCGGCACGACAAAATGGTCGCCCTGTTGCATGAACATGCCGCCGCCCCAAGTGCCGGCCCACATCCGGCCGCGCGCATCTTCCGAGACGCACCAGACATATAAATTGGAAAGTCCCGCTGATTCCGCAAAATGCTGCCACTCGTTGTCCAGCACGCGGTAAAGCCCCGCGCCTTCGCTGCCAACCCAGATCGCGCCATCGTGCGCCGTCGTCACCGACAACGCGACGCGCCCCTGCCAATTGTCCGGCGCGACCAGCGTTTCCGTTTTTCCCGGACGCAACGCGATGAGGCCGTCGCTGCCGGCGCCCACCCACAACGTGCCTTCGCGGTCTTCATAGAGGCACCGAATCCAGTCGCTGGGAAAACCGTTGGCGTGATTGAAATGCAAAATGGCCCGGTCGGGAAACAGCAGGTAAAGGCCATCGCTCGACGTGCCCATCGCCAAAGCGCCGGACTTGGTTTCCAGCAACGCCACGAGTTTGGTGTTGTTGAAATTTGTGCCGCGATTTTCCGTGATCGCATGGCCATCCCATTTCACCACTTGATTTTCACTGACGATCCACAAACCGCCATCGCGGCTGGGGCCGATCCCGAGCACATAATAACCAATGCCTTGGGAATTATTGGTGTCCGTCAGCAGCGCCAGCCGGCCATTTTCCACGGCGGCCAATTGTCCGCCGCTGGACACCCATAGTTGACCGTGACCATCCTGCGCCAGCTGGGCCACGCCGTCGCTGTTCGGCAGCGCACACGTCGCGCCGTCGCGCGCGCGCACCAAGGTTCCTTCCTCGTTTAACATCCAGATGTCGCCCGCCTTGTCCGCGCCGATGGCGGGAATTTTCCGCCGCACGCCCGTTTCATGCACCGCGAGCGATTCAAATTTTCCGTCCTGATAACACGTCAGGTCGCCGCGTTCGTGGCCGATCCACAACGCGCCCTTGGCATCCTCAAACAAACTGGTGACGCGGTCGCTTTGCAAACCCGGCGTGCTCGCGCTGTTGAAGACCGTGAAGCGCACGCCGTCGAACCGCACCAAGCCGCCGTAAGTGCCCAGCCAGAGATAGCCGTCGCGCGTCTGCAACACCGCCGTCACCGCGTTGTCCGGCAGTCCATTTTCCGTTTTCCAGGAACGCGCAAAATAATGCGGCAACGGGGAGGTTTCCGCGCCGCGCGCCGCGCCGGCGAAAAATAGCAGCAGCAAAAAAAATTGCCCCGCGCGGCACATGCCGTTCCCGCGGAACGCAAAAAAACGTTCCGCGAATCGCTTCGCGGGGGGCCGACACGTGGACATGCGTCGAATTCTGTGATGCCAAAAAAATCCGCGCAAGCGAAACTCGCTGGCGCGGCCGACAAATTTTCACGATGCGTTTTACGTCTTAAAAAACATTCACGGCGACAAGGCGATCCGATAAAACCGCTGCAAGCCGGCACCGAGGCTATTCGTGAAACTCATGGGATTGGCGGTGGCCGTGAGGCCGTTGCTCAACACCAGCCAGTTGGCTTGCAATAGATTCGTCTTGTATTGCACTGCATATTGCGCGCCGGGCAGTGCGAGCCAATTAAATTGAATCAGGCCGTTCACAAATTTTACAGATTGAATGACCGGCGCGGGCACGGCTTGAACGCTGACGTTGTCGAGCGCGAAAAAATCATTGTCGTTGCGAAAACCGATTTTCAAGGTCGTGACATTCGTCGACGCTTGCACCGCGAAAAGCAGGTTGCTGTAACTGAACGCGCCCAGGTTGGTTTGATTGAAAATAATATTCGTGGTCGCGGCGTTCGTGTTCCATTGCACTTGGAATTGGTTGGGCGTGGCGCCGAGATAATTTTCCAGCCAGAACGAGAGCAGATAATGCTGCCCCGCCCGCGTCGGCAGCGGTTGCGAAAGATACGCGAGATTCGTCACCTGCCCGAGCGCGGCGAAATAATCTCCCGCGTAAGGCGAGTAATCGGCACCGTTTGAATCATCCGCAAAATCCACGAAATTATTTGTGTAAGCGGCCAATCCGCCGATCAACGACCAATAGGTGAAATCGCCCGCTTCGAAGCCGCCGTCTTGGACAAGTTCCTGGCTCACTTGCAACGTGAATTGCCGCAGCTGCACCAGACCGCTGGTGAGATTGGTGAACCAGACGTTCGCGGTATAGACGCCCGCCGGCAATGAATTGGCCGCCGGCGAGTTGATGGTCAAAGTGAGGTTCGTGGCGCCGCCGCCGGCGGTTAAACTGCCTTTGTTCGTGGAAACCGTGAGCCAGACCGAAGTGCTGCCGAGCGACCAGTTGAAAACCGGACTGCCGGCATTGGTCAGTGAAAATGTCTGCGCCGATATGTTGAACGGTCCGCCGACCGGGCCGTTGGCGACCAACCCGCGGCCCGGCGTGATCTGAAAATTATCCGGCTGCGTCAAAGCGATGATCAAACTGCCGCCGCTGGGACTGCCCAAGCCGGTGCAAAGATCATAACCCGGCACGGCCAGAAATTGCGTCGTGCTGGTGTTCGTATTATTGCCCACCGTGATGTCATCAAAACACGCCGCAAAACTGGCGTTGGTGCCGATGTGATAAAGCGCCGGGTTCACGAAGCCGATTGGCGCGTGGCCGAGCGCGACGGATTGCTGGTTCACGAGCGCCGCGAAACCCGCCCATAATGGTGCGGCCGCGCTGGTGCCGCCGGTGGTTTCTTCCGAGCCGTTGTCCGCGATGATGAAAATATTATCCGCCACCATCGCCACATCCGGCGCATTGCGTTTGCTCGTCGAACCGTGGTTGGTGGCCATGTTCACGCCCGATTGCCAGGCGGGAATATTATAAATGGTGCTGATGCCGCCGCTGCTTTCGTTGTTGCCCGGTCCTTGCTGCGCATTCCAAACCGTTTCGGACAACCACGGGCCGCCCGGTCCGGCCGTGGCCAAGGTAGTGCCGCCCACGATGGTGATGTAAGGATCGTCGTCCGGCGCGTTGATGACGCCCGAATCCGCACCGGTGTCGCCCGAGGACGCGAAGAACGATTGGCCCTGCGCGGAAAATTTCAGGAAATAAGCATCCATGTTCGTCCGCTGCGCCGAAGTGATGCCGGGGAACGACCACGAGCAGGCGAATTGTTTGCTGATCGTGTTTGTGGACATCGCCTGCAATACATTGTTGAACAGTCCAGTCGTCGGCGAATCTTCATAGACCACCACATTCGTGAGTCCGGGGGCCATGGAAATCGCCAGTTCAATGTCCAGCGCCACTTCACTGTTGGCGCTGTTCACGCCGGTCGTCGGGATGCCGTTGAAGCCGTCCAGCAACACGATTTTCAACGGCACATTTGTCACGCCCGTCAAATTTTCATAAGTAGAAATATCGCCCGCATAATAGCCATCGAACTCCACCAGCCCGATGGATTGTCCCGCACCCGTCAACGCCGTGCCCGGCACATACGCCGCGCGATAATCAAAGCCCGCCAAGTTGCCATTCGGTCCCGAGCCGATGATTTGCGGCAGCGCTTTTGCCGCCGGTTTCAACGGCGCGCGATGAAGATTTTGCGGATGCGGCCGGGAAAAATTATCCAGCCCGCCGATGTAGGAAATCGGCACGCCCGCATCCACCGATGGCTCCGCATCCGGCGCAAAAAAAGTGCGCGGCTCCGTCGGGTGCGCGTAAATTTGCAGTCGCACTTGAAACGCCGTCTCGACGTTGGTCACGGGCGCACTGACTTCCAGCAACATCCGATTGGGATACCGGCCCGTGATGGTGAAGCCATTGCGCGTGGCGAAATCAAGGACCGCCAGATAATCCTGCTCGGTCGGCCCGAACTGCGCGTCGAATTCGTCTGGCGTGAGGTAGTGATGATACAACGGACTGGCCGGATCATAAAGCTGCGCGAGCAATTCCGTGAGCGCCGCCTGATTGCGCAACGGCAGATGGATGGACAATTTCAGCGGCGTGGAACCCGCCATCCGCGCCAATGGCGAAAGGCTGGAAATTGCCGCCGGCAGATGACCGCGCAAGATAGTGCGCTGACTGATTTGCGCCGCCTTCAAGTTGGTGAAAGCCAAAAAATAAAGCGCCAAAATCAAAAGGCAATTCGGCCAGACTTTCGGAAAAAGCATGTGCGGGCAAGGTAACTTCAAGTCGTCATTTTGTCCACGGCACGATGGGTGCCGCGAATGCCGCCGGAGAATTTTTTGTGGTCGCACGATCAATTGTCAGACTTCGTGGCAGCCGGCACGAGCCGGCTCTAATTTTTCCGCCGCAGGAGAATGGGTGGCCGCAGGTCCGCGACGACGGTTATTGGGAGATGAGCCGGAAAAAGCCGTTGTTGTTAGTGGGCGCGAGGCTGACTTGATATTGCAGATTCGTGTAATTGAGCACCGGCGCGTTCGTAACGAGTGACCACGACGCGAGATCGGAACTTTGTTGCAGCACTAGATTTGTGGAAGGCAACGTCCACGAAAAAGTGAGAGTGTTGCTCATGGAAGCGACATTTAATTGCGGCGACGGCTTAGAATATGAAGTGTAAATCCCGCCGCCTTGAACCGCCGCCACCAGTTTATTTCCATCCGCTGATGAAGCAACAGCAATCCAACTTGTAATTGGAACACTGTTTGAAACCCACGTTTTACCGCCATCCGTCGAAGTGTAGATTCCGCCTACCTGCAAAGGACGTAACGGCTGTAACGGGTTTGCAACAGCTACCAACTTACTGCCGTCCGCTGATGAAGCAACGCTAGTCCAACTGTTTGATGGTGCGAATGATTTAACCCACGACCCGCCCGAGTTTGTCGAGATATAGATGTTGCCGGGAACATAAGTGGGCGAACCGGTGGTTGAATTCTCACAGGCAATAATCTTGTTGCCATCCGCAGATGTGGCAAAGGCGGTAACATTTGTGCTGGGCAGACTATTTGTCATCCAAGTTGTTCCCATGTTTGTTGAAGTATAAATATTTGCATTTTGGGCAGTGTGCGTATTAGCGATAAGCCAATTGCTGCTATTCGCAGGAATCATAATTAGTCCTCCCGATGGGGCATTCTCACTAATCCAAGTGACACCAAAATTTGTCGAAATGTTTAGTGTGTTGCCCACCGGCACTACGATTGTATTTCCATCGGCAGACAAAGCAGTATTGCCAAAATTGTCCAAGCCTGTCAGGACGCCAGCCGGTTGCCAAAGAATTCCCGAATTTGTGGAAACGTGAAGGCCAGTATACGTCATCATACCCGCGCAGCGAGTCCCGTCAGCCGACGATACAGGTTGCACAAGTCCGGTGCTGCTATTGGTGATCCAAGAAACGCCGGCATTGGTCGAAACATAAAATTTGCCGGCGGTAAGGAATGGAACAGCCACCAACTTGTTCCCGTCCCCAGACGAAGCAACCGCATAAAAATTATCAGTTGGCGCGGTTGTCTGCCTCCAGGTTTGTGCAAAAGAAATATTAACCGCGCCGAGCAAGCCGCCCAAAGCCGCCGCCACAAAAAGAAGTCCTCGCATATTAAACCTTTCTTTGATCCTTTGTTCCAGAGCCTGACACCACTAAATCACCTTCTCGCGATTTCGCCAACTAATTTTTGAATCGGACCGCAAACCAAAGTTGCCACGCGCCATCCCTTACCAATTAATAAATGGCAGGCCCGCAATGTCCGGGTTTGCTTTGAGCATAGCCCAGCCATTCATAGCTGGGAGGCGTGGCCCGCCCGCCCCAAAGTCCCCTCCGGGACGAAAGAAGCGCTCGGCCGTCCCCGGCGGACTTGATTTTTATGGATGACATTTGACCCGGCCATGAATGGCCGGGCTTTTTCAAAAGCCCGGCACCGTCAGGCACGGCTCATAGGCAGAACCGAAGACCCCATCCATTTTCCACCCGCACAACCCGCCGTCATTTGCCGAATCCAGAGGTTTTTCGGCTTTTCCCGGATTTATTCGGTTTTTATCGCCAAAAAAGGCGAAAATGCCCAAGACTTAACTAAGTCACGCATTTTTAGACCGTAAAAAATTCGGATTAAACTAAGTCACGCATTTTTACGTCGCAAAAAACTTGGATTAAACTAAGTCGCGCGTTTTTACGTCGTAAAAAACTCGGATTAAACTAAGTCACGCGTTTTTACGTCGTAAAAAGTTCGGATCAAACTAAATCGTGCTTTTTTACGTCGTAAAAAACGGCGACTTAGTTTGGTCGCGCCGCGACTTAGTTTGGGGACTTACATACAAAGTTACACTGCCGGAAACAGGCAGAAATTGCCGGAAAGAAGCGGAAAACCAATTACATACGGAGGTGGTTTGTGAGGGCTAGGGTTCGGCGTTTTGCAAGGAGGATTTTGGAAATGGGAGCCACGTTTCCTCATCTTCGGGCGTTAGAAAAACTACGCGAGGCTGAAACACCAAAACTCCGCGTTTGGATCGAACAACATCGAGCAGCGGAGCGAGGGTGTTTGAGCTACATAGCCAGCACCCTAATCCAAACGGCACGATTGTATCGCTCTTTGACAACGTATCTATGCCTTTTTGTATCCCGTCAATGTATGCGAGCCATGATTCTGTGTGATGAGGGTGGTCAATCCTCTTGCCCTGGATTGCGTAATCTATCGAAATCAGAACTTTCATGCGCGCCATCTGATGCCAAAAATTCACTGTTGTCAAGTGGCAATAACATTACAAAAAAGCAATGAAATCCAAACAAAGCAAGCAATTTACTGTAGTCAAATGCGGAATTGACGCAGATTCAGTTTTTCGGGATGATTTTGCAATATGGCAGCACCGCCGCACACTGAAAATCCGGCTGAGGGAAGCAAGAAGTATTCTGGAATGGACATTCTTAAAGATGCCAGGGATTTCTTTTTCGCGTTTATCTGTCCTATACTTGCATTGCCGCATCTTTCTAAGTGGATTGAGGAAAGGGGAATTGCTGTGACGATTCTTCTGCTAATAACCCTTCCGTTGGGAATCTTCCTGTTTTACAAGCGCCACAGAACGAAAGTCACGCAGGAATCTGTTTTTATTATCAAGCAGGCTCCAATAGTTATTTTTATATCACTGGGGTTGATTGTAGTTCTGGCGGGAATAAGTTTAAATTTTAACAATCAGAACGCTGAAATGAAACAACAGTTGTTGGACGCGACAAATGTTGTGCAGCGCATTGAATCAAAAATTGACGATTTAACAAATTTTGTTTCCAAAGCCGTTTCTCCTAGAGGCACTGTAATTTTTAATGAAAAACTATTACACAAATTCATAATTACAAACACACCTCACAACCAATACAAATACCAAACCATTGAGGAATTTAGATCGGATTTGCCAAGGGGGTTTAAACGGTATCACGTGCACGCGGTGCTTATTGGATATTGCACAAACGCTGTGAGAGTTCAGTTTTTCGTAAAAACTTCAAGTATTGTTGATTGGCATGATGGAACGGGTGTTCAAGACGGAAAGGAAATTAAAATTAATGGATCGGACAAATCGTCTGACGGGGTAAGCACAACCGAAAAAGAATTTACTTCTATGATTGATGCTGAGTTTACCGCTTATCAAATAGCACCTCAAATTTGGATAGATGTGCTCCAAGATTCTGATAAAGAAAAAGAGGTGATTTTATCGCCGGAGACAAGCCTAACCGTGACAGCGCTTCAAGACGAAGCGCCAAAATAAAAGTTTCATTCCAGCACTTGACAACAGTATAAATCTAGTGTAGTTTTCTTACATAATGAAAACGATATTTGAGTTTAAAACGCTGACCGATTTTACGGATTATTTCTGCGATGAAGCGACGTGCGTTAAGCATTTCACGGAATCGCGCTGGCGCAATGGGCAGTATTGCCCGCACTGCAAACATGACAAGATTTACCTGTGCGCCAACGGCAAGCGGTATCATTGCGCGAAATGCAAACAGGATTTCACCATCCGCACCAAGACCGTTTTCGGCGAAAGCAAGCTGCCGATTCGTAAATGGTATATGGCGATTTACCTGCTTGCCACGAGCAACAAGGGCATTTCATCCGTTCAACTTGCCAAGCAAGTTGGCGTCACCCAAAAAACGGCGTGGTTTATTGACCACCGCGTGCGTTCAGCCATGAAACAGAACGGCGGCAAGCTGTTCGGAACGGTAGAGGCCGACGAAACCTTTGTCGGCGGCAAAGCGAAGAATATGCACGCCAAAGTCCGCAAGGTGAAGATCACCGGCACGGCTGGCGTCAACAAGATGGCGGTGGCTGGATTGCGTAGCCGCGACGGGGAAGTCCGCGCCAAAGTCATTGAAACCCCATCATCGGAAGTTTTGCATCCCTTCATCAAAGAGAATGTCGCCAAAGGTTCAACGCTTCACACGGACGAATGGTCTGGCTACAAGAATTTGCAGAATGATTTCGCGCGCGGCATTGTCCACCACAGCGTCAAAGAATTTGTGAACGGCGATTGCCACACGAACGGCATTGAATCGTTTTGGGCGTTGTTTAAACGCGGTTATCACGGTGTTTATCACCAGATGAGCAAAAAGCACTTGCAACGCTATGTGAATGAATTTGCGTTCCGTGTGACGCGCAAAGCGCAGACGATGCAGAGCATCTTTACCGAAGTAGTGAAGAACGCCACCGATGGCGCGCATTTGCCCTACAAACAATTAACCGAGAAAACCGCATGAGCCGACCACAGAAAATGCACAAGCCGCTGAAAGGCAGTTTCACAGACATTATCAACGCCATTGCTGACGGCAAGGGCGTAAAGCCATTGGTGCGAAGCAAAGCGGCTGACGCCAAAATCATTCGCGCATCGGAACCACCAGCCAAGCCGAAATAAAATTCAAGCCGTGAATCTTCGCGCAACTCAATTTCAAAACGCTAGTGTAACGATGTATATAAATCCCTTAGTTTGGTCGTGAATTTTTAGGGCGTAAAAAACTTGGACCAAACTAAGTCGCGGCGGTTTCCAGCCCAAAAATGGCGTATTTTGAAATCGTGTAGGAATCCTTCCTACAGCGAATTTTCCCACCTTGGAAAAATTTTCCGGCCGGAAAAGGCATTTTTTGCCGTGTTCCAAAGGTGCCGAGGGTCTTGCGCCGGGGATTGGGGCTTGAAGCAACGACGTTTCCGCCTTCGCGAGGCAGACCTGAAGAAATTTTACAATCCGCCCTGGCGACATTCTCCTTTTGCGCCGGGGTGATTTTTGCCACGCTGGGCCGCATGTCAGTTCCAGTCATCACTCTCGCCCAATCGCGCGCATGGGAAGCGGCCACGTGGGCGACGGGCCAGACGGAAGCCGAGGTCATCCGCCGCGTCGGCAAACGCATCGCCCGCCGCGCCCGCAAACTGACGCGCGCCGGCGACACCATTTTATTTCTCATCGGCAAAGGCCACAACGGCGATGACGCCCGCGCCGCCGCGAAAAGCCTGGACGGACGCGAGGCGAAAATTCTGGAAGTTTTCCTGCCGGAAAGCGATCTGCTCCAGCTCGAAATGGCGCTCGCCGAAAAACCGGCGTTGATCGTGGATGGACTTTTTGGCGTGGGTTTGAACCGTCAACTCAATGACGCGTGGCAAAAAATCATCGCCACCGTCAACGCCGCCAAAATTCCCGTGCTCGCGGTTGATGTGCCGTCGGGCCTGAACGCGGACTCCGGCGGAAATTTTGGCGCGGCGATTGAAGCGACGCTCACGCTGACCGTCGGCGCGCCGAAAATCGGGCTGCTCGCGCAACCCGCGTGGCCGTTCACCGGCCGCATTGAAGTCGCCACCGACGTTGGCTTGATCGATTGTCCGCACCAAACGGAATTGAACTGGACGTTGCCGGAGGATTTTGCGCAGTTTCCGCCCGCTCGGCCAATGGCCGGGCACAAAGGCACGTTTGGTCATGCAGTTTTGGTCGTGGGCAGCATGGGATTTCACGGTGCGGCCGTGCTGACCGCGCGCGGCGCCCAACGCGCGCAGGCCGGCCTCATCACGGTGCTGACGCAGCCGGAAATTTTTTCTCCGGTCGCGGCGCAACTCGCATCGGTCATGGTGAATATTCGTTCGCCCGGAGAAAAATTACCGGTCGCGGCCACCGCGCTGCTGGTCGGACCGGGCTTGGCCGCGCCGGATTTGCCGGAAGAATTGTGCACGACCGTGCGGCATTGGTGGCGCAGTTTGGAATGTCCCCTCGTCGCCGACGCCAGCGCGCTGGGTTATCTGGAAGCGGGCAGTTTCAGCAAAAATCTGGTGCGCGTCATCACCCCGCATCCGGGCGAAGCCGCGCGGTTGCTGGATTGCAAGCCGACAAAAATCCAGGCCGACCGCGCGCAAGCCGTGCGCGATCTTTCGAAAAAATTCGGCGACTGCTGGGTCGTGTTGAAAGGCAATCAGACTTTGATCGGCCGGTCCGCCGGGGAAATTTTTGTGAATTCTTCCGGCAACCCACATCTCGCGCAAGGTGGCAGCGGCGATTTGCTGGCTGGCTTTATCACCGGTCTGCTCGCGCAACCGGCGCTGGCGGCGGACACGGGCAAGACGCTGCGTTACGCCGTTTGGCAGCATGGCGCGGCAGCGGATAACATGCAGGCCAAACACGCTAATTGGACGGTGGAAGACCTGGCCGTTGAAATCGGCGCTGCGCGATGATTGCTTTCGCCGAAAAAACGACTTCCGGCGTCCGGCGGAAATCTGTTAAAAAGCCAATAAATCCAGCTTTTTTCGCCGCTGTTCCGCCCCGCCAAAAAATAATTTAAACTTTTTTCACTTTTTTTGAAAGATTTCCAAAAGTGCTACGTATTGTATGTAGTGGGACAGAGGTTTTAGGGTGTCCTACATGAAATTTTGGCGGGACAGGGGTGCGGGGGGCAAATTTGGGGAACAAGGGCTTTAGGGTGTCCCGCCATTATTTGATTTTTTGAAAAAAACGCCAAGGTTGGTGGTTCCGGGATCATTCGATGTCGGAATTTTTTTCACCTACGGGCACGGCTAAAAACCCCGAAGATCTGTGCTGCTCCGCTTGGGCAAACCGGGGGCGGGCGTTCGCTTGAGCACGAGATATTCGATGCCGAGCTTGGCGCAATATTCGCGCTTGCCGCCTTTGTCGCCATCTTCGTTCACGACGTAAATATCCGGCTTAAGACGGCGGATTTCGGGGTCGGCATCCACCCAGCCGGAGCCGGTGGTGACGAGCGCCTGCTTCACAAATTTGATCGAGCCGACGACGTAACGCCGTTCTTCCTCCGACAAAAGCGGATGTCCCTCGCCTTTCAGCAAGCGCACATTCGCGTCGTTGCCGAGACACACATACAAATCGCCAAAGGCCGATGCCTCCTCGGTGAAACGCACGTGGCCCGAATGGAACCAATCGTAGCAGCCAGTGGCGATGACCTTTTTTTTGCCCGGCGCGGACGGCATCGGCGGCGGTTCGGGAAAACCTCTCAGATCGTCCGCCGAAAAAACGTGGCAGGCGATTTTATTTTCGGCGGCAAATTTTTTGCGCGCGGCGTTCGTGGTGAATTCGCAATCGGCCCAAATATCGGCCCGGAAATTTTTCGGCAACGAATTGAAATCCGCCGCCCCATCGGCCTCGATCACGCGGCCGACATAGCGCACGGCGTTCAAAAAATATTTTCGTTCGGCCAGCGGAAATTTTGGCGCGCGGCCCGTCAGTTTTTCCAGCGTCGCATCCGGCCAGAGCAGCACGGAAAGTTCGCCCAGCTTCGCCGCTTCTTCCAGCCAGCGGAGATCGCGCGACTTGAGGTCATCGAACCCGCCGCTGACCACGATTTGTTTTGGGGAATTCATTTTGCCGCCGTTCGCACGTTTACTTTGAAGGCCCCGGCCACCGGCCTTTCAGAAACGACAATCAAATACCCGCCGCCGCAGCCGGAATACATCGCGCCGAGATATTGCTTTTGATACGCCGCGAGGAGCGGCATCAAATCGAACCGCAGCAGCGGATGCCGGACGACGTGCGGCAGCACCGTCTCCCAGCATTTCATGTTCAGATTGAGCGAAGCGCCGAGCGCCGGCGCATCCATTTTGACGATCGCGTCAAAACAATCTTTGCCCGACTGCCCCAGTTTGGCGACCCACTTCGGCGCCAGATTTTTTTCGCCGAGCGGCGAATAGCCGTCCGGGCGCGGCTCAACCGGAATCAGATGCAAAACTTTGCTGAGCCAGCGCGCGACCTTGGCATTGTTGCACGATTCGATGTGCGCTGGAAAAACGCCGCCGTGAATTGTGCAATCATAATCCAGCCGGTTCACGCCCGGATAAACCAAGCCGATCATGTCCTGCGAACCGCTCGGCTCGGCCTTGCCTTGGTTTTCTGCCTCGTAAAGTTCGCGCGCCAATTCCGCCGGCGGGCGGTTCGGCAATTTACCTTTCCAGATTTTCATCGCCACCGCGCGCGTGCCGCTCGCGATGCCCGAACGGTCCATCGGCCGGAAATGGGGTTCGATCTGCACCACCACCATCGCGCCCGGCGGCTTGGGGTTGTGCTGCGAAACAAATGGCTGGTCGATCCAACCGCCCGCGAGCTGCAGACGGTTGGGAATCGAGCCAAGAATTTTTGCGACCGGCGAAGCAGGCGGTTTTTTCATCAGCCAATCCCGACGCGTTTGCCCGCCTTGCGCGCCTTGTATTGTTCGCCGATCCATTGGTAAGTCGCCGCGAGCCCTTTGTCCAACGGCGTGTTCGGCTCCCATTTCAAAACTTTTTTGATGAACGTGTTGTCGGAGTTGCGGCCGGCCACACCCTGCGGCGCATCCAGATTATAACTGCGTTTCAATTTCACGCCGGCGATTTTTTCCACCTTGCTGACGAGCGTGTTGATGGAAACGAGTTCGCTCGAGCCAAGGTTGATCGGCGTCGCGATCAACTCATCGCAATGCGTGATCTTGTCAATGCCCTGCACGCAATCGTCAATATACATGAAGCTGCGCGTCTGCTCGCCATTGCCCCAAATATTGATGCTCAGATCGTTTTTATCAATCGCCTCGATCACCTTGCGGCACATCGCGGCGGGCGCTTTTTCGCGACCGCCATCCCAGGTGCCGTTCGGGCCGTAAACATTGTGGAAGCGCGCGATGAACGTTTTCATGCCGCGTTCGTGCCAGTATTCCTCGCAGAACATTTCGGAAATCAACTTCTCCCAGCCGTAGCCGCGCTCGGCCATCGCGGGATACGCGTCGGACTCTTTCAGCGCGCGCACCTTCGGATCTTTTTGCAGCAGCGTATTGTAAGCGCACGCGGAGCTGGAAAAAAAGTAACGCCGCGCGCCAGCCTTGTAAGCCGCCTCCACCATGTTCGTGTTGATCAATATCGAACGCAGACATTCCACGCGGAAACGCTCGATGAAACCCATGCCGCCCATGTCCGCCGCGAGATTGTAAACTTCGACCGCGCCTTCGCAAACGCGATGGCAGTTGGCCTCGTTGCTCACGTCGAGGCAAAGATTTTCCACGCCGGGCACGTGCAGATACCATTCATACAGCGGCTTCTTGTCCACCGCGCGGATGTTGGTGAAACCTTTTTTCTTGAAGTGCAAGGCGAGGTTGCCGCCGATGAAACCGCCCGCGCCCGTGATGACGATCAAATCATCTTTCTTCGTGGCCGGTCCTTTTTCTACGAGTCGTTTTGTGTGTTCCATAAATTTATCTTGGTCTAAGACGGCATGGCCGTCGTCATCGTTCGGATGTTCAAAATAATTTTAGCCTGTCTTTTTCATTTGGGAATGTCCACTTTTGGCCAAAGCATATCCATTATTGACCTATTTATGAAACGACCCGTCAGCGCTTCGCCGGATTTTTTCTCGCCCCAAGTGTCTTCGGCGCGGCGCTTTTATCTCGACCTCAACCCGCCGCGCCGCGCCGCGCTCACGGTCGTCTGCGGCGGCGTGGAACAATGCGCGCCGGATTACCAGATCCAGCGCGCCAGCTTTCCCTTTCATTCCATCGAATACGTCGCGCACGGCAATGGAAAATTAAAACTGGGCCGGCGCAACTTTGATTTGCAGCCCGGGAGCATCTTTTCCTATGCGCCCGGCATCGCCCAGAACATTCGTTCGGATCCGCAAAAGCCGCTAGTGAAATATTTCGTGGATTTCACCGGCAGCCAATCCAGGCAATGGCTTCGCGCGCACAAACTGGCCGCGGGCAGCATGTCGCAAATTTTTCCGCCGACGGAAATCCAGCCGCTGTTCGATGAACTGATCCGCAACGGCCAGCGCGCCACGCGGCAGACGCCGGAACTGTGCCGGCAGTTGCTCGCCTGTCTCGGATTGAAATTGTTGGAGACACGCGCGCCGCTGAAAAATTCCGACTCGCTGGCGTTCATCACCTACCAAAACTGCCGCGAACATATCCGCGCCCATTTCCAACGCTTGCGGACTTTGGAACAGATCGCGCATGAAAACCATGTGGACACCGCTTACGTCTGCCGTTTGTTCCGCCGTTTCGATCATCAGTCGCCATATCAATTCTTGATGCGCCTTAAAATGAACGCCGCCGCCGAGCAATTGGCGCAGCCCGGCGCGCTGGTGAAAAACGTCGCCGCCGACCTCGGCTTCACGAACCCGTTTCACTTTTCGCGCGTGTTCAAATCCATCTTCGCCGTCTCGCCGGACGCGTTCCGAAAAATCCGCTGATTTTCTGGACAGCCGCGCCGGAGAAATTAAACTTCGTCCATGACAAAACCGACTTTGCTCGTTCTCGCTGCTGGCATGGGCAGCCGTTATGGCGGCCTCAAACAAATTGATCCCGTCGGCCCCGCCGGCGAAACCATAATTGATTACTCGATTTACGACGCGCTGCGCGCCGGTTTCGGCAAGCTAGTTTTTGTGATCCGCAAGGACATCGAACAACAATTCCGCGAAATCGTCGGCGCGCGTTTTGAAAAGCATGCGCCCGTCGAATACGTTTTTCAGGAACTCGACAAATTGCCCGCGCCTTACACGCTGCCCGCCGGCCGCACCAAACCGTGGGGCACCACACACGCGATTTTGATGGCTGATGGCGTCATCAATGAAAATTTCGCCGCGATCAACGCCGATGATTTTTACGGCCAGGAAGCCTACAAAGTGCTCGCGCAGCATCTCACCGCCGGCACGCCGGATTACGCGATGGTCGGTTTCATTTTGAAAAACACTTTGTCGCCCAACGGCACCGTGGCGCGCGGCGTCTCGCGCGTGGACGCCAATAATTATCTCACGAACATCGTCGAGATGATGAAGATCGAACCGGACGGCAGCGGCGCGAAAAACACCGAGGCCGACGGCAAGATCACCAAGCTCACCGGCGACGAAGCGGTCTCGATGAATTTCTGGGGCTTCACGCCCGCGCTGTTTGCACAGCTCAAGGTGGAGTTTGAAAAATTTTTGAAGAAAGCCGGCGGCGAACAAAAATCCGAGTGCTACATTCCCGCGACCGTGGGCGATCTCGTGACCAGCGGCCGCGCCAAATGCAAAGTGCTGCGCTCGTCCGACTCTTGGTTCGGCGTGACGTATCGCGAAGACCGGCCGCAAGTTGTTGAAAGTATCCGCCAGCTCGTCGCGCAGGGAAAATATCCGGCAAAACTTTGGGGCTGATTCAATTTCCCCGCCGCACCACGCTGTCGCGCTGCGCCCATTCGGGATTCGCGTCGGGATAATCCAAGTTGTAATTCAGCCCGCGGCTTTCGGGCCGCAGCAGCGCGCATTGCACGATCAATTCCGCCACCGTCGCGATGTTGCGCAGTTCCAGCAGGTCGGCAGTAAGATTGAAATTCCAGTAGTAGTCGTGAATTTCCTCCTGCAAATTCGCGATGCGTTTTTGCGCGCGTTGCAGCCGCTTGTTCGTGCGCACGATGCCGACATAATCCCACATCAGCCGCCGGATCTCGTCCCAGTTGTGCGACACGACGACCATTTCGTCCGCGTCGGTCGCGTGGCCGGACTGCCACGCGGGAATTTTCAATTCGGTTTTTTGCGGCGTCGCGGCAAGAATTTTTTGCGCCGCGCGATGCGCGCAGACGAGCGCCTCCAAAAGCGAATTGCTCGCCAGCCGATTCGCTCCGTGCAAGCCCGTGCAGGCCGCTTCGCCCACGGCGAAAAGCCCCGCGATGTCCGTCTCGCCGTCCACGTTCGTCACCACGCCGCCGCATTGATAATGCGCCGCCGGCACGACGGGAATCGGCTCTTTCGTGATGTCAATGCCGTAGCGCAAACACGTTTCGTAAATGTTCGGAAAGCGTTCGATGATGAATTTCGCGGGCTTGCTCGTGATGTCGAGCAGCACGCAATCCGCGCCGGATTTTTTCATCTCGCTGTCAATCGCGCGCGCCACGATGTCGCGCGGCGCAAGCGATTTCAGCGGATGCACGCTGTCCATAAATTCTTTGCCGGCGAGCGATTTCAAAACGCCGCCTTCGCCGCGCACGGCTTCGGAAATCAAAAATGATTTCGCCTTCGGATGATACAAACACGTCGGATGAAACTGCACGAACTCCATGTTCGCGATGCTCGCGCCGGCGCGATACGCCATCGCCACGCCATCGCCGGTCGCGATGTCGGGGTTCGTCGTGTAGAGATAAACTTTGCCGCAGCCGCCGGTCGCGAGCACCGTCACCGGCGCGGAAAAAATCGCGACGTGATTATGATTTTTGTCGAACACATACGCGCCGAGACAGCGGTTCTCGCCGACATAGCCGAGTTTCTGGCTCGTGATCAGATCAATCGCCAGATGATTTTCGAAAATCTCGATGTTCGGCTGATTGGAAATCGCATTCAGCAACGCGCGCTCAATTTCGCGCCCGGTCACGTCCTTCGCGTGCAAAATTCTGCGCTTGGAATGGCCGCCTTCCTTGCCAAGATCGAGTTCGTGCGCCCCGCGCGACGCCGGAATTTCGCGCTCGGAAAATTTCATGCCGAGTTCGATCAACTCCGCGATGCGCGCCGGCCCTTCCTCGACGATCGTTCGGACGACCGTTTCTTTGCACAAGCCCGCGCCCGCGACGAGCGTGTCGCGCACATGCGACTCGAACGAATCTTCCTGGCTCGTCACCGACGCGATGCCGCCCTGCGCGTAATTCGTGTTCGACTCCGCGCGGTCTTTTTTCGTGACGATGGCCACGCGCCCGCGCGGCGCGACTTGCAACGCAAACGTCAAACCGGCGATGCCGCTGCCGAGGACGAGAAAATCAAATTGTTTCATTTTTACAAACAGAATTAACAGAATTAAAGCGCCAAATCTAATTCTGTATAATTCTGTTAATTCTGTCTAAAAATTAAAGCCGTGCATTGTCGATCAACCGCGTCTTGCCAAAATAAACCGCCAGTGCCATGTGCGCGCCGCGTTTCACTTGCGCCAACGGCTGCAACGTTTCGGGATCAAAAAATTCCACGTAATCCAGTCGCCCCAAGGGCGCGGCGGTCATGAATTTTTTCAGATCGGCCCTGAGCCGCGCGGCGGAGATGGATTTGTTTTTTACCGCCGCTTTCGCCGCCTGCAAGGCGTGGAACAAAATCACCGCCTGCGCCCGCTGTTCGGCGTCGAGATATTTGTTGCGCGAACTCATGGCCAGACCATCCGCTTCGCGATGCGTCGGTGCAACCACAATTTTCAGGGGGAAATTTAAATTCGTCACCATGCGTTGAATCACCGCCGCCTGCTGGAAATCTTTTTGCCCGAATACTGCCACGTCCGGCAGCACGAGGTTAAAAAGTTTCGCCACCACTGTCGTCACGCCGCGAAAATGCGTGGGCCGCGACGCGCCTTCCATCGTGCGCGACAATTTTTCCTCGACGACGTAGGTGCTGAAGCCATCTCCAGTTTTGTGCGGATACATTTCCGCATCGCCCGGCGTGAAAACAACATCGGTGTTTAATTCACGCAGCAATTTCAAATCGCGTTGCAAGTCGCGCGGATATTTCGAGAGATCTTCGGTCGGCGCGAATTGCGTCGGGTTGACGTAAATGCTCACGACCACTTTGCCATTTTTGCCGACGGCCTGGCGCGCGCGTTTTACGAGGCTCAAATGGCCGGCGTGCAGATAACCCATCGTCGGCACAAAGCCGATTTTGATTCCCGCGCGCGACCATTTTTTGGCGAGCCGTTGCATCGCGGCGATGGAGGAAACGATTTGCATCACGACAGAATAAGTTGTTTTTGAAAACAAACAAGCCGCGCGGAATTGCTCCGCGCGGCTCGTGCGATTCAGAAATTTTTACCGGCGCACGGCGAAATTTAGCGGCGCGCTTTGCGGCATTTCGTGCGCGCACGGCTGGTTGATCGGCGCGTCGGGCACGCGGTCGTTGGGCGTCACGATTTTGTTCGCGAGCATCCAGGTTTCGACTTCCTCGCCGCTGATGTCGGGCAGCATGTGGCCGTTGATCTCCACGCACGGGCTCAACATCTGGCCGCTCTTCTCGATCATTTCCTGGCGTTGCAACGGATCGTTGATGACGTCGCGGTCTTCGTAAGGGAGGTCGTATTTTTTGAGCACGGCGCGGACGCCCTGGCTCCAGCCGCAGGTCGGTTTCAAATAGGCGATGATTTTTGGTTTGCTCATATGTTTGTAAAAATTGTTTTTTCGATGACAATATAATGCCACATCCGCATCCGCCCGGCAAATGTTTTAGCCGGGTGCTTGAAGGAATAAGGTTTCGGTTTTGCTTCGCGAGGGCGACCGGGCATCCTCTGCGAATGAAAATTCTCGAGCTCAATCACGTCGCCATTCATGTCGCCGACGTGGAACGCAGCGGCGCGTTTTATCGCGACGTGCTAAGGCTGGCAAGGCTGGCGCGCCCGGCGTTCGATTTTCCCGGGGCCTGGTTTCGGCTGGGCACAACGCAGGAATTGCATTTGATCGGCCGGCTAATTGAGGCAATTCCACCGGTGAACCGGAACAATCATTTCGCGCTGCAAGTGGATGACATCGCGGCGTGGGAACAACACCTGAAAAAAACCGATGCCGATTTCCGTCCGCGAAAACAGCGGCCCGACGGTGCCTGGCAGATTTTTTTGCGCGATCCGGACGGCCATTTCATCGAGCTTTTTACGTTTTGAACTGCTGGCGTAGCGCCGAATTTAATCCGCAGTTCAAAGCAAAAATCCGGCGAGGCACGCGGTCATGTAAGCGGCCAGCAGGCCGCCGACCATCGCACGAAAACCCAGCTTGGCCATTTCGCTGCGGCGTTCCGGCGCGAGCGAGCCGATGCCGCCGACTTGAATGGCGATGCTGGAAAAATTCGCGAAGCCGCACAGCGCGTAAGTCGCGATGGTGAAGCTGCGCGGGTCGAGCGCGAGCGTTTTGGCATTGCTCGTGAGATCGAGGTAGCCGACGAATTCATTGAGCACGATGCGTTCGCCAAGAATCTGGCCAATTTTAACGCAGTCCTGAAACGGCACGCCCATCAAAAAAGCGAACGGCGCATTGATCCAGCCAAAAAACATTTGGAGCGTCACCGGATTTTTCACGCCGAGATGCGTCTGCGGAAAACCGACGACGTAATCGGCCAGCGCGATGATGGCAATGAATGCGATGAGCATTGCAATAATGTTGAGCGCAAGATGAAAACCGTCGCCCGCGCCGCGGCAAATGGCGTCCACCGAATTCGCCGTCGTGCGCGGCACGGTCGCGGGCGAAGTGCCGGCGGTTTCGCTGACCTCGGTCTCCGGCAACATGATTTTGGCGATGAGCAGCGCGGCGGGACAATTTAAAACCGAAGCGGTGAGCAGATGTCCGGCCGTATTTTGGTAGCCGGCGGCCATGCCCATCGCCGCATAAACCGCCGCCACGCCGCCCGCGATGTGCGCCATGCCGCAAACCATGATGGTCATTAACTCACTCTTGGTCATGCGCGGGACGTAAGGTCGAATGACCAGCGGCGCTTCCGTCTGCCCCATGAAAATATTCGCAGCGGCGGACAATGTTTCGCTGCCGCTCGTGCGCATGGCTTTTTGCATCACAAACGCGACGGCGCGCACGACGCGCTGTAAAATACCCCAGTGATAAAACAGCGCGGACAACGCGGAAACAATGACGACCGTGCCGGTGACGAGAATGGCGAACACCAAACCATGTTCCGGGCCAAAGGTTTTGCCGAGCAGCGAACTGTCCGCCAGCGGGCCGAAAACAAACTTGGTTCCGTCGGTGGAAAATTGAATTAATTTTTGGACAACTTTGCCGGCGAATTCAAACAGCTGCGCGCCCCACGGCGTTTTCAAAATCAGCAGCGCGAGCGTGAATTGCAGGCCGATGCCCCAGATGACGGTGCGCCAGGGAAAATTTTTGCGGTTGAAGGAAATCGCCCACGCGGCGGCGATCATGGTGAGCCAGCCGAACAGACTGATGAATTTCAGTTCCATTATTTTTTGAGAACGTGCTGGGAAACTTCCTTGTAAATGTGCGGGTGCAGCACGCCGACGAACGGAAGATTGCGGTAACGCTCCGCAAAATCAAGCCCGTAACCGATGACAAAATAATCGGGGATCTCGAAGCCGACGTAATCGGCCTGAATTTTTTCCACGCGGCGCGCGGCCTTGTTGAGCAGCACGCAGGTCTTGATGCGCCGCGGCTTGAGCGCTTTTAATTTCGGGATCACGCGGCTCAAAGTTTTTCCCGTGTCAAGAATGTCGTCAATCAGAAGCACATCGCGCCCGCGCACGTCAATGCGCAGCTCCTTGGTGAAAACGAGTTCGCCGGATTCCGTGCCCGCGCCGTAGCTGGAAACGCCGATGAAATCAAGGCGCAGCGGCAGATTCAAATGCCGGATCAAATCGGCCAGAAACATGACGGTGCCGCTCAGGAGCGAGACGACGACCATCTCGCGTCCGCGAAAATCGTTCTCGATTTCCCGCGCGAGAATCTTGATGCGCCGGGCGAGTTGCGCGTCGGTGATGAGGATGGATTCCACCTCCGCACGCAAGCGTGGCGGAACGGAAGTTTTGAGTCTTGAATTTTTACTTTTAAGTTGAGCACTCATCAAAACTTATTTTAAAAACGCATCAATATTGTCGAGGCAAAGTTGTGACCAGGTTTCCATTTGGTCGCGCTTTTTTTTCAATTCCTCGATGGGGATAAATTCAACTTGAGTGATCACTTGTTCGTTTTTCTTGACCTTGTCGGGCGTGCAAAACAAAACATGCACCACGCCAAAGTGGACTCGTCCGACTTCGGTGGAGTCATCATTAATCAGACCAACGGGGCGGGCAAGCAATTCACCTTGAATAGACAGTTCTTCGCATACTTCTCTTTTAACCGCATCTTGAAAGGCCTGCTTGCCGAAGGCAAAAAGCGTGTGGTCGTCGTCGTTGATGTGCCCACCAATGCCAATGGATCCTTTGGCAACCAAACGCTGTTCGCCCCCCTTTTTGCCACGAACATAGTGCAAGATGCTTTTGCCATCCGTGATTACGACATAAGGAATGATCTGTTTATAATTCGGGTCAGTTTCAGCTTGGGCGCGGAGCTTGAAAGTATTGTTTTTCTTGTCAAGGATGATTTCAAGGTAACGATCCACCTCAGCATTAAAACCTTGAAAAACTCCCAGTTGCTCAAAGAGTGAACGCGGAAAAACAAGAACATTTTCGTCTGCGGTTGCCATAATGTTTTAGAATACCGGAGTCGGAATTCAGAAGCTAGAATTTAGGAAAAAGTTTATGTTCGCCAGATTAAACCGATGTTTTTCGAATTCTGCCGCGAAATTTGCGCTTTGAACTTTCCGCCGCGAACCGTATAACAAACGCATGTTGCCGACTCTTTTAGCCAATGGCGGTCCGGTCATCTGGCTCATTCTTATCGCGGCCGCGACTGCCGCCGTGGTGTTCGTCGAACGCGCGCTGTTTTGTCATCGTTCGCAAATCAATTCCGCCGAATTCCTCAACGGCGTGCGCACGGTGCTCAAGCGCGACAACGTGGTCGAAGCCGTTTCCATTTGCGACGCCACGCCGGGCCCGGTCGCGCGGCTGGTGAAAGCCGCGATTCTTAACCGCGATAAAGGCCGCGACCGCGTGCGCGAGGCCGTTGAGGAAGCCGGTCTGACCGAAGTGCCGCTGCTGGAGGAACGACTGAATCTTCTGGCCACCATTGCCCAAATCGCCCCGCTGCTCGGTTTGTTCGGCACCATCGTGGGCTTCATCCATGTGTTCATGAAGTTGCAGGCGGACGGCCTTTACGCGCACATGGACACGTTGTCCGCCGGCATTTGGGAATCGCTCATTTGCGCCGCAGCGGGCATCGCGGTGGCCATTCCCGCCCACGCCGCGTATAATTATCTCGTCAGCCGCGTGAATAAAATCGTGCTCGACATGGAACGCGCCGCCGCGGAAATCGTCAACATCGTGACCGAAAACGGCAAATGAAATTCCCGCGCTCCGCCAAAATTCTGCGCAGCCATTTCGACGTGGCCCCGTTCGCCGCCGTTTTTTTTCTGCTGGTGATTTTTCTGCTGCTTGGCGGATTGCTGCCCGTGCAGGGATTGCGGATGCACTTGAATCCGCCGACCACCGCCGAACTGCCCGGCGTCAACCAGCGGACGGTCGCAATGGCCGTGGATGCCACCGGCCGGTTTTATTTTGAAAACCAGATCGTCACCGAACGGCAGCTCACGACCAGCTTGCGCGCCGCGGCGACCGGCGCGCGCGAACCGCTCACCCTCGTCATTCACGCCGATAAAAGCGTGACCTACGATCAGCTGGCGCATCTCGCCTTGCTCGCGCGCGGTTGCGGCCTGACCAATTCTTTGCTCGCCACCCTGCCGCGCGCGGACGCCAAACCATGAACGCCGCGCCCGCCGATCCTGCGGCCCATTCACCGGGCGAAATGTTGACCACCCCGCCAATGTTGCCCCACGCAGGCTGGTCCGGCGCCAAGCTTATTTTTTTTATCGCCTTGGTGTTGGCGGCGCACCTGGCGTTTATTTTTATTTTCAGCAGCAAAAAAACCATCGTGCCGCGGACTGCCAGCGACGGACCGCAACTTCAACTCGCCGATGCCGCCAATGAACTGATCGCGCTGGATGACCCGACGCTGTTCGCCCTGCCCCACGCCAATGATTTTGCGACCGCGTTCTGGCAGCATCCGCCCGTCATCCCGCCACCGCCGTTTGATTGGACGGAGGCGCCGCGCTATCTGCCCGTCGCCACACAAAAACTCGGTGCCGTTTTCAACGAGTTCATGCAGACCAATCCGCCGGTAAAATTTGCTCTCAATTTCAAACCGCCGCCGCCGTTCGCCACCTTTTTGCCAGCCACGATTTCGCCGCCGCCAAGCTCCACTTTGCAGATCACCGGCGAACTGGCGCAACGTCCCTGGTTGAACCCGTTTTCTTTGCCGTCGCTGCCCTTGGACGATGTGATCGCCGCGAGCCGCGTGCAAGTTTTGGTGGATGCGGCAGGCAATGTGGTCTCCACCGTTTTGCTGCCCGCCGAAAACAGCGCGGAGGCGCTCGGTCATGCGGACGAGGCCGACCAGCGGGCGCTGGCGTTTGCCCGCCAGGTGCGGTTCGCGCCGGCTGAGCAAGTGACCTTGGGCGAATTGATTTTCAACTGGCATTCCGTGCCCACCGCAACCACGAATTCAACCGCCACGCCCTAAAAATGAAGCTGAAGCAATTGAAGCCAAAAATTATTCTCGTGGTGGATGTCGGCGGCACCAACCTCAAGATCGGCACCACCGGCAGCCGCAAAATCATCAAGATCCCTTCAGGCCCGACCATGACCGCCGCACACATGGCCGCCGCCGTCCGCAAAGCCGTGGTTGGCATCAAATACGACGCCGTGGCCATCGGCTATCCCGGCCCCGTGCTGAACAACCAGCCCTCGCTCGAACCGCACAACCTGGCGCGCGGCTGGGTGAAGTTCGATTATAAAAACGCCTTTGGCCGGCCGGTGAAAATCATCAATGACGCCGCCATGCAGGCGCTCGGCGACCATCGCGGCGGACGCATGTTGTTCCTCGGCCTTGGCACCGGCCTGGGTTCCGCGCTGGTCGTGCACGGAAAAGTTTTACCGCTCGAGCTTGCGCATCTGCCCTACAAAAAAGGCGGCAGTTACGAGGATTATCTCGGCAACGCCGGCCTCAAACGTTTTGGTAAAAAGAAATGGCGGCGTTACGTCAACGATGTGGTCACCCGGCTCCGAAACGCGCTGCTGGCCGACAGTGTGGTGCTCGGCGGCGGCAATGTCCGGTTGATCGATGAATTTCCCCCCGGCGTCCGGCCCGGCAAAAACGCCAACGCCATCCGTGGCGGCTACCGGCTGTGGAACGAACCATGAGCATCCAGACACTTTTAGCGGCGTATGTGGCCTTGGCCTTGGGCGTGATCTGCGCCATCGGAATTTTTTCCGAACTGCGCCGCCGCCGCTTCGGCCCGACGCATTCCGAAGACCGCGTGTTTCGCTGCACCAAATGCGGCTTCGTTTACACCGACGACGCCGATGTGGACCGCTCCCGCTGCTCCGGCTGCGGCAAGTTGAATGAACCGATGGTTTTTTAATTCTAACCGGGCAGCGAAATAATTTTCGGCGCCGATTTAATTTTTCAAGCCAAGCGCCCACTCGATCCCGCCGAGCACATGCGCCTGATAGGCCTTGGAAATCTCCACGGAATTTTTGCGGTCCTTCAGGCCCGGGTCGGCGTCAATGACATCTTCCCGGTGGCCGAGCGAGGTGTAAAAAACTTTTCCGGCGCCGTAATCCTTGCACCACGAAACGGCAAAATGGCCGGGCTGATCCTTGTGTTCCGGATGCTTGTCCATGATCAGCAGATCATGAACTTTCGCCGGATCATAATTCTTGAACTGATAAATTTCCTCTTGCGCAATCGTCCACACCGGCGGCAGCGCGGCGGTCGCAGGATTTTTGGGATCCTGATTCAAACAAACTACGCTGACCTGCGGGCCGTGGTGCTGAAATTCGCCGCCCAGCATTTGCGCATATTCTGGCCAGCCGTGAAACGTGTCGGCCGCCGCGTGGATGCCGATGAACGCATGGCCCGCCTTGATCCAGTCCAGAAAACCCTGTTGGTCCGGAATCGGCAAATCGCCCGTCGTGCTGGCAAAAACCACGCCATCATAATTCTTGAGATTTTCCGGCGAAAGTTTTTGCAGCACCGCTTTTAATTTTTCGTTGAAAGCCACTTCGTTGGTGGCGAAAGCGGCTTTTTGCTCGTCACTCGCATCGGCTTTCAATTTCGCCGGGAAGCCGGTCGGCGCATGGCCCGGCGGCTGTTGCACAAAATCCACCGTGAACTCGCCGCTGCTCGCCGCGAGTTGCGACAGCATTTTTTCCAGCGTCGGAATCGAAGCGTGACGGAAACCGGTCGTGGTCGTCACCACGAGCAATTTTTTGGGTTCCGCCTGCGCCGCCACGGTCAAGGCAATCAGTGTGAGGATAAAAAGCTTTTTCATTTTGAATTTTTAAATTTTGAATAGGTTCAGGGCTCATTGACAACCGGCACCGGGCGCACCCAGATGTTGCGGAAGGAAACGGAGTTGTTGTGATATTGTAACGCCAGCGGGCCGCTCGAAATGTGTGTTTTGTATTCGCCCGGCACACGCCAGTTGGTCTCGCCGCGAATCGCCTGATGATTTTGCACGGCCACGCCGTTAAAAAAAACCGTCACATAGGCGGGCGAAACCAGCTTTCCATCCGCATCGAAATGCGGCACGTTGAAAAGGATGTCGTAAGTCTGCCACTCGCCCGGCGGGCGGCACGCATTCGCCAGCGCGGGATGCTGGCCATAGATTCCCGCCGTCGCGCCATCCGCGTAGGTTTTGTTATTGTAACAATCGAGCACTTGAATTTCATACAATCCCATGAAAAAAACCCCGCTGTTGCCGCGGCCCTGGCCGTCGCCGTTCGGCGGCGTCGGCTCCTTGAATTCCAGGTGCAACTGTATGTCGCCAAAGTGATTCGTGGTTTGAATGTCGCCCTTCGCGGAAACGGCCACGCCATCCTGCACGGTCCACGCCACCGGCCCCCCGGTTTTTTTGTCCACCCACTGCGACAAATCCTTGCCATCAAACAAAATGATCGCATCGCTTGGCGGCGTGGCATTTTCGCTGAAGGTGCCGGGGGTCACGAGGGGCGGCTGCGGCCGCGCCGGATCATGCACATGCCATCTGCCGTCCGGCTCCATCGGCGTGTCCTGAAAACCGGCGACGCCGTCAATTGTGATTTCATGCGGCTTCGGCGCGTTGTTTTGGCCCATCAAAGGGCTGGCCGAAACGGCGGCAAGAACGGCGAGAACAATGATTTTATTTTTCATTTTAGTTTTGATTTAGAAACTTTTGAATTTGGCCCTACAAATTTTCGCCCAGATGCAGCGGGCGAATCCAGATGTTGCGGAAGCGCACGGGATTTTTGTGGTCCTGCAATTCAACAAAAACTTCCGGCGCGTGCGGCGCGGGATATTTTGAGAGCGACTTCCACGGCAGCGCGGCATTGATGCCGTCGGTCATGCCCGCAAGTTCGTAATGGTTCTGGATCACAACACCATTTTGCAAAACCGTGATGATCGCTTTTTTCGTCAGCTCGCCCTGCGCGTTCCAGCGCGGCGATTCGAAAATGATGTCGTAAGTCTGCCATTCGCCCGGCGGTTTGCACGCGTTCACCAGCGGCGGCGACTGCCCGTAAATCGCGCCCGCCTGGCCGTCGGCATAAGTCTTGGCCTGATACGAATCGAGCACCTGCACTTCATACATGTCGTTGATGAGAATGCCGCTGTTGCCACGCCCTTGGCTCGTTCCGTGCGGCGGATTCGGCGAGGCCCACTCGACGTGCAACTGAAAATCCGCCCACTTGCCGCGCGTGCGGATGCCGCCGCCCAGCGGAGCGGTCTCCACATAATCGTCGTTTGTTTTCCAATTCGCAGCCACGCCGCGCGCATTGATCCATTTGGCCAAACCGTGGCCGTCGAAAAGAATTTCCGCATCCGCCGGCGCGGGTGCGCCGTGGCTGAACGTCGCGCCCGGCGTGACAACCGGCGGCTGCGGCCGCGCGGGATCGTGAACATGCCATTTGCCGTCGGCCTCCATCGGCGTATTCGTGAAGCCGTCAATTTTTTCAACTGGATTCGTTGCTTCATCCGCCGTCGCAGAAAGCTGCAAGGCAACGGTCGCCAGCAAAGCGAGGATGCGCGTAGGATTTTTCATTTCTTGGGGGATTGAGATTGCCGGCTCAGACTTTGACAAATTTCGTCCACTTCGCATTTGACGCGGCGGACTTCACGGCGGTTTCCAGAAACGCCATGCCGATGACGCCGTCGTCCACCGTCGGAAAATCATTTTGGTTGACCGGCTGGCCGGCGCTGCTCGCGCGGATGGCGGCGACGGCTTCCAAATAAATATTCGCGAACGCCTCGATGAACGCCTCGGGATGGCCGAACGGCAGCCGCGTGAATTTTTTCGCCGCATCGGAAACGTAGTTGTTGCCGCGCCGCAGAATTTTCGCCGGCTCGCCTTTCGCGATGAATTTCAATTCATTCGGATGCTCCTGCTGCCACGCCAGCGAACCGAGCGTGCCATAGACGCGGAGGTTCAAATTATTTTCCTCGCCGCAGGAAATTTGCGAGCAGTGCAACACGCCCTTGGCACCGCCTTTGTATCGCAGCAGCAGATTCGCATCGTCCTCCAATTTGCGCCCGGGAATGAACGTCGTGAACTCCGCGCACAGCGATTCGATTTCCAAGCCGGTGATGTAGCGGCCGAGATTTTCCGCGTGCGTGCCGATGTCGCCGAGGCAGCACGTCGCGCCGGCCTTTTTCGGATCACTGCGCCAGGCGGCCTGTTTCTGGCCGGTGTCTTCAATTTTGTCGAGCAGCCAGCCTTGCGGATATTCGGCGACCACTTTCAAAATTTTTCCGAGCTTGCCGTTGCGCACCAGCTCGCGCGCTTCTTTCACCATCGGATAACCGGTGTAATTGTGCGTGAGCGCAAAAACTTTTCCCGATTGGCGAACCGTTGCGCGCAACGCCTTCGCCTCTTTCAACGTCAGCGTCATCGGCTTGTCGCAGACGACGTGAAAACCGTGTTTCAAAAACGTCGTCGCGACCGGCGCATGCAGAAAATTCGGCGTGACGATGGAAACAAAATCAATCCGCTCGTCGGCCGGCAACTCGCTTTCGCGCTGCGCCATTTCCTGATAGCTCGCATAAACGCGCGCCGGATTGAGGAAAAGCTGTTCGCCCGTCGCCGCCGAATTTTTCGCGTCGGAAGAAAACGCGCCCGCGACGAGTTCAATCTGTCCGTCCAGATTCGCGGCCAGGCGATGCACCGCGCCGATGAAGGCGTTCTGCCCGCCGCCGACCATGCCGTAACGAAGTTTGCGTTTCATAAACTTTTTCAAATGACTTTTGCCACCGAGTCACAGAGGTCACCGAGCCATTGCTCGGTGCGCTCTGTGCCTCGGTGGCTGATTATTTTTTCTTCGAGAACGCCGCGTCAAATGCCGCCGCGTTCGGCGTGAAATCCAGTTTGCGCACAAACGCGCCGCTTTCGCTCGCGCCGTGGACGCGGTCCATCCGGCCATCTTCCCATTCCACCGACAGCGGGCCGCGATAACCAACGTCGTTCAGCGCGACAATAATTTCCTCGAAGTTGATGTCGCCGCGGCCGAGCGAGCGGAAATCCCAGAAGCGCCGCGCGTCCGTGAAATCCGTGTGGCCGCCGAACACGCCGACCGTGCCGTCGCCATGGCCCCACCACGCGTCTTTCATGTGGACATGAAAAATGCGGCAGGTGAATTCGCGGATGAACTTCACGTAATCCACACCTTGATAGCCGAGGTGCGACGGATCGTAGTTGAAACCGAAGCGCCGATGATTTTTCACCGCTTCCAGCGCGCGCTTGGCCGAAGCGAGGTCAAACGCGATTTCCGTGGGATGCACTTCGAGCGCGAAGTTGACGTTTTCTGTTTCAAACACGTCCAGAATCGGCAGCCAGCGTTTGGCGAAATCGGCAAAGCCTTTGTTCAAGAATTCCTGGCTCGTCGGCGGAAACGCGTAAAGCGCGTGCCAGATGGACGAGCCGGTGAAACCATTCACGACCGCCGCAAAATCTTCACCGGTTTTTTTACGGGGCCGCGCGTTGAAAAATGTTCGCGCCGCCTTCGCGGTGAGTTTCATTTTTTCGGCGGCGCGCTGGCGGACGCCTTCCGGCTTGCCGTCGCCCCAGACATCGGCGGGCAAAATGGCCTGGTGCCGTTCGTCAATCAAATCGCACACCGCCTGGCCGACGAGGTGCGACGAAATGGCAAAACATTTCAGGCCGTGTTTTTGCAGCAGCGCCCATTTTTTTTGGCAGTAGTCCTTTTCGGCGAGCGCGCGGTCCACTTCAAAATGATCGCCCCAGCAGGCGAGTTCCACGCCGTCGTAGCCCATTTTTTTGACGAGGGGCAACAGTTGGGCGAGCGAGAGATCGGCCCATTGGCCGGTGAAAAGTGTGACGGGGCGTGGCATAAAACAGGTTTGTTGATGCGGGCATCTTGCCAAGATGCGCGGGCAGGTCAAGCGCGTCGCGAAAAACATTGAACCGGCCGCGGCTTTTTCCGTCTAAATCTTAAACGGTGTCCCGCATTTTGGTTACAAACGCGGAACGAATGTTACGTTTTTCAAATTGCTTTGCGGATTCGTTTCGGTTGCAATCTGACACACCATGAGTGATCACAACGAAAATAAAAATTCCGGTTGCGACTGCGACAATTCGCTCGCCTTTCTGGTGCTGCGCGGCTGGCTGGCCGTGCGCGCAATCCTGACGGGCCTTGAGAAATTCGGCGCCTACCGGACCATACAGAAACCGTTGCTGGATCCGACGACGGGCATGGAAGATCCCAGCGGTGCGACGGTGGACGTGAAAATAAAATATTATTCGCTGACGAATTACTCCGGCATTCCGACGCCGCTCAAAGATAAATTTGCCAACGAGCCGCTGCTCCCGCATTTCGCCGCCAACATTTTTGATCACCTGCTCGGGCCAACGCTCATCGCCACCGGCATTATGTTGCTGCTCGGCCTGGGCACGCGGCTGTCGCTCTTCGTGCAGGGACTGGTTTACATCGCGCTGACGGTCGGACTGATTTTGATCAAGCAGGACGACGGCATTTCGTGGCTGGGCATTCACATCGCGCTCGTGGCGTTCGCCCTGACGCTGGCCAAATACAACAAATTCGCGGTTCTCAAAAAATGGTAAACCAACCTCTCAACCGGCGCGATTTTCTCAGCACCACCGCCGCCGCTGGCGCAGGCCTCATGCTCGCGTCCGGCGCCAAAGTTTTTGGCCAGACAAAATCGGCGAACAGCAAGATCAACGTCGCGCTCATCGGCTTCGGCGCGCAGGGGCGCGTGCTGCTGGAATCGCTGCTGAAAATTGACACCGTCCATCTGGTCGCCATCGTGGACATCTGGGAATACGCGCGCACTTACGGCGAGCGTTATCTCAAAGCGCTGGGCGTGGAAATCCGCGCCTACGAAAATTACGAGGAGCTGCTCGCGGCGGAAAAAGATTTGCAGGCGGTCGTCGTGGCCACGCCGGATTTCTGGCACGCGCCGATCACCAACGCCTGTTTGAAAGCGGGCCTGCATGTCTATTGCGAAAAGATGATGAGCAACACCATCGAAGGGGCGCGCTCGATGGTGCAGACGATGAAGTCCACCGGAAAATTATTGCAGATCGGTCATCAGCGCCGGAGCAATCCGCGCTATGTCTTCGCGTTGAACCGGCTCATTCGCGACGCGAAACTGTGCGGCCGGCTCACCGCCGCGCAGGCGCAATGGAACCGCGCCGTCACGGAAGATTTTGGCTGGCCGAAAAAAGCCGTGATGCCGCCGGAGCAATTGGCAAAATATGGTTTCACCGACATGCATCAGTTTCGGAACTGGCGCTGGTTCAAAGGTCTGGGCGGCGGGCCGCTGTCGGATTTGGGCGCGCACCAGATTGACATTTTCAACTGGTGGTTCGCCACGCCGCCGAAATCCGTCTTCGCCAGCGCGGGTCTGGATTATTACAAAAACCACGACTGGTTTGACAACGCGATGGTGATTTACGAATACCAACTGGCCGAGGGCGTGGCGCGCGCGTTTTATCAGGTGCAGACCACGACGAGCGCGGGCGGCGGCTACTTCGAATATTTCATGGGCGACGAAGGTTCGATCAAGATGTCGGAAAATCCGGCGCTGTCGGCGATTTATCGCGAAGCCCGCGCGCCTTCGTGGGACGACCTGATCGCCAAAAATTACCTCCACGCCAAGGCCGCGCCCGCCGTGCCCGCCGACACCGCGAAAGTGGACGTGCGGGAAACGGCGCAGCTCGCGGAATATGAGATGTCCGTGACGTTCAACAAGCCCCCGCACATGCCGCACCTGGAAAATTTTTTCAACACGATCAATGGCAACGCGAAATTAAACTGTCCCGGCGACGAGGCGTTCACCAGCGAATATGTCATCCACAAGGCGAACGAAGCCGCGAGCGAACGAAAATTGATTGCCATCACGCCGGAAGAAACCGAAGCTTAATTTTGTCAGGCAGGGCAGAGCTGCCGCTCTGCCCAATCTCAAGCTGGCCAGCGTGCCGGCGAATAATTCGGCGTCACGGCAGCGCCGCCCGACCACTTAAAATGAACAAACTGTTTTTGAAATTATCCGTTGCCACCATTTTGGTCGCCGCCACCGCCGCGTTCGCCGACGACCAGGTGCCGTTGAAAACGGATTTGCCCAAGCCGCTGTTCGTCGGCACGCCGGTGCCGATCAGCGTGCCGAACCTTGAGCCGGCGCAAAAAGGCAAACGGCCCGACTTCATGGTGCCCGCCGGCACGGTCAATCTCGCGAAAGGCAAAAAAGTCACCGCGAGCGACAGCGATCCCGTCATCGGCACGCTCGACTTGATCACCGACGGCGACAAGGAAGGCGATGAGGGTTCGTGGGTCGAACTCGGCCCCGGCAAGCAATGGGTGCAGATTGATCTCGAAAAAGAATGCGATCTTTCCGCCGTGCTGGTCTGGCATTTCCATTCGCAGGCCCGGGTTTATTTTGATGTCGTCGTGCAGGTCTCGGACGATCCGACGTTCAGCAAGGACGTGAAAACAATTTTCAACGCTGACAATGCGAACGAACTGGGACTGGGTGCCGGCACCGACCATCCTTACATCGAAACTTACGAGGGCAAATTGATTGATGCCAAGGGCGTGAAAGGCCGCTACGTCCGCCTTTACAGCAAAGGCAACACCACCAACAAGCTGAACCATTACATTGAGGTCGAAGTCTGGGGCAAACCCGCCGCGTAAAAATGAAGAAGGCAGAATGCAGAATGCAGAAACAAAACCGGCACCGTCGGTGACGGCCTTTCTTCATTCACGTTTCTTCGCTGGACAATCGGCCTTCGTCTTAATCGCCCTGCTCGCGCTCGCCATCCGTTTGCCGCAACTCGGCGAGCGGCCGATGCACACCGACGAATCCATCAACGCCTACATCGTCGGCCAGTTGCTCGCCGGTGAAAATTTTCACTACGATCCCAAAGATCGTCACGGCCCGGCGCTCGTCGCCGAAACGTTGCCCATCGTAAAATTGGCGGGCGTCAAAAAATTCGCCGACCTGACTGAAACGCAGCTCCGGCTCGCGCCCGTGTTGACCGGCGCGGCGATGGTTTTATTGTTTGGCGCGGGGGTCGAAATGTTCGGCTTCATCGCCTGCTTCGTCGCCGCGATCCTGTTTGCGTTTGCGCCGCTGCCCGTTTACTACAACCGTTATTTCATCCACGAAACGTTGTTCGTCGCCGCGACGTTCGGCCTGATTTTAACGGGCTGGAACGCGTGGCAAAAAAATTCTTTGAGGCTCGCCGCGCTGGCCGGATTTTGCGCCGCGCTGATGCTCGCGTGCAAGGAAACGGCGGTGCTTCATTTTTTTGCGCTCGGCCTCGCGCTGGTGTGCGCACTGATTTTGAAACCGTCTGAAAAAATGCCCGCGCCGAAAATTGTGGCCGCCGCACTGGTCGTTTTTATTTTCACCGCCACAATTCTGTTCACCTGGTTTGGCCGCAACTGGTCCGCGTTCGCCGATCTGCTGCGCGCGATTCCAAGCTTCGCCGCGCGCGCCGGCGGCGAAGGCCACGAAAAACCGTTCGGCTATTATTTTCAACTGCTCGATCCGCTGTTCGTTTTGTCCTTCGCGGTCGCCGCCGGCGTCTATGGCGCGATTTGCGACGCGGTCGGCAGCGTTAGAAAAACCAGTTTGTTGCTGGTGATTTACGGGCTGGCGATTTTGGCAATTTATTCCGCCATTCCTTACAAGACGCCATGGCTCGCGCTGAATCTCTGGCTGCCGCTCGCGCTGATCTGCGGTTTTGGCGTGCAGGCTTTCTGGGAACAATTTCCCAATCCGGGCGCGCGCTGGGGCGTGGGCATCGCCGGCATTTTTTTATTGGCGACGCTGTTGGCGCAAACTAAAACGCTGGCGTTTGACCAGCCGGCGGATGAAAAAAATCCCTACGCCTACGCGCACACCGGCGAGGATTTGCTGCGGCTGCCAGCACGATTGGAAGAACTGGCGCGGGAAAATAAAATTTCAAATCCGCGCATCGCGGTCGTCGCCGCTGATGCGTGGCCGCTGCCGTGGTATCTGCGGAAATTTTCGCAGGTCGGCTTCTGGCAGCCGGACCAGGAAACGGGCGACGCGGATTTTTTCCTGACCTCGACGGATGTCTCGGACAAACTCACGGAACGCTTGAAAAATTTCCGCCCGGAATATTTCGGCTGGCGGCCGAATGTGCTGCTGATTTTGTGGACGCGCGCGCCGGCTGAAACCCAACCATGAGCGAAGCGGTCATTCATGTTTTCAATCATCACGCGATGGCGACGCAGTTTCAGATTCGCATCGCGGACGAGGAAAAAACTTACGCCGCGCAGGCCGCGCAGGCCGCGTTCGCGCTCACCGATGAACTGGAATCGCTGCTGAGCCGCTTCCGCGCGAGCAGCGATATTTCCCAACTGGCTCAGCTCACGCCCGGCGAGAAATTGCGCGTAAGCGAGCCGGTGTTTGCCTGCCTGCAAATCGCGCAGCGGATGGAATTCGTCACGCGCGGCGCGTTTTCGGTGACGGCGGCCGCGCTGAAAAATCAGCCCACGCGGCCGCTGTGGTCGCTGGTGCCGAAAGAATTTTCCGTGCGTTGCGACAGCGGCCAACTGGCGTTTGATCTCGGCGCGATCGGCAAAGGTTTTGCGGTGGACCGCATGGCGGAAATCTTGCGCGAATGGGAATGCCCGGCGTTTCTGCTGGTCGCGGGTGGCAGCAGTGTTCTTGCGGGCGACGCGCCAAAGGCAGCCGCCGGCTGGTCGTGCGGCCTGGGCGATGATAATTCGCCGCAACGTTACTGGTTGAAAAATGTTTCTCTGAGCGGCTCCGGTCTCGCAGTGAAAGGAAAACATATTTTTGATCCGCGCACGGGGCTGCCGGCGCAGCGGCAAAATCGCGCGTGGGCCTTGGCGGACACCGCCGCCGAATCGGACGCGCTTTCGACGGCGGCGATGGTGTTGAGCGAAGCGGAAACCGCCGAAGTCGTCGTGAAAAATCCTTCGTGGCTGGTCGTTTTCCACGAAGAAAAAAAATGGCGGCAACTGGGCGCGCGCCCGCTGCCGCCGGTCGCTTGATTTTTTTATTCGCGCTTGGCGGTGAGTTGCACGGCGCGATAGCCCCCCTTCGATTTGAAATAAAGCATCAGCGCGAGATAACAGGCGAAAGTAAAGGCCGGAAATATCGCCATTTTGCCGAGCGCGCTGAATTTGCCGGCGGTCGTGGCGGCTTGGATGTCAGCCTGCGATTGGGCGTCCGTGACATTGACGCTTTTTGCCGGATCAATCGCCTCATACGCGCCGAGCAGATAATTTTGCTTCATCGTCACCTGCTGATACAGCGCGGGACTGGTGAGTTGCAGTTGCTGCGTGGTGGAGGATTCCTGCATGTAGCCGAGAAACGGCGCGCCCAAAATTCCGACGGCCAACATGCCGATGCCGCCCATCGCGTTCAAGGTGAGCGCGCCGCCGCGTGGACATTGCTCGGAGGTTAAACCGAGAATGGTCGGCCAGAAAAACGTGATGCCGAGGCCGAACAACGTTGCGGCGGCGAAGATGGTGCCCAGGCCGGCGTGCGCGGTGTGCGACATCGCCAGAATCCCCAGCGCGGCCAGCGCGGAGCACGAAGCGAGCAGGCCGACGGGGGAAAATTTATGGGCCAGCGGCCCGGCGCAGAAACGCAAAACCAACATGATCGCTGACGTGTAAACGAGCACCCACGCGGAATTATAGCCGGCGGCTTTCATCGGGTCCTCCATGAGCGCGGTGATCCAGCCGTTGGTGCCGAGTTCGGTCGTGGCCTGCGGCATCATGATGATGATAAGAAACGCGAGCAGCAATCTTCCGAAAGATTTTGTGATCGCCGCAAAAGCGACCACGACGGCGCCGGTGAGAATCCAACTGACATTTTGCGACCAGCCAAAAACCTGGCCGAGCTGCGCGAATACCAGGCCGAAACCGACGAACGCCCCGAAGACGCCAAGTTCTTTCAGCATGGTGAGATAACTGACGCCCGCCTGCTCGCGTTCGCTGCGCGGAAAATTTTTGCCGATGAGGATGAGAAAAAAGGTGACGGCGGGAACCAAAATCAATCCGAGATTAATGCGCCAGTCGGCGTTGTTCGCAAGCGCGATGGTGCAGAGGCCGCCCATCACCAGTCCCGCCGGCCAGCCGGCGTGCAGTCGGTTCAGCCATTTTACTTTGTCCGTGTTGAACATCGTGGAGACGATGGGATTCGCGTAGGCCTCGACCGTTCCATTGCCGAGACCGAGGATGATGCTGCCCCAGTAGAGCAATTGGTAGCCATGCTTTTGTCCCGCCAAAAGGGCATCGCCCGTCACGCCGTGAATGCAACCGTATGCCGCAATCGCCATCGCGGTGTAAACGAGATAACTCACAAACGAATAAATCATCGCCACTTTGTAGCCGATGCGGTCAATGAACAAGCTGAAGATAATAATGCTCACGCCGAACGACCAGATGCCCGCGCCCTGGAGTTCGCCGACGACGACATTGTCCAATCCGAAGTCGGCCTTGAACTGGCCGCCGCATAAAATCATGCGGCTGATGAACGCGTAGCTGGTGGTGATGAGCGCAATGAAGCAGCCCCAAAAAAGAATTTTGTCGTGCCGGTGGTTCATGGAATGCCGCAAATACTCGCGACCTGCGCCCAAGAGGTCAACGGCAAATTAAATTTTCCGTCAACAAATTTACATGACAAAACCGTTTCCGTTTTGGGCAGGGGCACAGCCGCCTAATTTGCCATCGCGACCGATTCCTTGGCTTCCGGCTCGACCCATTTGTTGTGTTCCTTGATGAGATCCACGAGGCGTTCCACCGCGTCGGCTTCGGGAATGTTGAACTTGATCGGCGTTTTGCCAACGTAGAGATTAATTTTATTGGGCGCGCCGCCGACGTAGCCGAAATCCGCATCCGCCATTTCGCCCGGCCCGTTCACGATGCAGCCCATGATGGCGATCTTCACGCCCTTGAGATGCTCCGTCCGCGCCTTGATGCGCGCGGTCACGGTCTGCAAATTAAACAACGTGCGCCCGCAGCTCGGACACGCGACGTAATCCGTCTTGAAACTGCGGCAACCGGCGGCCTGCAAAATATTATACGCGAGCCGCAACGATTGTCCGCCGCCCGCTTCGCCGCGAATCAAAATCGCATCGCCAATTCCGTCCGCGAGCAGCGAACCGATGACAACGGACGCGCGCAGCAAGGCGATTTTTGGTTCGAGCGGAACCGATTCAAAGTTGATGCAATCCTTGAGCAGAATCGGATTGTTGCGACCGAGCTTTTTTAATTTTGAAGCCAGCAGGCGAAACGCCGTGATGGCGGGAAGTTTCACGCCGTCTTTCACGGTCACCAACTGTGTCTCGCAATTGATTTCAAATTCCTGCGTTGGATCAATTTCAAAAAGGTTCAGGTCTTCATAGACCGCTTCCGGCTTCACGTCGTCTTTCGGACGGATTTTCGGCGCGACTTTTTCCCACGTCGCGCGCGTGACGACGACGCGGATCAATTGCTCGCCGCCGCATTTCACATTTTCATTCAGTTCAATCTCCGGTGTCTCGCGTTTTTCAAAATGGAACGGGTCGAACGGAAATTCGGAATTCGGAATTCGGAATTCGGAATTGGAAAGCAGCGGAATTTGCGCCAGCAAATCGGTGCAGACTTCGATTTCGCGCGGCGAATCTTCCGTAAGCGAAACGCGAATCGTGTCGCCGAGTCCGTCGCACAGCAGCGAACCGATGCCGATGGCGGATTTGATGCGGCCGTCCTCGCCCTCGCCGGCTTCGGTGACGCCGAGATGAATCGGATAATTCCAATCCGCGCCTTCCTGATTCAAGCGCGCGACCAAAAGGCGGTAACACTCGATCATCACTTTAGGATTCGATGACTTCATCGAGAACTTGAAATTATGAAAGTCGTGTTTGCGCGCGATGCGGGCGAATTCCAACGCGCTCTCGACCATGCCGAGCGGCGTGTCGCCAAAACGATTCATGATGCGGTCGCTCAACGATCCGTGGTTGGTGCCGATGCGCAGGCAGCGCTTCAATTTTTTCGCTTCGAGCACGAGCGGCGTGAATTTTTCCTCGATGCGTTTCAGCTCGGCGGCGTATTGCTCGTCGTTGTATTCCTTGATCGCAAATTTTTTTGAATCGGCGTAGTTGCCGGGATTCACGCGGACGACTTCGACCCATTTCACGGCTTCCATCGCGGCTTCGGGCTTGAAATGAATGTCGGCGACAATCGGAACTTTACAACCGAGCCGGCGCAATTCGGCGACGATGTTCTGCAAATTAGCCGCGTCCTTCACGGTTGGCGCGGTGATGCGCACGAGCTGGCAGCCGACGGCGACCAGCTCCAAAGTTTGTTTCACCGAAAGCGCGGTGTCCATCGTGTCGCACGTGAGCATGGATTGCTTCACGACCGGATGGTCGCCGCCCATCACAAAACCGCCGTTGGCCGGATCGCCGATGATGATTTCGCGCGTTTGGCGACGCTGATAAAAAAACGGAGATTCGCAGTAGCGCATAAATTATTTCGCCGGCGAAATAGCGTTCGGTTGTTCCTGCATCACATGCGCCCCCACCGGCGCAAACACGATCGGTTCCACGCGGTCGGCGCGCGCGCTGCGGAGCCAATCGCCCGTGTCGAAGAACGCGATATAAACCATGAAGCCGATGAGCAGCGCGGCGAATCCGCTCTGGATGCTGTTCAATAATTTCACGCTGACCGGCCGGCGGCGAATCGCTTCGATGAGCGAGAGCGTGATGTGCCCGCCATCCAGCACCGGCAACGGCAGCATGTTCAGCAATGCGAGATTCACATTGAGTATGACACTGAACCACAGCACGCGCCGCCAACCGTCATCGCTCTCAAACAGGTTGCTGTAGACGCGGATGATCATCACCGCGCCGCCTAATTGCTGCACGCCAATCTCGCCTTTATGCGAAAACAAAGCGCCGAACGTGCTGGCGATCTGGCCGACACTCGCCTGGATTTGTTCCAGCGGATTCGGATGCAGCAGCAAAGTGTTGGTGTCGCCCTGCCACGCCATGATGCCGAGCAGCGGCATCGCGTTCGTGGGCGACAGTGGTTTCACCGCGACCAATTCGCGGTCAAACGTCTCGTCGCCGCGCCGCACCGTCAGCGTGAGCGGTTTGACGACCGTGTTGCTCATCGCCTCCTCCGCGCTGTCCACGGCGGCGGGACTGTAAATTTTCTCGCCGTTCAACGCGGTGATTTCGTCACCGGGTTTCAATCCCGCCACGGCGGCGGGACTGTTCGTCGCCACCTCGTAAATGGTCGCCTTGCTCGCGGAGTTGATGAGAATCTGCCGCAGCGCCTTGCGTTCATACCATTTCGTCTCGCGGTGAAACGGCACGGCATAGGCCATCCGTTCCTTGCCATCGCGGAGATATTTGATGGCGATATTTGTGCCGGTGCTGGTGACGATGCGCCAAGTCACGCTGTCGCTGGAGGTCGGCGCAAAATGATGCACCGGATGGCCGTCCACTTCGAGAATCGTATCGCCCGGCCGCAAGCCCGCCTGCCACGCCGGGCCGGGATTGCCATTGCCATCGGTCGGCATGACCCAACCCACCGTCGTCGTATTGTCCGACTCATTGCTCGGCCGGCCCACGCCCCAGACCACGGTCGCAAAAACAATTGCCAGCCCGAAACTGAACAGCGGCCCGGCGATGGCGACGATGATTTTGTCGAGCGGCGAAACATTTGGCAGCGCCTCGATTTTGGTTTCCTTCAAGTCGCCGCCCACGCGCTCCGCAAAAGGTTCGACCGGTTTTTCTTCGGTGCCGCTCTTGCCTTCGATGATTTCCATGCTGGCCATTTGCGGCAAGGCGACGTAGCCGCCCGCCGGAATCCAGCCTAAGGCGTATTCCACGCCGTTGATTTTTTTCTTCCAGACCGGTTTGCCGAACCAGATGGCGAAGCGGTCCACCTTCAACCCGCGCCAGCGGGCCGCGAGAAAATGGCCGAGTTCGTGGACGCCGATCAGCAGGTTGAACAGCAACACCACTTCCAAGCCAACAAAGATATAACGCAAAATAGTCATGTCGAATCAGAGCTATGATAGCCTGCGAAAAATTTACCGCAACCCCAGAGCGTGCCGAACGTAGGTGGAGGATATGCTTTGACAGAATTTTGTCCCTCGGTTTTGATGGAAGCATATCGTCGGGCTTCACCAACATGAAAAAAACATTATGGCTTGGCTGCGTTGCCAGTCTGCTGGTCGGTGGCGCGGCGGGATTTTTTTGCTCGCAAGCCGGGACCGGTCGCGCCGTCGCGAGCACCATCGCGCATCTGAACATTGACGCCTTGGTGCGAGCGGAGAGCCAGGCCGCGCAGGCTTACCGACAGGAAGGCGGCCCGGTGGCGATCTACGCGCTGACCGAGGCCTTGGAAAAAATGAAGCTGTGCGAGCAGTTTCCCGGCGGCTTCACCATTCCCGGCGAACCACGCTTCCGCAGCGGGCCGCCGTTCGCGCTGGACATGATGCTGATCCATGGCCGGCTGGCGAAGCTCTATGATCAGTCCGGCAACCCCAACCTGAGTGGACAACATCTGGCAGCGGCGCTGGATTACGCCCAAGCTGGCGGCGCAGCGACGGTGACGAACCGCCTCAACTTGATGGATTTTGTGGCCAAAGCCGATGCGGGCCGGAAATAATCCGGCCGACTATTTTGCCGCTTCAAGGCGCGCCCAAGCATCGGCGGCGAGAATCTGTTCGAGCGTCGGCTGCGAAACAATTTTATGCGCGTCCATCGTGCGCCGCACCGTTTCGGTGATCTGCGGAAAATTAATTTGCCGGTTCACAAACGCCTCGACGGCGATTTCATTGGCCGCGTTCAAGACCGCCGGCAAAGTGCCGCCGACTTCGCCGGCGCGCCGCGCGAGTTCGATCGCCGGAAAACGTTCCACGTCCGGCTCTTCAAAAGTCAGCGTGCCGACTTTCGGAAAATTTGTCTGCACGCGGTCGCTCGCGGCGCGGTCGGGATACGTCAGCGCGTATTGGATGGGCAGGCACATGTCCGGCGTGGAAAGTTGCGCGAGCAGCGAACCGTCCACGAATTCCACCATCGAATGCACGATGCTTTGCGGATGCACGACGACGCCGACGCGCGCCATTTCGATGTCAAACAGCCAGCGCGCCTCGATCATTTCCAGCCCTTTGTTGAACAGCGTCGCCGAATCAATCGTGATCTTGCGGCCCATGACCCACGACGGATGTTTGAGCGCGCATTCGACGGAAATCTCGGAAAATTTTTCCTTCGGCCAGATTGATTTGTCGCGGAACGGCCCGCCGCTCGCGGTCAAAATCAGTTTGCGGACGGAATTGGGCGGCTTGCCGTCGAGGCACTGGAAAATGGCCGAATGTTCACTGTCCACGGCGAGGACGCGCACGCCATATTTGCGCGCCTCGTTCATCACGATCTCGCCGGCCATGACCAAAATTTCTTTGGACGCGACGGCAATGTCTTTGCCCGCGCGAATCGCCGCGAGCGCCGGCTGCAAACCCGCCGTGCCGACGATCGCGATCAAAACAATGTCCGCCGCCGGCAGCGTGGCCAGTTTCAGCAAACCGTCGGGGCCGCAAACCACTTCGCAACTCGTGCCGAGCGTGTTGCGCAATTCATTCGCCTTCGCCGGGTCGTTGATGGAAACCACGGCAGGTTTGTGTTTGCGCGTTTGCTCCAACAGCAATTCCAAATTGCCGCCCGCCGCGAGGCCGATGAGCCGGATGTGGTCCGGCAAATCTTCCGCGACTTTCACGGTGCTGGTGCCGATGCTGCCGGTGCTGCCAAGGAGAACGACGTTTTTCATGGAACAAGGATGTGCCGCAGATACAAATACATGATCGGCGCGTTGAACAAAATGCTGTCGAGCAGATCCAGCACGCCGCCGATGCCGGGCAGCACGTTGCCGGAATCTTTTGCGCCGCACTCGCGCTTGAACAGCGACTCGATCAGATCGCCGACGACCGCCGTGGAACTTAAAATGATGCCCAGCACGATGGCGTGATGCACGTTCATGCCCGCCATATGGCTTCCAAAATAATGCACGAAAACGACGCTCGCGCCGGTCGAAACCACAATGGCGCCGACAAAGCCTTCCCAGGTTTTGCCGGGGCTGATGCGCGGGATCATCTTGTGCCGGCCGATGAGCGAGCCGACCACATACGCGCCCATGTCGCTGAACTTGGTGAGCAAAATAAAATAGAGCAGAAAAAATTTGCCCTCGACGCCGGGGAAAAAAAATATTTTCTGGATGAAATTCAGCAGCCACGGCACATACATCAGGCCAAAAAGCGTGACGGCGATGGCGGTGAGGCCGGTGGAATTTTCCTTCGCAAAAAGCTGGCGCAGGCACAGGCCGAGGACGAACAAAATCAGGAAGCCCGTTTCAAAATCGTTCACGCGCGCGGGCGAGCCGTTGGCGGTCCCGAGATGGCCGGTGACGTTCAAAAAAGTTCCGACCATCAGCAGCACGCCGCCGATGACGCCGGAAATTTTGAAGCAGGCCAGCCCGCGTTTTTGCGCGAGCCCGTAAAATTCCACCAATCCCGCCAGCGCGAGAAAAGCGATGAGCAGCACAAAGACGCCGTTGGAAATAAGGCGATTGCCCGAAAACATCGCCGCGAGGATGCCTGTCCATAAAATTACCGTGGACGCCAGCCGACGCAGAAAAACCTGCGTCTTGGAAGGCGATGGGGTTGCGCTGGCCGGGGCGGACATGGGCGCGGAAAATAGCAGGCAGGCGGTAAAAAGCCAACGCGATTTGCTTTGGCGTGGCAGCACCGTTCGGCCGAACGACGAAACGCCGGGCACTGCCCGGCGTTTCAAATTAAACCGCCACTCGTGCAGGCAGCCCGCTTACTCGCGCGGCGTGCCGTGCGCGGCCAGATGATTTTGATGTGCCTCCTGCGCGTGCGAGACCTGTTCCGAGGTCGGGGCTTGATGCGGGGCACGGCCGGCCTCGACTTCACTGTCGGAGGGCTTGGCGGTGATTCCGCCTCGGCCATTGAAGGCATGGTTCGCGCCCTTGATCGGTTGCACCACGGTGCGGTCCACATAGGTATTATGCACGACATTATGGTCCACCTTCGAGACGGCCGCGTTGTGCATGAAAACGTTTCCATCCCAGCGGCCGCCGGTGAAGCCCGACCCGCTGTAGCCGTTGCCGTAATTGATGCCGCCGTAAAAACCGACTTGCGGGCCCCAATAGCCCTCGTGCCAGGCATACTTGCCGCTCGCGTAACCCCAATAACCTGGCGTCCACAGCAATCCCGAACTCGGCGGCATCACCCATTGGCCCGGCACCCAATAATAGCCATAATCACCGTATTGATAATATCCCGGCGTCCAGATGTAACCGTCGCCCGGACAGGTCGGCTGATCAAAGACCACGATCGGCGGCGGCGCCAATTTTACGATCAACTCAATTCCAGCATCAGCGCGTGCTCCGCCGAGGAGACCCACCACCAATACCAACACCATTGCGATTTTATTTTTGATTTTTAACATTTGATTGGTTGTAAATTTCCAGCTCGTGAAGCGATCCCCCGTGGTGAAGCGCAAGCCAGAATTGTTTTGATTCATGCCAAGTTATGTCGTTGCCGGTTCACGTCAAGGAATGATTGTGCAGCGAATAAAAAAAAGAGGCCGGACACTACTCCGGCCTCAATGAGAACAAGTGCTCTAAAAACTTTTGACGTTTAACGCAGTTTAGGTTTTGCACACGGTCAACTGCGTTTCACGTCCAACAACGTAATGAGACTAACACATTCGCGACGGCTGGCTTGTCACCAGATGTGGTTACAACGACCCAAACGATTCCTTGCAACCGGACCAAAACCGGATTAAATGAAAACAATAATGAGGATTGTCTCCGTAGTTTCCACCGGCGGAAAATATTTTTTCCTGCTGGCCGCTTGTTTTTTACTGAACACCGGTCGCGCCCAAACCAACGTCAACGTCCGCGTCATGGCGGCGAATTTGAACGGCGACACGCAAAGCTACCAGCCGTTCGCGCTGCGGATTTTGCAAGGCTTGAAGCCGGACGTGGTCTGCATCCAGGAATTTAATTACAGCAACAACGCCGCTTCCGATTTCAGATATTTTCTGGACACCACCTTCGGCACGAACTTCGTTTATTACCGCGAGCCGTTCACCGCCAGCGGCAGCATTCCGAACGGCATCATCAGCCGCTGGCCGATTCTCGCCGCCGGCTCGTGGGCGGATGCGCAGCAGTCGCAGCCCAATCGCGGCTTCGCATGGGCGCAAATCCAGTTGCCCGGCACGAATGCGCTTTACGTCGTCAGCGTGCATCTGCTAACGACTTCGGCCACGGCGCGCTCCGCCGAGGCGACGGCGCTGCAAGGCTTGATCCAATCCAATTTTCCGACGAACGCCTGGGTCGTGCTCGCCGGCGATTTCAACACCGGCAGCCGCACGGAATCCACGACGATGACGACGTGCGACAGCTATTTGAGTGATTTCCCGATTCCCGTGGACAACAACGGCAATTCGTTCACCAGCGAAAACCGCAACTATCCGCACGATTACGTGTTGCCGAGTTTTGCGCTGACCAATTTTGAAACCACCACCGTTTTGCCGTCGCACTCATTTCCGAGCGGGCTGGTTTTTGACTCCACGGTTTACACGCCGTTGAGCGATGTCGCGCCGGTGCAATTTGCCGACTCCACGAACGCGCAGCACATGGCCGTGATGAAAGATTTTGCCATTCCCGTCGGCCCCAACTCCGTCACCAACGCGCCGGTCATCGCCACGCCGCCGCAAGGCCAGAGCGTGGCGACCGGCAACAGCGTCAGTTTTTCCGTGGTCGCCGCCGGCGCGAGTCCGCTGAACTATCAATGGCTGTTCAACGGCACGAATATTTCTGGCGCGACGAATAATTTATTTTCGCTCGCCAGCGCGCAGCTCACAAACGCGGGCAATTATTCCGTGACCATCACAAATATTGCCGGCAGCGTCACCAGTGCCGTGGCGATTCTCAATGTCAGCAACGCGCCCCCGTTCATTTCGCTGCAGCCGCAAAATCAAAATGTCCTCGCCGGCCAAGCCGCGACGTTCAGCGTGACCGCGGGCGGAACGTTGCCGCTTAATTTTCAATGGCTGTTCAACGGCACAAATATTTCCGGGGCGACGACGAATCCGTTCGTGCTCGCGAATGTGCAATCCACGAACGCGGGAAATTATTCCGTCATCATCACGAATCTGGCCGGCAGCGTGACAAGTTCCGTGGCGACGCTGGCCATTCTGTTCACGAACCCGGTGGTGTTTGCCCAATGGAATTTCAACAGCGTGCCTGCCGATGGCAACACTTCCACGGGTTCGACCGCGCCTTCGCTGGGCACCGGCACAGCAAGCTTGTTGACAGGAACCACGGCGACCTTCGCGACGGGTGACACGGCGTTTGATCCAGCTGGCAGCACGGATAATTCAGGATGGAACACCGCCACCTATCCCGCGCAAGGCACCGGTAATAAAACTCGCGGCATTCAATTTGCCATCAGCACGCTCGGCAAACAAAACATCGTCATCAGTTGGAGTTCGCAAGCCAGCAACACCGGCAGCAAATACGGCCGCCTGCAATACTCGACGAATGGAACGGATTTTGTGGATTACCCAGTCGCGTTCACCAACACAACGAGTTTTACCGTCAAGACCAACAGCCTCGCATCGCTGCCGGGAGTGAATAATAATCCGAATTTTATTTTCCGTTTGGTGGCAGAGTTTGAAAGCACCGCCGCCGGCACGGCCAACGCCAATTATGTTGCCGCCGGCACCACTTACGGCACGTCGGGCACCATGCGCTACGACATGGTCACGGTTTCTGGCACGGCCATTCTGCCGGCTGCGCCCGCCGTTTTGAATGTGCCGACAATCGGCAGCGGCCAGTTTGGCTTCACGGTTTCGGGCAGCGCGGGCGTGAATTACGTCGTTCAAACCGCCACGAACCTGACCGCGTCAAATTGGATTTCTGTGCTCACCAGCACGCCGCCGTTTTCGTTCAGCGACACTAATTTTTCCACCTCGCAAAAATTTTACCGCGCCGTTTCGCAATAAAAATTCTCAGCCGCCGTTGTCCACCCGGCTGAAAATTTCGCCTTTTTTCAGCCGCGTTTTTAATTTCTGCCCGGCGGCAATTTTAGCCGCATCGCGCACCAACTGGCCCGTCGCCGCGTCCGTGGTGATCGAGTAGCCGCGCGCCAGCACCTGGGCCGGGCCCAATGAATTCAAGCGCTTTTCCAATTGGCGCAAATTTTCGCGCCGCGTTTTCACAGCGAACACTGGCTTTGCGCGCAAAAATCTGCCCGCGAGATTTTGTAAAATCATGGCGCGCGAGCGCGCGGCGGTCTTCAAGCCGCGCAACAGGCCGGATTGCAAATCGTCCAATCGTTGCAGTGAATCGTCCAGTTTCCGGCGCGGATGCAGCCGCGTGAGCCGTTGGCGCATTCGCAAAAAATTTTCCGCCGCCGCATCGCAGCCGCGCCGCGCCGCGCGCTGCAACAACAGCGCCGCGTCGGCGACAAATTCGCGGCTGGCAAAAACGTCTTCGGTGATGATTTCCGCCGCCGCACTGGGCGTCGCTGCGCGCATATCCGCCACAAAATCCGCGATGGTGAAATCAATTTCATGGCCGACGGCGGAAACAATGGGAAGCGCCGATTCAAAGATGGCGCGCGCCAAAATTTCTTCGTTGAAGGCCCACAAATCTTCCAGCGAGCCGCCGCCGCGCGTCATCAAAATCAAATCCATGGCGGATGGCGGATGGCTGCGTGCATATTCATTCAGCAGGCGAATCGCCTTTGCGATTTCCGCCGCCGCGCCGTCGCCTTGCACGCGACACGGCACCAAAATGATTTCCAGACCCGCATGACGTCGCTGCACCACATGCAATACGTCGCGGATCGCCGCGCCGGTCGGCGATGTGATCAGGCCGATGCGTTGCGGAAATGGCGGCAGCGCGCGTTTGCGTTCCGCCGCAAACAGGCCTTCGGCGGAAAGTTTTTGTTTCAGTTTTTCAAAGGCGATTTGCAGCGCGCCGACGCCCTGCAATTCCACCGCGCGCACGATGAGTTGGTATTGCCCGCGCGCTTCGTAAACCGTCACGTCGCCTTGCAGCAAAACTTTTCGGCCATCGGCGAGCAATTCGCGTTGTGCCACTTTTTCGCGGCCGAACAGCACGCAACTCAACTGGGCATTCGCATCCTTGAGCGTGAAATAAAAATGCCCGGAACTTTGCACGCGCAGGTTCGTGATCTCGCCGCTCACCCAGACGGAACCGATCTGTTTTTCCAGCAGCGCCCGGATGTTGCGGGTGAGTTCGGCGACCGACAAAACCTTGCGGATTTCTTCCGGCGAAAATAATTCGCCAAAATTCCATTGCGATTTGACCGGTTTGCTCATGCGCAAAAATTAAACCACGGATGCGCGCGCAGGGACACGGATAAATTTCGACGATTTCCAACGTGATAAAATCCGTGTAATCTTTGGACGAAATGATTTCGCGCGCGCGCATTCCGGGTTTGAGGAAATGAAATTCCGCTGGTCATTGGCCCCGCCGCAGCCTTTGCTGGCCGGGCAACTCGCCGCCGCGCTGGAGATTTCGCCGCTGCTCGCACAATGCCTGCTCAACCGCGGTTTGAGCGAGCCGGCGGCGATTGAGCATTTTCTTGCGCCGCGCCTGAAGCATCTTGCCGATCCATTTTTGCTGCCGAACATGGAAATGGCCGTCGCACGCCTGTTGCGCGCACGCGCGCAAAACGAGCCGCTCGTGATTTTTGGCGACTACGACGTGGACGGCGTGACGAGCACCACGATTTTGCTCGAAGTTTTGCGCACGCTCGGCTGGTCGGTGGAAGCGTATCTGCCCAATCGCATGGACGAAGGTTACGGCTTGAGCCGCGATGGCGTGGAAAACTGCCTGAAAAAATATCGGGTCAAATTGCTGCTCGCCGTGGATTGCGGCTCGACGGCCGTGGAAACGATTGCCTGGCTGGGCGCGACCGGCGTCGAAGTCATCGTGCTGGATCATCATCAAGTTTCCGATCCCGCGCCGGATGCGGTCGCGTTGGTCAATCCGCAACTGACTCAAGATTCTAAAATAAAAACTCAAAACTTTACCGAACTTTGTTCGGCGGGTTTGGCGTTCAAGCTTGCGCACGCATTGTTGAAACGCGGGCGCGAAACCGGTTTGACCGGCGCGGCGGAATTTGATCTGCGGCCACTTTTGGATCTGGTCGCGCTAGGCACGATTGCCGATTTGGTTCCGCTGACGGGCGAAAATCGCATTTTGGTTTCCGCCGGTTTGGAACGGTTGAACACGACACGGCGGCCCGGTTTGATCGCGCTGAAACAAGTTGCCGATTCGCCGGAAACGCTTGGCGCGTTTGAAGTAGGTTTTCAAATCGCGCCGCGCCTGAACGCGGCCGGGCGTTTGGAGACGGCGATGGAAGCGTTGAATCTTTTGCTCGCGCCGGATGCGGCGACGGCGCTGCCGCTGGCGCAAAATCTGGATCTGCGGAATCGCGAGCGGCAGAAAATCGAGCGCGGCATCGCCGAGACGGCGATCGGCGTGGTGCGCTCGAAGTTTGACGCGCAAAAAGATTTCGTGATCGTCGAAGGCGAATTGCTCTGGCACATCGGCGTGGTCGGCATCGTGGCGTCGCGCGTGCTCGCGGAATTTTACCGGCCCACCATCATCATCGGCGGCGAGAACGGCGAGATGCGCGGTTCCGGCCGCAGCATCGTGGGCTTCGATCTGGCCGCGGCATTGCGCGAATGCGACGGCTTGCTGGTGAAACATGGCGGGCACGCGCTGGCGGCTGGCTTGAGCATTTTGCCTGGGAAAATTGATTTGCTGCGGGAAAAATTAAACGCCCTCGCGCGACTGAAATTGAAGCCGGAAGATCTGCAGCCGCCGTTGCGACTGGATGCCGAAGTAAAACTGGCTGAAATCAATTTGGATTCGCTGGCGGAATTGGATCGCTTGAAACCGATGGGTCAGGGCAATCCGCCGGTGCAATTTTTCGCGCGCGACCTCACGCAAGCGCGGCCGGCGCAGCGCATGGGCGCGGACAAAAAACATGTCAAAATGTGGGTGAAAAACGGCGCGGTGACGCACGAAGTGGTTTGGTGGAATGCCGCTGATCAGGCGTTGCCGGATGGAACATTTGATCTGGCATTCGCGCCGGCGGTGAATGATTTCAATGGCCGGCGCACAGTGCAGTTGAAATTTTTGGACTGGCGGCCGGCTTGATTTTCGCGTCAAACCGCCGGCCCAACCATCCCTGATTTAGGGGACATGATTTTAGGTTGCGAGCGGAGTGGCGAAGATTTAACGTAGCCGTAACAGAAATTTTCACCTATGCCCAACGCTGCCAAAGATTCATCGTCAGCCGACTTGCTGAAAAACTCTTCGTTATACCGGGAATTTCAGGCGGAGCGCGAAGAGATCCTCAAACACAAGTGGATCGAATCCCAGAAGGCCGGCCGGGACATTGGTTTCGAACAGGCATTGACGGATTGGATCATCAAATATCGTTCCGCCTGGCGGAAAAATCGTAACGCCACCGCGAACAATTGATTTAAACCAACGCTTCCTTTAACGCGGTCCTGCGAGGCCGTGAAGGAAAAATGAAAACCACAAAAAGCACGCGAATCAGCTCCGCCCAGCGGAGTCGGTTCGCGATTTTTCATGTCTGACACCACGGTCATTCTCGACGCCGTCGCGATCCAGCGGGCGCTCACGCGCATCGCGCATGAAATCGCCGAGCGCAATTTGAACGGCAGGGAAGTCGCGCTCGTGGGCATTCCGGCGGTGGGCGATCACCTGGCGTTTCGGCTCGGGAAATTTTTGGCGGAGATTTGGAAGCATCCCGTCCATGTCGGTTCGCTGGATGTCTCGATGCACCGCGACGACCTCGATCATCGCGCCGCGCCAACCGTGCACCCGACGCATGTGCCGTTCGACGTGACCGGCAAAACGGTCGTGCTCGTGGATGACGTGCTCTTCACCGGCCGCACCACGCGCGCCGCGATGGATGCGCTGAATGATTTCGGCCGGCCCAAATATATCCAACTCGCGGTGCTGGTGGACCGCGGCCATCGCGAGCTGCCGATCAAGGCAGATTTCGTCGGTAAAAATGTGCCGACGCGCGCCAACGAAAAAGTTTTTGTGCGGCTGACCGAAGACAAACATGCGATGGACGAAGTCGTCCTTGGCAAAAAATAAATGAGCTGGCATCGCAAACATCTGCTCGACATCGAGTCGCTCTCGGCGGAAGAAATTCTGACCGTCCTTGACACTGCACGCGGCTTCAAAGCCGTTGGCGAACGCGCGATCAAAAAAGTCCCGGCGCTGCGCGGCAAGACGGTCATCAATTTGTTCGTCGAACCTTCGACGCGCACGCGCATCAGTTTTGAACTCGCGGAACAGCGGTTGAGCGCGGACGTCATCAATTTTTCCACCGAAGCGTCGTCGTTCAAAAAAGGCGAGACGCTCAAGGACACGGCCAAAAATCTCGAAGCGCTTAACGCGGATTTTATCATCATCCGCCACGGCGCGAGCGGCGCGCCGCATTTTCTCTCGCGCGTGGTGAACTCCAGCATCATCAACGCCGGCGACGGCGCGCACGAACATCCCACGCAGGCGCTGCTCGATGCGTTCACGATCCGCGAGCGCAAAGGCAAAATCGCCGGGCTGAACGTCACGATTCTCGGCGACATTCTTTACAGCCGCGTCGCGCGCTCGAATATTTGGGCGCTCACCAAACTCGGCGCAAAGGTTACATTGTGCGGGCCGTCCACGCTGGTGCCGAAAACGTTTGAGCAAATGGGCTGCCGTGTGACGCACGATGTGGAAGAAGCGATTCGCGAAGCCGACATCATTCACTTGCTACGCATCCAGCATGAACGCCAACGCAAAACGATGTTTCCGAGCATCGGCGAATACACGAGTTTGTTCGGCCTGAACCAAGCGCGGCTCGCGAAGACCAAGCCGGACGCGCTCATCATGCATCCCGGCCCGATCAATCGCGGCGTGGAAATTGACAGTGAGATCGCGGATTGCGAGCGCTCGGTGATTTTGCAGCAGGTGACGAACGGCCTCGCGGTGCGGATGGCCGTTCTTTATCTGGTCAACGGCGGCAAGGTCGCGCCCGAGACGGCCGGCTGAATTATTTTCCCTTCCAAAAAATCAGCAGCAGTCCAAAAAGTCCCAAGGCGGTTCCGACCAAATAAAGTTTCATGGCCTGGTCCACGGGCGCGCCGACAAAAACTTGTTTAAACTGCGACGCAAGAGATCGCGCGACGTCGTGGCCCTTTACGATGAGCAACACGCCGACCACGAGACAAATCACGCCAACGGCTTTTTGCATATAAATCCGGGGAATCTCTGAACTTTAACTTTGCACGATCGCGATGCCGCTGGCCGGACCGAGCCGCGATGCGCCCGCCGCAATCATCGCGCGGGCCGCGGGCGCGTCGTTGATGCCGCCGGCCGCTTTGATGCCAAATTCCGGGCCGACCGCTTCGCGCAATAATTTGATGTCGGCGACGGTCGCCGCATTTTTGCCCAAGCCCGTTCCCGCCTGCACAAACTGCGCGCCGCTTTCCACGATCAATTGGGCCGCGCGAATTTTTTCGGCATCGGTCAACAAGCCGGTTTCCAAAATCACTTTGGCCGGGCGTTCATCGGCGGCTTCGACGACGTCAATGATTTCGCGCAGCACAAATTTATCATCGCCCATCTTGAGCCGCGCGTGATTGAGCACGACCTCAATTTCATGCGCACCGTCGTCCACCGCCGCCTCGGCTTCAAAACGCTTCGCATCCGAGGTCATCGCGCCGAGCGGAAAACCGGCTACGCTGACGACTTTCACCTCGGTAGCTTCGAGCAAATGATACGCGGTCGCGACCCAGCAACCGTTGACGCAAACGCTGAAAAAATTATTTTCGCGCGCCTCGGCGCAAAGTTTTTCGATGTCCGCCGCGGTGGCATCCGCCGCGAGCAGCGTGTGATCAATGAATTTGGCCAGATCGGCCGGCACGGGGGCGAGCAACATGAATCAAGATGTGAAAATTAAATGCCGATGGGATGCCACGCGGTTTTGAATTCGATCGTGTCGAGAATCCAATACGGGTCTTCCACTTTGGCGGAGAACCAATCAGCGGCGGAATGATTTGAATACCGTTTGAGATTCGTTGCGACGCCGGCTTGCAGCTGCGCGCTGATTTCCGCATCGCCCGCGCCGTCCACAATCGCGTTCACATCCAGGTGCGTGGCGATGTGCGGGACGAGTTCCGCGCGTTTGCCGGTCAAAATGTTGACGACACCGCCGGGCAGATCGCTGGTCGCCAAAATTTCGGCGAAGGTCGCGGCGGGCAACGGAAACTTTTCGGAAGCGATGACAATCGCCGTGTTGCCGCTCAAAATCACCGGCGCGACCAACGACACGAGCGCGAGCAGCGCGGGCTCAGCGGGCGCGAGCACGACGACCACGCCGGTCGGCTCGGGCGTGGTGAAATTAAAATGCGCGGACGCGACCGGATTCACGCTGCTGAACAATTGCGAATATTTATCCGTCCAGCCGGCGAAATGCACGAGCCGGTCAATGGCCAGCGTCACTTCGCGCTTCGCCTTCGCCGCGCTGACATCGGTGGAACGCCCGATTTCATTGACCAATTCGCCCGCGCGGTTTTGCAGCATCTCGGCGGCGCGATAAAGAATTTGCCCGCGATTGTAAGCGCTCGCTTTGCCCCAGCCGCCGGAGGCCGCCCGCGCGGCGACGACGGCGTCGCGAAAATCCTTGCGCGAAGCCTGCGCGAAATTATCGAGGTGCCCGCCGCTTGCAGAATGCGCGGGCAGATAACGACCGCTCTCGCTGCGCGGAAATTTTCCGCCGATGAAAAGCTTGTAAGTTTTTTTGACGTCGAGGCGCGGCTGGCTCATGGCGCGGCCAGCTTGGAAAAAACCGGCGGGCGAGACAATTCAAATCGCGCGGCATGTGCCCGCCTTATTCGTAGCCAAAAGCACGGCAATACGGGCTCAACTTTTTTTGCAATGGCTCCAGGTTCGCGGCGTATTGCTGCCAACGATTTACCGCGCGCTGATGCACGGGCCGGGTGACTTCATCGTAGGTCGGCGCGAACACGGATTTTTTGTGTGCGGACTCGTGGAACTTCGCCTGTTGCGGGCGCCAGTCCAGCCCGAGAAAATTCGTGACCCGCCGGCCCTCGGTTTCCATGCCCGTCACGACATCTTCGTATCGGCTTTCGATCCAGTCGAAGCCGCCGAGTTCACGCAGCCGCCGCCAGACGTCCATGAGATCGGCGTAATGTTTGACGGTGCGGTCGAGGCTCAAAAAATTGGCGTTCGTCGCGTTCAATTGCAGGTTCTGAAAAAAACAACTGATGATGACGTCGCGCGGATCGCGCAGGGCGACGATCACTTTTACTGCCGGAAAAATCCGCAGCCAAAGATGGATCGAGGCGGTGTGCGAAGGATTTTTCTCCAGCAAAATTCCCGTGCCCGGCCACGCGGGATTTTCGCGCAAAAGATTTTTCAGGTAACGCTCGTGAAAACGCGAACGGCGCGCGGGATTCAGATGATCGAGCCCATTCAACGTCAGCGTCGCGGCACCCTCGAACGGCGCGAGCGATTCCAACACTTCTTGGGTAAACGCCATCGGTTCGTCAAACGCGGTGAGGTCGGGATGCGCGCCGAGAATTTGTTCCAGCAACGTGGTGCCGCTGCGCGGATGCCCGCCGAGAAAAGCCACCGGGTGTGGAAAATTTTGGCCGGCGGCTTCATTGCGCCAGCGCCGGATAGTTTCCGGTTTCAATTCCGCGAGCAAGCTGCGGCGCCGGCGGTCGGCCTGATCGTAAAGTTGTTCGAAACGAGGAATGTTGGCCGTGGAACGCAAAATAGTTTTGGCCTCGATCAGCCAGCGCATCGCTTCGGCGGGCTGGCCCAGATCGTCCAGCACCACGGCCAGTTGATGCCGGATGGCGTAGCGCACGTGCGGATCGGCAATTGTTTCCTCAACCAATTCGCGTAAAATTTTTTCCGCTTCCACACTTTTTTTCTGGCGATGCAGCAACTGCGCGCGAAAGCAACGGACCTGCGCATCGCGCGGATGCCGTTGGCTGCAAGCCTCAATGCAAGCCCAGGCATCCGCCAACCGCCGTTCGCGTTCATACCAACTGGCGAGACTGAGTTGCGCCGGAATAGACTCGGGGGCCATCGCCGCCGCTTGTTCAAAACAAGCGCACGCCCGGTCCATGCGCCGGAGCAAGTGATATTGCTGACCAAGTAGAATCCGCATGGAAACATCGCCGGGCGTCAGTTCCGCCGTGCGTTGAAACGCGCGGTCGGCAAGATCAAAATTCAATTCCTTGGCCGCTGCCAGCCCGAGTTCAAACCATAACGCATGCGTGTCGGGATATTTTTTCAACAGGTCGTGATACGTGGCGAGCGCCGACTCGGCCCGCCCTTTGAGCAAATCCTGCTGGGCCGTTTGCCAACGCGTCAGATCGCGCGCGGACGGCTGGGATGGCGGGCGTTCGCCACTCACAAACTTGAAGAAAAGGTCCGGACGATAAAAAGCATCGCCGCGAGTCTCGGTAATATTTCCACAACGGTCAAAATTAATTTACGAGCCCTAACAGCATCAACCACCGCTCGATGGCGGAAAAAAATTTCAGCCAAGCCGCCGGCGAATGGTGCACCTTCCCCAAAGGGCTATTGTTTGGCGGTCGCGCAGAGCCTACGCTCGAGAAAAATCAGAAGGGTTGCACCATGAAAGATATCGGCATTGAACTTCATTCCGGCAGCAACGCGAGCGTGCAAATTCTCCGTTCGCCCCGCCGCTGTGCCCTTGAACTTCCGCGGCGCCGTCCGCTGCGTGCGGGAAAAAATCCAAAAAAGAAAACGGTTCAGCGGTTATACACGCCTTACGAAATGGCCAAACTTCTGGCGGTGAATGCAACCGCGTTCACGCCGCGGCAAAGTGATTTTGGAATTTGGTAAAAATTTGAAAGGCTCGCCCGCGACCGTTGAATTTTGGCCACCCCAATAACTTCATTCATTTTAAGCGGTCCGCGGCGTCAAAAACTTTTTCCCTAATCGCGGCGATTGAAACTTGCTTCCACGCTTCATTAAAAGAAAAATTATCGCTTCAAATGGTCGGCGGCGGCATCGAGCCGATTCATTTTCCGTCAATAAAGTGAACTGGACGAAGCCGGCGGTTTTGCCTAGAATTTCAGCCGTGCCGAACCACACCAAAGGCGCGGGTCCCAGCGGTCCCGCTAAAAATTTGCCGTTCGAGGCAGCGTTGAAAAATCTGGAAGCCATCGTCGAAGCGATGGAAGCCGATGATTTGCCGCTGGAAACGTTGCTGGCGAAATACGAGGATGGCGCGCGGCTGGTGAAAATTTGCCAGGAAAAACTGGCGGAGGCGGAAGTGAAAATCCAGCAGCTTGAAAAAAATGCGGCGGGCGAAATGAAATTGAAACCGCTCGCGCTGGCCGAAGAATAAATTTATTTATGAGTCGTTACTTAGACATGGTTGACGGGCCTGCGCACGTCAAAAAACTCACGCTGCCGCAACTGCAGGAACTCGCCGGCGAGATCCGCACCGAGCTGATCGAGGGCCTCGCCAAGGGCGGCGGCCATCTCGGCCCGAACCTTGGCGTGGTCGAGCTGACCATCGCCCTGCACAAAGTTTTCACGACGCCCAAGGATAAATTTGTCTGGGACGTGAGCCACCAGGTTTACGTCCATAAAATTTTGACCGGCCGCAAAAACCGGTTCCGCACGATCCGCCAGACGGATGGCCTGAACGGCTTCGCGCTGCGCACCGAGAGCGAGCACGATTGCTTCGGCGCGGGTCACGCCGGCACGGCGCTCTCGGCCGCGCTGGGCATGGCGGCGGCGCGCGACAAACGCGGGACGGACGAGCAGATCGTCTGCATCTTCGGCGACGCGGCGCTGACGAACGGCATTTCGTTCGAGGCGATGAACAACGTCGCGCACACGACGAAAAAATTCATCGGCATCCTCAACGACAACGAATGGAGCATCGCCAAAAACGTCGGCGCGATTTCCGGTTATCTCAACAAGCTCATCACCAATCCGAGCTACAACAAGCTCGCGAAGGAGTTTGAAAATTTCGTGCGCCGGTTGCCAAAAGGCGAATTGGCGATCCAGCTCGCGCACCGCGCGGAAGGCGGTTTCAAAGGCGCGATCACGAGCGTCGGCTTGCAGCAGACCACGCAGGCCGTGGACACCGATGGTCGCGGCGGCCATGGCAGTCCCGTTTTCTTTGAGGAAATGGGGATGCGCTATCTCGGTCCGATTGACGGACATAATTTGCCGCTGCTCATCAGCACGTTGGAATTTGCCAAGACTTGCGATCATCCGATTGTCATTCATGTTTTGACGCAAAAAGGCAAGGGCTACGAAGCCGCGCTGAAATCGCCGGAAAAATTTCACGGCCTCGGACCTTACAACGCCGTCACCGGCGAAACGCCCGCGAGCAAGCCCGGCACGCCGCCCGCATATCAAGATGTGATGGGCCAGACGATGGTCAAGCTCTGCAAGCGCAACGAAAATATCGTCGGCCTCACGGCGGCGATGCCCACGGGCACGGGCATGAAACATTTGGAAAAGGCGATGCCTGACCGTTATTTTGATGTCGGTATTGCCGAAGAACACGGCGTTATTTTTGCCGCCGGCATGGCGACGATGGGTTATCGGCCGGTCGTGGCGATTTATTCCACGTTTCTCCAGCGCGCTTACGACTGCATTCATCACGATGTTTGCTTACAGGATTTGCCCGTGATTTTCGTCATGGATCGCGCCGGGCTTTCCGCGAACGACGGCCCGACGCATCACGGCCTGTTTGATATTTCGTATCTGCGCTGTTTCCCGAACGTCATCGCGATGGCGCCGGCGAACGAAGACGAACTCGCCGACATGATGTTCACCGCCACGACCATCAATCATCCGACCTTCATCCGCTATCCGCGCGGCACGGCGGAAGGCGTGCCGCTGAAACCCGAGCCGCAGCTCATCGAAGTCGGCAAGGCGCAGATCGTGCAAACATTTTCCAACAATAAAAAACGCAAAGTCGCGCTGTTCGGACTTGGCCCGATGAACACCATCGCGCGCAAAGCCGCCGCCGAACTCGCGAAGGAAGGTTACGATTGCGCGGTCATCAATCCGCGTTTCACCAAGCCGATTGACGCCGCCGCGCATGAAACTTACGGTCATGAAGCCGATCTCGTCGTCACCTTGGAGGATCATGTGCTCATCGGCGGCTACGGTTCGGCGGTGCTGGAATTGTTCAGCGAGAAGCACGTCTCCACGCCGGTCATCCGCATCGGCTGGCCGGACAAATTCATCGAACACGCCACCACGCAGGACGAACTGCGCGAAAAATACGGCCTGTCCGTCGAGAACACCGTTAACCGCGTGAAGGCGCAGTTTGCGGAACCCGCGCTGACGAAAAAACAGCTCGCGGCGGCGCAATAAAACCTGGCAGGCCGAGGCGATAAAAAATTTTCCCGACAACCGATTTGTCAGATTGAAAATTTCATCGCCGTGAAATCCGCCGCCGCTTTCGCCATCGTTCTCGTCACCGCGCCGGATTTGAAATGCGCCCGCGCGCTGGCGAAAATTGCGCTGGCCAAAAAACTCATCGCATGTGCGAACCTCGTGCCGCGCGTGGAGTCCCATTTTATTTGGCGCGGAAAAACGGGGCGCGCGACGGAAGTTTTGCTGCTGCTGAAAACGCGGAAAAGCCGGCTGGCGGCGTTGGAAAAACTGCTCATCGCGAAACATCCTTATGACACGCCGGAATTTCTCGTGCTGCCGGTGGCGCTGGGCAGTGAAAAATATCTCGGCTGGCTGGCGGAAAACTGCCGCTGAAATTTTATTTGAACTCGCGCGGGTTGCGCGTAGATTCTCGGCATGAATTCCGGTGATGCCGCCCTGGTGTTGCTCGCCATGCAAGCGATTGCGTTGGGAATCGGTTTCTTCATGCTCGGCTGGATCGTGGCGCTCAACCGCCGGGCGCAGGCGCAGGCGAAAAAATTTCCGTCCGTGCAGGATTTTTTCCCGGTGCAGAATCGTCCAATGCCCGCGCGGCCGGAATGCTGGCTGGCCATCCGCTCTGTTTCGCCGGAAGCCGTCAAGCTGGCGCTGGGCTTAAACCGCGCGATGCCGTGTTCGTGGGCGGAAGGCATCGCCGGCGGGCACGAATTTTTCATCAGCCCGCGCGTGCACGGCTGGGTCATCGTCACGGGCGTCGGGCTGCCGAATCCGTCGGACGACGTGGACGGCTGCTTTCTTTTTCTCACGGCGATGAGCCGGCAGCTCGGCCATGTGCAATTTTTTTACGCGAACCGTTTGTTCCAGCATCACGCTTGGGCGCGCATGGACGACGGCGTGGTGACGCGTGGTTACGCGTGGACGGGCGAGACGGTTTGGAACCAGGGCATCGAGACACTGCCGGAAATCGCGGTCGGGCTGAAAACATTTGCGTATGGCGAAAACACGGCGACGATTCTCGACGCGGAAATGAATTTCGACCGCGTGCCGCAACTGGCCGCGCGCTGGAGCCTCGACCCGGCGGAAGTGAAATTAAACTCGATCCGCGAATCCACCGGCATCGCGGGCGAATCGGCGTGGGGCTGAAATTTTTATTGCGCGCGCGGCGCATTGGGCGCAAAGTCCGAAAAAGAAAGGAACGCCATGTCATACACCATCGAACTGGAACTGCAAAAATTCCCCAAAACGGTCAAGCTCAAGGACGGCAAGAAGGCGACGCTGCGACTGCTCAACAAAGACGACGAAAAAGAGTTTCACCAGTTGTTTCAAGGCGTGCCGGAACAGGAACGCATGTTCATCAAACATCGCGTGCAGGACATCAAGGTCATCCGCGACTGGTGCCGCAACATTGACGTGGGCCGCAACCTGCCGATCGTGGCGCTGATTGACGGAAAAATTGTCGGCGACGCAACATTGCATCAGGATCTCGGCGGCTGGAAACGGCACATCGGCCGCGTGAGCGTGCTGGTGGATCCGAAATTTCGCGGACGCGGCCTGGCCCGCGCGCTCATCGGCGAAATTCTAGATATCGCCCGTAACGCCGGCCTGGAAAAAGTGGAGGCGGAATTCATCGGCGAACAGGAAGCGGCGGTGAAAATGTTCGCGATGCTCGGCTTCAGCCAGCTCGTCAAGCTGGACGATTACGTCAAGGACATGCAGGCCATCCGGCACGATTACGTTTTGATGGGTCTAGATTTGAAGACCGACGAAGAATACGCGGGCGTGGGCGGGTGAACGAAAATGATGAATGGTGGATGATGAATTTTTACAGGGCGATGTCTTTATTCTGCATTCATAATTCATAATTCTGCCTTCCAAAAAATGTCGCCCGAAGTTTGTCCCAACTGCGGCGCGGACGTTCCGCGCAATGCCAAAGCCTGCCGTGAATGTGGTGCGGACGAAAACACCGGCTGGTCCGAATCCGCGCCCGCGAACAACCTCAATCTACCCGACGAAAACTTTGACTACGGCGATTTTGTGAAGGCGGAGTTTGGTGAGCGGCAATTAAAACCGCCTGGCATTCACTGGCTGTGGTGGTTGACGGCGGCGATCCTCATCCTGCTTTTTCTAATTTCCGTTCTTCGCTAGAACAAAAAAAACCCGCTCTCGCGAGCGGGCTTGATAATTTTAATTTTGCTTAAGCCTTTTTGTCTTCGGGCTTGGCTTCCGTGGCCGGAGCCGTTTCAGCCGGAGCTTCGACGACGGGCGTGAAATCAACCCATTCCAAAATCGCGCGCTGGGCGGCATCGCCCTGGCGGTTTTCCAAACGGATGATGCGGGTGTAACCGCCTTTGCGATCCTTGAACGCCGGCGCAATTTCCTTGAACAAAATTTTCGCTGCCGATTCTTGATGCAAACGGGCCACGGCCAGGCGGCGCTGGTGAACGGTGCCACCTTTGCCGAGCGTGACCATTTTTTCGGCGACGGAACGGGCGGCCTTCGCCTTGGCGAGGGTCGTCGTCACGCGCTTGTGTTCGATCAAGCTGCAAACGAGGTTGGCCAACATCGCATTGCGATGTTCGGAGGTGCGGCCCAATTTGGCCGTGCGCTTTAAATGTCTCATGGCAATTCTTTAAGCAGCGGGTGCTTCTTCTTTGACCGATTCAATCAATCCCGGCTCGAAATTCATTCCGAGCGACAGGTTGAGCGAGGTCAGTTTGTCTTTGATTTCGTTGAGCGATTTTTTGCCGAAGTTGCGATACTTGAGCATCTCCTGCTCGCTCTTGAGCGCGAGCTGGCCGACGGTCGTGATGTTCGCGTTGTTCAGGCAGTTCGCCGCGCGGACGCTCAATTCGATTTCGTTGACACTCATGTTCAACAATTTCTTGAGCTTCGCTTTTTCGTCGTCCTGCTTGTCGGCCGCTTCTTCAAATTCAACCGCGTTCTTGTCGTAGCCGACGAACACGTCGAGGTGATGCGCGAGAATGGCGGAAGCCTGCGTCAGCGCGTCATCGGGCGTGATGCGGCCATCCGTCCACAATTCCAAAACCAAACGGTCGTAATCGGTGCGGTTGCCGACGCGGGCTGCTTCAACATTGTAGCGGACGCGCGTGACGGGCGAGAAAATCGAATCAATCGCCACAACGCCAATCGCCTGGCCCGGCTTCTTGTTTTCGTCGCCGGGGCAGAAACCACGGCCCACCTTGACCGTCAGTTCCATCTCAAATTTTTTCTTCTTGTCCAGCGTGCAGATGTGCTGGGTCGGGTTCACGACTTCGACATTCTGGTTGCCCTGGATGTCGGCGGCGGTGACATCGCCTTCTTTGTTGACAGACAACAACAAGGTCTGTTCATCGCGGGAGTGGGCTTTGAATTTGACTTTCTTCAAATTCAAAACGATGTCCGTGACATCTTCCACGACGCCATCCACAGTGGTAAATTCGTGCATCGCGCCGTCAATCTTGACGGACGTGATCGCGGCACCTTCCAGCGAGGAGAGCAGCACGCGGCGCAGCGAGTTGCCAATCGTGTGGCCGTAACCCGTTTCAAACGGATCGGCAACGAACTTGGCGTAGGTTTCGGTGGCAGAAGATTCCTCTTTCTGCAACCGCTTGGGCATTTCAAAACGACCTAAACGAACTGGCATAGTATTTTTCTTTCGACAATTTTAATCTGGCTTCCCCGGCAATTTTATTCCCGGCCGGAAAAGCCCGTATAATTGTTTTACTGGTTTACGGATTAACGGGAATAAAATTCGACGACCGCCTGTTCGTTGGCGATGGGCTGGATCTCGTCACGCGTCGGAATGCGCATGACCGTGCCTTTGAGTTCTTCCTTGTTCAAGGACAACCAATCCGGCACCGAACGGCTCGTGGTGGTTTCCATGTTTTTCGTCGCGAGCGACTTGGAAACAACATTGTTTTTGACGCTGATGACGTCGTTGACCTTCGTCGCGAACGACGCGATGGCGGCCTTGCGACCGTTCACCGTGATGTGGCCGTGATTGACCATCTGGCGCGCCGCGGCGCGGGTGTTCGCAAAACCAAGCTGGTAGCAAACGTTGTCCAAACGCGTTTCCAAAATCTGCAACATGGTTTCACCCGTGATGCCGCGCTTGTTCTTCGCCTTTTCATAGACGCCACGAAACTGCTTTTCCATCAAGCCATAAAAGTAACGGAGCTTCTGCTTCTCAATCAAACCCAGACCGTAGTCGGTGGTTTTGCGGCGGGACTTGGGACCGTGGACGCCGGGACCGTAGTTGCGGCGTTCAAGATATTTCGTCGGGCCGAAAATCGGGATGCCGAAACGGCGGCTGATGCGGACGCGGGGACCTGTATAACGAGCCATAAAATTAGTTGTGAGTGATAAGTGATGAGTGACGAGGTTACACGCGGCGTTTCTTGCGCGGGCGGCAGCCGTTGTGCGGCACCGGGGTCACGTCTTTGATCGCGCTGATTTCCAAGCCGATGGCCTGCAGCGCACGAATCGCGGATTCGCGACCTGAACCAGGACCCTTGACGCGGATTTCAACTTCCTTCATGCCGTGCGCCATCGCCTGGCGGGCGGCGTCTTGCGCAACCTGCTGCGCGGCGTAGGCCGTGCTCTTGCGAGAACCTTTGAATCCCACACGACCGGCGCTCGACCAACCGATGAGGTTGCCCTGCATGTCGGTGATGGTGACCTGCGTGTTATTGAACGTAGCGAGGATGTTCGCGACGCCCGTGGAAATGTTTTTTGCGTGCTTGGCCTTGACGACTTTTTTGGCATTGGCGTCTTCGCCCAGCAATTCCGCCGCCGTCGGCGCGATGACCACCGGTGCTTCCGCGAGCGTGGCAGCCGGAACGGCAACGCCGGCAATCGCCTCGGTTTTTTCCACCGGCGCACCTGCTCCAGCCTTCGCTTCTTTTTTAGGAGCGGCTTTCTTTTTAATTTCTTTGGTCTCTTCAGCCATAACTTAATTGTTCTTAGTGGATGCCGGCCTTGGCGCTCGGATTGCGTTGCACACCGACCGTCTTGCGCGGTCCTTTGCGCGTGCGCGCGTTGGTTTGGGTGCGCTGGCCGCGGACGGGCAGGCTGCGCAGATGGCGGATGCCACGGTAACATTTGATGCCCTGCATGCGCTTGATGGTCATGCCGATTTCGCGGCGCAGATCGCCTTCGATGACATATTTGCCCTCTTGGATCGCGTGCACAATCTGGGAAAGCTGGGCTTCGGTCAAATCCTTCGCGCGGGTGGCCGGATCAATGTTCGCGCGCTCGAGGACTTCCTTCGCGTTGACGGGGCCGATGCCGTAGATGTAGCGGAGTGCGATATCAATACGCTTGTTCGGCGGGACTTCGATTCCAATGATGCGTGGCATAAAATATTTTAACCTTGACGTTGCTTGTGACGTTTGTTCGAGCAGATGACGCGAATGACGCCCTTGCGCTTCACGACCTTGCAATGCTCACACAGTTTTTTTACTGACGCTCGGACTTTCATTTTCTAAATCTTTTTTATGTTTCGACTAAAATGCGCCCCACGGACAAATCGTAGGGCGTCAATTGTAACTTGACTTGATCGCCGGCTTTCAACCCGGCAAAAATCTTTTTTTCGCGACCCGCCACAAAGGCGGTCAGGCGATGGCCGTTGCTCAGTTCCGCGCGAAACGTGCCGTTCGGCAACGCTTCAATCACGCGGCCTTCAACCCGGAAAGCATTTTCTCCGGCCATGTCAAAATCTCTGGCTTTCCATCGGTTATCAATACCGTATGTTCAAAATGGGCAGATAGTGAACCATCTATTGTCACCACTGTCCAGCCGTCTTTCAAAATTTTTACGTCTGCGCGGCCCGCGTTCACCATCGGCTCAATGGCGATCGTCATGCCCGGTTTCAACTTCTGGTTCATTTTTGAATCCACGAAGTTTGGAATTTGCGGCTCTTCATGCATCGAACGGCCGACGCCGTGGCCCACAAACTCGCGCACCACGCTGAAACCATTGCCTTCAACGTATTTTTGCACCGCGCGCGAAATGTCCGTCACCCGGTTGCCCGGCAGCGCCGCCGCGATGCCTTCGTAAAGCGACTTTTCCGTCACGTCCATCAACCGCTGCGCCAAAACGCCGCACCCGCCCACCGCCACCGTCCGCGCCGTGTCACCGATAAATCCGTTAAAAATCACGCCGACATCCAAGCTCACGATGTCGCCGAATCGCAACTCGCGATCCGTGCCTAAGCCGTGCACTACAGCGTCGTTGACCGAAATACAGGTCTGACACGGATATTTCCGGTAACCCAGAAATGCGCTTTTCGCCCCGTGCGCCTTGATCCGCTGCGCCGCAAATTCATCCACCTGCTTCGTCGTGACACCCGGCTTGATGAACGCCGCGACTTCGTCCAAAACCGTTCCCGCCACCGTGCACGCCGGACGCATCAATTCCAAGTCGCGTTCGGTCTTGATGACAATGCCTGCCACAAACAAAACCTAGAACCGACCGCGGACGCGGCCTTTTTTCAGGAAGCCGTCGTAGTGGCGCATCATCAGATGCGATTCAACCTGACGCATCGTGTCGAGCAAAACGCCGACGGCGATCAAAATGCTGGTGCCACCGAAAAACTGCGCCACGTCCGGCGGAATGTTGATCTGCTTCGAGAGCAGGATTGGAATCGTCGCGATGACCGTTAGAAAAATCGCGCCCGCGAGCGTGATGCGGCTCATCGCCTTGTGCAAATAGTCGCTCGTGCCCTGCCCTGGCCGCACGCCGGGAATGTAACCGCCGTTCTTTTTCAAATCGTCGGCGATCTGGATTTCATTGAACTGCGTCGCCACCCAGAAATACGAGAAGAACAAAATCATCACCGCGAAAATGGTCATGTAAAGACCGGAGCCGTAATTCAGCGACGACGCCAGGCTGCGGAAAAAATCCTGCAAGAACGGCACTTTGATGAACTCAGCAGCTTTCGTGCAGATGGGCTGCGGAAACATCAAAATGGATTGCGCAAAAATGATCGGCATGACGCCGGCGTAGTTCACGCGCAACGGCATGAAGGACGTTCCGCCCGCATACATTTTGCGGCCCACGGCGCGCTGGGCGTATTGCACCGGAATTTTCCGCTGCGCCTGCGTGATTGCAATGACGCCGGCGATGACAAAAATCAAAAGCGCAATCAGCAAAACGCCGGTGCCGGCAAAATGATAATTCGCTTCGATGCCGCCGCCCGGGTGAAACATGTCCACCAGCGCCGTGGCTGCGCGCGGCAAACGGGAAAGAATACCCGCCGTAATTATCAATGAAACTCCGTTGCCAATGCCGCGTTCAGTAATCTGTTCACCCAGCCACATGCACAACATTGTTCCCGCTGTCATCACTACGACTGCTTCGGTTAAATACAGATAGTGGTTGTCAATCAACACGAGGGTTCCCTGAAAGCCATGAAAAATGGTTTCCGGATGAAGCCAACTTCCCGCGAAATACCAACCCTGGCCGAGGCAGATCAAGACCGTAAGATAGCGGCCATATTGAATAATTTTTGTCCGCCCGCCTTCTTCGCGCGCCAATTTGCTCAAGCGCGGAACCACGGCGGTCAGCAATTGAATGATGATCGTCGCGCTGATGTAAGGCATGATGCCCAGCGACGCGATGGCGCAATGCTCAAACGCGCCGCCCGCGAAAGTGTTATACATTCCGAGCAGACCGCCGTTGCCCTGCTGCTTGGAAAAATACTCAGAAAGCGCGTCACCGTTCAAACCCGGAATGCGGATGACCGTCATCAAGCGATAGACGAACAACACGCCAATCGTGAACAAAATCCGGGACTTGAGTTCCGGAATTTTGACGCAATTGCCGAGGGTGGTGAAGATGGAGCGAAACATTCGTCAGCCGATTTTAGGCTTTGACCGCCGCCGGCTTGCGCGTGAAAATTTCCACCGTGCCGCCCTTCGCTTCAATCTTGGTCTTGGCCGACGCGCTGAACGCGTGGGCGATGACCGTGAGTTTTTTGGTCAATTCACCGTTGCCGAGAATCTTGATGCCGTCGCCATTGCCATTAACCAGGCCGATGGAACGCAAGGCCGCTTCGTCCACACGCGCGCCGTCGTCGAACACATTCAATTCAGAAATGTTGACGGGCAAACGAACGGTCGTAAATTCGGCATTGTTGAAACCGCGTTTTGGGATGCGGCGAATGAGCGGCATCTGGCCGCCTTCGAAGCCGACGCGGATGGAACTGCCGGAGCGCGCGGTCTGGCCTTTGCCACCGCGACCGGCGGTTTTGCCGCGACCGCTGGATTCACCCTGACCGAGCCGTTTCGTGCGGTGCTTCGCACCGGGACGAGGTTTGAGATTGTGCAGACGCATAAAAAATTAAACGGTTGGCGGAGTTGCCGACGGCGGTTGCGGCGTTTCGATTTTCTTGATGGACAAACCGCGGCTCTTGTAAATGTCCTCGCGGAGGCGCAAGGTCAACAAACCGTTGAGTGTGGCTTTCACGACGTTCGCGGCGTTTTTGGAGCCGAGTGATTTGGTCAAAATATCCTTGATGCCGACGGATTCCAAAACGGAGCGCACCGTCTTGCCCGCGATGATGCCGGTGCCGGGCGAGGCCGGACGCAGCAAAATTTTCGCACCGCCGTAACGACAATGCACTTCGTGCGGAATCGTCACGTCTTTCAGCGAAATCGAAACCATCTTGTTGCGGGCGAGTTCGCCGCCGCGACGAATGGCGTCTGCGACTTCCGCCGCCTTGCCGAGCGCGATGCCGACGCGGCCTTTTTTGTCACCGACGACCACGAGCGCGCTGAAATTGAAACGACGGCCGCCTTTGACCACCTTGGACGAACGGTTGATGTAAACGACTTTTTCGACGAGTTCATCGCCGCCTTTGCCAAAATCCGAGCCAGCATCCGGTTTACGGCGTCCGCGCGGACCGCCGCCGGCACCACCGCCACGTTGACCGCCACCGCCGCCGCGTTGTCCGCCGCCACGTTGACCGCCACCGCGCTGCGGCTGCGGCTGTTCGCCACCTTGCGGGGCGGCAGGCGCCGAATCAACTGTTCCAGTGTTAGTTATTTCTGCCACAATATTTGGTTGGTTACTGGTTAAAATTTCAAGCCGGCTTCACGCGCGGCATCCGCCAGCGCTTTGATCTTGCCGTGATAACGCAAGCCCCCGCGGTCGAACACGACTTCTTTGATGCCCTTGTCCAGCGCGGTTTTGGCCGCGAGCGAGCCGATGACTTTGGCGCTGGTCACGTTGGCCGCGAGTTTCTCGCGATCGGGCGTGGCCTTGCTCAAGGTCGAAGCCTGCGCGAGCGTCTTGCCGACGCCGTCGTCAATGAACTGCACATGGATGTTTTCGTTGGTGAAGCAGACGGCCATGCGCGGGCGTTCGGTCGTGCCGATCACTTTCTTGCGAATGCGATAACGGCGGAGTTGCTTCAGCTTGTGTCGTTTTTCAGTTCTCATCTCAGTGCGCCACGGATTTGGCCGTGGCAAAAAATTTAATTAAAATTGTTATTGAACCGTCTTGCCTTCTTTGCGCTGGACGTGCTCGCCCGCATAACGCACGCCCTTGCCTTTGTAAGGTTCCGGCGGATAATAAGCGCGAATTTCAGAAGCTACTTTTCCGACGATCATTTTGTCCGGCCCTTCGATCGTGAGCTTCGTGTTTTCTTCGACCGTGACTTTGATCTGATCGGGAATGTTGTAATTGATCGGATGCGAATAGCCCAGGCTCAAATTCACAACTTTGCCCGTGACGGCGGCCTTGAAACCGACGCCTTGAATTTCCAGTTTCTTGACGAAACCTTCGGCGACGCCCTTGACCATGTTGTTGATCAGCGCGCGGCTCAAACCATGCAAAGCCTTGGACTGCGCGTCGTCACCGGCGCGGCTCACGACGATCTTGTCGCCTTCCACCTTGAGGCTGGTGCGGTGCGGCAAATCCCAGTTGAGCTTGCCCTTCGGCCCTTCGACCGAAACGTTCTGCCCCTTGACCGCCACCTTGACTTTGGCAGGAATGGCAATGGGTTGTTTTCCAATACGCGACATAAAATTATTACCAGATGTAGCAGAGCAATTCTCCGCCGAGATTTTTCTTGCGGGCCTGCACGTCGGTCATCAGACCTTCGGACGTGGAAACGATCGCGACGCCGAGACCGCCGCGCACGCGCGGGATTTCCGTCGCGCCAACATAACGGCGCAGACCGGGCTTGCTGACGCGCTTGAGACCTTCAATGACGCTCTTCTTGCCATTGTATTTCAAGCCGATCTTGATGGTCTTCCTCGCCGTCGCGCCATCCACGGAGATGTCGCCCACGTAGCCGGACGTTTTCAAAATTTTCGCAATGCTCTCTTTGATGCGGGAATGCGGCACTTCCACCGCCGGGCGCAAGGCGCCACCGGCATTGCGAATGCGGGTCAACATGTCTGAAATCGGATCGCTCATATTACTTTTAAACTTTCGTCCTGCGTTTCGGCTCCCGCACAATTGCGGAACCGACAGCCAGCACGTATCAAATTTTTACCAACTGGCCTTCGTCACGCCGGGAATCAAACCGTTCAGCGCGGCTTCGCGAAAGGTCATGCGTGACACGCCGAACTTGCGCAGAAAACCACGGCGGCGGCCGCTCATCGCGCAGCGGTTGACGACGCGCGTCGGGCTGGCGTTTTTCGGCAGCTTTGACAAGCCGGCGTAATCACGCTTCGCCTTGAGTTCGGCGCGGATCGCGGCGAATTTCTTCACCGTCTCCTGCTTCTTCTTATTGCGTTCCAACCATGCTTTCTTGGCCATAAAAATTATTTTTCTGCGAACGGAAAACCCATCAGCTTCAGCAAGTCGAGCGCTTGCGCGTCACCCTTGCCATTGGTCACGACCGTGATGTCCATGCCCTGCGTGCGTTTGATTTTCTCAAGTTCAATTTCCGGAAAAATGGTCTGGTCGCCCACGCCGAACGTGTAGTTGCCGCGACCGTCAAATTTGCGCGGCGACAACCCGCGAAAATCGCGGATCCGCGGCAGCGCCGTCGCCACCAAGCGGTCAAAGAATTCATACATTGCATCGCCCCGCAACGTGACGCGGCAGCCGATCGGCTGGTTCTCGCGCAGTTTGAATTGCGCGATCGCCTTGCGGGATTTGCTGACCGCCGGCTTGCGACCGGTGATGAGCGACAAATCCTTGGCGGCGTCTTCCAACGCGCCTTTTTCCAGCGACGCGCTGATGCCCATGTTCACGACGATCTTTACGAACTTCGGGATTTCATGGACGTTTTTGTAGCCGTGCTTTGATTGCAGCGCGGGCACCACGTCGTTTTTATATTTATCAAAAAGTCTGGCTTTCATTTTCGGGCGTCACGGATTTGGCCGTGACAAAATTCTTTAGGCGGTGGCGGTCGCTTTCTTCACATTGGAAATGTGGATGCTGCCTTCCTGGTCAACAATCGCACCGTTCGGGTTCTGCTGGCTCTTCTTCGTGTGCTTCTTGACCATCTGCAAGCCTTCGACAATCACGCGCGACTTTTTGGTCAGCACGGCAATAATCTTGCCGGTCTTGCCTTTTTCTTTGCCGGCGATCACGACGACTTCGTCGCCTTTTTTAACATGAAATTTTGGCATAATTCAAATGACCTCCGGCGCGAGCGAAATGATTTTCATGAACTTCTTGTCGCGCAACTCGCGCGCCACGGGCCCGAAAATGCGCGTGCCCTTCGGGTTCAATTCCTTGTCAATGATCACGCAGGCGTTGCTGTCAAACCGCACATACGAGCCGTCATCCCGGCGGATGATGTGCCGCGTGCGCACGACGACCGCGTCATGCACTTCGCCTTTTTTGATCTGACCGTCCGGCGCGGCTTCCTTGATGTGGACTTTGATCACATCGCCGATGCCGGCATAACGCTGGTTGCGTCCCAACACGCCGATGTTCCAAGCAATCTTGGCACCGGTGTTGTCCGCCACATCCAAACTGGATCGAACTTGCAACATAAAAAATTAATCAGGCCACCACTGCGGTTTCCGTGGCGCGTTCCACGACTTCAATGAGCTTCCAGCGTTTCAGCTTGGACAGCGGGCGCGTTTCTTCGATGCGCACCGTGTCGCCGAGCTTCGCCTCGGCCTTTTCGTCGTGCGCGTAAAATTTCTTGTAGGCCGTGACGATTTTCTTGTATTGCGGATGCGGGAACCGACGTTCCACGCGCACCACAATGGTCTTGGTCATCTTGTTGGAGACGACTTCGCCGACGCGCACCTTGCGGTTGCCGCGCACAACTTCAATGGGATTCACAGTTTCAGCCATACAAAAAAATTACTTGGTCTTCGTCGTGTTACGCAGAGCCGAAACGCGCGTTTCCAAACGCGCGATGTCTTTCCGCAAAGTGCGCAGGCGCGCCGGCTTCTCCAACTGCGCGCTCGCTTGTTGCAGGCGCAGGTTGAACATTTCCTGCCGCAGGTCGCGGCCCTTGGCCGACAATTCCGTCAGCGTCAAATCTTTGATTTCCGACATCTTCATAAAAACTTTTTTTAACTGGCGTGACGATGACGCGAAACAAATTTGGTGCGGATCGGCAGCTTCGTGGCCGCCAGGCGCATGGACTCACGCGCCACCGCTTCCGTCACTCCGTCCACTTCGAACAGCACGTTCGCCGGACGCACCACCGCCACCCAGCCTTCGACCGGCGCTTTGCCCTTGCCCATGCGCGTTTCGAGCGGCTTCTTCGTGAATGATTTCTGCGGAAAAATACGAATCCACAATTTGCCGTGGCGCTTCATGTTGCGGGCGATCGCCACGCGACAGGCTTCCACCACCTTGGTGTCCAGCCAGCAACGCTCGCAGGACATCAAACCATATTCACCGAAGGCAATCGTGCTGCCGCGATACGCCAGACCCGTCCGGCTACCACGGTGCATTTTGCGATATTTAACTTTGGCTGGTTGCAGCGGCATAACAAAAATTCTTTCTAAAAATTAACTGGCGACGACCGGTGCGATCTCCGGCTTGGCTTTCTGCGGCTTGTTTTCACCTTTGCAAATCCAGCACTTGATGCCGAGCTTGCCGTAAACCGTCAGCGCTTCCGCAAATCCATAATCAATGTTCGCGCGCAACGTGTGCAGCGGCACCCGACCCCAGTGATACATTTCAACGCGCGCGAGTTCCGCGCCGCCGAGACGGCCACCGCAGCGGATCTTGATGCCTTCCGCACCGAAATCTTTCGCGGTCTGCAATGCTTTTTTCATCGCGCGGCGGAATGAAACGCGGCGCTCAAGCTGCAACGCGATATTTTCCGCGACCAATTGCGCGTCGAGTTCCGGCTGCTTGATCTCGACGATGTCCACGTAAACTTCCTTGCCGGTCTTCTTGGACAACTCTTCCTTGAGCTTGTCAATTTCCGAACCTTTGCGGCCGATGACCACGCCCGGACGCGCCGTCATGATGGTGACGCGGCAGCGGTTGGTGGCGCGCTCGATCAAAATACGCGGCACCGAGGCGGTTTCTAATTTTTTCTTGAGCAGGTCGCGGATCTGGCGGTCTTCCGTGAGCAGCTTGCTAAATTCTTTTTTGTCGGCATACCACTTCGAGCGCCAGTCTTTGTTGACCGCGACGCGTAAGCCGATTGGATTGGTTTTTTGACCCATACAATAATTATTCGTCCGACAAAGTGATCTTGATGTGGCAACGGCGCTTGAGAATCGGACCCGCCGAGCCGCGCGCCTTGGGTTGAAAACGTTTCAGCGTCGTGGCCGCGCCGGCGACCGCTTCCTTGATGCGCAGCGTTTCCGGGCGCAACTTGTTGTTGTTTTCCGCATTGGCAATCGCGGAGTGCAAAGTCTTGGCGACGAAGCGCGCACCTTTGCGCGGCACAATCGCGAGAATCTGCTCGGCCTCCAACGCGCCCAGACCCTGGATCTGGCGGACGACTTCGCGCATTTTCTGCGCGGACATCGGAATATTTTTGGTGATGGCGAAAACTTCCATAAAACTATTTGGCTTCCGCCTTCGCGGTGTGGGCGCCGTGCTTCTTGAACGTGCGCGTCAGGGAAAATTCACCCAAACGGTGACCGACCATGTTTTCCGTCACGAACACCGGGTTGAAAACTTTGCCGTTGTGCACCGTGAACGTCAGGCCGACAAAGTCGGGCGTGATCATCGAGCGGCGGGACCACGTCTTGATCGGCGTCTTCTGGTTGGCCGCCTTCGCTTTCACGATTTTCTCCAACAGATGTCCGTCAATAAACGGACCTTTTTTTATCGAGCGTCCCATAAATTATTTGTTTTTCATCGGCAGACCATTGCGTTGAACAATGATGAAACGGTTTGAAGCCTTGTATTTGGCGCGCGTCTTACCGCCCTTGGCCACCTTGCCCCACGGCGAAACCAACTGCTGCCAGCCGCCACCGCCTTTGGATTTGCCCTGACCGCCGCCGTTCGGATGGTCCACCGGGTTGCGCGCCACACCGCGCGTAATACCGCGATGACCGCGATGACGCGTGCGACCCGCCTTGCCCAAGACCACATTTTCGTGTTCCGTGTTGCCGACTTGGCCGATCGTCGCATAGCACTCTTCGTTGATGCGGCGAATTTCACCAGAGGGCAAACGCACTTGCGCGAACCCTTCATCGCGCGACATCAAAGTCGCAGCGCCACCGGCCGAGCGAACCATCTGCGCACCTTTGCCTGGAATTAATTCAATGTTGTGAATGGAAAGACCAACCGGAATCGACTTGAGCGGAAGACAATTGCCGACAATCGCCGCTGCCGCCGGACCACTGGAAAGTTTGACACCAACCGAAACGCCGACCGGCGCGATGATGTAGCGTTTGTCACCGTCCGTGTATTCGAGCAGCGCGAGACGCGCCGAACGCATCGGATCATATTCAATCGCGATGACCGTCGCTTCGACGCCGACTTTGTTGCGCTTGAAATCCACGAGGCGGACCTTCTGCTTGTGACCGCCGCCGATGCCGCGCGCCGTGACGCGACCAAAATGGTTGCGACCGCCGGTTTTTTTGCGGGTGTAAACCAGCGACTTCTCCGGCTTGGTTTTCGTGATGCCGGTGTAATCCGCGATCGTAAGGTATCGCGTTGACGGCGTCAGCGGTCTAAATGTTTTGACTGGCATAAAAATGCGTGCTTACAAATCCAACAAAAGTTTTTTAACAGCAACTCTTAGAAGTCAGCGAGCCATCAATCCTGTCCCTGCTGGGAATCAGTTATCGGTTCACAAACAATGCTGTCCGTTCGTTCTTTTCAGCGCGAAGGGAGGCAGACAATATCAAATGCCAAAATGATTGCAATAGTTTTTTTAAGTTTTTTTTGATTGTCTGAATCAAAGGTCTCAATTTGTTAAGGAATCATATAATCGCCATGCAAATAAAAAGAAAAATCGCGAAATCCGGCTGGTTAAACCAGCTTGAGATTTCTCGATTGTAGATTCGGGTTAATTTTATTTCCCGCAGCAGTTCTTGAATTTTTTCCCGCTGCCGCAGGTGCAGGGATCGTTGCGGCCCACTTTCGGGCCGGTGCGAACAGGCTTCGCCTTGGCCTGCGCTTCGGCGGCTTGCGCGGCTTCGCTGACCACGTCGCTGGCTTTTTTTCCCGGCGGATTTCCACTTCCCGTGCCCGTGCTGGTGCCGCTGGTGAACGCGCTCGTGGGCGTGTGCAAGGTTTGCTGCGGCGCATTGCGCAGAAAATTTTCAAATGCGAGCAAACTCGACGCGCTGCGGAAAACATTGTGGCAGATTTCCGTTTTCACGCTGACCATCAGTTCATCGAAAATCTTGAACGCCTCCGCCTTGTATTCGATCAAAGGATCGCGCTGGCCGTGCGCGCGCAGGCCGATGCTGTAGCGCAGGCTGTCCATCTCGTAAAGATGCTCCTGCCATAATTTGTCAATCGCGCTCAAGATCGTGTAGCGCTCGACGGTCATCAGTTTTTCCGGCTCCTCGAAACTCACCTTGAGTTCGTAAGCCTTGCGAATGCTGTCGCTGATGAAATTGCACGCGGCAAACTGCTCCGCCGACAAGCCGCCGTATAACGAATCTTTTACCGGCGTTTCCTTGCCGGACTCGGCGGCCTTGATGATTTCACCTTCGGGCATGCCGAGCGGAAAATTCAAATTCACCCAGTCGGTCAGCGGCCGGATGCGCCATTCGCCCGGACCGGAATCTGCGCTCGTAAATTCTTCCACCTTCAGCACGACGACTTCTTCGATGATGTCCATCAAACGGTCGCGCACGTCGGTGCTGCTCAAGATTTCATTGCGGAAACCATAAATGACTTCGCGCTGCTTGTTCATCACGTCGTCGTATTCGAGCGTGCGTTTGCGCTGCTGGAAATTGTGCTGCTCGACTTTTTTCTGCGCGCTCTGGATGGACCAGTTCAGCCAGCGATGGTGCAGCTCTTCGCCTTCTTCGAGCCCCATGCCTTCCATCATTTTGACAATGCGGTCGGAGCCGAACAAGCGCATCAAATCGTCTTCAAGCGAAATGAAAAAGTGCGACGAACCCGGATCGCCTTGGCGCGAGCAACGGCCGCGCAACTGCCGGTCAATGCGCCGCGATTCGTGCCGCTCCGTGCCGAGCACATGCAAACCGCCGACCGGTTTCACGCCTTCGCCGAGTTTGATGTCCGTGCCGCGACCCGCCATGTTCGTGGCAATCGTGATCGCCCCGCGCTGGCCCGCGCGCGCGACGATTTCCGCTTCCTGCTCGTGATACTTCGCGTTGAGCACGGAATGAATCAGCCCTTCCTTTTTCAACATGCGCGACAGCATTTCGCTCGTCTCCACGGAAATCGTGCCGACCAACACCGGCCGGCCTTGCGTATGCAATTCCTTGATCTCTTTGACCACCGCGTTGAATTTTTCGCGCCGCGTTTTGTAAACCGAGTCGTTGCCGTCCTTGCGGATGTTCGGCTGGTTCGTCGGAATCGTCAGCACGCCGAGCTTGTAGATGTCAAAAAATTCCGCCGCCTCGGTCTCCGCCGTGCCGGTCATGCCCGCCAGTTTTTTATAAAGGCGGAAATAATTTTGGATCGTGATCGTCGCGAGCGTCTGAGTTTCGCGTTCAATCGTCACGCCTTCCTTCGCCTCGACGGCCTGATGCAAACCATCGCTCCAGCGCCGGCCGGTCATCAAGCGACCCGTGTTTTGATCAACAATGACAACCTTGTTGTCTTGCACGACATATTCCACGTCTTTTTGATAAAGGCAGTAACCCTTCAGCAATTGCGAGATGGCGTGCATCTTCTGCGCCTTCACCTCGAAGTCCGCCTGCAATTTTGTTTTCAGTTCCAGCCGTTTGCGTGCGTCGGTTTCCGCGCTGGCGTCCACGTCGTGCAACAACGTATTTAAATCCGGCAGCACGAACGCGTCGGGATCTTGCGGGCTGACAAAATTGCGCCCTTTCTCGGTCAAATCCGCTTCGTGACTTTTCTCGTCCATCGCGAAGAGCAGTTCTTCCTTCTCGCGATACAAATCCACTTTTTTCTGGTCCTTGTGCAACTCCAGTTCCGCCAGATTCATCATCTTCAGGTTTTCCGGATTTTCCAAAATTTTCATCAGCGCCTCGGAACGCGGCTGGCCGGTTTTTACGCGGAACAGCAGCAGGCCGATTTCTTTTTCGAGCGCGCCCGCATCTTTCACGTTGGAGCCGTCGGCCGGATGCAATTTTTTGAGCAGCTCGCCCGCCTCGTTCAAAAAGCGCTGGCACAAGCGCTCCTGCGCGCGCACGAGATTTTCCACGAGCGGTTTCCACTGCGCGTATTGTTCGTCAAACGTGCGCACGGCCGGGCCACTGATGATCAAAGGCGTGCGCGCTTCATCAATCAAAATGGAATCCACTTCGTCAACAATCGCGAAATAATGGCCGCGCTGAACCTGCTCTTCGCGGCGCGTGGCCATGCCGTTGTCGCGCAGATAATCAAAACCGAATTCGGAATTCGTGCCGTAAGTGATGTCGCACTGATACTGCTCGCGGCGAACCGACGGATTTTGATCGTGCAAAATGACGCCGACCGAGAGGCCGAGAAATTTATAGACCGCGCCCATCCACTCGCTGTCGCGCGCGGCGAGATAATCGTTCACCGTCACGACGTGGACGCCGCGACCGGTGATGGCGTTGAGATAAACCGGCAGCGTGCCGACGAGCGTCTTGCCTTCGCCCGTGGCCATTTCCGCGATGCGCCCGCTGTGCAGACCGACGCCGCCGATCAACTGCACGTCGAACGGCACCATTTCCCAGCGGATCGGATGGCCGCGCACGATCACGTCTTTGCCGCACAACCGGCGACAGGCATTTTTCACGACCGCGAAGGCTTCCGGCAGAATTTCATCGAGCTTGGCGGCGAGTTCCGCGTCGTCTTCGATCTGGGAAAGCTCGGCTTTCCACGCGGCAGTTTTGGCGCGCAGTTCGTCATCGGACAATTTTTGCAGCCCGGCCTCAATGTCGTTGATCCGTGCCACTATTGGCCGGATTCGCTTCACATCCCGGTCGTTTTTCGTCGGGAAAATCTTTCTGAACAAATTCACAATAATCTCAATGGTTAGAAAATGAACAGACACGCTACGCGAGCAAACGCGCAGCGTCAAAGCGAATCGGGCAGGTTTGCGGTCACTCCGCCGAACGGGCCGGGAGCGCGGCGGTCTGGCGGGTGGCCGCGACTTGAACCACGAGGGCGGCGCGGCGGGCGTTGTCGCAGATGACTTGCAGGTCGGGACACAGCGCCGGATTGTTGCAGTGCTTGAGTTGCAGCCGTTCGGCGTAGCCCTGGATGATGCAAAGAATGTTGTTCAGCTCGTGGGCCACTTCCCGGCTCATCTGGCGGGCAGGTGCGGTTGACGTGGAATCTGGTGCCGCGGCGGACGACACGGATGGTTTCACCGTCGGCATCATTTTTTGATAAATAGTTTGGAGCGATGACATCGTGGCCGGAGAAAAGCAGTTGCCGCGCCATTTAAAAAAGCCCGCAATTCGGAATGGACGTCTCAGTCGCTTCCGCGCCAATGTCCAGAATAAATCCGTTCTGTTTCAAACCAAGACACAAAAAATCCCGGCTGGCTTCCGGACGGACAATTGCTAATCTGCGCCGCGAATCGCATGAATCTGGCGCTCGAATCCATCGGCCTGATCGCCGGCAGCCGCACGCTGCCGCTTGATTTCGCGCGCCTCGCCCGCGCCGCCGGCGTCCAACGCATCGTCGCCACCGCGGTCGAAGGCGAGACCGATCCCGCGCTGGCGGCACTCGTGGACGACATCGTCTGGCTGAAAGTCGGCCAGCTCAACAAAATGATCGGCACTTTCACCGAACGCGGCGTGACGCAATGCGTGATGGCCGGCCAGGTCGCGCCGAAAAATCTTTTTGACCTGCGCCCCGATCTGCGCGCGATGGGCGTGCTGATGCGGTTGAAGGAAAAAAATGCGCACACGATTTTCGGCGCGATCGCGAACGAATTGAAAAAGGACGGCGTGGAATTGATCGAGGCGACGCCGTGGCTCGCGCCGTTGATGCCGCAAAAAGATTTTCTCCTCGGCCCAAAACTTTCCGCCGAGCAAAAAGCCGACGTTGAATTTGGTTTTAAAATCGCCAAGGAAATTTCGCGATTGGAAATCGGGCAGTTGGTCGTCGTCAAAGACGGCACGGTGCTGGCCGTGGAAGGTTTTGAAGGCACGGACCAATGCCTCGCGCGCGGCGGCGAACTCGCGGGCAAAAACGGCGGCGCGGTCGCCGTGAAAGTCGCCAAACTAAATCACGACATGCGGTTCGACATCCCGTGCATCGGCCCGAAAACGTTTGAAGTGTGCGCCGCCGCCAAAATTTCCGTGCTCGCGCTGGAGGCCGGCAAAACGCTTTTGCTCGAACGCGCGGCCTGCGAAGACCTCGCGCAAAAAAATAAAATCTCGGTCACGACGGTTTGATCCGCGAATTTCGCGAATTGCCACGAATTGATTTTTAATTAGAATTTGAATTCGCGTCATTCGCGAAATGAGCGGATAAAAAATTTATGTTAACTTCCCACGAACTCATCGGTTTCATGTCGCCCGCGTTGGCGAATGATATTTTGAATTTCACCTTCGAATCGGACAAGCCGGCTTACAAGGCCACGATGGCCGCCGTGGCCGAGGCCCGCAAGCTGCGTCCGGTTTTTCTGGAACGCCAGCCGCGCGACGCCCGGCAGACGATGATGCTGGCCGCGCTCGCGCGTCCGAATCTCGAAGGCGCCGCCGCCGCGCTGCTCCGCGCGTGGCTCGTGAAAAAACACGCGCAGTTGTTGATTGATTTCCTCGAGGCGCTTGGCATTCCGCACGAAAACGGCGTGGTGGAAGATCTGCCCGGCGCGATGGCGGATGACAAATTGAAAGCGGCGGTGGAAAAAGTTTTGGCCCAACATTCGCACGAAGTCGTGGCGGTGTATCTGAACGCGTTCAACGACATGAACGCGGCGCACTGGCCGAACCTCAAGGCGATTCTGGAATCGGATGCACGCCTCCAGTTGGGCAACCACGCTTGAAACACGGTGCATTTTTTGAATAAAAATTGTTTCTTTTTCGACAAAATACTGCTGGCGCACTTGACCGGCTCTTGTAATTTGAGCCGTCGGATTTAACCAACTTAAAAAATGGAACCGCAAGCTGACATCGCATTGATCGGGCTGGCCGTGATGGGCCAGAATCTGATTCTCAACATGAACGACCACGGTTTCACCGTCGTCGCCTACAACCGCACCACGGAAAAAGTGGATCACTTTCTCGCGAATGAAGCGAAAGGCACCAAAATCATCGGCGCGCATTCAATCGAAGAAATGGTTTCCAAGCTCAAGAAGCCGCGCCGCGTGATGATGCTCGTCAAAGCCGGCAAGCCGGTGGACGAATTCATCGAGCAGCTCGTGCCGCATCTTGAACCCGGCGACATCATCATTGACGGCGGCAATTCGCTGTTCGATGACACGAATCGCCGCGTAAAATATTGCGAATCGAAAGGTCTTTTGTTTGTCGGCACCGGCGTGAGCGGCGGCGAAGAAGGCGCGCGCAAAGGTCCGAGCATCATGCCCGGCGGCTCGCCCGCCGCGTGGCCGTTCGTGAAGGAAATTTTCCAGGGCGTTTCCGCCAAAGTGGAAGGCAACGTGCCCTGCTGCGACTGGGTCGGCGAAGGCGGCGCCGGCCATTACGTGAAGATGGTTCACAACGGCATCGAATACGGCGACATGCAGTTGATCGGCGAGGCTTACAACATTTTGAAAAACGGGCTCGGTCTGACCGCGCCGGAGATCCACGAGGTTTTTGCCGAGTGGAACAAAGGTGAGCTGGACTCTTATCTCATCGAAATTTCGCGCGACATCATGGCGTTCAAGGACACGGACGGCGCGCCGCTCGTGGATAAAATTCTCGACGCCGCCGGCCAGAAAGGCACCGGCAAATGGACCGTGATCAATTCGCTCGATCTCGGCATTCCGATCACGCTCATGGCCGAGGCGGTTTATTGCCGCACCGTTTCCGCGTTGAAAGATGAACGCGTGAAGGCCGCGAAAAAATTGAAAGGCCCGCGCCCCGCGCTCACGAGTGTCATGGCGAATCCTGAAAAGAAAAAACAATTCATCGCCGACATCCGCGATGCGCTTTACGCCTCCAAAATCGTCAGCTACGCGCAGGGCTACATGCTCATGCGCGCGGCGGCGAAGGAATACAAATGGAATCTCAACTACGGCGGCATCGCGCTCATGTGGCGCGGCGGCTGCATCATCCGCTCGCGCTTCCTCGGCAAGATCAAGGAAGCTTACGATAATAATCCGAAGCTCACCAACCTGTTGCTCGACGATTATTTCCGCGGCGAAATCAAGCGTTCGCAAAAAGGCTGGCGCAATGTCGTGGCGACGGCGGCCAAGCGCGGCATTCCCGTGCCCGCGTTCAGCACGGCGCTCGCGTTCTTCGACCAATATCGCTCCGCCGTCCTGCCCGCGAACTTGCTGCAGGCGCAGCGCGATTATTTCGGCGCCCACACTTACGAACGCATGGACAAGCCGCGCGGCGAATTCTTCCACACCAACTGGACCGGCCGCGGCGGCACCACCAGCAGCAGCACTTACAACGTGTAAGTTTTGAAATAAAATTCAAAAGCGCGGGCGGCGGCCCGCGCTTTTTTTTGTTTCCAAAACTTTTGCGTCTTTGGATTCTCGCGCGCGAAAAAGGTTTTGTTGACGCGCCCACGCATCGCGGCAAAAATCCCGCATGGCAAAAGTTGAATTGAAAATGGAAAAGCTCGCGACCGGCAACGGCGCGGCTCCGAAAAAAGGCGACACCGTCACGGTCCACTACACCGGCACGTTCACCGACGGCAAAAAATTTGACAGCTCGGTGGATCGCGACGAGCCGTTTGCATTTGTGCTCGGCGCCGGCCAAGTCATCGCCGGCTGGGACCTCGGCGTCGCCACGATGAAAATCGGCGACAAGGTCAAGATGACCATTCCGCCCGAGCTTGCTTACGGCCGCGACGGCTATCCCGGCGCGATCCCGCCCAACGCCACGCTGATTTTTGAAGTCGAACTGCTCGGCATCGGCTGAATACCGGCGGCAATCAAAATCCATTGCCGTGACCAGCCTGCCAGAAAAAAACGACCGCGCGGAAAAAAAATTCGCGCGGACTTTTTTTTGGCTCGGCGTTGCCGTCATCGCCATCGCCTTCGTTCTCGCCGCCGCCGTTTCGTGGCGGCGCTGGCCCGACCTCATCGTGGATTTTGGCGGGCAGCTTTATATTCCGTGGCGGCTGGCGAACGGCGCGGTTTTGTATCGCGACCTGTTTTATTTTGCCGGCGGCCCGCTGTCACAATACTTCAACGCGCTGCTCTTCAAAATTTTCGGCACCTCGTTTCTCACGCTCATCGTCGCCAACCTGACGTTGGTCGCCGCCACCCTGATTTTGATTTATCGCCGGTTCGTCGCCGCGACCGATGTTTTGACCGGCACAATCATTGGTCTCGGCATCGTGTTCCTATTTGCCTTTGAACAGTTCACCAGCATCGGCAATTACAATTACATCGCGCCCTACTCGCACGAAGTGCTGCATGGATTGCTGCTTTCAATCTTCACCCTCGCGCTGCTCGCTGACTGGCTCACCAAGGAAAAATTGCGGTTCGCCGGCGGCGCCGGTTTTTGCAGCGGTCTCGTGTTTTTGACCAAGCCGGATATTTTTGTCGCGCTTGCGGCAACGTGCGGCCTCGCGCTGTTTATTTTTTTCCTCACCCGCCGGCAGATTCCTTTTGCGCTCAAATCGCTGGCGACCTTTTTATCCGCCGCGCTGATCCCGGCGCTCGGTTTTTTTCTTTATTTTTTAAGCGTGGAAAATTGGCAGGACAGTTTGCGTTCGGTGGTATTCGACTGGCTGCCATTGCTGCAAACAGCCGTGGCAAAAAATCCCTACTACCAGTGGTGCCTGGGGCTCGACCTGCCCTTGCCGCATCTGCGCGCGATGGTGGTTCAATTTTTCTTCATCGCGCTGGCGATAACTTTTTATGCGGTCGCCTTTCGCTTCGCGCAAAAACTGAAATCCGCCGCCGCAAAATATTTTATCGTGCTACTAATCATCGCCCCGCTTTTATTTTACGCGGCGCGGTTCAACTGGTTCGATTGCGGCGCCTGCCTGCCGCTGCTCGCGTTGACCACCTTCGCCCTGTTGCGCTCCAACTACCCAAAATTATCCACCGTTGAAAACCTCGCGTTCCCGCTTTTGTGGAGCGTCTTCGGTTTGGTGCTGCTGCTGAAACTGGGCCTGTTTCCACGCATCTGGCATTACGGTTTCGCGCTCGCCATGCCCGCATTTGTCAGCACAATTTATCTGCTGCTCTGGCTGCTGCCGCGCTTGTTGGAAAATAGATTTCACGTGCCCGCCCGGTTTTTTCGCCTCACCGTCACACTGGTGCTGCTGATCGGTTTTACCAATTTATTTCTGCAATCGAAGAAAATTTACGACGCAAAAAATCTTGCCGTCGGGCACGCCGGCGACCGCATCCTCGCTTTCGGGCCCGATGGAAATTCCGTCGAGGCCCGGCACATGAACGCCGCGCTGGGATGGATCGAAACCAACGTTCCGTCCACGGCAACCATCGCCGCGCTACCGCAAGGTGTCCTGTTAAATTTTTTGAGCCGCCGCCGCAATCCGACGCCCGACTTGGATTGGAACCCGACGATGTTCACCGTTTTCAGCCAGGAAAAAATGACCGCCGCGTTCGAAAAAAATCCGCCGGATTATGTGGTGCTCGTGAACTGGAACGCCTACGAATTCGGCATCAACGGCGAGTTCGGTCATTTTCCCGGCTACGGCGCGGACGTCATGCGCTGGATCGAAAATCATTACTCCACCGTCCAATTGTTCGGCAGCGAGCCGCTGCAAAAAAACGGCCTGTTCGGCATCAAAATCCTCCAACGGTCGGCGGCGGCGCGTTGATGTTTCGTCACAAATTTTGGCTCGCAAAATCCGTCAAATTTGGTTTCCTGTGGTTGAACCGGGCAATAACTGTTTATGAGAAAATACTTCGTAGAATTCATCGGCACATTTTTTTTGGTGTTCACCGTCGGCATGACAGTCATCGGCTGCGAGGCAAATAATTTCCTGCCGCCACTCGCCATCGGCTCGGCCTTGATGATCATGGTCTATGCCGGCGGCCACGTTTCCGGCGGCCATTATAATCCCGCCGTGACGCTGGCCGTGTGGCTGCGCGGACGTTGCGCCACCGCAGATGTTTTGCCCTATTGGATCGCGCAAATTCTCGCGGCGTTCGCCGCCGGCGCGCTGACGCTTTTTCTCAAAGGCAATCCCGCGGTGATGCCGGCGGAAATAAAAATTGTTCCCGCGCTCATCGCCGAATTCGCCGGCACGTTTGCGCTCGCCTACGTCGTGCTGAACGTCGCCACGGCCAAGGCCACGGCGGGCAATTCCAATTACGGCCTCGCCATTGGTTTCACCGTCATGGTCATGGCCTTCGCGCTCGGCGGCGTTTCCGGCGGCGCATTCAATCCCGCCGTCGCCACCGGCATCACATTCATGCATCTGGAAAAAACCGCCAATTTCTGGGTTTATCTCGCGGGTGATCTCGCGGGCGGCGCGCTGGCCGCGCTGGCGTTCAAGCTCGTGAATCCGGAGGATAAATAATTTTTGCCGCCGCCGGCGAAAATACTTTTCATTTTCATGCGGTCTGGTTTAGTGAATCGCATGAAACCCAGTTTGCGGCTTTTGCCAGCCACTATTTTTGGCGCGCTTTTATTTTTCATGCCGGCTGTCAGCCACGCCGATCCCCTCACTCCGGCGAACATCGGCCTGCAACTTTACAGCCTGCGCGTGCAATTGGCGGCCAACGTGCCGGGCACGCTCGACGAAATCAAAAGCTGGGGCATCACGAATGTCGAGCTCGCCGGCACTTACCATCTCACGCCCGCACAGTTCAAAGCGCAGCTCGACGCGCGCGGTTTCAACACCATCAGCGGACATTTTCCCTTTGACCGTTTGCGCGATGATGTCGAGGGCGTGGCGCGCGACGCGCAAATTCTCGGCTTGAAATACGTCGGCTGCGCGTGGATTCCGCACACGGAGCCGTTCGATGAAAAAACCTGCCGCGCGGCCATCGCCGTTTTCAATCACGCCGGCGAGGCGCTCGCGAAACATGGGCTGATATTTTTTTATCACTCGCACGGCTACGAATTTCAGCCGTTCGAAAGCGGCACGTTGTTTGACCTGCTGGTGACCGGAACCGATCCGAAGTTTGTCAATTTTCAGATGGATGTTTTCTGGGTTGCGCATGCCGGCCAAGATCCGGTGAAGCTCTTGGAAAAATACGGTCCGCGCTGGCAACTCATGCACTTGAAGGGAATGCGCGACAGCACGCCGACGGGTTTGCTCACCGGCCATTCCGCCGTGACCAATGACGTCGCGGTCGGCACCGGAAAAATTGATTATGTGCCGATCGTGCGCGCCGCCAAAAACACCGGCGTGAAATGGTATATCATCGAGGACGAATCGCCCGCGTCGGAGCAGCAAATCCCGCAAAGCTTTCGCTATCTGCAATCGCTCCCGTGAGCGCGCCGGGCAATTTTCTACGCACGCAGGCCGGCGACGTTTTGTTGTCCGTCAAACTCCAGCCGCGCGCGACGAAGAACGAAATCGGCGAGCCGCGCGGGGAGGAATTGAAAATCAAAGTCACCGCGCCGCCGGAGGACGCGGCGGCGAACCAGGCGCTTGTTGAATTGCTCGCGGCAAAATTAAATTGTTCGCGCGGCAAAATCGAAATTCTGCGCGGCCACAAATCGCGGCACAAGATTTTGAAACTTCACGGATTCGCGGAAAACCAAGTGGTTGCAGCCTTTTTCCCAGAAATCGTAAATCGCAAATCCTGAATCGAAAATTGTTTGTCACCTCTTCGGGCTTTCCTGCCACTTAAGCGACGATATGATGACAACCAATGTTATGTCGGTCGCAGTGAACAACGACGCGGAACTGGTCACCGGCACGCTCGCCGGCAATCGCGACGCCTTCGGGCAGATCGTTTCGCGCTATCAATCCTTGATTTGTTCGCTGGCCTACAGCGCCACCGGCAGCCTGGGCCAGAGCGAGGATTTGGCGCAGGAAACATTCATCACCGCGTGGAAACATCTCGGCCATCTGCGGGAACGGCACAAGCTGCGCGCCTGGCTCTGCGGCATCGCGCGCAACCGCATCAATAATTTTCTGCGTCGCGAAGGCCGCGAACCAGTGCGCCAAGCCGCTTCGCTCGATGAAGTTTCCGAATCGCACGCGCCCGAGCCATTGCCCGGCGAACAGACCATTAGCAACGAAGAACAGGCGATTCTCTGGCGTTCGCTGGAAAAAATTCCGGAAATTTACCGCGAGCCGCTCGTGTTGTTTTATCGCGAGCACCACTCCGTCGAGGCCGTCGCGGAAGAACTGGAACTCACCGAGGACACGGTGAAACAACGCCTGTCGCGCGGACGAAAAATGTTGCAGGAACAAGTCCTGGCGTTTGTCGAAGGTGCGCTCGCCAAGACGAATCCGGGAAAATTTTTCACGCTCGGCGTTCTGGCCGCGTTGCCTGCGGTGACTTTTTCCGCCAAAGCCGCGACGCTTGGCGCGGCGGCGGCCAAAGGCAGCGTGGCAGCCAAAACTGCCGGCGCGATGGGCTGGTTCAGCGCGCTTTTCAGTCCGCTGCTCGTCATTTTTGGATTTTATTCCAACTACCGCATGAGCCTCGACGAGGCCGAAACGGATGAAGAACGTTTCTACGTCAAAAAGTTTTTCCGAAATTCACTTTTCGCGACGCTCGCGATTTCCGCCATGCTCGCCGGGCCGCTTTATTTCGCGTGCCGAAATCTGGCGGCGCGCCTGGTTTTTTGGGAGCTGCTGTTCGCGATGGCCATCGTGGTTTATTTTTTGACGGGCTGCTATTTCGGAATCACCACGCTGGCGGCGCGCCGGCGGCATCTCGCGCAAGTGCTGGCGCAGAATCACGGCGGAACTTTTCCGCCCGCCGCGTATGAATTCCGCAGCCGCGCGACGTGGCTCGGACTGCCGCTGCTGCACATCCGCCTCGGCGACCGTTTCGACGTGATGCGCGGGCCGGTGAAAGCGTGGATCGCCATCGGCAGCAGCCACGCGGTCGGCGTGATTTTCGCGTCCGGCGGCATCGCCGTCGCGCCGATCGCCTTCGGCGGCATCGGCATCGGCATCCTGCCGTTCAGCGCGATCGCGCTCGGCGTTTTTCCGCTGGGCGCGATCGCGCTCGGCGGGTGGGCTAACGGCGGGCTGGCATTCGGCTGGCAGATTTTTTGCGGCGTCGGCGCGGCGTGGAACGCGGCGGAAGGCGGCATCGCGTTTGCGCGGGATTTTGCCGTCGGCGGCATCGCCCACGCGGCGCAGGCCAACACGGAACTCGCGCGGCAATTCATCGGACAGGGACTTTTTTTTCGCATCGGATACTTCCTCTCGGATCATAACCTGCTCTTGAACCTGGCTTGGATCATCCCGCTGGTTCTGATGTCGCGCGTCGTGGCGCGTGGCAGACGCCGGCGTGAACCGGGAAACGCCTGAAAATTCTTGAACCAAAAATTACATGAAAAAAACGGCAATCGTTTTCATCGCCCTCTGCGGAATCATCGCGGGCGCGATTGTTTGTCTGGATAAAGCCAAAACGTCCGCGCCCGCCACGCCGCCGGGCACCAATTCAGCGCCGGAACCAGGCGCGTCCATCGCGCCGGAAAAAGTTTCCACGCCAAAAACCGAAACGCCGCCCGTGCCGGCCGAGAGCGCGCCAACGCCAGTGGCAGCGGCGACTCCAGTTGGCGCGAATGCAAAGCCAGACGATTCCGCGAAGCTGATTCACCGATTGGTGGATGGTCTGTTGTCGGCCACGAACGCCTTGGACAAGCACAATCTGTTTCAGCAGCTCGTGAAGTCCGGCCAGATTGACGCGGCCATCGCGGATTTGCAGCAGCGCGCGGCGGCAAATCCGAACGACCCGGAAATCCCGACGACGCTCGGCGAAGCGTTGCTGAACAAGCTGCGCGACCTGCACGATTCCGGCAAAGGCGACAACAATGATTTCGGAATTCTCGCGATGCAGGCCGACCAGAGTTTTAATAATGCGCTGAAAATTGATCCGGACAATTACGAGGCGCAACTGGTGAAGTCCATTTCCCAGACGTTCTGGCCCGCCGACCCCGCGCGCGACGGCCAGGTGGTGCAGACGCTGGCCGGCCTGATTGATCGGCAGGAAACCATGGCGCCGCAGCCGGACTTTGCGCAGACTTACCTTTATCTCGGCAATGAGTATCAGAAAATCGGCCAGCCGGACAAGGCGCAGGCGACGTGGCAGCTCGGCCTGCAAAAATTTCCGAACGACCCGACGCTGCTGAAAAAAATCAGCGGGCAATAGGAATTTTCTCCGCCAATTCTTCCGCCGGATACGTCCAGATTTCCGCGAGTGTCGGGTGATAATGCGGCGTCGCCGCGAGCTCGCGCACGGTCATGCGCTTCGCCATCGCCGTAACGATTTCATGAATCAATTCGCCGCCGAGCGGCCCGACGCAGGCGCCGCCAAGAATTTCACCGCTTTTCGGGTGCGCGAGCAATTTCACAAAACCGTCCTTCGCCTCCATGATGAGCGATTTGCCGTGGTCGTTGAACGGATAGCTGGCCGCCAGAAATTTTATTTTCCGCGCGGTCGCGGCCTTTTCCGTCAAGCCGACCAACGCCACTTGCGGATCGGTGAACACGACCGAGATCAGCAGGCGGTAATCCATTTGGCGCGGTGAATTTGGCTTGAGAATATTGTGAACCGCCGTCTCGCCTTGCTGGATCGCGATGTGGACAATCTCGTGCGGTCCGGTGCAATCGCCCGCCGCGAAAATGTGCGGCGCGCTCGTCTGCATTTTTGAGTTGGTCGTCACCCGGCCGTTTTCCGTTTTCACGCCGGCATTTTCCAGTTTCAACGCAGCCGTATTCGGCACGCGCCCAAGCGCGAACAAAATTTCCTCGGCGGCAACGGAAATGGTTTTGCCATTTTGTTCGAACGAAACCGTTTTCAATTTTCCTTTGCGCTGCGCATCCACGATTTTGGTGTTCGTGAAAATCCGGATGCCTTCGCGCCGAAAAACTTTTTCAATTTCGATCCCGGCATCGGTGTCAAACTCCTTCAAAATATGTTCGCTGCGCTGGATCAAAGCGACCTTCACGCCAAAGCGCGCGAAAAATTGCGCAAACTCGCACGCGATCGCGCCGCCGCCGAGAACGATGAGCGACTTGGGCAATTTCTTCAGCGCCACCGCGTCGTCGCTGGTGAGGAAACCGACGTCGTTGAGCTGCGGCAATGGCGCGGGCGAGACTTGGGAACCGGTCGCGATGACAAAATATTTCGCCGTCAGTTTTTTGCCGTCGCTCAATTCCACCGTGTGCGCATCAAGAAAGCTCGCATTGGCGCGGATGAATTTGAATTTCCCGGCGTTTAGCTGCTGCGCCCGGAAATCCGCAAAATCTTTGATCATCAGATTTTTTCGCGCCATGACCTTGGCGAAACCGAAGGAAACTTTTCCCGCGCGCACGCCCCAGGTTTCGGCGTGCTCGGCGAGATGTTTCACTTCCGCCGCGTAAAGCATCGCCTTCGTGGGCATGCAACCGCGCAGGATGCACAGGCCGCCAACTTCTTTGCCACCTTCGAGGACGACCGTTTTCAAACCCGCGCCCGCCGCCGTGCGCGCCGCCGCGTAGCCGCCGCTGCCGCCGCCGATGATCGCCACGTCAAAATCAAATTTTTTCATGCCAAAGAAGATGCGCGGCATTTCAAATTTGACAATCCGATTCAACGCTTCAACCATTCAACGAATTACTATTATGAGCGAAATCATTTATCCGCGCAGCCCGCGCGAAATCATGGATGGCTGGCACTATCTGCCCCGCTACATTGATAAAATTCGCCTGCACCTCGCCGGCCAACTCCATTCCGACTACACCGAAAATCTCGGCAAAGGCTTCGACGGGTTCTGGCTCAAGGCCGCCGGCGTCACGCACGAAGAATTCGTCGCGGTCGTGAAAAATTCCCTGACCGACGGCGAAGTGTGCGACTGGGTCCGCACGCACGTATCAAAAACCCCCGCCGAAAAAGCTGCGCATTGGGCCGATGTCCTCAGCCGTCCGCTCGCGCACGACGAAGCCGCCTGCGCGCGGTTCAAAAAGCGCAAGGAAGAATCCGGCCTCAGCCACCGCGACGAGATCAAAAATTTTGTGGACTACATTGACGCGGACGAGAAGCGGATGTAAGTGGCCGTCTGCCCCGAGTGGTCGCCGCTTCGGAAATGACGGACAATGTCGGGAAGCAGCGATGGCGTCATTTTTTGCTCGACCGCCATTTTCAGCGCCACTAGGGTCAATTTGTGAAACAGGATAGGCTGCAAATCGACCTGTCCGTTATTTGTCAGGCATCATTCGCGCACCATGAAGATTCCACAAATTGCATTTCTGGGAGCCACCGTGCTTCTGGCCGCTTGCAACACCCCACCGCGACAAAGTGACCTGCAAACATTTGACAGCGAATTTTCGGAAGCCCAGCTTTTTCTGATGACGTTGCAGACTCTGGATTCAGGCGATGTCGCCAAGACACGCAAAACCGCCATGTTTCCCGTGTGCGAGGACATAGCCTCTTTATCAAGCGAGGCCGCCAAGGATGGTTTGACTACCGGCCAGAAGCAGAAGTTGGTCTCGTTGGCGAGAGGCACGCTGGATTATTTGCTCGCACACCGTCAGCAGATTGACGGACGCTTGGAAAGCGTTCAGAGGTGTGTTCGCGGCTTGAAGAAGATTTTGATGAGCCCGGATGATGTCCGACGGCTTGCAGAATTATCAGATTATTTTGAGAAACAGCACCATGATGCCTAAAATGTTGGCAGGCCGCGCGCGAAAAATTTTTCATTGCGCCGCGTAAAACGCATCCACCTTGGCCGCGACATCTTTGTAGCTGATGTCCGACTCGTAAATGATTTTGAACTGCTCCACGGCCTCTTCTTTTTTGCCCATGCCGTCCAGCACGCAGCCGAGCTGGTAGATGAGGTCTTTCTTCTCGTCGTCGAAGCCGACCTTTTCCTTGATGGCGGTCTGCAAGGTCCGCGCCGCGAGGTCGAACATCTTGCGCCTGGCGAAACTCTGCGCGAGGTAGCTCATCGCCGCGAGCCGCTTGTGCGGATTGCCCTGCGCCTTCTGAAATTCCGCGATGGCCTCGCTGATCTTGCCCGCCTGAAAATACAGCACGCCCATCTCGAAGCGGATGGCGAGGTCGGTCGGATATTTTTCCACGCGTTTCTGGCATTCCGCCAACTGGAAGGCGAGTTTTTCCGCCGTGAGTTTCGCCGCCTGCTCCGCCTGCTCGGGCGCGGAAGCATCAAGCTGCGCGAGTTGAAAATCAAACTGCCGCACCTGCGTGGTGGCGATGGCCTGGTCCAGCGTGGCGTCGCCGCCGGCCTCGGAACCTTTGATGCGCTGGTAAAGTTCGAGCGCCTCGGGGAACTTGTTTTTCTGCGTGTAAAGTTCCGCGAGCGAGCGCAGCAGCTTCAAATTGTTCGGCTCGGTGTGCAACCGCTCCTCGTATTCGCCGATGAGCCGCTCGGCCACATCCTCGGTTTTCTGCACGCGCTTTTCCTGTTCGAGCGAGACGGCCTCGGTCTTGTTCCGCAAAATGTCGCGGTAGGAACCCTCACCGCTCTCCAGCGCGCCGTAGCCGCCTTCATCCATGACCTTGTGCGCGGAAAGATTTTTCTGCGCCTGCTGCAAATCGGTGTCGTAGCCGACGGTGCGGATAAGTTCCTCAATCGCCTTTTCCGCCACGGTGGCATTGCCCTTGGTTTCCGCCACCAAATTGGCGAATTCGATGACCAGCGCCTTGTCCTTGGGCGAGTGCTTGACCAACGTCTCGAGCGACAGCACGGCGGTTTTCGGAAACTCCAAGGCCTCGGCGGCATCGGCGATGATGCGATGGGCGTAAGAATTACTCGGGTCGCCGTTCAAGACCTGCTCCGCAATGGCCATCGCTTCCGCCGGATTTTTGTTCAACGCCATTTTCGCCTTCGCGATCTGCGGCGATGAACCCGCGCCGCTCATCATCTTTTTGAAAAAACCCGAACTCGCGCCGGCGGATTTCTTGGCCTGCGCCTGACGCAGCGCCTTGCGGCCTTCAAAAAATCCCGGCTCGCGCTCCAAGACTTGGGCGAACAACGTGACGGCGTAGTCATAGTTTTCCCGTTGCGCGGATTCGATCGCCTTGGTGTAAAGCCGCCGCGCATCCGGCGACAGAGCGTTGATCAATTTTTCAGCCATAAGAATCTGGGTAAAGTTAAATTACGCCGGCACCGTCAAAAATCAATCTCGTTGAAAATTACGTTAACCGCACTGCGCCTTTTGCCGCAGCGCGTGGTCCACCAACACCAGCGCGGTCATCGCCTCGACCATCGGCACCGCGCGCGGCAGCACGCACGGATCATGCCGGCCGCGCCCTTTAAGCGTGGTATTTTTCAACTGCTCATCAATCGTGTCCTGCTCGTGCATCACCGTCGCGACCGGCTTGAACGCGGTACGGAAAAAAATCGTTTCGCCGTTCGAGATGCCGCCTTGGATGCCGCCGGAACGGTTCGTCGTGGTAAAAACTTTTTTGTTTTTCGCGCGGATCAAATCATTGTGCTCGCGGCCCGTCAGCAAAATGCCGCCAAAACCCGAGCCGATTTCAAACGCCTTCGACGCGGGCAAACTCAGCATCCCCTTCGCCAAGTCCGCTTCGAGCTTGTCGAACACCGGTTCGCCCCAGCCCGCCGGCACGCCGCGCGCAATGCCTTCGACGATGCCGCCGACGGTGTTGCCTTCGCCGCGCATTTTTTCAATCAGGCGGATCATCTTCTCCGCCATCTTTGAATCCGGACAGCGAACGATGTTCGCTTCGACTTCGGAAAATTTCACTTGGTCGGGATTGACGTCCGCGATGAGCTTTTGCACCTGCTTGACGTAGGCAAGAATTTCCACGCCGAACTTTTCGCGCAGAATTTTTTTTGCGATCGCCCCGGCCGCCACGCGACCAATCGTCTCGCGCGCGCTGGCGCGCCCGCCGCCCTGCCACGCGCGGATGCCGTATTTGGCGAAGTAAGTGTAGTCCGCGTGCGACGGCCGGAACTTGTCCTTCATCTCGTTGTATGCCTCGGAACGCTGATCCTCGTTTTTCACCCACAGCGAAATCGGCGTGCCAAGGGTCTGGCCGGTGGTGGAAATGCCGGAGAGAATTTGCACCGTGTCCGACTCCTTGCGCGGCGTGACAATTTTGGATTGACCGGGCCGGCGACGATCCAAATCCGGCTGGATGTCCGCTGCGGAAAGTTTCAAGCGCGGCGGGCAGCCGTCCACGACGACGCCCACGCCGCCGCCGTGCGATTCACCCCACGTCGTGATGCGGAACAATTGTCCAAAGCTGCTTGCCATGACGCGATTGTGCGGAAAATTCGCCGCGCGGTCAAATGCTCAAGTCCCGACCTCCCCGCCGGCAAATCCCACTGACTTAAAAACTGGCGGGTTGTTTGGTTTCAAGACAGCGCTGTCTCGAAGAACATCATTAAAACTACATAATAACTAACACATCATAATTTTTTCGAATAACAAAACCATCCCCGTCCGGGATGAAAAGCGTCGAAATTCCTAGTTAAACCAAGCGTTTTTGAGGTTTCGCGGGCCCGTCTTTATGACCAGCGTTTTGTCCGGCGAATGAATTAAAAGTTAAAAAAACGGGTTGGCAGTCTTATTGCATACAGGCTGGTCATGCGACAGGAAAATTTATCCACGACTCGGTCAAGCCGCTTGGTTTTAGGGTTAGTGAGCGGCCTCTTGTGTCTGCAAGCGCTGACCGGCCTGGCCTACCAAAGCATCGCGCTGGTTTGGAACCCGAGTTCCTCCGCCAACATCCGCGGCTATGAAATTTATTACGGCACCAACAGCCAGAATTATTGCCACCAGCTGACCGTTTCAGGCAACGTGACGAACACCACCATCTGGGGTTTGACGGGCGGTAGAACTTATTATTTTGCCGCGAGTTCCTATAATAGCGCGCGCGAACAGAGTTCGCTCTCGGCGGAAATGGCCTACACGCTGCCGCCGGATGCAACAAACCAGCCGCCGATTTTGACCAAACTTTTGACGAGCAAGGCGTTTGTCGCCGGACAAAATGTGTCGTTCAGTATTTCCGCCATCGGCAACGGCACTTTGAATTATCAATGGAATTTCAACGGCCAAACTCTTCCCGGCGCAACGAACGCGACGCTGACCTTGAACAACGCCACGGCGGATCAAGCCGGAACTTATTCCGCCACCGTGTCCGACGATGTCGGCACCACCAACAGCAATTCCGCCAATCTCAGTTTTCACGCCGCAAGCGCTTCCGGCGAGGCGGCCGCCACCTTGTCCACGGTCACTGGCCTGGCCACGCCGAATGACGCGGGCAATCAATATGCCTTCGATGTTTCCGGCATCGCCGGCGACGCTTACGTCGTGCAGACCACGACCAATTTCACCGACTGGGTTTCTGTGCAGACCAACCTCGCACCCTTCACGTTTATCGACACGAATGTGAATCAATCCGGCCAGATGTTTTACCGCGCCGTTCATCAATAGCCGCCGTGCGCGGCGCTTGCGCTTCGCAAAATTTCCGGGGAGACTGGCCGCGCATGGATTGGCTCGATCGCCTCACTCAATTCTGGCCGCATCTCGCCGCCGGCTTTGACATCATCGCCTGTCTGCTCGCTTCCACCCACGCGCTGCTGCACAAACGTGATACGCGCGCCGCCACAATCTGGCTCGGCGTGATCTGGTTTTTGCCCGCGCTCGGACCGTTGCTTTACCTCGTGCTCGGCGTCAATCGCATCCGCCGCCGCGCCATCAAACTCGGCGTGCATAAAACTTACAGCCGCCCCATCCCGGAAAATCTCGGCGAACCGGAACCTGAAGGCGCGGAACATTTGCAACACATCGCCCGCGTCGTCAGCCGCGTGGCTTCCCAAACGCTGACCGCCGGCAATAAAATCGAACCGCTCGTCAATGGCGACGCGGCGTTTCCCGCGATGCTCGCCGCGATTGAGTCCGCGCAAAAATCCATCACGCTCTGCACCTACATTTTTGACAACGACGCCAGCGGCGTGAAATTTGTCGCCGCGCTCGCCCGCGCCGTGCAACGCGGCGTCGCCGTGCGCGTGCTGGTGGATGCCGCCGGCACGCGTTATTCGTTTCCGCCGATCACCCGGAAGTTGCGCCGCGCAAAAATTCCGTTTGCGCGCTTTCTCCCGTCCTCCGTGCTCGAACCTTGGCGCGTTGCCACAATTAATCTGCGCAATCACCGCAAATCACTGATCGTGGACGGGCAACTGGGCTTCACCGGCGGCATGAACATCCGCCACGGCAATGTCCTCGGTGACCACCCCAAAAGTCCCGTGCAGGATTTGCATTTCCGCGTGACCGGTCCGGTCGTCACCGAATTGCAGGAGGCCTTCGCGAATGACTGGGCGTTCACGACCGAGGAAATTCTCACCGAAGCCCTTTGGTTTCCTGAAATCAAGGAAACCGGCGACGTCATCGCCCGCGTTGTCACCGACGGCCCGGACGCCGATTTTGAAAACGCGCGCTGGACGTTGCTGGCCGCGCTCGCGGAGGCGCAGACATCTGTGAAAATTCTCACGCCGTATTTTTTACCGGACAATACGCTCGTCACCGCGCTCAATCTCGCCGCCTTGCGCGGTGTGCGCGTGGACATCATTCTGCCGGCGAAAAACAATTTGCCGCCCGTGCATTGGGCCTCGCGCGCCATGTGGTGGCAGGTGCTCGAACGCGGCTGCCACCTTTGGCTCACGCCGCCGCCGTTCGATCATTCCAAATTGATGATCGTGGACGGCCACTGGGTTTTGCTCGGCTCGGCCAATTGGGACGCGCGCAGCTTGCGCCTGAATTTTGAAATGAACGTCGAGTGTTACAGCCGCGCGTTCGCGCAGGAAATGGAAAAAATCATCGCGCAAAAAATTTCCGCCGCCCACGAAGTGACCTTGGCCGAAGTGGACGCGCGCGCCATGCCAAAAAAATTGCGCGACGCGCTGGCACGATTATTTTCTCCGTATCTATGAAAACGTTTGACAGCCTGACCGAACGCGAAGTCCTCGCGCTGGCGATTTCCCTGGAGGAAGAAGACGCGCGCGTCTATGAGGATTTCGCCGACGGCCTGCAGGAAAATTATCCCGAGCAGGCCGCGAAATTCCGCGCGCTGCGCCGCGAAGAAGACGGCCACCGGCATCGCCTCCTGGAGCTGTTCAAAAATAAATTTGGCGAGCACGTCCCGTTGATCCGCCGGCAGGACGTGCGCGGTTTTGTGGACCGCAAACCCGTCTGGCTCGTGCGCCCGCTCGGCTTGAAGGCCGTGCAAAAAACTGCCGAGACAATGGAAGTGGAAACCATGCGCTTTTACAGCGCCGCCTGCCGCCGCACGACCGACGCCGGCGTCCGGCAACTGCTCGGCGATCTCGCCGAAGAGGAACGCAATCACGCGCACACCGCCGAGGAAATTTCGCTGACCAAATTAAGCGAGGATGAAAAATCGCAGCAGAAACGGCTGTTCGTTTTGCAAGTTGTGCAGCCGGGCCTCGCCGGTTTGATGGACGGCTCGGTCTCGACGCTCGCGCCGCTGTTCGCCGCCGCGTTCGCGACGCACAACAGTTGGGCGACGTTTCTCATCGGCATGGCCGCGAGCGTTGGCGCGGGCATCAGCATGGGTTTCGCCGAGGCGCTGTCGGACGACGGCTCGCTCACGGGTCGCGGTCATCCGTGGGCGCGGGGTTTGGTTTGCGGCGCAATGACGTCGCTCGGCGGCCTCGGCCACACGCTGCCGTATCTGATTCCCAATTACAAAACTGCGACGAGCATCGCCGTGTGCGTGGTGATCGTGGAACTCGGCGTGATCTCGTGGATCCGGCATCGTTTCATGGACACGCCGTTGGTGTCGGCCATTTTGCAAATCGCGCTGGGCGGCGCGCTGGTTTTTCTGGCGGGAATTTTAATCGGAAATTCGTGAACGGATTTCGTCTGCGCTCAAGACGAGCGTGAATTGACGGAGATGAAAATTAAATTGTTGAACCGACCAACGATTCAACAATTCGAAAAATTTTAGCTCTTCCAGTCGAAGGCTTTTTTCTTCACGGCGTAAATATAACCCGCGAACAAAATGCCGAGGAAGGAAACCATCGAGCCAAGCGCGAGGTTGCGCGTGGCGTGTTCGGCCAGCAGATCGCGGTAAACCACGGCCCACGGATACATGAACACCACTTCGATATCAAACAGGATGAACAGCATCGCGACGAGATAAAATTTCACGGAAAAGCGCCCGCTGTTGTCGCCGATGGGATCCTTGCCGCATTCGTAGGCGGAATCTTTGGCCTTGCTGGATTTGGCGAATTTGCCGAGCAGCACGGAAATCAAAAGCGTCCCGCCCGCGAAGCCGACGGCGGCGGCGAGCAAAAATAAAATCGGAATGTATTGCGCGAGTTGAGATGGCGACGTTTGTTCCATGACGGAAATACTAGAATCAATCGTGGAAATTTCAATGACGAAAACTCGCGTCCAGAAATTTCACCATTGCCGCCGCGAACGGCGCGCAGTCCTTCGGCGTGCGGCTGGAAATTAAATTTCCGTCCACGACGACCGGTTCGTTCACCCAGAGGCCGCCGGCGTTTTCCAGATCGTCCTTGATGCCGAGCGATCCGGTGACGCGTTTGCCTTTCAGAATTTTTGCCGAGATTGGGATCCACCCGCCGTGACAAATGAAGGCGACCAATTTTCCCTGCTCAAAAAATTCACGCGTGAGCGACAGCACTTTCGCGTCGCGCCGCAATTTGTCCGGCATGAAACCGCCCGGCACGAGCAGCCCGCAAAAATCTTCGCTGCGCGCATCCTTCAAAAGCAAATCCGACGCGGCGGGATAACCGTGCTTGCCGGTGTAAGTTTTGATTTCCGGCGCGGCGCATTTCAACGCGTAGCCCGCTTCTTCCAATCGCAGCTTCGGATACCAGAGTTCGAGGTCTTCATAAACGTCGTCCAGAAAAGCGAGCACCGTTTTATTTTTTTGCATCCCCGATTAATTCCTAAAAACGCGGCCAAGGAAAGGCGGAAAATGCCACGATCTTTTCCGGATGAACCAAATCCTGCTTGGCCCGAAGCCAAGATTTAATTTATCGCACCAAAAGCACGATGAGCAGGATCAATAAAATCAAGCCGGCGGAACCGCCGCCCACCCAGACGAAACTTCCCAACATTGCAGGCAATAATAAAATATGCATGAGTTTTTTTGGTTAATGATTTCCGATTTGCAACCTAAGGTTGCGGCACGGGCGGGCCAAAATTTTTTCCGGTTTTGATCCGGCGCAGGGCGTGGTCGGCGCCCAACACGCCGCCGCCGGCGCTCACGAGCAGGCCAAGTAACAGAGCGAAGAACGTCCAGATCGCGGCGATGGAAAGATTATGCGCCGCATCGTCAGCCGCTTGTTTAGCCTTTTGTTCGGCCCTCGCTTTCAAATCGCCCAATTCCGCTTGGAGGTTTTTGTAGGAAGCGATCCAATCATCTACCATCTTATTGGCGTCCGCTTCGCTGACCTGCGCATATTCCACCAGTGCTCGAACGACCGCCTCGCGATTCGTGGACGAATTGATATCGTTGCCCGGCGTGAATAATTTGGTGACGGCGAAACCGATCTCGCGTTTGGCGCGGGTGGTCGCCTTGGGCGCGGCGTTGGTGGGAACCGATTGCACCGCCTCTTCGGTGAAACTGCTCAACTGATCGGCGCTGCGTTTCACGTCTTCTTTGGTCACGGCGCCGACGCCCGCCGCGGCCGCGTTGCCGCCAATTTTTAGACCTTCGCCCAAAACTTTCAGGCCGCCGCCCAAAAAGATGCCAGTTCCCAAGGAAAGAATCAGCCCACTGATGATGAGCGTGAGAGACCAGACCAAAATGCCGTGGACCAATCCACCATGAACGGAATGGGAAAAACGGCCGGCGATCACGGCCCCAAAAAAAATCGCCACCAAGGCGGAGATGCTCCACAGCACGGCCGCGCCTTCGCTAAAATTTTTGGCCGCATCCGCCGCCGTGTTGTCAGCGGCCGGATTAAACACCGCCAGCCCCGCTCCCGTGCTCAGCAGGGAAAGCAGGATGTGAATGCCAATGGCGGCCACCGTGCCACCGATGATGGCGGCCCAGCACAAAGACGGAAAGCCACAATAAACATAACGGTTGGCCACGGTTTCAGCATTCACGGGAGCGGTTTCGTTGGTCATGGTCATAAGCGTAATTTTTTTAAAATTTATTTTTTCGCCGTCTTTCGTCCCGCGAGCACAAAACCAATGATTGCGCCGACGCCGACGGTGATGGCGATGGCTTTGTAAGGATGTTTATGCACGGCGGCATCGGTGGCTTTGGCCCCGGCCACCGTTTTATTGCGAAGGGTGACGGCAAATTTTTGAACGTTTTCCAACGCCACCCCGAGCCGTTTGCGCGCGTCGCCGACTTTTTCGCCGGCAACATCCGCCGTCGCCGCCATCAAAGCGCGGGCATCTTCCGCGAGCGATTCGACATCGTGAGTCTGAGCATGATTATGTTTAGTCATAGTTTTTTGTGGTTGAGTTTTGGGATTCTTAAAAAATAAAAAATTAAGTTTGTTTTGTTTTATTTGCCGACCATTTTGGCGACGATGAAAATCAGGATGGCCCCGCCTAATCCGCCGCCAAAAAGCAGATAAATCAAGGAGTAGCCGGCGGCCGCAAACATCGGAGCGATAAAAAGTGCGAGCATAAATTTTATAGTTTGAATTCTTTGTTTCGATGCGTTAACCCACCACGATTTTAGTTTCAGCGAATCTTCAATTTCCTTTAGCTTTTTAAGTGCCAGCGAAAAAGGCTTACGATTTTGGAAGTTGTGGCGATTATTTCGTGCAATTTATGTGACGCGAAAATCCCCTGAATGCATTTTGCATTGCGAAGGCTTCATCGCGGTTCCCATTTCTTTCGTTTTTTGCTTTTCTGATTTCCAGTGAAAAACACGGTGCGATTTTTCTTTTGCCGCCGCGCGTTTGCCCGTTCAATTCCCCGCCATGTCGCGCGAATATGTTCTCAAACCGTATCAGCCGGAAGTCAGCTTCCAGATTGATTACGCACGCGAACTCAATCCGCAGCAGCTCGCCGCCGTCACCGCGCCGCCGGGGCCGGCGCTCGTCATCGCCGGCGCGGGTTCGGGCAAGACGCGCACGCTGACGTATCGCGTCGCGTATCTGCTGGAGCAAGGAATTCCGGCGGAAAGAATTTTGCTGCTCACGTTCACGAACAAGGCCGCCGGCGAAATGATGCGGCGCATCGGCGACCTGCTCGGCCACGAACTGCGTTCACTTTGGGGCGGCACGTTTCACTCCATCGGCGCGCGCATTTTGCGGCTGCACGCGGAGGCGGTCGGCTACCAAAAAGATTTCACGATTTTGGACCGCGACGACGCGCAGGATTTGATCAAGGCGTGCGTCACGGACGCGGGCATTGAAACCAAGAAAACGCATTTTCCGAAACCGGCGGTGTTGAATGAAATTTTTTCGCTCGTCGCGAACACGCACAAAACGACGGAAGAATTGGTGGACGGACAGTTCAGTTATTTTTCCGAATTCGCGGAAGAAATCGCCGCGCTGCAAAAAAAATACGTCGCCCGCAAACGCGCGACCAACGCGATGGATTTCGACGACCTGCTGGCGCTGTGGCTGAAATTGCTGCAAGACAATGCCGAGGTGCGCGAACAATATCAGCGCCGGTTTCAATTCATCCTCGTGGACGAATATCAGGACACGAACAAATTGCAGAGCGACTTGATTGATCTGCTGGCCGCGAAGCATCACAACGTCACGGTGGTCGGCGACGATGCGCAGAGCATTTACGCGTGGCGCGGCGCGAACTTCGCGAACATTTTGGAATTTCCCAAGCGTTATCCCGGCGCCAACGTCTTTAAGATCGAAACGAATTACCGCAGCACGCCGGAAATTCTGAACGTCGCGAACGCCGCCATCGCCGCGAATGTAAATCAGTTCGCCAAGGAACTCGCGCCGGCGCGCAAATCCGGCGTGAAACCGGCGTTGATCGCGTGCCAGGACGCGGGCCAGCAATCGGCGTTCATCGCGCAGCGCGTGTTGGAACTGCGCGACGAAGGCATGAATCTCAACCATGTCGCGGTGCTGTATCGCTCGCATTTTCACGCGCTGGAATTGCAATTGGAACTGACGCGGCAGCAGATTCCATTTTCGATCACGAGCGGCATCCGTTTTTTTGAACAGGCGCATATCAAGGACGCGACGGCGTATTTGAAATTTGTCGCTAATCCGCGTGACGAAATTTCGTTCAAGCGGCTGGTGCAATTGATTCCGGGCATCGCCGCCAAAGGCGCGGACAAACTGTGGCAGTCGTTTCAGATTGAATTTCAAACCCCGAAAACCAATACGCCCGTGGCCGTGGCGCTGCAGGATTCCATCGCGCGCGTGCCGAAAAAAGCCGTGTTCAATTGGGCGCAATTCACCGCGACGATCGCCCAGCTCGAAGATCCGGCCGTGCGCAAGAGCGCGGCGAAAATGCTGCGGCTGGTGATGGACGCGGGCTACGATGATTATTTGAAGGAGACTTACGCGAACTACGAACGGCGGCTGGAAGAAATTCAGCAGCTCGCGGAATTTGCGTTTCAGTTCGGCAGCGTGGAAGAATTTTTGACGCAACTCGCATTGCTCACCAACGTCGAGGCCGAGGACGACAACGCGAGCAAAGACAACGAGGAAAAACTCAAGCTCTCGACCATTCATCAGGCGAAAGGTTTGGAGTTCGACGCCGTGTTCGTGATCATGTTGTGCGACGGGATGTTTCCGTCCACGCGCTCGATGGAAAGCAACGAGGGCGAAGAAGAAGAGCGGCGGCTGTTTTACGTCGCGGTCACGCGCGCAAAGAACGAACTCTATCTGACTTACCCGCTCATCCGCGCCGGTTATGGCAGCAGCGGCAGCGACATGTTTCAATCGTCTTCGCGGTTTCTTTCGGAAATTCCCAAAGATCTTTTGAACGAATGGAACTTGCGATGAATATTTTTGGTGGCAAGTAAAATGAATAAAAAAAACAGGAAACCAGGAAAAAACCGATTCCTGGTTTCCTACTTTCCCAATTAAAATAAAACTGCGGCCTTTGGTGAATTGGCGGCTCAGTAAAACGCCGCCCGGATTGCTCCGGGCGGCTGTCGCGAATCGGATTCCGCTTATTCCACGACGCGGATCGTCCAGAAGTCACTCGATAAATTTTGCGAGAGCAGATACGCGTAAGGCATGGTGAAGTAACCTTTCATGCCCCAGCCCGCGCCCCAGGAATTGCGGATGATGAAACGCTGGGCGGTGTCGTCGTAGCCCACAGCCAAGACGGCATGGCCGCCCAAAACTTGTTCCGCTGAAGTTGGCAGATTCAGCACACCAGTCTGCGCCACTTGCGGGCTTTCAAACGCGGTATAAACCGTGAAGCCCAGCACGAACGGATAGCCGGCCGCGAGACAGCCGCGAAACTGCGCGAGGTCACGCGAGACGCTCTCATAGCTCAAGACCTTGTTTTGCAAGGCGTCGATGTAGCAATTGGGCGTGGGCTTTTGCGCCGGCTTCGCGCCGGGCGGCCAGACGTTGGTGTTCGGGTCGGCGGGCGTGGCGATGTAAGGCCATTCCGGTTCCGGGCAGACGCCGAGTTGATTGACGCTTTTCACGCCATCACGAATCTGCGCGCCGCTGTCGGTGGCGACCGTGTGTTCCATGGCGCGTTCGTTGTAATAAATGAACAGCCGCGACGGTATGAAATCCGGCTTGCCCTGTTTTTTAATATCGAACTCGATGGCCCCGGCGATGGCATTGGCCGTGCAGGAACCGATCTGCCCTTGGTCGTAAACCTTGGGGCATTGCTTGCGTAGATCCACTTTGCTCGGCAGCGGACCGAGCTTCATCAATGGCGCGGCGAATTGCCGATCGCGATGATCCGGCAAATCCGGCATCCAGCCGTAATAATGAGTTTTTGCTTTTGGCGCGTTTGCTTTTGGTTTGTTTGTGCTCATGGTTTTGTCTTTGGTTGGTTGGTTGGTTGTCGGCGGCCACGCGTTGTCCTCGTTTCCGCCAAAATGGACATGGCATTGATCGTAGGGAGATAATTTGGTGACGGAAGCAGAGCAAGCAGCGAAAACGATCCAGATAAAACCCGGCGACGACAGGGAAAACCATGCCAGCTCCCCTTTTTTGCAACCATTATTTGTGCTGAAACCTCCATACGCCTTCCTTTGCGCGGCATTTCACGCCCGATGAAATACCGAGGTTGAGAATATCTGTTTGTCTCACAGCTTCATTTTTATGTCAACCCTCTTTGCAAATAAAAAAAATCTAAAAAAACCCGCGCCGCCGTGCCGCAGCGGATATGAATTTGACCCGGACAGCGTTTCCGCTTATAGCTCGCGCGTGAATCTGGATGAAGCAAGCAGAAATTGGACATCGCTCGGCGAAGTTGATCCGCTGTGGGTGGTGCTGACCGATCCTACCAAAAAAAACAACCGCTGGAGCGAAGCGGAATTTTTTGCGACCGGCATGGCGGAAATTGCCGGCATCTTCCAACGCTTGCAGGCGGCGGGGCTCGTGCCCGCAAGCGGTCGGGCGCTCGATTTCGGCTGCGGCGTGGGCCGCTTGACCCAAGCCTTGGCGGCGCGATTTGAAACCGTGGACGGCGTGGACATTTCCGCCTCAATGATTCGTCACGCCGAAAAATTCAACCGCTTTCCCGGCCGCGCAAAGTATCATCTCAACGTCCGCCCCGATCTCGCAACCTTTCCGGCCGGCCAGTATGATTTCATCGGCTCGGTCATCGCGCTGCAACACACGCCGCCGCAGTTCCAACGCGGCTATCTCGCGGATTTTCTCCGGCTGCTGAAGCCTGGGGGCTGCGCGTTTTTCCAGACCATCCACGCGCGCGGCTGGCGGCAATTCGTCCCCGACTGGGGCGCGGACCGCATCCGCAAATGGCGCAGCCGCGGCGAAGCATTCATCCCGTTGTATGGCCTGCCGGTGAAACAGGTCCAGCGCATTTTCGCCGGCAACGTTTTGAAATGCGAAAGCACGGGCTACGCCGGCTGGGAATCGCGCTACGCCAACGACGTTTTTATCGTGCAAAAAACCGCCGTCTGACTTGCTCATCGCGTTCCACAAACCGTTTGGCGTGCTGTCGCAATTCACTCGCGACGGCTCGCCGAATCGCGCGCTCGCGGAATTTAATTTTCCCAAAAATGTTTATGCCATCGGTCGCCTCGACGCGGATTCCGAAGGGCTTTTGCTGTTGAGCGATGAAGCGAAGTGGAATGAAAAATTGCTGCATCCACGGCACGCGCATGAACGCGAATATTGGGCGCAGGTCGAAAAAATTCCCGCCCGCGAAGCGCTCGACACGTTGCAAAACGGCCTGATGATTCAAGAGCATAAAACATTGCCGTGCCGCGCCTGGTTGCTGGACCCGCAGCCGGAAATCGCGCCGCGCGTGCCGCCGATCCGTTTCCGCAAAAGTGTTCCGGATTGCTGGATCGGATTGGAACTGATTGAAGGAAAAAATCGGCAGGTGCGGCGCATGACGGCGGCCATCGGCCATCCGACGCTGCGTTTGCTGCGCGTGCGCATCGCCAATTTATGGCTCGCCGACCTGCTGCCGGGCCGGTGGCGCATGCTCACGCCGGCGGAAATAAAATTCGTGCATCCCGGCAAGGATTGACGGGGGCCGATTTACCCGCGCCGTCAGGGCGATCATTTCAAATGGCGCAAAAAAATTCCGCCTGCACCCAATCCTCGCCAGTTTGATTTTTGTGGCCGCCGTTCGCCCGCAACATAAAAAGTAGGGTTTTGCCTGATGGTATCAGGCAAATTTTCCGCCAAGATGGGCTTAACAGAAAGAAGCGATCCAACCATTATGAAACCAAAACAAAAAAGCGCGTGCGCCTCCAAGGTTTACGCCAGGGGCTGGGCCACCGTTCCCCGACAGATCAAGCGGAGCATTCCCGTCCGCGCTTTCAATCCTCTTCCGCCGGGCGACTCGCCGCCGCGATTGGCTGCCAAATTTTTTCTGCAAGACTGCCTCACCGGGAAATTCATGCGTTTGGATTCGGCGTGGACGACGGACATCGGGGAGGCATTCGATTTTCTTTCGGCCAAGCGCGCCATCTTTTTTGGCATGAAGGAATTGCGGGTTTCCTTTCGGATAATGCAGAGCGAATGCGACGTGCTGTGGATTTCCGACGAGGCCGAGTCCCCGGCAGATCTTTTAAATGCCCCGGGGGGCGCGCGGATGACTTCACAGACGGCGGTTCAACCCTGCGTGGGTTAAGCTTGGCGAATTCGGCGGCCGCAGGGCGAGGCATTGGATTCAAACGACGCGCGAAACCCGGTCTCCAAAATGAGGCACGCGCCGCGGGGGTTTTGCGTCCATTGACGCCGGTCGCTGCCAACGGTATTTTTTTAGGATGATTGAACTCGCAGAAATGCAGCCCCGCGCGGCGATGCCGAAAATTAAATTTGAACCGCTCGCGAAAGAAATTTTCACGCTTAAAAAGCAATTGAATGCCGTCATTCTCGCACACAATTATCAGGTGCCGGAAATTCAGGATGTGGCCGATTTTGTTGGTGATTCGCTCGGTCTCGCGCAGCAGGCGGCGGCGACGGATGCGGATGTCATCGTTTTCTGCGGCGTGCATTTCATGGCGGAAACGGCGAAGATTTTGAACCCCAATAAAATTGTCGTGCTGCCGGACAAGAACGCGGGCTGTTCGCTCGAAGAAAGTTGTCCGGCGGAAAAATTGGCAGCGCGGCAAAAAACGAATCCGAATTTTTGGACGATCGCCTACATCAATTGCAGCGCGGCGGTGAAGGCGCTGTGCGACGTGATCGTGACGAGCGGCAACGCGGAAAAAATTGTCAACGCCGCGCCGAAGGACAAGGATTTGCTTTTTGTGCCGGATGAAAACCTCGGCCAATGGGTGATGGAACAAACCGGCCGGCCGATGACGTTGTGGAAAGGCAATTGTTACGCGCACGTGGAGTTTCAGCGCGACCAAGTGCGGGCGGCGAAACGGCAGTTTCCCGACGCGAAAATCATTGTGCATCCCGAAAGTTTGCGCGAAGTGCGCGACTTGGCAGACGCGGTTTGCTCGACGGAAAAAATGATCACGTTCTGCAAGCATGATCCGGCGAAGCGCTTCGTGATCGTGACCGAGTCGGGCATCATTCATCGGATGCGGAAGGAATGTCCGGGCAAAGAATTTCTCTGCGCGCCGACTTTCGACGCGATGCGCGCGCCGACGGATCATTGCCGTTGCAGCGAGTGCAAATTCATGAAAATGAACACGCTCGAAAAAGTGCGTGACTGCATGAAAAATCTTTCGCCCCGCGTTGAGTTGCCGCCGGAAATAATTCAGCGCGCGCGTTTGCCGATTGAGCGGATGCTGGAGATTTCGGCCAAACCGATTGAGAATGCCGGCTGACGGGCGATGAAATTTATAATCCTCATCGCCATGGCTCTGCTTCCGACATTGGTGTCCGCAACTGAAAACCAGGAATACGTCATCCTGCTGCACGGGCTTTGCCGCAGCGGCCGCTCGATGATTCCGATGGGCCAGGCCTTGACGGCGGCGGGTTACAAAGTATTGAACATGGAATATCCCTCGCGATCGGCGACGATTGAAAAATTGAGCGATGACGCGATCGGCAGCGCGGTGGCGGATTGCCAGCGGCAGGGCGCGGTGAGAATCCATTTTGTCACGCACTCGCTCGGCGGCATTTTGGTGCGCAGTTATTTGTCGCGCCACACAATTCCCAATCTGGGCCGAGTGGTGATGCTCGGGCCGCCGAATCAGGGCAGCGAGGTGGTGGATAAATTGGGCGGCTGGTGGATTTTCAAGAAGCTCAATGGCCCGGCGGGCAATGAATTGGGCACGGATAAAAATTCGACGCCGAATAAACTTGGCCCGGCAAATTTTTGTGCGGGCGTGATCGCGGGCAATCTTTCAATCAACTGGATCAATAGCTGGCTCATTCCCGGTCAGGACGATGGCAAGGTGTCGATCGAACGCACCAAGCTGGCGGGCATGGCGGATCATATTGTGATTGCCTCGGCACATCCATTCATCATGCGCAACCGGACGGCGATCCGGCAGACGGTTTATTTTTTGCGCAACGGTCAGTTTGTTAAAACGGTCTAAAATGATCGCAGCAAACTCGTGGTCGACGGCCCCTCATTTTTTAATGCCGTCCAAGGTTCGGTGGCTAGGCAGCTTTATTCCGACCCAATAAATTTGGCCTCAGCCAAATCGTCGGCTTTTCCTTCAAAACGTGGAATCGTCACAATGCAAAGCCACTTTGTCACGCACTCGTAACACGTTTGCCGCATGATTGTAACGCGGTGACCACACACTTTTGCCGGCTCTTGAAACAACAATCATTTAAAAAAAACAAAAAAAGGTGAAGAACACTAAACTGGCATTTTTTGCCGGCGCGGCGGCGCTGGTTTGTCTGGCTCCCCACGCTCATGCGCAGTCGGCGGACGCGCTGATTGACAAGCTGGTGGACAAGGGAATTCTGACCGAGAGCGAAGCGAAAGATTTGCGCGAAGAATCGGATAAGGATTTCAAGACGGCGTTCCAGGCCAAATCCGGCATGCCGGACTGGGTGACAGGTTACAAAATTAGCGGCAGTTTTCGCGGCCGGTTCGAGCATTATTCGGGCGACAATGATTTTGCCATTGACCGGGAACGCTGGCGCTATCGGTTGCTCGTCGGCCTGACGGTGAATTTGGAAGACAATTTGGAAGCGGGCTTCCGTCTCGGGTCGGGTGATCCCAAGGGCAGCGCCGGCAATCCGCTGTCGCAAAACAGCACGTTGCAGGACAACTGGAGCGATAAGAATATTTACATTGATACCGCTTATGGAAAATGGACCCCGATCCACAGCGGCAATTGGATGCTCTCCACCACCGTGGGCAAAATGGAAAACCCGTTCAATTTTACGCCGATGGTGTTTGACCAGGATTTGACGCCGGAAGGGGGGGCGATTCAAAGTGGTTTCACATTCAACGATCAGCAAGCGATTGCCTTCACGGGGGCGGCCTTTGTGCTGGATGAGGAGCAGAATTCCACTCACGATCCATTCATGTATGGCGGGCAGATGTTGTGGAACGCCAAGTGGGCGCCGAAATGGTCCAGCACTTTGGGGCTTGGGGCATTTGCCATCGTCAACCCGGAGCAGCTGACCACGGCCAACGTTACTTTGATTAATCAGGGCAACACCCGCCAGCAGGTTCTCTACACGCCGCCCAGCGGCACGCCTTCGACACTATATTCTCTGAAATACAATTATACGCCCATCATCGCCGATGCCAGCGTGACCTACACGGCGGACAGCTTTCCGTTTTACAACGGCGCATTTCCAATAAAATTTTCTGGCGAATACATGAACAATCCCGGTGCTCCCGCCAACAACAACGCCTACTGGGTGGGCGTGATGTTTGGCAAATCCGGCACCAAAAAAACCTGGGACATTTCCTACCGCTACGAATATCTGGAAGCCGATGCCTGGTATGACCAATTGGTGGATGATGATAACGCGGTTTATTACCCCGGCAACCCCGCGAATTACGGCAACACCGGTTACAGCACCTTGGGTTATTATGGTGGCACGAACGTGAAAGGCCATCTGGTGAAATTTAACTACTCCTTCACTGACTCGCTGACGTTCAGTTGCACCTGCTTCATTAACGATCTTATTGACAGCAGCGGGCTGGTGCCGGTGGCCGGGTTGCCGATCGGCAAAAGCAGTGCGGCCATCCATTTCATGGCTGACATGATGTGGAAATTCTAAGGGCCATCAACTTGCAACAAGCCAAACAAAAACAGTCCAGTCAAACTACGAAATATGAAAAAATTAGTTCAATCAGTCTGCATGCTGGCCGCGGCGATGAGCGTGAGCGCATCGGCCTTCGCTGGCAACATCACAGTGAAGGGTTCCGACACGCTGCTCATCCTCGCGCAAAAATGGGCGGAGACTTACATGGGCAGCCACGCGGACGTGAAAATCTCCGTCACCGGCGGCGGCACCGGCACGGGCTTTGCCGCGTTGCAAAACCAGACGACGGATTTGTGCGACGCCTCGCGCAAGGCCAAGGCGGCGGAAATCGCCAATTGCATCAAGGCTTTTAACGCGCGGCCGACCGAATACAAAGTCGCGCTCGACGGGCTTTCGGTTTATGTGAACCCGGAAAATTCGTTGAAGGAACTCACTGTCGCGCAAGTCGGCGACATCTTCACCGGCAAGATCACGAACTGGAAAGACGTCGGCGGCCCGGATGCGCCGATCACCGTTTACAGCCGTGAAAACAGTTCCGGCAGCTACGAGTTTTTCAAAGAGCACGTTTTGAAAGGCCATGACTTCGCGGCCAGCGCGCAGACGATGCCCGGCACCGCGGCGATTGTGCAGGCCGTCATGAAGGATAAAAATGGCATTGGTTATGGCGGCGCGGCTTACGGCGGCGGCAGCAAATTGCTGGCGATCAAAAAAGATGACGCTTCGCCCGCGATTGAACCGACCGAGGACAATGTCGAAAGCGGCACGTATCCCATCTGGCGTTATCTTTACGTCTATGTGAATCCCGCGTTGGACAAAGGCGAGATCGCCGCTTATTTGAACTGGATTCGCAGCGACGACGGCCAGAAATACGTCAAGGACGTGGGCTATTTCCCGCTCCCCAAGAACCTGCGGAATTAATTTGTTCGAACGTTCCTCCATCGTTCATTCGCGGCGGGCGGCAGCGCGGAATCAGCATTGAGATTCCCGCTCCGCCCGCTAAGATTTTATTTTTGTGAGCCCGCAACCCAACGACAATCGCCCGCACGGCTGGATGGGCATCCATCGCGGCCATCACGCGCGCCCCGTCGAATGGCTCGCGGAAAAATTTATTTTCCTCGTCTCGCTCTCCGCCATCGTGATGGTGTTTCTGATTTTCCTGTTCGTCGCGCGCGAGGCGTTGCCATTATTTTTTGGCGAGACAAATACGGCGCTTGTTCAAAAGCCGATTCCGACCGCCGATCTGGACAAACTTTCGCCGGCCAAAATCCAGCAATATCTTGAACTCACGCCCGCACAATACGCCGCGATGGACAAAGATACCTTGAAATCTTTGATGGATGTGAAACAGGAAGCGCAGGATGAAATCCCCGAAGAATTCCGCAACGATCCCGACGCGCGCATCAACACGACGGAATGGCGCTATCTTATTTTGCCGCATCAATGGAATCACTACGACAAACCGGAATACATCTGGCAACCCGTCGGGCAAATCCAAAAATACAACATCATTCCCCTGCTCGTCGGCACGCTCAAAACCACGTTGATCGGATTATTTTTTGCCGTGCCGCTGTCCGTCGGGGCGGCGATTTATGTTTCGCAGATGGCGCGGCCCAGAACGCGCGAAATCGTCAAGCCCACCATCGAACTGCTGTCCGGCATTCCGTCCGTCGTCGTTGGTTTTTTTGCGTTGCTGGTCATGGCGACCGTGCTGCAAAAACTTTTTGGTTATCAAACGCGGCTGAATGCTTTTGTCGCCGGCATCGCGCTCGGCTTCGCGGTGATTCCCGTCATTTTTTCCATCGCCGAAGATGCGTTGACCAGCGTGCCGCGCGCTTACACACAAGCGGCGCTCGCGCTGGGCGCCTCGCGCTGGCAAACTGCGTGGCAAATTGTTTTGCCGGCCGCGCTGCCCGGGGTTTTTGCCGCGACCGTTCTCGGCTTTGGCCGCGCGATCGGCGAAACCATGATCGTGCTCATGGTCTGTTCGGCCAGCGTGATGTCGTGGAGCATTTTTGATTCGGCGCGCAGCATCACCACCACCATCGCCGCCGAAATGGCCGAGGCCGTTTCCGGCGGACCGCATTATCGAATTTTGTTCATGCTCGGCGCACTGCTCTTCGCCGCGACATTTGTTTCCAACATGATCGCGGGCGCGGTCATCGCGCGGTTCAAATTGAAATTGGAGGGCAAAAAATGAACACGCTCACGCCGCCGGAATATTTGCCGGAAAAAACGCAAGGCCGCCATTTTCGCGCGGAGAAATTCGATTTCGCCTCGTTTTTTTTCACCGGCTTGACCGGCTTGGCGACGCTGCTCATCCTGGCGATTCTCGCGGTGATTCTGTTGAATATCATCATCAACGGCTGGCGCGGCTTGTCCTGGCATTTTGTTTCGACGATTCCGAAAAAAGATTTTTTCGACATCCACACCACCGGCGTGCTGCCGATGATCGTCGGCACCACGATCCGCGTTTTCGTGATGACCATCTTTGTTTTGCCCGTCGGCGTGATCACCGCGATTTACCTGACCGAATACGCGGCCAATAATTCCCTCGTCACCAAAATCATCCGCGCCGCCGTCAACAATCTGGCCGGCGTTCCGTCCATCGTCTTCGGTTTGTTCGGCCTCGGATTTTTCATCAATTTCATCGGCAAAAACATTGACGCCGTGATGCACAATCCGAGCGCGGTTTGGGGCCAGCCCGCTTTGATCTGGGCGTCGCTCACGCTGGCGGTGATGACCATGCCCGTGGTGATCGTTGCGACGGAAGAATCGTTGAAAGCCATTCCGCCCGGCCTGCGCGAAGCCAGCCTCGCATTGGGCGCGACAAAATTGGAAACGATTTTGCGCGTCGTCCTGCCGCAGGCGCTGCCCGGCATCATGACTGGCGGCATTCTCGCGGTGAGTCGCGCGGCGGGCGAAGTCGCGCCCATCCTGTTCACCGGCGTCGCGTATTACATGGCCTCGCTGCCGCATCACGTCACCGATCAGTTCATGGATTTGGGCTACCACGTTTTCGTTTTGTCCACGCAATCGCCGAACATCGAGCAGACGCGGCCGATTCTTTACGCGACGGTGCTCGTGCTGCTGCTGCTCACGTTCGCGCTGAATCTGGTGGCGATCGTCATCCGCGCGCGGGTCCGCAAAAAACTCCGTGCGCTCGGTTGAAATTTTTATGGCTGATCTCGCAATGCCCAAACTGAACGTGCCGGAAGCGAATAAAAATTCGCCGGCCAGCGCCGCGCTGATTCAGATCGAATCGCTCTCGCTTTATTATGGCGCGAGCAAGGCGCTCAAAAATATTTCGCTCACGCTCGGCGAAAAAGTCGTCACCGCGTTCATCGGGCCGTCCGGCTGCGGCAAATCCACTTTGCTTCGCTGCTTGAATCGCATGAATGATTTGATCGACAGCGTGCGCATCGAAGGCGCTTGCAAAATCGGCGGGCATGATATTTACAGTTCCGACGTGGACGTGATCGAATTGCGCAAACGCATCGGCATGGTGTTTCAAAAATCAAATCCGTTCCCCAAATCCATCTACGAAAATGTGGCCTATGGATTGCGCCTGCATGGTTTCAAAAATAAATCCGAACTCGACGGCATCGTGGAACAAAGTTTGCGCAGCGCGGCCTTGTGGGACGAAGTCAAAGACCGGTTGCACTCCAGCGCGCTCGGCTTGTCCGGCGGCCAGCAGCAGCGCTTGTGCATCGCCCGCGCCATCGCGATCAAGCCGGAAATCATTTTGATGGATGAACCGGCCAGCGCGCTGGATCCCATCGCCACGGCGCGCATCGAGGAATTGATTTTGGAATTGAAAAAAGAGTTCACCATCGTCATCGTCACGCACAACATGCAGCAGGCCGCGCGCATTTCCGACCACACCGCCTTTTTTTACATCGGCGAGCTGATTGAATTCGACAGCACGGCCAAAATTTTCACTAATCCTTCCAGGAAACAAACCGAAGATTATGTGACGGGCCGGTTTGGTTGAGGTGTTTTTCGCGAACTAAAATATGGAAAATCATTTTGAGATGGGTCTCGATGCGCTGCGGCAAAAAATTTTGCTGATGGCCAGCCGCGCCGAAACCGCCGTCAACGAATCCGTGCAGGCGCTCGTCCAGCGCGATTACGATCTCGCGGTGCGCGTGCGCGAAGATGACAACATCATTGACCAATTTGAGGTGGAGATTGACGAAATGGCGATCGTGCTGTTGACCAAGGCCCCCCTGGCCAGCAATCTTCGGCTGATCACGGTCGCGATGAAAGTTTCGCAAAACCTGGAACGCATCGGCGACGAGGCGACGAAAATCGCCAAGCGCGCGCGCGACCTCGCGCAGGAACCGCCGGTGAAAATCAATCTCGATGTCAACCGCATGGCCGCGCTTTCGCTCGCGATGGTCAAGGATGCGCTGGATGCGTTTGTGCATCGCGATTCGGTCGCCGCCCGCGCGCTCATCCCGCGCGACAAGGAAGTGGACGCGCTGAACAAGGAAATTCACCAGCAGCTCGCGCAGCACATGATGAGCAATCCCGACACCATCGCGCGTTGCCTGCATTGGATTGTCGCCAGCAAAAGTCTGGAGCGCATCGCCGATCATGCGAAGAACATCGCCGAGGAAGTGGTTTATTTGTGCGAGGCGCAGGACATCCGGCACACGCTGAAAAATTGATTTTTCGTGCGCGCCAAAGTTTTTTTGATAAAACTTTCCGCGCATGTTTTCCATCCAGAAGTTTTTCAGCAAGGGCGACCGGTTCCAGGAACTGCTCGAAGCCGCCGCCCAGGAATCTCACGAGAGTGTCCGGCTCGTCATCGAGCTGATGAAGTCGCCGCGCAACACGCAAAATCTGGACGACCTCATTCTCGCGCGCCGCAAAGAGAAAAAAATTTCCGAGCAGATCAGCAACGAATTGGTGAAAACATTTATCACCGGTCTCGAACGCGAGGATATCGAGGCGCTCGCGCGCGGATTGTTCCGCATTCCCAAAACCGCAGAAAAACTCGCCGAACGATTGGTCATGGCCGGCCCGCATCTGGACGGAATTGATTTCTCCAAACAGGCCGACCTGATGACGAAGGCCACCTGCGCGATTCACGAAATGGTCAAGCAACTCCGCGACATGGAGGACATGGAAAAAATGAAGAACTTCAATGACCGGCTGCAACTGGTCGAAGTCGAGGCGGACAAATACATGAACGAATGTCTGCGCGATCTTTACGGCGGCAAATACGACGCCATCCGCGCCATCGTCGTCCGCGATGTCTATGAACTGATGGAAAAAGTCGTGGACCGCTGTCACGACGCGGGCAATGTCGTCATGCAAATCGTCCTGAAAAATTCCTGACGCGCGATGCTCCTCATCCTGCTCGTCATTTTCATCGCGTTGGTGTTCACCTATATCAACGGCTTCCACGACACAGCGAATTCCATCGCGACCGTGGTTTCCACCAAAGTGCTCACGCCGCGCCAGGCCGTGTTGCTGGCGGCGTTCACCAATCTCATTGGCGCGTTTTTCGGCACGGCCGTGGCCGCGACCATCGCGTCTGGACTCGTGGATGCGCAAGTGGCCACGATGCCGGTGATTTGTTGCGCACTCGTTGCCGCGATCATTTGGAGTTTGCTGACGTGGTGGTTTGGGTTGCCGTCCAGTTCTTCGCACGCACTGGTCGGCGGCTTGTGCGGCTCCGTGCTGGCGGCGTCCGGTCACTGGTCGTCCATCATCTGGTCCGTGCCCAACAAGCAACATTGGTGGCAGGGCAAAGGCATTTTGTGGAAAGTCATCGTGCCGATGATTTCATCACCGCTCGTCGGTTTTGTCGTCGGCTTCCTCGTGATGAGCCTGCTGTATTTTTTGTTGCGCAACTGGCGGCCAGTCACGGTCAATCGCACTTTTGGCAAACTGCAATTATTGAGCGCCGGTTACATGGGCTTTGCCCACGGCACCAATGACGCGCAAAAAACCATGGGCATCATCACGCTCGCGTTGGTGGTCGCCACCAAGACCGGACTACTGCTGTCCGCGCCCGGTTGGCTGGGCTGGCTGCAAACACCCGAAGGCACGCCCGCCGGTTATCTGCCGCCGATCGCGTGGATCATTTCGCATCTGCCAACGTGGCTGCAATTTGGCTACACGCCGCCCGCGCTGGATACAAAATCGCAATTCATTCCCGCGTGGATCACGATTCTTTGCGCGCTGACGATGTGCGCCGGCACGGCCGCCGGTGGTTGGCGCATCATCAAAACGCTTGGCCATAAAATGGTGAAACTAAATCCGGTTCACGGCTTCGCCGCAGAAGCGACCGGCGCGAGCGTGCTCTTCACCGCCGCGCATTTCGGCATGCCCGTTTCGACCACGCACGCGATCACTACGAGCATCATGGGCGTCGGCTGTGCGAAGGGTTTCAACGCGCTAAAATTGAGCGTGGTCGAACGCATTCTTTGGGCGTGGGTGCTCACGCTGCCTGCCAGCGCCGCCGTCGCCTACGCCTCGGTGAAAGTCGCCCGGGCAGTGGGCTGGCTGTGAAGAGGCGCGGCGGCGGCGCGCTCCTTCACGTTGATTCGGGACTCTCGACCGCCGTTTCGGGCGGCAGATAAGTAATGAGGCGCGCGCTGCGCTTGTAGGAAAAATACGAATACATCCACTGGAACAGCACCGAAGTGCGGTTGCGAAATCCGATCAGGAAAATCAAGTGGATGAACAGCCACGCCAGCCACGCGATCATGCCGGACAATTTTATTTTGCCGATCAACGCCACCGCAGCGGAACGGCCAATCGTGGCCATCGTGCCTTTGTCCCAATATTCAAACGGCGCGCGCGCCACGGACTGCGTGCCGTGCCGACATTCGTTTTCAATAATTTTCGCGACGTGTTTGCCCATCTGCATCGCGGCCGGCGAAACGCCCGGCACCGGTTTGCCATCCGCGGTCAGCACGAGCGCCAGATCGCCAATCGCAAACACGTTCGCCTGACCGGGCAAACTCAAATCGGGATTCACCTTGATGCGCCCGGCGCGATCCGTTTCAACGCCCAATTTTTTTGTCAGCGGCGAGGCGGCAACGCCGGCGGCCCAAAGAATATTTCCCGCGTGAATGATTTCACCACTGGCCAACTCGACGGTGCCGGCGGAAATATTTTTCACCGAAGTCGCCGTGCGGACTTGCACGCCCAGCGCTTCCAGTTGGCGCTGGGCGCTTGCCGACAAATCCGGCGGCAAGTGCGACAAGATGCGCGGGCCGCCTTCGATCAAAATGATGCGGGCCTGCGTCGGATCAATGTGCCGAAAATCATGGCTTAAAACCGTCCGCGTCAATTCGGCAAATGAACCGGCCAATTCCACGCCCGTCGGCCCGCCGCCCACGATCACGATCGTCATGAGTCGGTGGTGTTCCGAAACGTCGGCTTCGTTTTCCGCTTTTTCAAACGCGAGCAGGATTTCACTGCGGATGCGCAACGCATCGTCCAGCGTCTTGAGCCCGGGCGCGAACGGCTCCCATTCGGGATGGCCGAAATAACTCGTCTGGCCGCCCATCGCCAGCACGAGATAGTCGTAGTCCAAAACTTTTTTTTCGAGAACGACTTTTTTCTGTGCAAAATCGAAGTCCGTGACTTTGTCGAGCAACACGGTGATGTCCTCGCGTTCGGAAAGAATGGAACGGATCGGCTGCGCGATGTCCGGCGCGGACAGACCGCAGGCCGCGACCTGATACAACAGCGGTTGGAACAAATGATGATTCGTCCGGTCCACCAGCGTGATGCGCACGCCCGGCTCGTGAAAATGTTTGCAAAAGGTCAAACCTGCAAAACCGCCGCCGACCACCACAATGTGATTAATTTTATTTTTTTCCATTCGGAAGATGCTCCTCGCGGAACAATTTGAACCATGTGGCCGAAAAAGCAAATTGCCGGCGGCCATTTCGCGGCAAAAAATGCCTCAACTAAACCGTGCCCCGACCGGGATGGAAAAGCCGGATAAAAATTGTTCCACCGGCAAACGCCGGCCGCCTTCGCGCTGCAACTCCAAAATCCGCAGCGCGCCCTGGCCACAACCGACCACGATGCCTGATTTGTCGGCAACCAAAATTGTTCCCGCTGCGCCGGATTTTTCGACGACTTCGGCTTTCCAGATTTTCAACAATTGCGGCTTCGGTTCCGTTTGATAAAAAGTGAAACCTCCCGGCCACGGGGTGAACGCGCGCAGGCGCTGCCAAATTTTTTGCGCGGGCAAATTCCAATCCATCGCGCCGTCTTCTTTTTTTATTTTGGCGGCGTAAGTCGAACCGGCGGCCGGCTGCGGCCGCGGTGAAATTTTTCCGGAAACAAAGCCGGGAATGGTTTCCGCGAGCAGCTCGGCGCCAAGCTGCGCCAGCCGATCGTGTAAAATTTGCGAATCATCCGTCGGCAAAATCGGCGTGCGGCGCGTCGTTAAAATCGGGCCGGTATCGAGGCCCGCGTCCATCTTCATGATCGTCACGCCGGTTTCCGGCTCGCCGTGGGCGATGGCCCATTGGATCGGCGCGGCTCCGCGATATTTTGGCAGCAGCGAGGTGTGGACATTCACGCAGCCAAAGCGCGGCACATCCAAAAGTGCCTGCGGCAAAATTTGTCCGTAAGCGACCACGACCAGCAAATCGGGTTTCAACGCGCGCAGCGTCGAAATAAATTCCGCGTCCCGCGCCTTGAGCGGTTGCAGCACGGGCAGGTTAAATTTCTCGGCAAGAATTTTCACCGGCGAGGGCGTCAATTTGAGTTCGCGGCCCTTGGGTTTGTCCGGCTGCGTGACGACCGCGATGACGGAAAAATTTTTATCGGCGGATATTTTTTCCAAACTGGCGCAGGACAGTTCCGCCGTGCCCATGAAAATGATCCGCAACGGCGTCATGCGGCATCATCCGACACCTCGCCGCCGGCGGCGGGCGAAACCAGGCGGCGCGGAGTTTTCACGCCGGTTTGGGGTTGAGCTTGATTTCTTGGATATCCGTGAACGGCGTCGCGACCTGGCCGGCGGGCGTTTCAAAAATCACCTCCGCCAAGCCGACTTGCGCGATGCGTTCCACGGCGAACGTGCGCTGCGGCGTCTTGACCTCCATCGTGAAATTTTTTGCGTCGCCCGTTGGTTCCACACTGGCAAAGCCCGCGAACTTCGTTTCGATGAATCGTTTGTTGAAGGTGAATTTGCCGCGCGCAAAAATCTGCGGCTGCGGTTTTTTTTCCTCCTCCGGCTGTTTCCACGAGGCGTCGGTGATCTGGATTTCGGGCTTGGCCCCCGGCCTGGGCGTTTCCACCGCCGGCACTTCCTCGGGCGGCGCTTCGATTTTTATGGGCATGGCCAAAAAAATCGCCGGGCCGATCAATGGCAGGATCGCGGACAAACCCATCACCTGCGCGATGGGCCGGGCACGCACCACGGCCACTTCAAACGCCGCGTAAAAATTCGCCGCGTAGAGCACCAGCAAGATGAACAAACCCAGCGGCGATTTGATCATCCCGCCGAACAATGATGGGTGGGCGGGCCGCTGCAGCCGGGAAACCGGACTGACGTTAATTTCCGGTTTGGGCGGCCGCTCCGCTTCGGTCGGCTCGATGAACGGATCCACGAGCGCTTTGATTTTCGGATTTTGCGCCAGTTGCTGCAAGGAATCTTGCGAGAAGCGCGCCCATGGCACATTGGTATAGACATCGCCCGTCGCCCGCAGCAGCAGGCCGTTGTCATCGAACTTCACGATATCACCGCTGAGCGACGCGCCATCGGTGAGCGTCAGCGTGTCTGCGTCCGCCGCCAAAACCGCGAGGGCCAGCCAAAGGCCGAGGAGGAAAAAAAATTTGCGCACGCGGCTTTTTTAACAGACGGCGCGCGGGGGCGAAAGCAAATTTCCGTCGCGCCGGCGGAGAAAATAGTGCGGCCGTCCGGGCTGAAAACGGCAACGCTGAGCCGTGTGATGGAGAAGCTTGATCAGCCTGACTGATTTAACGGCGAGAATTTTTCCCCCACCGACCTGGCGCAATTTAAAAGTGGTGCCACGGCCCGGACTTGAACCGGGAACCAATTGATTAAGAGTCAACTGCTCTACCATTGAGCTACCGAGGCAACCAACTTTTTTTAACCGCTTAGGATGCGCCGTGTGACAACGGCGGTCGTTCCTAAAGTTACGATTTTGATGTGACACATCAAAACGAAGGATTATGTTGGCAGAGTCAAAATGGAGGGCAAGATTTTTCGTGAGCATTTAAGTTCTGTCTTCATGAGTGCCAAAACGATTATTCCCAAGCGTGATTAATTGGCTAATTGACCTCGTGGAGTTCCGCTTAAAACGACCATTTCAGAATGGCTTGGGGACTGGATTCGGCGATAAAATGAGCGGACACAACATGAATACAAAACATCCGCTGGCACTCATGGCCCGTTACGTTGCGGCCTCGAATTGGCTGATTTCATTGGTTATTCTCGCTTTCATTGGGTTGCCAACCATGGCAGTGGCGGAAATTCGCCTGCCGCATGTGTTCGGCAGCCACATGGTTTTTCAGAGTGAAAAGCCCCTGACCATTTGGGGCTGGGCGGCGCCCGGCGAAACTGTGAAAGTCCAACTGGGTAGCGCGAGCCAGTCCGCGCAGGCCAATGATCGCGGCGAATGGAAAGTGGTGCTGCCGGCGATGGCGGCCAGCGGGCCTTACACGCTCGTCGTGACGGGTTCGAGCACGGTGAAATATGATGACGTCATGATCGGGGAAGTCTGGTTGTGCTCCGGGCAGTCGAACATGGAATTCGGCATCGGCCACGGCAACCATGCCAAGGAAGAAATCGCCGCCGCCAATCATCCGGGCATTCGCCTGCTGATGGTTGAAAATCGCTGGTCGCCGCTTCCGCAAAGTGACATCGACGGCACTTGGAAAGTTTGCACGCCCCAAACTGTGGCCGAAGGCGGCTGGCAAGGTTTTTCCGCCGTCGGTTATTTTTTTGGCCGCGAGTTGAACGCGAAACTGGGCGTGACCATCGGCTTGATCGATGCGGATTGGGGCGGCACGCGCATCGAATCGTGGACACCGCCGGAAGGTTTCGCCGCCGTGCCGGCCTTGAAACAGGATTATGAGCGCGTGCAACTGGGCGATCCTCATACCCAACTTCATCAGGAGAAACTGCAACAGACGCTCGACCAATATGACCAATGGCTTCGAGCCGCGCGCCACTCGATGACCGCGAAGGAAATCGTTCCGCCGGTTCCGACGTATCCCGAGGCTCTGTTGGCACCGCATGATTTGCAGCAAGCCACCGCGCTTTACAATGGCATGATTCATCCGCTGGCACCGTTCGCGTTGCGCGGAGCCATCTGGTATCAGGGCGAATCCAACATGGGTGAAGGCATGCGCTATGCCGAACGGATGAAAGCGTTGGTCGCGGGCTGGCGGCAAATTTGGGACGAAGGTGATTTCCCTTTTTATTTTGTGCAGATCGCGCCCTTCAATTACGGCGGCAATGCGGAAACCGAGGCCGAACTTTGGGAGGCGCAAACCATCGCAGCGAATTCAATTGCCAACGCAGGCATGGCGGTCGTGAATGACATCGGCAATCTCGCGGACATTCATCCCACCAACAAACAGGATGTCGGCCACCGGCTGGCGCTGTTGGCATTGGCCAAAACTTACGGGCAAACAAATCTCGTTTTCAGCGGTCCGACTTTCAAGTCCATGACAATTGAAACTAATTCCCTGCGCATCAAATTTGCCAATGTTGGCAGCGGGTTGGCCAGCCGGAATGGTCAACCGCTGGACTGGTTTGAAATCATCGACGCAGATGAGGGCGGTTTCGTCAAAGCGGACGCCCGCATTGATGGCGACAGCGTGATGCTCTCGGCCACAAAGGTAAATCATCCGGTGGCGATGCGTTTTGCTTGGAGCGATTTGGCCGAACCGAATCTGATGAATGCGGAGGGATTGCCGGCGGGTGCGTTCCGCGCCGGGAATTTGCCCAAGCGCGACTGGCTGAACATGAACGTGCCCGCGGCGAAAGATTATCAAATAGTTTACGACTTGGACCTGACGAAACTTGGACCCGCGATCCATTATGATTTGGACAACCACGAAAACATCCACCGGCCGTTCGACCGCATCGCATATTTTTTGGAACTGCAAACCGCAGATTGGCAAACCGACGATATTTTTGTCTCGATGGAAGCGTTCACCGATGATCCCGGCAAAATCGGCGTGCCGTATTTTGGTTCCGGCGAATATTTTCAACAGAACGTCACCAACATGGATGTCTATTCCAATGTGAAAGGCATCGTCACCGGTTCCCATTTGATGGGCGGCAACATTGAATTCTGGCCGAACAATTACGGACAACAAAACAGCGCCCACGTCCCCAACGCGTCCTCGGAAATTTTTGACTTTGGAGATCAGCCCACCGATCCCGCCGACGGCTATGGCTCCATGCAAGTGCACAATCATGATGCGCGACAAACATTATTTGCCATCAATCATTGGCGCGAAGGCGCGCACGCCGACATCGGCATCGGCAACCAGCCGAAAAACAATCCGGACTGGACGTTCGCGAGCAATGCCGGGAGTTATCGCGCCATGCGTCTGCGCGTGCTCGTGCATTACCGCTAAATTAGGTCCGTGAAAAGCGCCTTCGAAAAATATAAAAATCCGCCGCGGCATAAGTTTGACAGCAGCGCCGAAATTGCTTGCCGCCTTTTTTCATAAAGGCATAATACCCGCCCGATGATTTGGCCGGTGGCAATGGTTTTTGAACGGAAATTCCGTGAAGAAACAAACAGGTCCGCCGGTTCCCAGCACGGCCTGTGATTCGGGATTTTTCCTCAGGAAAAATTGCAATTCAGTATATTAATAATTGGTTTTTTTGCGCGGTTAGCTCAGTGGTAGAGCATTACCTTGACACAATTAAAATGCCGATTTTAGCCATTTTTAGCTGCCTTTATTTCCCCTTTGCAATCATTGCTAGACCATTTATTTCATTGAATAATTACAATGTATTGATGGCATCTCTTGTCATCTCAAAAAATCCAGAATTTTTCATTTGGGTTACAAGTCGGGTGCAAGTTTTAGCCGTAAAGCGCAAAATCACACCATTCAAATTCTAACACCGTGGTTATGATTTTGAGTCAGGTTTTCCCGGCGTGAAAGGTCGCGGGCCAGTTTGATGTCAAACGATTCAACGACAATGTTCATGTCCATGTGAGGATATTTTTCTTCAAGGTATTCCCTGATCTGCGCCGTCACATCGTTTTTCCAAAGGTTCAAAACTTGCCGCTGGTCACGCGCGAACGTCTGCAACACTTCCCTCGAATCGAGACCGCTGTGCAAAACATCTTTCATTTCCCCGGATTTCAACGGCAGACATTCGACCACCGCGAATTCCAAGCCTGCTGGCGTGCGGCGGTGGCAGACGGCGGTGATTTTCGTCAAATCAACACCATGCTGCCATTGTGTGCCATCATCGGTTTGGATAATGTGCCCTGATGATTGCAGGGCGGCTCTGAATGCGTCGTTGGCTGTCGCTGACAAATTTGATTCGATATTGTGAACGTCATCACAGTTCGCTTTGAACTGTTTCAGATGTTCCGCGAAATGCTCTCTGGCCTCGGCGTTGGCCTGCTCTTGAAGCGGTGTGGGTCTTTCGTAGTAGTTCATAATTTATCTCAAATCGGTTTGCAGAAGTTTTAACAATTCGGTTCGGGGCACGAGTAATTTGCCCCGCAGGGCGCGGCAGGTTTTAAGTTTGCCACGCTGAATCAGCCGGTAGATGCTGAAATAATGGACGCCCAGCATATCAGCGGCTTCCTGCACGGAATAGGCGAGGCGTTCGATTGGTGATGTGGCGGTTTGTGTTTCGTTTTCTGGAATGGTTTCCATACGTCCTTTACTGGTTTTTCATTGGGAACATATTTGCGCTTTGACCGGCTTGCTCCAGTCCCTTTTGGGCAGGAAATGGATTGGATGAACCCGAAGTGCCGCTGCCAGGTAAAACAACTGCACCAGATCAATCCGCAATGAGCCGTCTTCGATTTTAGAAACGGTGCTGCGGGTGGCGTCCAGCCAGCCAGCAAGCTGCAACTTGTCGGCAAATACGTCCTGCGTCCAGCCGTGCTGGTTGCGCAGTCTGGCGACTTGCCGCCCGATGAAATTTCGCTTCTTCATTTTCAACTGGCTCAATTTCTCATGTGCGCTGCGTCTGTTTGTCCAGAACTCTGGACAAAATGACATTCTTGCTCATTTTCTTTGTTCGTTTTTCAAACAAAATTCTGTTTTGGCCCATTTTTTCATTCGGCGCCATTTTCATTGTTACCGTTTAGAACAAAATTTTGGGTTCAAAAAACCGACCTCCCAAGGCATGACAAAGCCATGCCATTGGGAAGTGGGGGTCATCAAGCTGACAG
>Ga0302266_10000015_pt1 | contig 179131 bp, 164 predicted proteins | sample III_Bog_E1_2_FD_194559 | JGI IMG/M metagenome (GOLD analysis project Ga0302266, IMG submission 194559) | Peat permafrost microbial communities from Stordalen Mire near Abisko, Sweden - III_Bog_E1_2 | ecosystem: Environmental > Terrestrial > Soil > Wetlands > Peat | place: Sweden: Abisko...
CTCGGGCATTTCATCGGCCTTGATCGGTGTGTCGGTGAAGTATTTTTCCAGCGTGAGCCAGGCCGTGTTCTTCTGTTCCGGCTCTTCGCCGTCCCAGTCGATCACGCCGCCCTGATCCAACCAGCCCGTGGCAAACACCTGTTTCAACTTCTCGATTTCAAAAGGCTGTTTGCGCCAGCGGGTCAGGTTCCATTGCTGCAGCACCAGATGCACCACGGAGCCGAAGTGCAACGCCGCCGTCTTGGGCTTGGTCAGCTTCAGGACGTAGCGGAAGTAGAACTTCAACCGGCATTGCAGCCAGCAGTTCAACCGGGACGCCGACACGGTCGTTTTCAGTTTTTCCAGGGGACTGACCTCGGTGACGGGCCCGGCCCCATTTTCAATGATGGCGATCATCGTCCACCTGCCTTTTGAAAGCGCCCGTTGCGCGGTTTGGCCTGGCCATTCTGCACCAGCAGTTCATCAATCAGGCCGGAGGCTTCCAGTTTGTTCAGGGATTTTACGCCCTTGCCGAAACGATCCATGGCCAGCTGATCGACTTTCGTTTTATCCAGCTTGTGCTCCTCGGTGATTTTGAGGATCAGTTCACGCTGCTTGTCCGAACAGTTCCAGCGGTCAGGCTCTGTCACCGGAGGATTGCTGTGACCGTTACCATTGCCGTTTGCATGGCCATTGCCAACGGCACCCGGGAGGTATCCGATTTGTTGGATGCTGTTGTCCACGCTTTGTTGCAGTTGGGCATACAGACGGGAACTTTCCGTCTGCACCTGCGACACTTCCGCCAGTTCGGTTTTCAAACTGACGCTGAACTGATGGGATGAATAGCCGGGCAGACCGATTTTTTTGCTGTAGTTGGCTTCGAGTATGATCATGTTAATTTCCTTTCTTGGTTGTGGTTGGGGATTTGGTTTTCGTCGGCGAAGACGACGGCGATGGCGATGAACCGCGCCGCCTGGCCTTCGCGTTCCAGCCAGAGCTGGATGAACTCGGCGACCGAGGCCCGGCATTGCGGACGGACCAGTTCCTGATGCCGCGCATCCCCGGCATATTGGTTGAGTGTCGGGGTGATGGATTGCTGCAAGCCGGCCAGCAGTTCGCCGGTCGAACCGCGTGCCCAGCCGCGCACCGCCAGCGTGGTCAACTGGTCGGTGTGGATGGCCGGGGGCAGGCAGGGTTGAATCGCCGGCGCGTGGACGATCAAACGACGCTGGCGCATTTCGAGTTTCCAGGAATCACGCAGGCACAGGTGATACCGGTAGGTGACCGGGACCTGGATCTGCACCATGGACGTGCCCAGATCCAGCAGCCCCCAGCACGACTTCAATGAATCGGTTTTGCTGAAGGTTTCTGTGAACGTGGCCGTGGCCAGTTCCAGGTTGAGTTCGCGGGTCAGTTCCGGGATGGCCGAGATGAACCGTTCGGTCAGGTTTTCCTGGGTGAAGGGTTGGAGAGGAGCCGGCGGCAAAGGTTTTTTGTTGCTCTGCCGCAGCAGCAGTAGCGCGGTCAGAGTGGCGCCGCCGGTGATGAGAATCGGGGTGAGATGTGTGTTTTCGATAGGGCACTCCTTTCAGGGAAGCAAAAGCCCCGGTTTGGGCCGGGGCTTTTGTCTGGGGATTTATGGTGGGTGGTGGCAACCCCTTTAACGGGCCGGCACCAGACAAATACAGTGAGTCCTTGTCACAGATTTATAGCACAAGACTGGGGGCTATTGCATGGTGCCGGGGTTCCCACGAACCCCGGCGTTTCAATTGCTACGCCGCTGCCGCAGACGCCCGGCGGTCATTCCGGCACGCCTGCGCTTCCCGTTCGCAGTCCAGATTGATCCGCCACCCAGGCGTCATGACGATGTCGCGCAGCACATCAATGCCCATGTATTCCAGGATCTTCACGGCGAGCTTCCGCCGGTAACTTTGCATGGTGGAATCGCTCAACCCCACCTTCCGCGCCACATCCCGGAGCGTTTTACCCGCACACAAAAATTCCACAACCAATTTTTCGATTTCTGACAGCCGGCCCAGCAGGTGTGCCCAGTCCAGGTTCCGGGCCGCGACGGTGCCAGGATCTTCGTGGTCGTTGCTGATCACGTCCTGCAACTCGAAGATCTCAAACCCGCGATCATCCTCGGCCACGACCTCGTGGAACGAATGCAGCCGGCTGCTGCCATTCAATTGGGTGCTGATGCCACAGACGTCCGTTGTCGAAGTGCCATACGAACGCCGGCCGCTTTTCATGTGCAGGATGGTGTAATACGCGATGTTGCCGGCGGTCACGCTTTTGCCCTGGCATTCCACGGTGTGCATGAGTTTGGCGGCCATGACAATGGCGTCCTGGATTAATTCTTCGGGGTCTTCGGCACCGACTTGATTGACGATGCGTGGGATTGAAGCTTTGAGACGGGGGACAACTTCTTCCTGCAGAATCCAACCAGCTTGGGGGGACATGATGATTTCCTTTCGGTGGAGGGGTTATGAAACGAAAAATCCCCGGCACTTGAAAAAGCGCCGGGGACGGGACAGAGACAGAATCTCTGTCAAAAGTTCATAACACAGGAATGGGGGGCGGTTGCATTCGGCCGTAAATCAGCCGCAAAAAATTGCGACAGTAATTGCGACAGTGTTGGCATTTGAATCAAAAGTCACTAGACACGTGCAAAAACAATGTTTTAATCAATAAAATCAAGGTGTTTGATAACTAAATTGAAGCCTGAAGTCACCCTTTGAAAACCCTAAAAGTGAAATTTTGAGTCTAGCGCGTCTGCCAATTCCGCCACATCGGCTACCAATAAATCATTGCCCGCTTCGCCACGCTGGTTTTTCCTGGCCTGTCAGGAAAAAGTCACGTAACGGTCGCGATAACTTATCAGCCAAAATAAATTTGGGAAAGTTAAAATTGTGGGAGAATTCTACTCAGCAACTCAACGCCAGTGTCCGCGTTCGGCGTGCCAGCCGCGATCATCATGCCAACTCCGGCCCGCGATCCACACGGCATGACCGTGCGGCGGCAGTCCCCAATAACCCGCGCGCCATACCCACCCACCAGCCCAGATCCATTCGCCGCCGATCCAGACATAATCCGGCGCGGGCGCGACCACGACCGTTTCCACCGGTGGCGGCGGCGGCGGTGTTTGCACCACGACCGTGCTGGTGGCGGCGGTGTTGGCCCCGACCGTGGCGGGCGTGTCAATCATGTAGTTGACCACTTTGTCGGTCACGCCTGCATCGCGCAGGTCAATGATGTCTGCGGCGCTCAAGTGATAAACCGTCCGCGAATTGTTGATCTGGTTGATGATCACATCCTCGCTGATCCCGGCTTTCGCCATCGCTTTTACATCTGCCACAGCCAGCGGCGTGCCTTGGTCAATTTTGGCGTAAGTTTGCGGGGCCTGCGCTTTCAACCGCGCTTCCTGTTCGCGATCCGCCGCGTTGCCAATCAAGCCGCCCGCCAGCGCGCCCGCCGCCGCGCCGATCAATGCATCGGCCCCGCCGGCGTGCCGCCCGCCGATGGCCGCGCCCGTCAGAGCGCCAAATGCGCCGCCGATCAACGCGCCCGAACCCGTGTTGTTCTGCGAACCGTCGGGATTGACGCAGCCGGTCAAGACCACCGCGGAGGCCGCCATTGCTAAAATCAAAGGATGTTGTTTCATGTTCAAAAAAGTTTTCGTCCGTAAGTAACCAGACAGTTACAACATGCACGAGTTCAAAAAAAAATCAACTTTATTGCGGGATGCCAGCAGTGCCGTGCGGAATGGTTTGCCCTGCAGCGCAACTCCGCCTTTAATGTTTGCGTGATTGCAAAACGTGTCATTCCGTGTCTCGATGTCCATGCCGGCCAGGTCACGCGCGGCGTCCAGTTCGGTGTCGCCGAAACGGGCGGCTTGAAAAATGTCGGCGACCCCGTGGAACTCGCACTGCGCTACAACGAGCAGGGCGCGGACGAAATGGTTTTCTTCGACATCACCGCCACCGCGCATGGTCGCGGCACGATGGTGGACGTCATCGAGCGCGCTGCCGACCAATGCTTCATGCCGCTCACCGTCGGCGGCGGCATCAAATCCGTCGAGGATATGTTCACGATGCTGCGCGCCGGCGCGGATAAAATTTCCATCAACTCCAGTGCGCTGGCGCGACCTGAATTAATTCGCGAAGGCGCGGAAAAATTCGGCAGCCAGTGCATCGTCGTCTCCATTGACGCGAAAAAAATCGCGCCGGACAAATGGGGCGTGTTCTCGCACGGCGGTCGCAAAGACACCGGCCTCGACGCGATTGACTGGGCGAAAAAAGCCGTCGCGCTCGGCGCGGGCGAGATTGTTTTGAACTCCATTGACGCCGACGGCACGAAGGCCGGGTTCGACCTCGTTATCACGCGGCGCGTGAGCGAAGCCGTGGGCGTGCCGGTGGTGGCCAGCGGCGGCGCGGGCACGCTCGAACACATGGCCGACGTGCTGCTCGCCGGCAAAGCCGACGCCGTCCTCGCCGCGAGCATTTTCCATTTCGGCACCTACACCGTCGGCGACGTGAAACGGTTTTTGGCGGAGAAAAAAATTTCGGTGCGTTTATGAAAATACGATTTTTAATAATCACTTTGGTCGCCATAGTTTTTGGGAGCACTTGGCTAGCCGGATGTTATGCTCATAAGCGCACCGAGCCGGAAGCTAGAGCGATAGCGCAATTTGAGTTTGAAAAGGATTGCAAGATTTCCTACGACGTTACAACTCTACGGGCAAAAATTTACGGAACCAATGAGTTTAATGGTCCAAAGCTGCTCGTCGGCAAAGGAGAAGAACCAAATGAAACATCCTATCAGTATATTTGGACTCATAAAACGGATAATTATGAAATAGTTGAAACTATTCCTGAATATGGAAATGTTTCTGGCGGAGGAGGCCAAATAACATTTCCCGAACATAAGAAATCCACGCAATGAAGCGTTGGGATTTAATCAATTTATGAACGACCTTGCCCAATCCCGCTGGCTGCCCATCGTGCTGTTGATCTGCTCGAATGTGTTCATGACGTTCGCATGGTATGGGCATTTGAAATTCAAGGACAAGCCGCTCCTGCTCGTGATTGTCGTGAGCTGGGGCATCGCTTTTTTTGAATATTGTTTTCAAGTGCCGGCGAACCGCTGGGGCAGTTCGGTCTACACGCCTGCGCAGTTAAAGATCATTCAGGAAGTCATCACGCTCTCAGTGTTCGTCGTGTTTGCGATTTTTTATCTCGGCGAAAAAATCCGGTGGAATTATGTCGCGGCCTTCGGGTGCATCCTGGCGGCGGTGGCGTTCGCGTTCTGGCCGCAGAAACATTAACCGCCAAGCCGCCGAGGCCGCCAAGCCGGAAGTTTTCAAAACAAGGAAAACCGGAATCCAGGAAAATTTTGTTCCTCCTTTCCTGCTTTCCTAATTCAGTTTTGGCGGGCGCAGCGTTTCGGCGTGAAAACTCGCTTGGCAGGCGCGGCGCATTCTGTTTAATTGACGCGCCGAATGACAAAAATCTCCGCCATCGCCGCGCTGGCTTTGCTGCTCGCGCTGTTTCCCCGCATGGTTCACGCCCAGGAAGAGTCGCAGGTGATCGTCCAGGCGCTGAACCAAATCATTCCCGGCAGCGTGGAAGGCCACGTGGATTATGATTCCGCGACGGGCACGGCGACGGGCACCAACGGCATCTTTGTTCAATACGGCGCGGCGGTGTTGACGGCGGACACGGCTTCCATCAACACCAAGACGGGCGAGGTGCAAGCCGATGGCAACGTGCGCATCGAATCCGGCGGGCAGCTTTGGGTGGGCGACCACATCCATTATAATTTCAAAACGAAACAGATGCGCAGCGAACAATTCCGCACGGGCAAAACGCCGGTGTTCGCGGGCGGCGAAGGTTTGGCGGGCGATGGCAGCAACCGCGTTTATACCGCGACGAATTCTTTCATCACCACGGATGACGCGGCGGACCCGGCGTATAAAGTTCACGCCAGTAAAATAAAAATCATTCCCGGCAAATCGCTTCAGATGTGGAACGCCGTGTTATATGTCGAAGGCGTGCCGGTGTTTTATTTTCCGTATTACCAGCGCAACCTCGGACCGCGCGCGAATAATTTCACGACCACGCCCGGCTATCGCAGTGCCTACGGTGCCTATCTGCTGAACACTTACACGTGGTTTCTCGGCGACGCGGTGGACGGAAAAATCCATGTGGACTATCGCGAACGGCGCGGCGTGGGCGCGGGACCGGATGTGAATCTGCACCTTGGCCAATGGGGCGAAGTGGCGATGCAATATTATTACCAGAACGATGCCAAGCAATATTACGGCACGAATGGCGTGCCGTTTTTCAGCGAGATTCCGCAGAACCGCCAGCGCTTCAATCTTGGCTGGCAGGCCACGCCCGCGACGAATCTGAACTTGAAGGCGCTGGTGAATTATCAGAGCGATCCGCTCTTCGTGCACGATTTTTTTGAAGGCGATTACACCGCCAATCCGCAGCCGAACACGTTTTTTGAAGCTAATAAATATTGGGACAATTGGAGTCTGGATGCGCTGGCCACGCCGCGCGTGAACAGTTTTTTCAATCAAATCGAACGCCTGCCGGATGTGCAGCTCACCGGTTTCCGCCAGCAGGTTTTCGATACGCCGGTTTATTACGACAGCCAGAGTTCATTCGGTTATTACCGCTCGTTCGTTTCAAATTTCAACAACACGAACACCGGCGTTTATTCGCAGCAGGACGGTTATTACGCCGATTCCGCCGCGCGTGGCGACACGTATCATCAACTCACGTTGCCGTGGACTTTTTTCCACTGGCTCAACGTCACGCCGCGCGTCGGCGGGCGGTTCACTTACTACAGCAGCCGCAGCGCGAGCTACACCAACAACAACGATGAAGTGTTCCGCGGCGTTTTCAACACCGGCATCGGCACGTCGTTCAAAGTGTCGCGGCTGTGGGCGGGCGCGACGAACGGCTTGCTGCAAGTGGACGGTCTGCGGCACATCCTGGAGCCTTCGGCGGATTATGTTTTTGTGCCGAGCCCCAGCACGCCGCCGCAACAACTGCCGCAGTTCGACAGCGACCTGCCGTCGCTCGAACTTTCGCCCGTGGAATTCACCGATTACAACAGCATTGATTCCGTGGACGCGCAGAACGTGGTCCGCTTCGGCCTGCACAACGCGCTGCAAACGAAACGCGACGGCCAGATCGAGGATTTGGTGAGCTGGGATATGAAACTCGACTGGCGACTGGACCCCGGCTACATCAATGGCACGACCAACAAGCAAAGCGATTTGAACGACCTCTACTCGAAATTTTCATTCAGCCCGCGCTCATGGATCACCGCAGATTCCGAAGTGCGTTACGATCTGGATCGCGGCGACATCAAACTCGCGCTGCACCAATTGACTTTTCGTCCGAATGACCGCTGGAGTTGGGGCATCGGCCATTGGTATTTGAACAATGACATGGCGAATAATTTTGCGGGCGGCCAGAATAATTACATCCGCAGCACTTTGTTTTTTCGCGTGAACGACAACTGGGGTTTGCGCGCCACGCACAATTACGACGCGATGACCGGTCGCCTGCAGGAACAGTATTACACGCTTTATCGCGACTTGCGGAGTTTCACCGGCGCACTGACCTTCCGCGTGGTGGATGACGTGAACGGCTCGACAGATTTCACGATTTCATTCGCGATTTCCCTCAAGGCTTCGCCGGCAGCGAGCGTCGGCGACGACACGGTGAATCCCTACCGCATCATTGGCGAATAATTTTTATTCCGCCGGCAGCGAAATGACAAAAGTCGTGCCGCGTCCCGGTTCGCTCTGAACTTCAATCGTGCCGCGATGCGCCTCGACCGCGTGGTGACAAATTGCCAGTCCCAAACCGGTGCCTTCTTTTTTGGTGGTAAAAAACGGCTCGAACAGGTGGGGTAGATTTTCCGGGGCGATGCCCGGCCCGGAATCCCGGATGAAAATATTCAGCCGTGGCCGGCCTTGACCATCCATGGCGTTCGCGGTGGCGACGACGATCTCCCCCTCGTTGCCGATGGCTTCGACGGCATTGAGCAGCAGGTTCATGAAGGTCTGTTGCAACTGCGATTCGTCCCCGATCACCTTGTCCGGCTGCGCGGAAAAATCTTTTTTTAAAACGATCGTCTGCCCGCTCATCTGGTGTTCCAGCAGCCGCAGCGAATGGCCGATCAGTTCATGCATGGACAACGCGGCGAACGCCGCCGGCTTCGGCGCGGCGAACCGCAGCATCTGCGTCACGAGCCCGTTGATGCGCCGCAATTCCCGCTGCACCATTTCGGCCATCTCCGGTTCCTCGCCTTTTTGGGAGAGCAGCTCCACGAACGTGTTGATGGCGACCAGGCTGTTTTTGATTTCGTGCGCGGCATTGGCGGCGACGAGGCCGAGATTGGCGAGCCGGTCGAGGCGATCCAGACGGCGCAGATTTTCCTGCGGGTCGGGGAGACCAGCGGAACTTTTCACCGCCGTGCTGCCGGTTTGATCTTTGAGTAAACTGGATGGCATTTTGATTTGCGGCTCCGTTTGCCCCCGCCAAAACCGTTTTGCAAAACCGAATGCCCCAATCTACCAAACTTTGCACGGAAACCAACAAAAAATGCAAAAGCCCGCGCCGTCGCCGCGATCTGACATCCACGAATGATGTGACTTTTCGCCGCGCGGCCCTTAGCTTGTTCTCCGATGAAAACACGTTTTGATTCCATCGAATCCGTCATCACCGATTTGCGCATAGGCAAAATGGTCATCGTGGTGGACGATGCCGATCGCGAGAACGAGGGCGACCTCGTCATGGCCGGCCAGCACGTCACGCCCGCCGCCGTGAATTTCATGGCCAAGTTCGGCCGCGGCCTGATCTGCGTGCCGACCACCGGCGAGCGCCTGCAACAACTCGGCATTGACCGCATGGTGCAGCAGAACCGCGAAAGTTTCCGCACGGATTTTCAGGTCAGCGTGGATGCCGCCCGTGGCATCGGCAGCGGCATCAGCGCCGCCGACCGCGCCAAGACGATTGAATTCATGGCCTCGCCGACCGCCGTCGCCGACGATCTCGTGCAGCCCGGCCACATTTTTCCGCTGCGCGCCCGCTCCGGCGGCGTGCTGCAGCGCGCCGGCCACACGGAAGCCGCCGTGGATTTGGTGAAGCTCGCCGGCTGCCGGCCCATCGGCGTCATCTGCGAAATCATGCGCGATGACGGCGCGATGGCACGTTTGCCGGAACTGAAAAAATTCGCCAAAAAACATCGCCTCAAAATTTGCACGATAGAGGAATTAATTAAGTTCCGTCGTGCCAGCGAAAAACTCGTCGAGGCGATTGAAGTCATCAAGATGCCGACCGACTATGGCGATTTCGATCTGCATTTGTATCGCTCGAAAGTGGACGGCCAGCATCATCTCGCGCTCGTGCGCGGTGAAATTGCCGGCAAAAAAAATGTGCTGGTGCGCGTCCACAGCGAATGCCTCACCGGCGACGTCTTCGGTTCGCGCCGTTGCGATTGCGGGCCGCAGCTGCACCGCGCCATGCAACAGGTTGCCGCCGCCGGCAGCGGCGTGATTCTTTACATGCGTCAAGAAGGCCGCGGCATCGGTCTCGGTCCGAAAATTCAGGCCTACAAATTGCAGGAGCAAGGCTACGACACCGTCGAGGCCAATGAAAAACTTGGCTTTGACATGGACCTGCGCGAATACGGGCTCGGCGCGCAAATCCTCTGTGATCTCGGCCTGAAAACGATCCGGCTGCTGACGAACAATCCGAAAAAACTCGTCGGCTTGGAAGGCTACGGCTTGGAAATCACCGAGCAGGTGCCGATCAAAATAAAATCCAATCCGCACAACGAACGGTATCTGAAAACCAAGCGCGAGAAGATGGGGCATTTGCTTTGAATTGTTTTTAAGCGGCGCAAGATAAACCGAGGGCGCGCTGATTTTCATTTGCCCGCCTGCGTTTTTGACGGATAATCCGCCGGAATTAATTTCAAGATTGCATGGCCAAACTGGTGATCATTTCGGCGGTGCCGGGCGGCGGCTCGTTCGAGTTGGGAACGAGCTGGGCGACCATTGGCCGGGCCGATGGCAACTCATTTCAAATCGTCGAGACGTCCGTTTCCGGCCGGCATTGCGAAGTCCGGCTGCAGGGCCAGGATCTCGCCGTGCGCGACCTGAATTCCACCAACGGCACGTTTGTCGGCGGCAAAAAAATCACCGAGGCCACATTGAAATCTGATTCCATCTTGCGCGTCGGCAATGTGGAATTGCGTTTTGAATTTTCCGCGCCGGTGAACGCGCCCAAAGTTTTCGCCGGGTCGGCGGTGACGGGTTGGGCGGCGGAACCGAAAACGCCTTCGCCCGCCTTGGAGAAAATTTCCAGCGCGGACAGCGCCGGCGAAGCGGCGCGCCGGTTCCAAGTGTTGTTCGTGGATGACAGCCTGGCGTTTCTGGAAACCTTTGGGACCTTGTGCGGCGAGTTGGGCAATAACACTTGGGACATTCACACCGCGACGACGGCGGACCGCGCGCTGGCCATCATGCAGCAGCGGGCGATTGACCTGGTCGTGCTGGACATCGGGATGCCGACGCTCGACGGCATCCAACTGCTCGGCATCATCGCCCGGCGTTACGCGGATGTAAAAATCGCCGTGCTGACCGGTTTGGTGAATGAAGCCAATCGCGCCGCGTGCCTCGCCAAAGGCGCGGAATTATTTTTGGAAAAACCGGTTTCCGCCGAAAGCATCAAGGTCGCGTTCAACATGCTGAACGATTTGCTGCTGTGGTCACAGCGCGAAGGATTTTCCGGTTCGTTGCGCCAGGTGGGTTTGACGGATGTGATCCAGATGGAATGTCTCGGCCGCCACTCGCTCGTGCTCGAAGTGCGCAACCGGCAGACGAGCGGGCAAATTTTCATCGAGGGCGGCAAAATCATCCACGCGACGATGGGCAATTTGTCCGGCATCAAAGCGTTTCAACAATTGCTCGCGCTGCCGGGCGGTGAGTTCCAATTCAAGTCATTTCGCCCGCCGCCGGAATTCACGGTGGAAGGCTCATGGGAATTTTTACTGATGGAAGCTTCGCGCGTCCGCGACGAAAATACGGCCATCGTCACGAGGCCGAAGCCGACCGATTCCTTGGCCGCCGCCGACAACACGCAATTTGTGGCGCGCGGTGAAAACATCATCATTGTCGAGGATGACCTTGGCCCGCCGCGTTCGCCGGAAGCCCCGCCGGGTGCCGGCACCGCGTAACTTTCCAACAATTTCGTTTCGCGCGGGGGCGTTCAGGTTTAAATTTTTGCGATGCTGCAAATCATCCAATCGAAAAAAATCGCGGGGCACGGCGGAAATTTTGCCATCGTCGCGTCGCGTTACAATACGCGCTACGTGGATGCGATGCTGCGCGCGGCCAAGGCGGAAATTCTCCGCGCCGGCGGCAAAGTGCAAATCGTGCGCGTGCCGGGCGCCTATGAAATTCCCGTCGTGGCCGTGAAACTGGCGCGCACGGCTTCGCCAAAATTTTCCGTCATCATTTGTCTTGGCGTGATTTTGCGCGGCGCGACGACGCACGCGCAGCACATCGGCGAAGCCGTCAGCAACGCGCTCGTGCAGATTCAACTTCAGCACGAGGTGCCGGTCATCCACGAAGTATTGCTTTTGGAAAATGAACAGCAGGCGCGCGAGCGTTGCCTGGACCAAAAACATAATCGCGGCACCGAGGCCGCACAGACGGCGCTGGAAATGGCGCGCGTGATGAAAACCTTTTAGTTTCCAGAAAAATCACCCAAACCGCGCCGGCACACCGGCAGAAGTCGGCCAATTAATGTGACGTTTTGAACAGTCTTATGCTTGTGAAATTTTTCACAAACTGCTTGCTCCGATATAAACGTGGTGCTAATTTGGCATGCTGAAAACAATAAACAGTCTAATTATGAAAAAATCCTTTTTAATTCTGACTTTGGCCACCCTCGGCGCATTCCCAATTTCCCGCGCGGCGGACATCACCGGCGTCATCACACTCAAAGGCACCGCGCCCGCCGAGCGGGAACTCACACCGATCAAGGATGACCCGAATTGCAGCGCCAGTTATCCGGGCGCGCTGCCGACCACGCATTTTTACGTCGTCAACGGCAGTGGTGATTTGGCCGACGTGATTGTTTCGCTCAAGGGAATCACCGGCAAATCCACGGGTGCCAGCGCCGCGCCGGTGGTTATGGATCAAAAAGGCTGCCTTTACTCACTGCAGATTCTCGCGGTGCAGACCGGCCAAAAAGTTATCGTGAAAAATTCCGACAACTGCGTTCACAATGTCCACACCATGCCCAAGGAAAACACCTCGCAGAACATGGTGCAAATGCCCGGCGGCGCGGATTTGACCTTCACTTTCGACAAGCCGGAGCCGTTTCTTAAATTCCAGTGCGACGTGCATCCGTGGATGTTCGCGTGGGTCACGGTCATTGACAGCCCGTATTTTGCCGTGACCGACAAGGACGGTAAATTCACGATCAAGGACGTGCCGCCCGGCAAATACACGCTCGAAGCCGCGCACCGCAAACTCGGCGCGCAAACGGCGGACATCGAAGTCAAAGATTCCGGCGTGACGCAAGACTTCACGTTTGAAGTCAAATAATTTGACGCAGCCCGACGACCGCTGCGCAAAAAACGCAGCGGTCGTTCTTTTTGAAACGTGAACAATAAATTCAATCCCGCCCTGTTCTGGTTCGCCGTGCTGAACGCGGTCGCCACGTTTTTGCTCATCGGGCTGGGCGGCTTGGTCACCAGCCACGAAGCCGGGATGTCCGTGCCCGACTGGCCGACGAGCTACGGCTACAACATGTTTGCACTGCCGATAAAGTTTTGGACGGGCGGCGCATTTTTTGAGCACACCCACCGCTTGCTCGCGTCGTTCGTCGGTTTTTTGACGACGATTCTCGCGGTCTGGCTGTGGCTCAAAGAACCGCGCAAATGGATGCACTGGCTCGGCATCGCCGCATTTTTGCTCGTGATCGCGCAAGGAATTCTCGGTGGACTTCGCGTGCGTTTGCAGATGGACAATCTCGGCATTTTTCACGGCGCCGTCGCGCAAACATTTTTAGTTTTGGTCTGCGCGATTGCGCTGTTCACCAGCCGCTGGTGGCAAAATTCCGGCGCACAAAAACAAGTCGCCGTGCCGCGCGGCCTGCGCAGCCACGTGCTTTACGTCACGATTTTGATTTTCATCCAGTTGCTCATCGCGGCGACGATGCGGCATCAGCACGCGGGGTTGGCGATCTCGGATTTCCCGCTCGCGCACGGAAAAATCTGGCCGGACACCGGCGCCGAAGCCATCGCGCGTTACAATGTGGAACGCGTCGAAATCAACAACCTCAAGCCGATCACCGCGTTTCAAGTGGATCTGCAGATGATCCATCGCCTCGTCGCCTACACGATTTTTCTGGGCGTCGCCGCCGCCGCGTTTTTGTCGCTGAAAAAATTAAGCGGTCGTGATGGCCTGACTAAATTTGCGTTTGTGTGGCTGGGCTTGCTCACGCTGCAAATCGCGCTCGGCGCGGCGACCATTTGGACGAACAAGGCTGCCGATATTGCCACCGGCCATGTCATGGTCGGCGCGCTTGCGCTGCTGGCCGGCGCGCTGTGGTGGTTGATCGCCGCGCGGCGAACAGCATTGACATAATTTGCCAACGCAGCGCAAAATAGGATGAATTAGGCGCGTTGTTTTGCGCCACAAAACCAGAATTGATGAAAGACGTTTCCGCGGAAATTTTAAGTGCGGCTTCCACCGAAAAAAGTTGGACGGCAGTCTTGGCAGACCTTGTCAAAGCCCGGCTCACCATGCTCGTGCTGTTGACCACGTATGTCGGCTTTTACATCGGCGGCCGCGGCGCGCAAAATTATCTTTTGATGTTCCACGCACTGCTCGGCACCGCGCTCGTCGCGGGCGGCGCGGCGGCGTTGAATCAATTGTTGGAACGCGAATTCGACGCAAAAATGCGCCGCACCGCCAGCCGGCCGTTGCCGTCGGGAAGATTGCAGCCCGCGACGGTCGCCATTTTTGGCGGCGTGTGCTCGGTGGCCGGCTTGATTTATCTCGCGCTGCTCGTGAACCTCCTGACGAGCGTGATCGGCGCGGTGACGCTGGTGAGTTATTTGTTTATTTACACGCCGCTGAAACGCGTGACGTGGACGAACACTTTGGTTGGCGCGATTCCCGGCGCACTGCCGCCGTTGATGGGCTGGACCGCCGCCCGCAACGAACTCGGCGGCGATGGCTGGGCATTGTTCGCGATCTTGGCGTTCTGGCAGCTCCCGCATTTTTTCGCGATCGCATGGATGTATCGTGATGAATACGCGAAAGCCGGGTTCGTGATGCTGCCCAATGTGGAAACCGATGGCAGCCGCACCGGCCAACAAGCCGTGATCAACACCGTCGTGCTGTGCGCCGCCAGCCTGCTGCCGTTCTTTTTCAAAATGGCGGGAACGTTTTATTTGGTGGCCGCAATCATTTTGGGCGCGGGTTTTTTGTTTTTTGCGATTCAGTTTTCCCGGCAGTTGACGATTGGGCGGGCGCGGCAGTTGTTCCTGGCGTCGATCATTTACCTGCCGCTGCTGCTGGCGGCGCTGGTCGGTAACAAATTAAAATAAATTTTATGGAGACAACCGTTCAACAATTTCCTCCGTTCCGCGAAGCGCCGGCGCATCATGGCCACGATGACCACGGCCACGGCGAGCATCACGAACCCAATTTCTGGAGCAAATACATTTTCTCCACCGACCACAAGGTCATCGGCATCCAATACGGTTTCATGGCGCTGTGCTTCATGCTGTTTGGATTTGGGCTGATGCTGCTCATGCGCTGGCAGATCGCGCATCCGCAAATGCCCGTGCCATTGTTTGGGCCGCTGCTCGAAAAAGTGCTCGGCCAGCCGGCGGCCGGCGGTGCGATTTCACCTGAACTTTATAATTCCTTCGGAGCCATGCACGGCACAATCATGGTGTTTCTCGGCGTCGTGCCGCTCGCGTTCGCCGCGTTCGGCAACTACGTCGTGCCGATGATGATCGGCGCGCCGGACATGACGTTTCCGCGCATCAACATGGCCAGCTTCCACGCATTTTTTCTTGGCGGCGTGGTCATGCTCGTGAGCTTTTTTATTCCCGGCGGCGCGGCGCAGGCGGGCTGGACTTCCTATTCGCCGCTCGCAACCACAATTCCAACGGATGGCCAAGCCTTTTGGCTCATCGGCATGGTGCTGCTCATCACGTCATCGTTGCTCGGCGCGGTGAATTTCATTGCAACAATAATTCAGCTCCGCGCGCCCGGCATGACGTGGATGCGCCTGCCGTGGTTTGTCTGGGCGCAATTCGTCACCGCCTTCATTTTGCTGCTCGCATTTCCGCCGCTCGAAGCCGCCGGTGTTTTGCAGTTGATGGACAACCTCGCCGGCACGAGTTTCTTCCTGCCGACTGGACTCGCGGTTGGCGGTCAACTTGCCGATCGCAGCGGCGGCGGCAGTCCGCTGTTGTGGCAACATTTGTTCTGGTTCCTCGGCCATCCCGAAGTTTACGTTTTGATTTTGCCGGCGATGGGCATCGTCATCGAAGTCATCGCCAACAACACGCGCAAGCCGATTTACGGCTACAAATCGCTCGTGTATTCCGTGCTCGGCGTCGGTTTCCTGTCGTTCATCGTCTGGGCGCATCACATGTATATGACCGGCATGGGCCAGAAAATCGCCACGTTTTTCCAGGCGACCACGATGATCATTTCCATTCCGTCCGTGATCATTTTGACGTGCATGTTCCTCTCGCTGTGGGGTGGATCCATTCGCATCAACACCCCGATGCTGTTCGCGCTCGGCTTTTTGCCGATGTTCGGCATTGGCGGTTTGACCGGCCTGCCGCTCGGCCTCGCGGCGTGTGATTTGTATCTGCACGACACCTATTACATCATCGCGCATTTCCATTACGTCGTTGCGCCGGGAACCATTTTTGCTCTTTTTGCCGGCGTCTACTTCTGGTTCCCAAAAATCACCGGGCGCAAGATGAATGAATTCTGGGGCCGTGTGCACTTCTGGTGTTCGCTCGCGTTCATGAACATCGTCTTCATGCCCATGTTTGTGCAGGGCATCAAAGGCATGTTGCGCCGCATGGCCAACGGCGGCGAACTCTATTCCATCGCCAAAGTGCCGAACGCGATTGACGCCTTGCCTGGTTCGGTCATCCAGTTGAACGGTGTGATTTTGTGGGCGGCGGTCTGCCTCGGCATCGCGCAGATTCCGTTCATCATCAATTTATTTTGGAGCATCAGCCACGGCGAAAAAGTTGGCACGAATCCCTGGTCGGCCACGACGCTCGACTGGCAGACGCCCACGCCGCCGCCGCATGGAAATTTCGCGCACGAACCGCACGTTTCGCACGGCCCTTACGAATACAGCGTGCCCGGTGCCGCCGAAGATTTCACGCCGCAGAACGCCCCGGCGCACAAAACCTCAATCGCCACGCCAACCCCGGCTCCGGCCGCGCACTGAAAATTTTTCATGGACATTCCCTACACCATTAATGCCCGCCCGGACACCGGCCTTTACAACGCCAAGCTTGGCATCTGGCTGTTTCTCGCGTCCGAAGTGATGTTGTTCGGCGGCCTTTTCTCCGCCTACATTTTGCTGCGTGTCAGCCAGCCGCCCGGCGGTTGGCCGCACGGCTGGCTCGATGTCCGGCTCGGCACGGTCAACACGCTGCTGCTTGCGCTCTCGGCCATCACCACGCTGCTCGCCTGGGCCGCGTGCAAAGTCCGCGAATTCGGCAAATTCAAATTTTTCCACGCCTGCACGATTTTGCTGGCGCTCACATTTTTGGGAATCAAATCCTACGAGTATCACGACAAATGGATTCACTACGAAATCAATTTGACCAGTGGCAAAATCGCCGACGGGCATCTCGTGGAAAAATCGCCGGATTTCGATCTCGCCAAAAAAACCGGCACCGTCACCATCCATGGTCGCGTCGTAGACACGCATGAAGAACTGATGGATTTGCGCACGCCGGAGGCGCAGTCCGCCAAGCTGGACGAGATGACCATCGCCGCCGCCGACATCAAAAAAATGGGCAACTACGGCCCGAAGCACAACACGTTCACCGCGATTTATTTCACGCTGACCGGCCTGCACGCGCTGCACATTTTCGGCGGCACGCTCGTCATTTTTTATCTCTGGGGACCGGGCAGCAAATTGTATCGCACCGATCCCGAGCGTTTCACCAACCGCATCGAAGTCTCCGGCCTGTTCTGGCATTTCGTGGACTTGGTCTGGATTTTCCTGTTTCCCGTGCTTTATTTGACCTGAAAATTTTATGAGCGAATCAGAACAACCCGTCAGTTTGAACAGTTACATCCGCCTCTGCGGCGTCGTGTTTCTCGTCGTGCTTTGCACCACGGCGTCCATGATCGCCGCGTCTTACTCGCACATCGGCACGAGCAATGACTGGACGCTGAAAGTATCGCTGATTCTCGCGATTGCCGTCGTGAACGCCTTTCTCGTCGCCGGCTACCTGATGCATTTGTTGTCGGAAAAAAAACTCGTTTATACCGTGCTCATTTTCACCGTGTTCTTTTTCATCGGCCTCGTCGGCTTGACGATGTGGGCGATGAATGATTTTCCGACCGGCACCGCCATCCATTAAAAATGTCGCTGAAAGCCTTCCATCTGATTTTTGTGACGCTGCTGACCGCACTGTCATTCGGCTGCAGCGCATGGGCTTTCTCCGCCGGCAAAAACTTTTGGGGCGTCGCGGGCATCGGGGCCGGCATTTTCGTGATTGTTTACGGCATTTATTTTTTGAAAAAACTGAAACGCATCAGCTACCTGTGAAACTGCGGTTGAAAAATTTATTTTGCCTCCTCGGGCTGCTCGCGCCGGTGAAAACCTTCGCCTGCGCCGCGTGCTATGGCGGCAACATTGATTCGCCCATGGCCGACGGCATGAACTGGGGCATCTTCGCGCTCCTCGGCGTCATCGTCCCCGTGCTCGTGACCTTTCTGGCGTTTTTTATTTATCTGATCCGCAAAAGCGAGGCGCTCGCCAAAACCGCTGAAAAAATTCCCGCTCCTGAAATATGAAAGACTGGTTTGCCACAAATATTCTCGGCCTCCCCGAACTCGCCTCCACCAACGGCCAGGCCGTGGATGACCTCATGGTTTACGTGCATTGGCTCATGCTCGTGCTGTTCGTCGGCTGGGTCGCGTATTTCGTCTACGTTCTCTACCGTTTCAACGTGGCGCGCAGCCCCAAGGCCGATTACGAAGGGTCCAAAAGCAAGGTGCCCACCGGCGTCGAACTTTCCATCGTCGCCATCGAAGCCATTTTGCTGCTCGGCATCGCCATTCCGCTCTGGGGAAAAAACGTGCAGCAATTTCCCAAGCCCGAAGACGCCACCGTCATTCAAATCATGGCGCAGCAGTTCGCGTGGAACGCGCGCTATCCCGGCCTCGACGGAAAATTCGGCCGGCAGGACATGAAACTCATCGCGTCCGACAATGTTTTTGGCGTAGATCCCGCCGATCCCGCCGGGAAGGACGATATTCAAATCCTCAATGAAATCCACGTTCCCGTGAACAAGCCCGTCCTGATTTATTTGAGTTCCAAAGACGTCATTCATTCGCTCAAGCTCGTCGCCATGCGCATCACGCAGGACGCGATTCCCGGCCTGCGTATTCCGCTGACCTTCACGCCGACCAAAATCGGTCGTTACCAAATCGAATGCGCGCAGCTTTGCGGCGGCGGCCACTCCGCGATGTCCGGCGGCTTCGTCGTCGTGCAAAGCAAGGCCGATTTCGACGCGTGGCTCAAATCCAAATCTGGTGCCGCCACCAGCTTCGAATAAAGCAGCGCCACGCTCATGCCGGAAAATTCTCCCCGCCTGCCCCGCACCGCCTGGCTGGGTTTTAGTTTTGTTTCGGGGCTGCTCGGACTCGCGGTGCTGATTTCGCTATGGCAGATCAATCAAAGCCGCCAGGCGCATCCGTTGCTCATCCTCGGCAAGGTGGCTGATTTCACTTTGACCAATCAAAACGGTGCGGTCACCACCCTCGCCAATTTCACCAATCACGTTTGGGTGGCCGACATTATTTTCACACGCTGCGCCGGCCCCTGTCCGCGGATGACTGGCCAGATGCGGTCGCTGCAAAATGCGTTGCCGCCGACGAGCGAAGCGAAACTTGTCACGCTCACGACCGATCCCGACAATGATTCGCCCGCCGTTTTGAAAAAATACGGCCAGCATTTCGACGCCGATTTCAATCGCTGGACTTTTTTGACCGGCACAAAAGCGCAAATTGCGGGTCTCGCCGGCGACAGTTTGAAATTGAGCGCCGTGCCCGTGAAACCCGAAGACCGCAAGGATGATGCCGACCTGTTCATTCACACCACGATTTTCGTGGCCGTGGACAAACACGCGCGCTTGCGCGGGATTTTTGAAACCGGCGGCGACGGCGTGGACTGGACCAATTCCGTCGAACCGCGCCTGCTGCTCGCCGTGCAGCAACTCGAAAACGAACCATGACCATTCTTGACCTGCCCGCCGTCAACGCCAGCCTCAACGGCTTGAGCGCGATCTTGCTCACGGCCGGATTCATTTTCATCAAGCGCGGGAACAAAATCGCGCATCGCAACTGCATGATGGCCGCGTTCGTCACGAGCGTGATTTTTTTGGGCTGCTATCTCACGTATCACGGCTATCTCGCTTACGCCCTGCATCGCGGCCCGACGCGTTTTCTCAATCCCGCATGGTTCCGCCCGATTTATCTGACGATTTTGCTCACGCACACCATTTTGGCGGTGACCATCGTGCCGCTGATTTTGCTCACGCTCTGGCGCGCAAAAAAAGAACGCTTCGAGCAGCACAAAAAAATTGCCCGCTGGACGTGGCCGTTGTGGATGTATGTGTCCGTGACTGGCGTGGTGGTTTATCTTTTGCTCTACCAGATTTTTCCGCAATCGTAGGTGCGCATGAAATCCGTCGCCCACGTCACGATTCACGCCAGCCAGTTTCCGGAAAACGTGCGGCGCGATCTGCTGACCTCGCTGCGCACGCGGAAAGTGAATCACAAATTTCATTACGACAGCGTCAAGCAAACTCAAAAGTGGCTCGCGCTGCACGAAGCCCATTCGCCGGCGCGTGGCGATGACAATTGCCTGGCGACTTACGGCGCTGCCTTCAACGCTGCCGGCAAGAAAATGCGGGCCAAAAAAATTCACGTCCTCGGCCTGGGCTGTGGTGGCGGCCAGAAAGACGCGCAGTTATTGAGTCTGTTGCAGGCCGGCGGCAAAAAACTTTTCTACACGCCTTGCGATGTGAGCGCGGCGATGGCGCTCGTTGCACGGCACGCCGCCTTGACCATCGTGCCGGATAGTAATTGTTTTCCGTTTGTATGCGATCTGGCCACGGCAGACGATTTGCCAGCGTCACTTGTCACCTGTCACCCGACACTCATCACTTTCTTCGGCATGATTCCAAATTTTGCGCCGCAGGAAATTTTGCCAAAACTGGCGGCGCTCGTCCGCCCGCAGGACTGGCTCTTGTTCAGCGCCAATCTTGCCCCCGGAAAAAATTACGCGGCCGGCGTAAAAAAAATTCTCACGCAATACGACAACGCTCTGACGCGCGACTGGCTGCTGGCCTTTTTGACTGATCTCGGCGTCGCCCCGCGCGCCGGCAAATTGATTTTCACGATCAAGGATGACGTCGCAAACGGATTGAAGCGCATCTCGGCCGATTTTCATTTCTTGCGCCCGTGCCGGATTAAGATTGGGAGCGAAGTTTTCAGTTTTCGCGCCGGGAAAACCTTCCAGCTTTTCTTTTCGTATCGCTACACGCCGGAGCGCGTGCGCACCATTTTGTCCCGTTACGGTTTGGCGGTGGTTGGGGAATGGCTAGCAAAATCAGGCGAAGAAGGTGTTTTTCTCTGCCGAAAAAACAATTTCACGCCCCGGCGCACAACTGCAAGGTGAAGGATTTAAAATCTTCACGCCTTGGCGTCTTTGCTTGGGCCGCCCTAAAAAGCTTTCAGCGTATCGAGCACGCCCTTGATGCGGGGGACTTCATGCGTGCGGAACAGATCCGTTTTGCCCAGCGCCGCGAGCACGGCGAAGAATGGTTCGGCGCTACGCACTTCCTCCTGAAAAAATTCAAACGCATGGGGCAGCGCGTGGCAGACGGGAAAGCCGAGGTCGCGCAGGCGGAACGTATTCAAGAAAACATTCATCTGGTGCCGCACGCGCACGGCGCTGTCCTGTAAATTTTTGTAATAAAAGCCGAGACCGGGATCGAGGAAGATTTTTTTTACGCCGTGGCCCTGCGCGATCTCAATCTGTCGCGCAAAAAAATCGCGCAGCATCGGAATGGGATCGGCGGACAAATCGAAGTTGCCCACTTCGCGCACATTTTTGCCGGCGACGTAACAGATGATGACGCCGGCGTCATGGGCGGCGACCATTTTGAAAATTTCGTCCGAGGCCGTCGTGCCGGTGAGGTTCAAAATGTTCGCGCCGGCCTCAAGGCAGGCGCGCGTGACGGCGGGGTGATAGGTCTCAACGGAAACCAAAATGTTGGCGGCGCGTAATTCCTTGATGACTGGCAGCAGTTGGGAATTTTGCGCGGCGTCATCCACGCGCGCGGCGTGCGCAAGCGTCGATTCCGCGCCGACATCAATCACCGCCGCGCCCTGCGCCGCGAGGATTTTCCCGCGCTGAATGGCGGCCTCGGCCGATAAACACACGCTTTCGCGATACCACGAATCGGCGGACAAATTCACGACGCCCATGATCGCGGGCTGCGTGTTGAAATGAAACGGTTTGCCGCCGATGGAAAATTCCGCCACGCGCGCGGCTGCGGCGGCGCGATTTTTTTCCAGCAACCCGGCGAGATGTTCGAGCGACAGCATGGCGAAATCGTAAGCCGGAATTCCGATTTCGCAAATGGTTTGGCGGCAAGAAAATATTTTGCGCGGCGCGCGGATGGCGTTAGATTCGACGCATGAACTGGCGCGGACAATTCAAATTTATTTTCCTCGGCGCGGTCGGCGTGAGCGTTCTTGCGGCGGGTTGTGGCAATCCATCGGCGATGAACCAATCCACGGCGAGCGTCAAGCACATCACGCAGGGCGAATTCGCGGACGAAGTCACGCGCACGACCGGACCAGTGGTGGTGGATTTTTACGCGACGTGGTGCGGGCCGTGTCGCCAGCTCGCGCCGATCATGGACCGGCTCGCGGAACCGCTGGCGACGAAAATAAAATTCGTTAAAGTGAACATTGATGAGTCGCCGGGGCTGGCCCAGAATTTTCAGATCGAAGGCATTCCGACGGTTCTGTTGTTCAAGGACGGCAAGCTGGTGGACCGCGTCACCGGGCTGCTGCCGGAAGCGGATTTGAAAGCAAAACTGGATTCGCTCGCGGCGGCGAAGTGATTACTGCCGGCCTGACAAAAAAGTTTCCACCAGCGTGCCCTTTTCCGTGCGCATGACCGTGCCGGTGGCGATGTGATGGTGATCGAACCAGCCGTCCTGCGTTTCCAAGACAAACCGGATGTCGTCGCGGGCGGCAACCACGCCGTTGGTGTCATTTTTTTCGAGGTGATGAATTTCCTGGATGGTGCCGTCCGTGGTGATGTAGGCGGCGGAGATGGATTCGGGACAATTTTTCATCCAAAAATTCGCGCGTTGCGGCTGCGGCAGCACGAAGATCATCGCGTCAGAATCTTGGATGTTCGTGCGGAACATCATGCCGGTCATTTCCTGCTGCTCGGTGAGTGCGAGCTCGGCGTCCAGCGTTTCCGCGCCGAGATAAATTTTCATCGTCGGCAATTTCGGCTGCGCGTGCTTGGGCAAAATGTCGTCCAGAGTCAACGCAGCGGGCGCGGCAGGCGTTTCGGATTTGCTGCAACTCACCGAGAGCAGCGCAGCCAGCACGCACGCAAAATAGTTTGCAAATTTCACCCCGACAACTTGCCGCAATCGCCGGCGGTTTTCAATCAAACGAATTTGGATTTTGCTCACGCCAAGCCGCGAGGGCGCCAAGTTGAGAAATTATTTTCTTCGCGCCGTGGCGGCTTTGCGTGCGTCAACCGTTTTTTTGCACCGCAATTCACCGACAAAAAATCGCAAGCGACCGGCAGCGCGGTTTGACGCCGCCGGCTATCTTGCCCACCGCATGAAAAATGAACCCGTCTGCCGATGTCAACCGGTCTGGTTGGCGTGATTGACTTGCGGACGGGAACGCTTATTTTGCCACTGTTGTGACAACCCTTGAACAACCTGCCGCGTTGGTGCGGCTCGATGAACTGCCGGTGCGCGTGTGCGCCGTCGTGCGGCGCGTGGACACGGACGACGAGGACACGAACCGCCTCAAGACGCTCGGCATTTGTCTCGGGCGCCGCGTGGAACTCGTGCGCGTGGGCGATCCGCTGATCCTGAAAATTTTCGGCTCGCGACTCGGCCTTTCCGCCAGTCTCGCGACGCGCGTGCACGTGGAAATCTGCCAGCCCGGCCACTGTGCCCTGCGCGAAAACGAGGGCGCATGAGCGTGACTTCCGAAAACTTTTCGGCCAACGCAGCGCACAAACATCACACATTCACGCTGGCGCTCGTCGGCAATCCCAACGCGGGCAAAACCACGTTGTTCAACGCGCTCACGGGCCTGCGCGCGAAGACCGCAAATTTTCCCGGCACGACGGTGGAACGCAAAGTTGGGCGGTTACACCTTGATCATAAGCAAATTGTCGTCGTGGATTTGCCGGGACTTTACAGCCTCGACAGCACCTCGCCGGATGAAAAACTGGCGGCCGATGCCTTGCAGGGAAAATTGGAACACACCGCGCCGGACGCCGCGCTGGTCGTCGTGGACGCGACGAATCTCGAACGGAATCTTTTTCTCGCGAGCCAGGTTTTGGAATTGAAATGTCCTGTCATCGTGGCGCTCAACATGATGGACATGGCGCGGCGCGACGGCATTCGGATTGACGTGGCAAAGTTACGCGGCGAACTTGGCTGCGTCGTGGTGCCGGTCTCGGCGCGCAGCGGCGAAGGCGTGGACGAGTTAAAGCAGGAATTGAACCGGCTCGTGACGGGCGCGATGCCGGAAGCGGTCAATCATGTGGACCCGAATTGTTCCGGCTGCACCGGCTGCACGTTCCAGGCGCGCTACGAATGGACGGAACAAATTTCGACGCGCGTCATGGATGCGGCCATCATCCAGCGTTCAGAATGGACGGACAGGCTCGACGATTATTTCACGCATCCGGTCATCGGCGTCGTCGTGTTTCATATCGTGATGCTCGCGCTGTTCGCGCTGATTTTCTGGGCGGCGCAGATCCCGATGGAGCTGATCGACCATTTGTTTGCGGGCATCCAATCGTGGACAGCTTCCATCATGCCGCACGGCGATTTGCAAAGCCTGGTGTCCGATGGCGTCGTGGGGGGAGTGGGTGGCATCCTGGTTTTTCTGCCGCAGATTTGCATTTTATTTTTTGCGCTCTCGCTGCTGGAAGACACCGGCTATCTGTCGCGCGCGGCGTTTGTGATGGACAAAATCATGCGCAAACTTGGATTGCCGGGCAAAGCGTTTGTGCCGCTGCTGTCGGCGCATGCGTGTGCGATTCCCGCCATCATGTCCACGCGCGTGATCGAAAATCCACGCGACCGGCTGGTGACGATTTTGGTCACGCCGCTGATGGCCTGCTCCGCGCGCATCCCGGTTTACGCCATGATCACTGCGCTTTTATTCCCGCATTCGCCATTGAAAGCGGCGATTGTTTTCACGGCGGCATACGCGTTCGGCGTGATTGCCGCGTTGGGCATGGCGATGATTTTTCGGCGCACAATTTTGCCCGGCGAAAGCAAACCGTTGATGATCGAATTGCCGCCGTATCGCGTGCCCGCGCTGCGCACGGCGTTGCTGCACACGTTTGATCGCGCGAAAATTTTCGTGAAACAGGCGGGCACCATTATTTTGGCGATCTCGCTGGTGTTGTGGGCGCTGTCGTATTATCCGAAATCCGGCGCGCCGGCGGCGGCGGTGGCGATGACGGCGCAGGCGGCGCACGTTGAAAAAACCGGCGACACGAATCGCGCGGCGGAATTGCGCGACACCGCTGACCGTTTGACCGCGCAATCGTCGCTGCAAAATTCCTTCGCCGGAAAAATCGGCCACGTCATCGAGCCGGTCATCCAGCCGCTCGGTTATGACTGGCAGATCGGCATCGGCATCATCAGTTCGTTCGCCGCGCGCGAGGTGATTGTCTCGACGCTGGCGATTGTTTATGGCGTGGGCAAGGACGCGGCGGAAAATAATCAATCCTCGCTTTACAGCACGCTGCGGCAGGCCAAACGCTCGGACGGTTCGCCCATTTTCAACGTGGCGACGTGCGCGAGTCTGCTGGTGTTTTACATTCTGGCCGCGCAATGTTTGTCCACCACCGCCGTCGTGCGGCGCGAGACGAACAGTTGGAAATGGCCGCTGTTCCAAATCGCCTACATGACCGGCCTCGCTTACGTCGCTGCATTTTTCGTCTATCAAGTCTTGCGGCATTTCGGCCACGCGTGAACGCTGGAGAAATTCGCACTTTACTTCTGGGCCGTTTGCCCGAAATCTGCTGCGGAGGATGCCGCGCCGAAAAATAAATTTTTACCTGTCGCTTACGTTTGTCGCGGGCGCTGTCATTACATTTTCAATTGCCCGGGCGGAAGTGCAAGAGCAAGGCAGTTTGTTTTCGATTACTGACGAGAATGACGCGTGGTCAAATTTTTTCGGACCGCACCAGGACCGGCATTACACGCATGGCAGCAAACTCACCTACATCGGCGCGGATGACATGTTCACGAACACCACCGCGTGGCTGAACCGCATTCCGACATGGAAAATGGATGACGCCATCGGCGATTTGGGTTTCGTCTCGGGCCAGGACATGTATACGCCGGAAAATATTCTTGATCCGAATCCTATTCCGACCGATCGGCCATACGCGGGCTGGCTATACGCGGGACTGGTCTTTCAACGCCGCATCGAGCCGTCCGCCGCCCACGGCGAAATGGAAAATTTTGAAATCAACGCCGGCATCGTCGGTCCCGATTCGCTGGCCGGACAGACGCAGCGCTTGATCCACCGCTGGAGATTTCCCGAAGACATTCCGGCCGGCTGGAACAACCAGATCAAGGATGAACCGGGTTTGGTTTTGAAATATGCGCGGCTCTGGCGGCTCTCGCCGACGGGGGCCACGGCGAAATATTTTGACGTGCTGCCGCGCGTTGGTGGTGAAATCGGCAATGTCGCCACGTTTTTCACCGCCGGCGGCGTCGCTAGGCTTGGTTATAATTTGCCGGACGATTTTGGCGTGCAGATCATTGACTCGCCCGCGTCCGTCAACGGCGGCTGGAAATCAGCGCCGCGCTTTTCGTGTTATGCCTTCGCCGGCGCGGATGGCCGCGCGGTGTTGCGCGACATCACGCTGGACGGGAATTCGTTCCGGCACAGCGCGAGCGTTGCCAAATATAATTTTGTAAATGACCTGAGCTGGGGCATCGCGGCGCAGGTCGGGCGGCATTTTGAAATCAGCTACGCCCAGATCACGCGCAGCAAGGAATTTGTGGGCCAGGTGAACAAAGATGTTTTTGGGTCGATTGACGTTAAGTTTAAATTTGCGTTTTAGCGAACCGATCAAATTCTTGCTCATGCGTTGAGTTGAATATTAAATTCATTTTTCGCGTGGCCGGTGACCGCCAACTCGCCGTAATTCAGCCAGTCGTCCCCGCCATTCTGTAACGCGGATCGTTTGTGATTAGGTTAAAGGCCAAGCAAGCCCAACTGCGAAATTACGAAGAAGAAACCAATCAGCGGTAGTTGTAGAATTATTCCAGTGCCAATGAACCAGCCTCGCGGGGCGACCACCCGACCGGGTCCATAGTAAATTTCGCCGCGCAGACCGCGCCTCAGCAACCTACAGCCCCAGAGTGAACACAAGCCAAAGGCGATAAATCCATTCAAGATAGTCTCGTGTTCGCTGCTGCCGTCCCAATGCATGAAATTAAACAACATAATTTGCCCAGTTCCGCTCACGCGTTATTGATTTCGGAAATGGTATAACAGGGAACGGCTGCACTCCATCTGCCCTTTGGGGTAGAACGCCGGGCGCTTATTTTTTCGATGCCGCCAGCCACATCAACCCCGCCACGAGGCAGCCAAAACTCACCGCCGTCGCGATGACCCAGAGAGTAATCTTCACCTTGCGCCGACGTTGCCAATGCGGCTCGCCGGGAAACAAGATTCTACTGATCAAATCTATTGGCATACCAGTTTATGGATTCGCACGATTGAACCAAACCGATTGCGTTTCCCAAAGAGCACCCCTTGGGATTTACCGGCAGGTTGACTCTAAGGTGAGATGGCACCATGAATGCGGTGGCGGAGTTATAAATCTTTAAATTTGTCTGGCGAGCGATGTTTTCTGGCCTTCGTCTTGAGGAACCATTCTGCGCCGGCGTAAAGCGGCCAGAGCGCCAGCATGGGCCAGAGAAAAATGACCGGCCAAAACCAGTTTCGCGTGCTCAAAATGGCAGCGGGTCCGAGTAAAAAAAATCCGAGCGCCACTCCACAGCCGAGGAAATAAATCACCAGATAAATTAGCAAGGGTTCCATTTAACGCAGTTCATCGATGGTTGGAGGTTGCTTGCCATCGCGCCGTTCGCGGGGTGGCCGCATTTGCCGCTGCGCGCATTTGCGGCGCGCAAACTTCGTGGTCTGCGGTTTTTTATTTTTCGTCGCCGACAAAAAACATGTGCCCGCCGTTCCTGATTTTTTTTTGAGACGACTGCGTTCCGCATCAGCCAGCGGGAATAAATGGCCATTAACAGGCCGCAAACAACGGCAGCTTGCATTGAGTTGTTCATTGTTTTTTGGGCGGCGGCGAGACTTGCAGGGTATCATGCCAAAAAAACTCCCAAGTAAGTTTTGGCTGACAGGCTGGCAGGTCTCGCCACCAAATTTGGCCAGTGGCAGGAGCTGGCGCTAAACACTCACACGCGGGGGGCGGATAATGTTCAAGCTGCCATGCCCGCCTAAACCACCGCCATTCCATCGACATATTGTTTTCGTGGAACAAGATAGTGACGACCCTTATAGTATGCAACTGCCCTTTGGGGAAGCTTCCGTTTTTTCCGGAGCGTGGAAAAATAACTAGCTTTTTTCCGCCCGAAACAAACCGGCTTCGTTCACCAGACTGGTCAATTCCGCCACGGATTGGATTTGCAGCCGGCGCGTCAGGTTGGTGCGATGCAATTTCACGGTGCGCAAATTGATGCCCAGTGCGTCGGCAATTTCCTTGTTCATCTTGCCGCGCACGACATGTCCCAGCACTTCCAGTTCGCGCGGCGAAAGGGTGGCAAACCGCTCGCGCAATTCGCGCCGTTGCTCGCTTTGTTTGCGTTCGGCGGCATCGCGGGCGAGCGCGCGGCGGACGGCGTCGAGCAAAGCTTCCTTGGGACCGAGCTTCGTCAAAAAATCTTCCGCGCCCTGCCGCATCGCCCGCACCGTGGTGGGAATATCGCCTTGCGCCGAAAGAAAAATGACCGGCAGCGGATTGGCCGATTGCGCGAGCGCCGCCTGAAGTTCCAAGCCGTTGAAACCGGGCATTTGCAAATCGGTCACCACGCAGCCGGCGGCGGTGGGCGGAAGGTGGGAGAAAAAATCCAGCGCCGATTCAAATGTCTTCACCGCGTAACCGGCCGCCCGCAACAGCCGCGCCGCCGATTTCAAAAACGACGCGTCATCATCCACGATAAAAACAGTGGCGGAATCGGCTGAAGCATTCATGAGTTGCGATGCTTCACCGGCAGGGTGAAGCGAAACGTCGCGCCGCGCCGCGCATGGTTTTCCGCCCAAATTTTTCCGCCGTGCGCCTCGATGATGGTGCGGGAAATCGCCAGGCCCATGCCCATGCCATCGGGCTTGGTCGTAAAAAACGGTTCGAAGAGCTGCTTGATTTTTTCGGGGGGAATGCCCGTGCCGGAATCGCTCACGGCGACTTCGATGTCTCCATCGTTGCCCGTGCTGGCGCGAACGGTCAGTTGCCGTTCCAGACCTTCGCCCGCCGCCATCGCATCCATGCCGTTTAAAATCAAGTTGAGCAACACTTGTTGCAAATGCACGCGGTCGCCGTGCGCGACGGGCAATCGCGCGGGAAGTTGCGTTGTCAAATGGATCCGACGCGCGCGCGCATCCGAGTCGGCGAGCGCGATCGTTTCCACGATCAATTCCGCGATGTCCAGCGGGTCGGACGCGAGCTCGCGCCGTTTCAACAAGGAGCGCATGCGGTTGATCACATTGCCCGCGCGCTGATCGTCCTTGCGGATGTCGGCCAGAATCGCGCGGATTTCCGACAAGTCCGGCCGGTCTTTTTGCAAAAATAATTCGGCCGCTTCGGCGTTGCGCAAAATGGCGCCGAGCGGCTGGTTGAGTTCATGCGCCAGAGCCGAGGCGAGTTGGCCCATCGTGGACACGCGCGAGACATGCGCCAATTCGTTGCGCTGCTTGAAAATTTCCGCCTCGGCGCGGCGCCGCAAACGGCGTTGGGCCAGCAAGCCCGCAATGGTCAACGCCTGCGCAAAAAAAACAACGAGCGAAACTAAAATTATTTTCTGGTGCTCTTCCCACAATGTCAGCGGCCGATAACGGATCACACAATCGGCAGGCAGCCGGCTTTCCTTAATGTGCCAGCGTTTGAGTGCCCGCCAGTCCACCATCGGCGTTCCTTTGGTGGCGACGTCAATCGGCACGGATTCCGGGTTGACGCCATTCAGCAAGCGGTTGGCGAGTTGACCACCGCGCGTGCCTAAATCTTCCGGGTCCACCACCACGCCGCCGACGGCACCGCTGCCCAGCCCGGAAGCACCTAAAATAAACACGGGGACGTCGGCTGCCGGCGCGATAATGTGTGATAATTGCGACAGGAAATAAGTCTGGCCGTTGACGTCGTTCAAAACCGTGCTCAGCAAAATCAGCGTGCCGGCCGGCAGCGACTTCACCGCCGCCGGCAAATCCATTACCGGCCGGTTCGTCCAGAATTCAAACTCGACGCCTTCGAGCGAGCGCGCGGTTTCGGCGATCCGGCCCAGCGTGGCCTGATCCGGCGCGGCAATGCCGCCGATCACCACCACACGGCGCGTGTCCGGTTGCAAGCGCAACATGAAACCCAGCGTGCTGCGCAGATCAAAACGCTGGACGATGCCGGTGACGCCGAGCTTGCTGATGGCGAACGGCACTTCCATTTCATTCACCGCGATGAAGACCACTGGCACCTCGGGGAAAAGTGCGTCCGGCACGGCGCCCGCCAGCGTGTAGTCTCGCGAAAGAAATGCGATGATGAGATCCAGATGCTGCCCGGCATATTTTTTCCCCAAATAATCCTGGAAAAAGTGAAGGTGCTCCTGGTCCGCAAAATGACTCGCATCCAGATGTTCCGCAAAAAATTCAATTTGGTTCGTGCTGAGCTTTTGCATTTCCGCCCGCACCGCTTGCTCCAGCATGATGTTCCCCGGCACATCTTTGCCTTCGCTGAACAGCAGCAGAATTTTTTTGGGAGAAGGTGCCGGCCCGCTCGCGTTTTGAGCAAAACCAATCCGGTTCCCGGAAACGCTGAAAACCAGGCAAGCCAGCAAAGTGATTCTGGCAGGCCAAGCGCCCATCAGAATTTTTTGGTTGAACTGTTCAATCCGCGCAGCATAGCCCGCCGCGATTCCGTTTCAAGTTTATCCGATAAAACACCTTTTCTAAAACGGCAAAAGGTTTTGCAGGTCGACGAAAAATGGTGCTCCCGCCCGGAATCGAACCGGGATAAGTTACTTAGAAGGTAACGGCTCTATCCATTTGAGCTACGGGGGCAGACCAACTTCAAAACGATAATCACTTTTCGATTCGCTGACAAGGCAACGGTTCGCGGCGCGCCTGTTCCTTTTCAAGACAGCGCGGGACACGGCTGTCTTGAAGCTTTTTATCGAGGCTTGCAAGGCTGGCGACAGTCAATAAAACCAAGAAATTTTTCCAGCCAGCCAAGGATGCGAGACAATCATAAAAACGGCGTTTTTATTGGGTATTATCGGCATTAAAATTCTTCAGGCCGCCCTCGCTCCGGTTTTTTTTAGAGATTGGGCCGCGGGAACAAAAAAGTTGGCAACCCTTATGCGTTAGCTCGGTCAATGTCGTGCGATGCAAACAATTTTTGGGCGAAGAATTTCGGGTTTCGGCTTTTATTATGCCTTTCGCTGGGAATGATTTTTCAATTGCCCGCGCGGGCCGTCCAGAGCGTGACCCTGAAATGGAGTCCGAGCACTAACGCCAATGTGGCGGGATACCGCATTTATTACGGAACGGCCAGCCATGTTTATACTGTGAGCAATACGGTCGGCAATGTGACCACTGCCAGCATTGGCGGGCTGGCGGACGCCACAAACTATTTTTTTGCGGCTACCACGTTGGATGCCGTCGGCGACGAAAGCGGTTTTTCCAACGAAGCTTCTTTCACCACGGCGGCGGCAGTCATCCTCAACACCCCGCCGCCCATCACCAACACTACTTCGGAGACAGCGATCATCAGTAACCAACCGCCGACTCTAAACAGTCTGAGCAATCTAAATCTCAATCTGAATTCGGGAGCGCAAACCATTGCATTGTCTGGCATCGGGGCCGGCTCGGCACCTAAAAATTACGTTCTTAAAATAACCGTGGCAACCAGCAATCCTTATGTGATTGCCAAACCCACGGTAAATTATACCAGTCCCAAAAATTCCGGCACTCTTGTTTTGAAACCGAATCCTGGATTCATCGGCACGGCAGTGATCACGGTGAGTCTAAACAACGGCGCCAAAAGCAATAATGTCGTCACCAAATCGTTTACAGTTACCGTCGTTGCGCCTCCGAATCCGTTGCTGCCCGGCTTTTCACGCTTAATGACCAATACTCTGGCGAAAGTCGGGCAAACAGTGACTTTCAGCGTGGCTGTTACCGGTAAGGCTCCGTTCAAGTATCAATGGAAATACAATGGCAATAACCTCGCCGGGGCAACGAGTGCCGCGCTTACTCTCAAAAATGTGACGGCCAAACAGGCTGGCGCTTATTCTGTGACGGTATCCAATCCCGTTGGTTCTACCAACAGCGGCGTGGCTTTGTTGGTGGTTTCAGTGCCAGCCGCCACACCGCAGGTTAATAACACCGTGGTTAATAATAATACCGGGGTCTTGCTCCCCGCAGCTGCCACGCTGACTTCATTAGTGCGATCCTCTGGGCATTTCAGCTTCCTGGTGACGGGGATTTCCGGTTCCAATTATGTTGTTCAAGCTTCCAGCGATTTAAAAAATTGGACGTCGGTTCAGACCAACACGTCTCCATTTACTTTCACCGACGCCAATGCGGGGAATTTTTCGCAACGTTTTTATCGCACTTATTTTCTCCCATAAAACACTTAAGTGTTGGTTGGCATGACCGATGCTTTACATATCTTATGACATACAAACATACAGTTGCCATTAACAAACATTGGATGCACAACGGCCACATTGGTTTCTCGTTCACCGGGCTGATTGCCAAATTGCGCCACGCTGTAAGCATTGAAATCCCAGTTGGTTATCAAGACGAAAATGGATTTCATGCCGGCGTCAAATCGGCCACGAAAGAAGCCAAGTGGCCGACTGCATGGTAATCTTGACGCTCGTAGCGTCCTGTTAATAGCCAGCGTCCTGTCCATCTGTGGGACAGCAGGTCAGTTTTGTTTATCTGTGGCTTGCACTTCTAGGCGGTTTTTTCCCAGCAATTTTTTCCCATTTCGCTTATCCCCGTAGCCGGCCTGTTTTCTTCTAGTGGATTGAAAAGTTAGAGTTAGTTATACGTATTCTGTAAAAACTTCAGCTAATTCTGGTTTCATTTTTTTTATGGACAAGCCGGTCACTTTTGTCTAATTTAGAGACATGGAGTCTGGTTCCGTCAAAGAAAACAAAGTATGGCTTAGGGGCGCACTCATCACTGTATGCTTCAGCCAATCGCGTTGGCGTCTTGGTTGAGTTGAATTTAACTCAGCAAATACTTTTACTGACGAATTATCTCTAAATTTTTTACGTGTTTAACGAATCCGAAATTTGATTCTGAAAATGCAAACAACCAATCCAGCGTGGTATGGGGCGCGGACGAAGCTCAAACACGAGCATATCGCGGCCGCGAACTTGTGTAAAAATTTGGATTTGGAGGTTTTTTTCCCGCGGTTGCGTTTGGAAAAAATCACCCGGCGTGGCTTGGTGCGGGTGGTGGAACCCCTGTTTCCTTGTTATATTTTTGTCCGGTGCGTCATTGAAGATCGGATCAGTGAAATTCAACATGCTTCCGGCATCAGCAGCATTGTTCATTTTGGCAGCAAAATTCCGGCGGTGCCGGACGCCATCATCGAAGAACTTCAGTCGTGCTTCGAAATGGACGATACCATCACGGTGGAAAGCCGTCTTTCACCGGGGGATGCGGTCATGGTGGCGGAGGGAGCGTTTGCCGGAATGCCGGCCCAAGTATTAAAAAACCTTCCGGCCAAGAAAAGGGTGCAAATCCTGCTTGAGATACTCGGTCAGCCCACCTCGGTGGAGGTTGGCCATCATGCAGTGATACAGCAGAAGAACAGTCTGGCAGAATTGGCGCCGATGTTGGCATCCTCGCCGATCCGCCAGAAAGCCATGCGGGTGGTTGATTAAAATATGAACACACCGCCGCCAATTGCGGGGTTTAACCGTTCGTTTTGGAAAACGATCCAAACGAACATTTGCGGAGCCATGTTGAAATTCGGGCCTCGATGAACGAACAAGATAATATTGGAATCCCGCGGTGGAAACGCGTTTTGGATGTGAGCGCCGTTTTAATGGCGTTGCCGTTGTTGCTGCCGCTGTCGGTGCTGATCGCGGTGGTCATTCGCACCACCTCCACCGGCCCGTTTTTATTCCAGCAGGAACGGGTCGGTTTCCGCCGTCGCCGTTTCATGTGTTTGAAATTCCGCACGATGTATTGCGGCGCGGCGACAGTCTCGCACGAAGGACATTTGAAAAATCTTATGGATTCGGATGCGCCGATGGTAAAGATGGATGCCACGGGCGATTCACGGATCATTCCTCTGGGCAAACTGCTGCGATCTTCCGGACTGGATGAACTGCCGCAACTAATCAATGTTCTAAAAGGAGAAATGAGTTTGGTCGGCCCGCGCCCCTGCCTGCCTTATGAAGCGGAAAAATATCTGCCCTGGCAACAGGAGCGTTTCAATGCCGCGCCCGGCCTGACTGGTTTGTGGCAGGTCAGCGGTAAAAACAGGACAACCTTCACGCGCATGATGCAGTTGGACATCGAATACGCCCAAAATAAAAGCCTGTGGTTGGACCTGAAAATTATTTTTAAAACCATTCCGGCGTTGCTGGTGCAGATGTCGGACATGCTGCTAAACAAGAAATCCCGGCCCAATTTGGTGGCGCCCAAAACGGCCATGCCCGTGCGCGCCATAAACAACTAGGTTTTTTCAAAACGGCATTCATGTTGCTGTATGGGGCAGATAAATGTTAGAGAAGTGAAACATCAATCCGATTTATATGTCTAAAAAAGTTCGCCTCGGCGTGGCCGGGTGTGGTTATTGGGGGCCAAACCTGATTCGTAATTTCCGGGCTTTGCCGGATTGCCATCTCAAGATGATGTGCGATCTGAACACCTCGCGGCTGCGTCATCTCAAGACGCTTTACCCTGAAGTTGAAGGCGCAACGGATTACTCACACATGCTCAACGGCGTGGGTTTGGACGCGGTCGTCATCGCCACCAGCGTGGCCAATCATTATCCAATGGCCAAGGCGGCGCTGCTCGCGGGCAAACATACTTTCATTGAAAAACCGATGGCCAGTTCGGTGGACCATTGCGAGGAATTAGTTGAACTCGCCAAGAAAAAGGGTTTGGTGTTAATGACCGGCCACACATTTCTTTACTCGCCGGTCGTTCGAAAAATTCAAGAGATTATTAACAAAGGAGACATCGGCGAAATCCGTTATATCTGTGCGCGCCGATTGAATTTGGGGTTGTTCCAAAAAGACATCAACGTCGCCTGGGATCTCGCTCCGCATGATTTATCCATCATCATGTCCATCATGGGCGAGCAGCCCATCAGCGTGAACTGCCACGGCAGCGCGCACGTCACGCCGGGCATTGAAGATGTGACCGCGATGTGTCTGACGTTTGCGAAACAGCGTTCCGCCATTATTCACAGCAGTTGGCTCGATCCGCGCAAAGTTCGTGAGATGACCATCGTCGGCAGCAAGCGCATGATTGTTTATGACGATCTCGCGCCGCTGGAAAAAATCCGCGTGTTCGACACGCGCGTTGAGCGTCCGCCGCATTACGACACGTTCGGCGAATTCCAATATGCTTATCACTACGGCGACATGTATGCGCCCTACATCAAGCAGGAAGAACCGCTGAAGACGGAATGCCAGCATTTTCTGGACTGCATCAAACACGGCACGAAACCATTGAGCTGCGGCACGCGCGGATTGGAACTCGTGAAAATTCTCGAGGCTTCGTCCGCATCCCTGCGCCGTGGCGGTGCGGCGGTGGCACTTTCCAAAAATCACGATGAAGTCGCTGCCCCCGCGCGTCATTTGGCCCGCGTCAAAACTTCGAAGCTGCTGACCAATGGTAACGGTCACAAACCGCGCGCGTCCAAAACGAATGGCAACGGCAAAGCGCACATCAAAATCGTGCTTAACGGCAACGGCCATTGATGAAGCCCGCTGACCAGCCGCTTCAGCGGATCGCGCCGGATGTGAAGCTGGGGAAAAATGTCCGCATTTTCAGTTTCACAAATCTTTACGGCTGCGAAATCGGTGACGAAGTAAAAATCGGCACCTTTGTGGAAATCCAGAAAGGTTCAAAAATCGGGAACCGCTGCAAAATTTCCAGCCACACTTTTATCTGCGAAGGCGTGACGCTCGAGGATGAAGTTTTCATCGGCCACAATGTGGTTTTTACCAACGACCGTTTTCCGCGCGCGACCGCCGGCGGACAATTGCAGACGGAGGCCGACTGGGTTTGCATTCCGACGCTCGTGAAACGCGGGGCGTCCATCGGCTCCGGCGCGGTGGTGCTGTGCGGCATCACGGTGGGCGAAAATGCGATGATCGGTGCCGGCAGCGTGGTCACCAAAGACGTGCCTGCCGGGGCGACGGTTGTCGGCAATCCCGCCCGCCTGCTCAAACCGCGTCCGCCAAAAAACTAACGGGACGGCGGCGCAAAAAAATTGTGGTCACGGAAGACTTTGCGCCGGACACGGTGCGCCGAATCAGCCCGCTGGAAATCGCCGACTGGGATGAATGGCTTTTGGCGCGGCCCGGCTTTTCATTTTTTCACGGGGCGGCGTGGGCCAGGGTGCTGGTGGCGACTTACGGGTTCACGCCTTTTTATTTTGCGACGGGGGCGGCCAATGTCCCGGAATCATTCCTTCCGCTCATGGAAGTGGACAGCTGGCTGACTGGAAAACGCGGAGTGGCGCTGCCTTTCACGGATGAATGCGCGCCGTTGACAATCCATTCATCCGAGAACCAAAAGCTTTTTTCAAGCGCGTTGAACTTCGGCCGTGAGCGCGGCTGGAAATACATCGAGTGCCGTGGCGGACGGAAATTATTCGGTGCAGTTCCTGCCGCGCTTTCATTTTACGGCCACGCGCTGGAACTGGCGGCGGACGAGGAAAAAATGTTCGGCCGGCTGGAGAGTTCCGTGCGCCGCGCGATCCGCAAAGCGCAGAAAGACGGCGTGACGGTCGAGATTTTGCAGAGTCTGGACGCGGTGCGGATTTTTTATCGATTGCAGTGCGCCACGCGGAAACGGCATGGGTTGCCGCCGCAGCCGTTCGATTTTTTTGTGAACATCCACCGGCATATTTTGTCGCAGAATCAGGGTTTTATCGCCGTGGCGAGCCAGGGTGGCCGGGCGGTGGCCGCATCGGTTTATTTTCATCTGGGCGGGCGGGCGGTTTACAAATATGGCGCATCGGATTTTGCGCGGCAGCATTTGCGGGCGAATGATCTGGTGATGTGGGAAGCCATCCGCTGGCTGGCGCGTAATGGGGGCAGGCATTTGCATTTCGGCAAAACGGCGCTCGCCCATGAGGGGCTGCGGCGGTTCAAGCTGGCCTGGGGCACGACGGAGGAACTCATCGAGTATGTCAAATTTGATTTGCGGAAGAGCGCTTTTGTCACGGACACGGACGCGATCAGCGGCTGGCATAACGCTGTTTTCCGGTCCTTGCCGGATTTTCTGTCGCAGGCGGCGGGAAAGTTGCTCTATAAACATTGGGCGTGATTTTTTGCCGGTAAACCATTTTAATATAGACTGAAGATGAACAACAACCATCCCATCGAGCCGCCGCCAAGCATCAACCTGGGCGACATTTATTTTGTGGTGTTCCGCCACAAATGGAAAATCATCATCATGTCCATTTTGGGCATGGCGGCCGCCGTGACCTTTTATTTTACGAAGACTCCACCGTTCCAGTCGGAGGCGAAACTGTTCATCCGTTACATTTCAGACAGCCATTCGGCCAATCCGTCGGACGTCAACACGCGCGTCACATCGTTGACGGAGGGTGAAACGATCATGAATTCCGAAATGGAAATCCTGAAAAGTTTCGACTTGGCGGAGCAGGTGGCGACGAACGTTCCCGACGCGGTCTTGGCGAAACTGGCCGGCCCCGGCAATGACCGAATGGCCGCGGCGGCTTCGGCCATTTATGGAGGGCTTCAGGTGGAAGGTTTGAAAGACAGCAGCGTCATTCACGTCATTTTTCGGCATCCGGATCCGACGGTGGTGGGGCCGGTGCTGGCGGAAATCATCAAGGGTTATCTGGAAAAGCATTTGCAGGTTCACCGCGCCATCGGCTTGAGCGATGATTCGTTGACGGAAGAAACCACGCAGTTGCGCATGCAGATCAAGCAGACCGAGGATGAATTGCGCATCGCCAAAACGAATGCCGGCATCATCTCGATTGAAGACTCGGAAAAAACTTACGGCGAGGAAATGGCGCGGATCAAGTCGGATCTGTTCCAAGCGGAAACGGAAATGGCCGAGCACAAGGCCAGTTTGAACGAATTGGCCGGGCGTTCGTCCAGCAAAGGCGGCGATTCTTCCTTGACCGACACCAACATCCCGACGGAAGACATCGCCAAATATAAAACCGCCTGCGCCCAGATGGCGTTTGCCCAGAAACGCGAAGACAATTATTTATTCCAACAAGGCTACACTACGGAAAACAAACTCGTGGTGGAAGCCCGCGCGCAAAAAGCGGAAGCGACCAAAACCAAACAGGATCTGGAAAATAAATATCCTTCGCTGATGGACATGGATGTTTCATCGCCGGCTTCGGACATCGCTTCCAAATACGGCGATCCGGCGGATGCGAGATTGTCGGTTTCGTTGCCGGTGCGGATTCAATCGCTGAAAGAGCAGTTGAAGCAAATTCAAACCGAAGCGGCCACGCTGGACACGGCGGAGGCGCAGATCGCCGACCTCACGCGCAAGAAACAAATTCAAGAAAGAAATTTCCAATACTACGCCATGACATTGGAACAAGATCGAATTGACCAGGCGTTGGGACCGGGCGGGCGCGGCAACAACATCAGCGAAATCCAGTCGCCGTCGCCGGCGTTCAAGGCTTTCGGCAAATTTTACAAAACGATTTTCCTGCTGTTTGCGGGCGGCGCGGGCATTGGTTTGGGTTGGGCGTTTCTGATTGAATTCGTTTTAGATCGTTCCATCAAGCGACCGGTGGACATTCAATCGAAGCTGCATATTCCGTTCTTTTTATCCATCCCCGATTTGAATCAGAACAGTCGCACGCGATTGGCCGCCCCGAAGCGCGCCCTGCTGGCCTACAAGGGCAATGGCAAAGCAAAAGCTGATTCGGACTTGGTGCCCGTCGTGCCAAACGGCGCGGTCGAGCTTACTTCATCCGAAGTGAATCGCCGGCTGCAATCGCACTACGACGCATTGCGCGACCGGTTGGTGGTTTATTTTGAAGCCATCAATCTCACCCGCAAACCCAAACTGGTGGCCGTCACCAGCACGCATGAAGGCGCAGGCGTGAGCACCATCGCCGCCGGGCTGGCCGCCTCGCTTTCGGAAACCGGCGATGGCCGTGTGCTGCTCGTGGACATGAATCTGGAACACGGCGCGGCGCAGCAATTTTTCAATGGCAAACCCAGTCTGCAAATTGACGATGCGTTGCATAACGAAAAACGCGACAGCGCGCTGGTGCAGGAAAATTTGTATGTCGTTTCCGAAGGTGACAACACCCAGCGGTTGCCGCGCGCGTTGCCGAAACGGTTTGCCTCGCTCATCCCGAAACTCAAGGCGAGCGACTACGATTACATTATTTTCGACATGCCGCCGGTGAGTCCCACCAGCGTGACCACGCGGCTCGCGGGTTACATGGACACGGTGATGCTCGTCATCGAATCCGAGAAGTCCGACACGCAAGTGACCCAGCAGGCGAATGCGCTGCTGAAACAGGCCAACGCCAATGTCACCGCCGTGTTGAACAAAACGCGCAAATATATCCCGACCGCGTTGCACAAAGACATGCTTGCCGGCGAACAGTTTTGAGTTAGTCGCCCCCTTGCCCGACGCGTGACGGTTTCCGTCACGCGTCCGCTTATCCAACCGCGATGCTGACCAACCGAATTTATTACCGTTTCAAACCGTATCTGCCGTGGCGTTTGCGGATGGGCGTGCGGCGGATTCTGGCGCGGCAGCAACGGCGGCAACACGCCGCGACTTGGCCGATCAATCCTGCTGCCGGGCGCATGCCGACGGGCTGGCCGGGCTGGCCGGCCGGAAAAAAATTCGCGCTGGTGCTCACGCACGATGTGGAAGGCGCGCCCGGCCTCGCCAAATGCCGGCAGCTCATGCAGCTCGAACAGTCGCTGGGTTTTCGCTCTTCCTTCAATTTCATTCCCGAAGGCAGCTACAGTGTGCCGGCCGAATTGCGCGCGGAGTTGCGGCAAAAAGGCTTTGAGGTCGGCGTGCATGATTTGCGCCACGACGGAAAACTTTATTGGCGGCAGGAAGAGTTCGCCGACAATGCCCGCAGCATCAACGGGTATTTGAAAGACTGGGACGCGCGCGGTTTCCGCTCCGGATTCATGCTGCACAATCGCGAATGTTTGGACGGCCTCGACATCGAGTATGACGCCTCGACCTTCGACACGGATCCGTTTGAGCCACAGCCGGAGGGCGTCCAAACTATTTTTCCATTTTGGGTTTCCCGGCCCAGCGGCGGCGGCTATGTTGAAATGCCCTACACGTTGCCGCAAGATTCCACGATGTTTCTCGTGCTCCGAGAAAAATCGCCGGACATCTGGAAGAAAAAACTCGCTTGGATCGTAGAGCGCGGCGGCATGGTCCTCGTCAACATCCATCCGGACTATGTGAATTTCGGCAACTCAAAACGGCAGGCTTCGGAATATCCCTCCGCGTTCTATCAGGAATTCCTCGAACACATCGCAAAAAATTACGGCAATAATTATTGGCAGGCCCTGCCGCGCGAAGTCGCCGGCTGGTATCGCCAAACCTGCGTGGAACCGGCCGCGCAGACCCAACCCGCGAACGGCCACATCGAATCGCACACGGAAATCATCCGCAAAAATGCGCTCGTTGGCAAACGCGCCGCCGTCGTTTTATATTCTTACTACGCGAACGACCCGCGCCCGCGCCGCGAAACCGAGGCGTTGCAGCGCGCGGGCATGGAAGTGGATGTCATCTGCCTGCGCCAGGACAGCCGCGAACCGCGCCACGAAATTCTCAACGGCGTCCACATCTACCGCATCCCGCTCAAACGCCGGCGTGCGGGCAAATTGACTTACGCGCTGCAGTATTTGAGCTTTCTCGTGAGTTCATTTTTGCTGTTGTCGTGGTGGCGGATGAAACGGCGTTACCATTTGGTGCATGTGCACAACATGCCGGATTTTCTCGTGTTCAGCGCGTTGCTGCCAAAACTTTTGGGCGCGCGCGTCATCCTGGATCTGCATGATCCCATGCCGGAATTGCTCGTGACCATTTTCGGTTTGCAGGAAGACAGCCTCGGCGTGCGCCTGCTGAAATTTTCCGAAAAATGGAGCGTGCGGTTCGCCGACCACGTCCTGACCGTGAACCAGGCCTGCAAGGATATTTTTTCCGCCCGCAGTTGCGCGGCCAAAAAAATCCAGGTCCTGATGAACGTGCCCGACGAAAAAGTTTTCAAGTTCCGCAGTTGCCTCGATTATCCCGCACCCGTGGCCACCAAGCCATTCGTCGTCATGTATCACGGCTCCATCGTCGAGCGCAATGGCCTGGACATCGCGGTCGAAGCCCTGCGCCTGCTGCGTCCCAGCGTGCCCAACGCCGAGCTTTGGGTTTACGGTGCAAGCACGCCGTTTTTGAACAAGGTGCTGGACTCCGTCGCGCAAAATGGCAACGGCCTCGCGTCGGCCGTCCGCTATCTCGGCCCGAAATCGTTGGACGAAATCGTAGCGGCCATCCAGACCTGCGATGTCGGCGTCATTCCCAATCGCAACAATGCGTTCACCGAGATCAACACGCCGACGCGCATTTTTGAATATCTCTCGCTCGGCAAACCCGTCGTCGCGCCGCGCGCCAAGGGCATCACCGATTATTTCGGGCCGGACGACATGATTTATTTTGAACTCGGCGACGCGGCCCATCTCGCGAAGCAGCTGGAATTTATTTACCGCCAACCCGCGTCGGCACTCGCCATCACGCAGCGCGGCCAGAATGTTTACCGTCGCGAATGCTGGAGCCATGCCGGGGAAAAATTCCTCGGTCGCGTCGGCGAACTGGTGCAGCCGCGTCGGTGACTCACGCGATGATTTCCGTTTTTGCCAACGAAACCGACCAGCCGGTCGTCCGCGAATTTTTTGAGCTGTTCAAGACGCCGTGGCGCCTTCATGTGGCCGGCGCGTCGGCCAAAATTTTGCTGTGTGCCGGCCGCGATGTGCCGCCCAATGACGCCGCGCTCGTCATCGTTTTCGCCAGCCAGTTGATTTCGACTGATGAAAAAATCGGCGCCCACTCGGAATTGAAAAACGAACCCGCAATTTTCCAGCACGACAATTTTGAACTGCCGATTTACGGTCAACGGCTCGTGGAAAATTCCTCGCAACAAATCATTTTTCGGCGCGGGCAAACGGATGGCCGGCCATTCGTGCGGATTGGGTTTGACCTGTTTTCGGAAATTCATCATTTGCTGACGACTGGTCAGCCGGTGGAACACGCCGCCGCGCCCACGCTGGAAAGGCACGTGGCATTTTTGCGCGAATTAATTTTGAGCCACGCGATCTCGCTCATCGAAATTCCGCCGCGCCCCGCCGGCCACGAATTCATCGTCTGCCTCACGCACGACGTGGATCATGTCGGCATCCGCAACCACAAATTTGACCACACGATGTTCGGTTTTTTATATCGCGCCACGTTCGGCTCGGCGGCCGATGTTTTTGTCGGACGAAAAAATCTCGGTCAGCTCGCGGAAAACTTTTTGGCCGTCCTGCGCCTGCCGTTCGTGCACCTCGGACTGGTCCCGGATTTTTGGTATCAATTTGAAAATTACACCGCGCTGGAAAACGGATTGCCCTCGACATTTTTTGTAATCCCCCAAAAAGGGGAACCGGGCTTGGACGCCAAGGGCAACCGGCAGCCGAAACGCGCGGCCAGCTACGACGCGGCGGATCTGGGCGACATTTTGCGGCGATTGAAAGCGGCCGGCAAAGAAGTCACCGTGCATGGCCTCGACGCCTGGCGTGATTCGGTCGCCGGATGTGACGAAGCCGCCCGCATCGGTGCCCTCGTGCATGGCCGCGCCGCCGGCATCCGGATGCACTGGCTTTACTTTGACGCGAATTCGCCGGAGAAATTGGAAGCCGCCGGCTACGTTTATGACTCGACCGTCGGCTACAATCAAACCGTCGGCTATCGCGCCGGCACGAGCCAGGTGTTCAAGCCGTTGACGACAAAAAATCTGCTCGAACTGCCGATGCACGTCATGGACACCGCGCTGTTTTATCCGTCGTATTTGAACCTGTCGCCGGCGCAGGCGGATGAAAAAGTTTCTCCGCTCATCGCCAACACCGTTCAATTCGGCGGCGTGTTCACGGTGAACTGGCACGATCGCAGCCTCGCGCCGGAACGGTTGTGGGGCGATTTTTATTCGCACCTGCTCGAAAAGCTGTCCAGAAAAAATCCGTGGTTCGCTACCGCCGCACAATCGGTTGCCTGGTTTCGCCAACGCCGCGCGGCCACCTTTGTAGTTTCGCCCACCGATGAGGGCTGCGTGAAAATAAAACTGCCCGCCGCCGCGCCCGATGAAAATTTGCCCCTCCTACGCGTCAAAATTTTTCAGCCGGGAAAAACCGGCGCGAATTGTTACGAACAACCGGTGCGCGACGGCATGGAAATCAGCCTGGCCGCGTAATTTTTTTTGCCCTGCAAATTTATGAAAGATAAATTCGTCCTCGCTCAACTTGGCTGCGGTTACTGGGGCCCGAACCTGCTCCGCAATTTTTCCGCGCTGAAAAATTGCATGGTAAAATATGTCGTGGACGCCAGCCCGGAACGCCGCGCGTTTGTGGAGAAAAATTTTCCGCAGACCAGGGCGATTGAAGATGGCGCGGCAGTTTTGGCCGATCCGGAAATCGACGCCGTGATCATCGCCACGCCGGCGGCCACGCATTTTGAACTCGCGCTGGCCGCGCTCAAGGCCGGCAAAAATATTTTCGTGGAAAAACCGATGGCCACCAAGGCTTCGGAAGTGGACGAACTCGCGCGCGTCGCTGGCGAGAAAAATCTTGTCGCGATGGTCGGGCACACGTTCATTTACAACTCTGCCGTGCGTTACGTCAAAAAAATGATCGATGCCGGCGAACTCGGCGAGGTCCGTTACATTTACAGCCAGCGTTTGAATCTCGGCCGCATCCGTTCGGACATTGACGCGCTCTGGAATTTTGCGCCGCATGACATCAGCATCATCCAATATTGGCTGGGTGATCCCGCGCCTTTGTCCGTTTCGCGCCGCGGCATGGCGTATATGCAGGACGGCATTGACGACGTGGTTTTTTTGAGCCTGACCTATCCGAATAAAATCATGGCGAACATCCACGTGAGCTGGCTCGATCCGCAAAAAGTGCGCAAGATGATCGTGGTCGGTTCCAAAAAAATGGTCGTGTATGATGACGTGGCGGATGACAAGATCGCGATTTACGACAAGGGCATTGACCGCCGCGCGGTGCTGGGCGAGAACATGGATTTTGATCACCCACGGCCGCCGGAATTCAATTATCGCAGCGGCGACATTTTGCTGCCGCAGGTGAAATTCGTCGAGCCGCTGCGCGTCGAGGCGGAACATTTCATTGATTCGATCAAAAATAAAACCACGCCGCTGACGGGCCTCGCGCACGCGCGCACGGTGGTTTCCATTTTGGAACAGGCCAGCAACGAAAAATAATTTTATGGCGCAACCGCGTTTGAAAAGAGTCGGCATCGTGGACGTGACTTTCGGTGAAAATGTCACGGTCGTGGAGCCGGTGAATCTTTATGGCTGCACGATTGGCGACGGCACGTTCGTCGGGCCGTTCGTGGAAATCCAGCGCGGCGCGGTCATCGGCAAGCGTTGCAAAATCCAGTCGCACGCGTTCGTGTGCGACCTCGTGACGATTGGTGACGATACGGTGGTGGCGCACGGCGTGATGTTCATCAATGATCTTTTCAAAACCGGCGGGCCGGCGAACAACAACCGCGATTTGTGGGCCTCGACCAAGATTGGCAATCATGTCAGCATTGGCACGGGCTCGACGATTTTGGCGGTGAACATTTGCGATCATGTCGTGATCGGTGCCGGCTCGGTCGTCACGAAAGACATCACCCAGCCGGGAATTTACGCGGGCAATCCGGCGAAATTTTTGCGCGCGCTCTGAAATTTGAATTTTATTTTTTATGAAAATACCCTTCGTTGACCTGCACGCCCAATACCTCACGATCAAACCGGAGATTGATGCCGCCATCCAGGACGTCATCACGAACTCGGCTTACATCCGCGGCCCGCACGTGGATAAGTTTGAAAAACTTTGGTCCGAGAAGCTCGGTGTGAAGCATTGCGTTTCGTGCGCGAATGGCACTGACGCGCTCTACATCGTGATGCGCGGCTTGGGCATCAAGCCCGGCGACGAAGTCATCACGACGGCACACTCGTGGATTTCGACGACGGAAACCATCACGCAGGCCGGCGGCAAAGTGATTTTTGTCGATACGGAAAACGACACGTTCAATCTCAACGCCGCGCTGATCGAATCGAAAATCACCTCGCGCACGGTGGGAATTATTCCGGTGCATCTTTACGGCCAGCCGGCGGAGATGGACACGATCATGGCCATCGCCAAGAAGCACAAGCTGTGGGTCATTGAAGATTGTGCGCAATCGCATCTGGCGCGCTACAAAGGTCAACTCGTCGGCACGTTTGGCAACGCCGCGACGTTTTCTTTTTATCCCGGAAAAAATCTCGGCGCGTATGGCGACGCGGGCGGACTGGTGACGAACGATGATCAGCTCGCTGACTGGTGCGCGACTTACGCGCGACACGGCGGCAAAGGCGAACACATCATGGAAGGCATCAACAGCCGGCTCGATGGTTTGCAGGCCGCGATTCTCAATGTCAAAGTGCCGCATCTGCAAAAATGGACGGAAGGCCGCCGCAAAGTTGCCGCGCGCTACAACGAACTGCTCGCGGGCGTTGGCGATCTGGTGTTGCCGCAAGTCGCGGCGAATCGCGATCACGTTTATCACCTCTATGTCATCCGCACAGAGAAACGCGACGCTCTGAAAAAATTTCTCGGTGATGCGGGCATCGGCACGGTTTTGAATTATCCGAAAGCGCTGCCGTTTTATCCGGCCTATTCCTATCTCGGCCACCAGCCGGCAGATTTTCCGGTGGCTTACGCGAATCAGTCGCGCATTTTGTCGCTGCCGATTTTCCCGGAAATCACCGATGACATGCTTCGGCAGGTCGCGGCGAACATCAAAGAATTTTTTGCGAAATAAAATTTATCTTTCGTTTAACCGCCGGCCCCGGCCAAAAGCAGCGCTGCGGCTGGCTTCGGGACATTGCGCGTTTTTGCACCCATGCCTTCAAACCTAGCCGCGGTTGTATATCTTGGGATCGTGGTGTGGTTGTTCCGGCGCGATTTTCGCGAACGGCCCAATGTCACGTCCGCGATTTGGCTCCCATTTTTTTGGGTGTTTCTCAGCGGCGCCCGATTTGCGTCCCAATGGCTCGATCTGCTCGGGGTGAATTTGGGCGGAACCTCGGTGGAAGAGGGCAGCCCGTTGGACGCGCTCGTATTTTTTACGCTCATCGCCACCGGCCTGCGGGTTTTGTATCAGCGGCGTGTGACGGTGGGAGAATTCATGCGCCACAATCGGTGGGTTTCCATCTATCTGATTTATTGTCTGCTCGCCGTTCTCTGGTCCGATCATTCGTTTATCGCCTTCAAGCGATGGATCAAGCTGTTCGGCCAACCGGTCATGGTGCTGGTGCTGCTGACTGAACCGGAGCCGATGGAATCCTTGACCCGCATGATGAAGCGGCTGGCGTTTGTGTATGTTCCGGTCTCCATTCTGTTTATCAAATATTTTCCGCAATGGGGACGCGCCTTTGACACTTGGAGCGGTTTGCCGATGAACACCGGCATCACGCTGGGAAAAAACATGCTGGGCTGCGCCTGCTTCATCCTGAGTTTTTTCTTTGTCTGGCATTTCCTCCGGGTTTGGCAACGCGAGCGCGATGTGCCGCGCCGGAAAGAATTGATCTTATGCCTGTGCTTTTTTGTGGCGCTCGGCTGGTTGCTCTACATGGCGCACAGTTCCACCTCCATCGGTTGTTTCCTCCTGTCGGCGGTGGTCATGATATCCATCGGCTTCAAATTTGTGAACCGCCGGCAAATCGGTTTTTATCTGGTGCTCATCGCTGGTTTGCTGGGGCTGGCCGAAATGTTTTTTGGCATCCACCTGCTGATTATTCAAGCCTTGGGACGGGATCCGACCCTTACAGACCGGACCATCATCTGGCACATTTTGTTGAATTGGGATATTGACCCGATCTTCGGAGTCGGCTTTGAAAGTTTTTGGATGGAGAATAATTTGCGAAAACTGGCCGAGTTGTTGCCGGGCGCGCTGCTCAATGAAGCCCACAACGGCTATCTCGAAACCTATCTGAACTTGGGATTGCTCGGCCTTTTCATAACCTTGGCCATGGTGCTGGCCACGTATCTCAAAGCCCAACGCACCCTGTTGACCGATTTCAGTTTTGGCCGGTTTCGGCTGGCTTATCTGGCGGCCTTCCTTTTTTACAATTGGACGGAAGCGGCCTTCCGCACCCATTCATTCCCTTTTTTCATGTTTTTTCTGATCGCGATTGATTATCCTGGCCGGCAACCACACAAGCCGGATGCGCCGGTGGATGTGCTCGAAGCGGACACCATCGAGCAAACTGTCCAAAAAACGGCCTCGTGGTAAAAACCTCACTAAGCCTAAAATGCGAATTAGCAGAGCCGAAAGTCGCGGTTAAAAAAAGCTGACTTGCAACCGGCCGTCTGGCTTACATATTGCTTCCATTTTGCTATTATAATTTATGACGACACCAAGTTTTAAAATTCTGACCGGCGCAGCGGTGCTGCTGGCGTGCTGTCTTGGCCGGGCCAACGTCCTCAACGCGCCCAGCGGTTCGTTTGCGGATGTCTCCAGCACGGTCGCCCAAGCGCAGCCCGGCGATACGGTCAATATTCCAGCCGGAACAAACACTTGGAACACCACCTTGCAATTGGGTGGCATCACCTTGCAGGGCATGGGCACGAACAGCACGGTGATCGTTGACGAAACCCCCTTGAACAACAATGGCCTGCCGCTGATCAATGTTTGGACCGCCGCCACGCTGACGCGCGTCACGGGAATCCAGTTCGTTCACGGCGTCACCAACAATCCGTTTGCCGGCTGGCCGGCGACCGGCATGGGCGAAATCTCCATCGGCGGCAGCTCGCCGTTGTTCCGCATTGACCACTGCTTTTTCAATTATCTCACCGGCAAAGATATTCACGTCAACCTCGGCGAATGGGGTTTGATCGACCACTGCACTTTTTTGAACGGCTGGAACAATGCCATCGAGGTGATGGGTGATTCGCCCAACGGTGATATTTCCTGGGCGACGCCGGCCAATTTTGGCGGCACCAATGCCCTCTATGTCGAGAACTGCTATTTTTACAATGGGCCGCCCGACTTGACCGCCGGTGGCCGCATGGTCTTTCGCTACAATGTCGCCGAATGTGATTCGACCAATGGCTTCTTCATCAGCACGCACGACACCGCGCGCGGCGCTTGGTGGCGTTCCGTCCGTTTTCTCGAAGTATATGGCAACAAATTCACCTACCATCCGGCCGGCAGTTCTGACAATTACGGAGTCGGCATCAATTTTTGCGGCGGCAGCGGCATTGTTTTCAGCAACACCCTCATCAACTACGAAGGCATGGCCAACATGGTGAACAACCGGGTGACGGACAATGATCCGGATTTCGGCCCATGGTATGGCGCCACCGGCATGAGCGGCTGGGACCTGAATTCCACCAACCCGGCGGACTCCTGGGCCGGCGTCGCCAGCGTGGCCGGCAGCACGCTGACGGTGGCCGGGGCAAACTGGACCAATAACCAGTGGATCGGCTACACGGTGTGGAACACGAACAACATCGACATCCGCAACCACGGCGGCTGGTATACCACCAACACCGGCAACATCGGTTTCGTCATCTCCAACAATGCCAATACCATGTTCTTCAAAACTTCCCGCTCTCCCGATTGCCAGATCCAATTCCAAGCCGGCGACACATTCCTGGTGAACCGGGTGTTGGCCGGCATCGACTTCACCGGGCGCGGACAAGGGGATTTGCTGCCCACTTACAGTCCGATCGCCATGTGGCTGCACGACACCATCGAGCCGTTATATTTTTGGAACAACTCCGTTTCGAAAAACATTAACGGCACGCCCACGCCAATCGCTTGGGTCTTTGGTTCAGAATATCCCGGGCTGATCCTCGAAGGCCGCGATTTCTTCAACACCCCGAAACCAGGTTACACGCCGCTGGTTTATCCGCATCCGCTCGCGACCATCGGCGCGCCGCCGTCCACCAATCCGCCCACGATCACCTCGCCGCCGCAAAGCCAGATCGTGACCAATGGCAGCAGTTTGTTGATCGCCGTTTCTGCGACAGGCGACAACCTGAACTATAATTGGCAGTTCAATAATTCACCCATCGCGGGTGCCACCGGCAACACTTACTCGATCGCGACGGCACAGCCGACCGATGCGGGCAACTACACCGTGGTCATCACCAATCCTTACGGCAGCGTCACCAGTGCGGCGGCGGTCGTAACTGTCACCACGCCGGTGGCTCCGCCAACCGTCACGCCCGCGCTCACGCCGCCGTCCGGTCTGAACGTGGTCAAACAATAGTTTTCGGTCCGCTCGTAAAAGATTTTCGCTCCTGCTGCGATGCTCATGGACTCCATCGTATCGCCGACCGACCGCATTTTGGTCACCGGCTCCAACGGCTTCATTGGCACGAGTGTCGTTGAAAATCTGCTCGGCCGCGGCTTCGGTAACTTGCGTCTGTTCGTGCGCCCGTCCAGCAAGTTGGAAAAATTAAAGTCCGTTCTCGGCAAGTTTCCCGCCGGAAAAAATGCCGAAATTGTCGCGGGCGATCTGCTCGCGCGGGAGGATTGCAAAACGGCCGCGCGCGAGGTTGCGGTCATCATTCATCTCGCCGCTGGTTTTGACAAAGCATTTGCCGGCGCGTTTATGAATTCCGCGCTCGCCACGCGCAATTTGATCGAGGCCTTTCTCGAACTTGGCCAACCCAAGCGCTTCGTCAACGTCAGTTCGTTCGCCGTTTATTCGAATTTGAAAATGGAACGCCACGCGTTGCTTGACGAGAATTCCCCGCTCGAAGACGCGCCGCAGGAACGTTACGATGCCTACGGCTTCGGCAAGCTCCAGCAGGAAAAAATTGTCCGGCACTACGGCAAAAACTGCCGCCTGCCGTTCGTCATTCTTCGGCCGGGCATGGTTTATGGTCCGGGAAAATCCGAATTGAGCGGGCGGGTCGGCATCAACACCTTTGGTTTTTTTATCCATCTCGGCGGCGGCAACGAACTGCCGCTGACTTTTGTCGACAATTGTGCCGAAGCGGTCGTGTTGGCGGCACTCAAGCCCGGGGTGGACGGCGAAACATTTAATGTCGTGGACGACGAAAAAATGACGAGCCGTGAATTTTTAGCCGCGCGCAAATCGGCCGGCCCCTTTTTTTCCGTCTGTGTGCCGTATCCGCTCGCCAAACTCGGCAGCGGGTGGTGGGAAAATTATTCCAAAAAATCCGGCGGCCAGTTGCCGCCCGTGTTCAACCGCCGGCGCGCGGCGGCGGAGTGGCAGGGCAATCGTTATTCCAATCAAAAACTTCACGACCGGCTCGGCTGGAAACAAAAAGTTCCGCTCGCGGACGCGATGAAATCATTTTTGGCGCAGTATAAAAGCAAATGAGTTTGCGCATCGCCATCATCGGCTGCGGCAAAATCGCCGACCAGCATCTGCTTGCGTTCCGGCGCATCGGCGACTGCGAAATCGTGGCGCTGTGCGACCGCGAAGTGCTCATGGCCAACCAGCTCGGCGAACGTTTCGGCATCACCGCGTGCTTTGCCGACGCGGCCGAAATGCTGCGCGTCGCCAAGCCCGATGTCGTCCACATCACCACGCCGCCGCAGGGACATTTTTCGCTCGGCAAGCTGTGCCTCGAAGCCGGCGCGCACGTTTATCTGGAAAAACCGTTCACCGTCACGGCACCGGAAGCCGAGGAATTAATTGCGCTCGCCGAAAATAAAAATCTAAAAATCACCGCCGGCCACAATTATCAGTTCACGTTGGAGATGCTCGAGATGCGCCGGCTGGTCGCGCAAAATTTTCTCGGCGGCAAACCCGTTCACGTCGAAAGCCACTGGCCGTATGACTTGAGCGACACGAGCTACGTCGGCCCGATTCTCGGCAGCAAAACGCACTGGGTCCGCCAGTTGCCCGGGCAGTTGTTCCACAATTTGATTAGTCACGGCATCGCCAAGCTCGCGGAATTTTTGGGCGACCACGTCCAAGTCACCGCGCAGGCGCACCAAAGTCCGCGCCTGCAAAGTCTCGGCGGCCAGGAAGTGCAGGATGAACTGCGCGTCTTGTTGCGTGATGAAAAGGGCACGACCGCGTGCTTTTGTTTTTCCACGCAGATCAAGCCGGGTCAGAATTTTTTACGCATCGGCGGACCGAAAAATTCGCTCTTCGTGGACAATTCCAGCGGCACTTTGTTGCGGCTGGAAAATAAATCCTACAAAAGCTACCTGACTTTTTTTGCGCCGCCGCTGGTGAGCGCCCGGCAGCATCTGCGCAATGCGCGCATCAACATTTTTGATTTTCTGAAAGGCCGGCTGCATCAGGACTCCGGCATGAAGGAATTGATCGAGCGCTTTCACCACAGCATCCGCACGAAAAGCTCGCCGCCGATTCCGTATCGTGAAATCATCCTGACCGCGCGCATCATGGACGAAATTTTTGCGCAGATCAAAACGCCGGCGAAATGAAATACGTGCTCATCAGCTCTTCGCGCAACGAGGAAAAACTCATTGCGCTCACGCTGGATTCCGTCACGCGCCAGACGCAGTTGCCGGAACGCTGGGTCATCGTGGACGACGGCTCCACCGACCGCACCGGCGAAATCGCGGACGGCTACGCAAAAAAATTTCCGTGGCTCACGGTCATCCACAATCCGCGCCGCGACGGCCGGAGCTTCGCCGCGAAAGCCAACAACGTGAATGCCGCATTCGCCAAGCTGGAGGCGGACCGCGTGGATTTTGAGGTCGTCGGCAACCTCGACACCGACACAAAATTCGCGCCCGACTACATGGAATTTGTCCTGCAAAAAATGGCCGCCGACCCGAAGCTCGGCTGCGCCGGCACGCCGTTCACGCAGGACGGCGGCTACGATTCCACGAAGGACAGTTTTGAAGGCGAAAATTACGTGGCCGGACCGATCCAGCTTTTTCGCCGCGACTGTTTTCGTGACATCGGCGGCTACGTCGCGAATCCGGCGGGCGGGGTGGATTGGATCGCCGTCATGATGGCGCGCATGAAAGGCTGGACGGTGCGCTCATTTTCGGATTTGCGCTATCATCATCATCGCTCGATGGGCACGGCGGAACGCAGCGAAGTGAAGGCGCTGTTTTCTTACGGTGAAAAAGATTATTATCTCGGCAATTCGCCGCTGTGGGAAATGTTCCGCTGCACTTTCCGGCTGGCCAAAAAACCGTATCTCGCCGGCGGCCTTGCGCTGTTCGCCGGATTCACCTGGGCGGCTCTCTGGCGCGTGCAGCGTCCCGTCTCGGACGAATTGGTGCGCTTTCATCGCGCGGACCAGATGAACAAATTGAAAAATATTTTCCGTTCGCTCTTGCGGTTGAAGAAAGTCGACAATTTCCGCGTGGCCGGCGAGGTGAAGGAATCGCACTGAATGGTCGCCGCCAAAAATATTTCACCGCTGACCGATCAAGTGGCCGTCGCGCTGACGAACTTCACCGGGTGGCTGGAAAAATACGGCGAAACGTCGTGGGATCATCAGTCGTTTTTCGCCGGACCGCTGGGGCGCCGCGCGAAAGGGCTTTATTACAAAAACAAACTGCTGGGCACGGCGGCCGTGGCGCCGATGATTTTTTGCGAAGCGTTTTTTCCGCCGGCACGCCGATTGTTTCACCAGCCGATCCGGCTGCCGATCGCCGACGCGCACTTCGCGATGGGTTTTGCGTTTCTGCACGAAGTCACGGCGCAATCGGGCTATTTGACAAAGGCGATTCATTTTTTGGAAGAGTTGAAAAAGTCGCGCAGCCCCGGCTGCGAAAATTATTGCTGGGGCTATCCGTTCGACTGGGTCACGCGCAACGGCGTGCTCCCGGCGCACACGCCCTTCATCACCACCACGCCGTATGTGTTCGAGGCATTTTTGCAGGTGCAGAAATTGCAGCCGCGAGACGAATGGAAAAACATCATGGCTTCCGCCGTTCGTTATGCGACCGATGACATCAAGGAACAACCGTTTCCGGGCGGCGGCAAAACCTGTTCCTACATGCCCGGCGGCGAGTTCAATGTCGTCAACGCCTCGGCTTATCGCGCCACGATGCTCGTGAGCGCCGCGAAATTTTTTGGCAATCACGACTGGTTGGAAATCGCCGCCGGCAATGTGGATTTTGTGCTGGCCGCGCAAAATGCCGATGGTTCCTGGCCATATGCGAAAGATGGCGTGCGCGATTTCGTCGACCATTTTCACACGTGTTTCGTGATGAAGGCGCTCGCGAAAATTTATTTGCTCAACGGCGACCAGCGGATTCGCGCCGCGCTCGCGAAGGGCGTGGAATATTACGGCAACAATTTGTTCGGCGACGACGGCATGCCGCGTCCGTTTTCCAAGGCTCCGCGGCTGACGGTTTACAAATGTGAACTCTACGACTGCGCCGAGTGCATCAATTTGTGCCTGCTGCTGCGCCACGATTTTCCACGCCTGCAAAAAACCTTGGACACGGTCGTCGCGGGCATTTTGCAAAACTGGGTCAAGCCCGACGGCTCGTTCCGCTCGCGCAAATTGATTTTGGGCTGGGACAACGTGCCGATGCACCGGTGGGCGCAATCCCAGATGTTCCGCGCGCTGGCATTTTATCTGCTCGAAGAAAAAACGGCGGCCGGCAAAAATTGAATTGAATTCCCATGTGCGGCATTTGCGGACAAATTAAAATCGCCAGCGACGAACCGGTGGATCAAAAAACGATCCGCCGGATGGCGCAGACGATTTTTCATCGCGGCCCGGATGACGACGGCTATTTTTTCGACGGTTCGCTCGGCTTGGGTTTTCGCCGGCTTTCGATCATTGATTTGGCCGGCGGCCACCAGCCGATGGCCGACGCCGAGAAATCCATCTGGATCGTGTTCAACGGCGAGATTTATAATTACAAAGAATTGCGCGCCGAACTTGAAGCGCTCGGGCACGTGTTTCAAACCAGCTCCGACACCGAAGTCATCATTTACGGCTACAAACAATGGGGCTTGGACGTGTTCAATCATCTCAACGGCATGTTTGGCGTGGCGATTTGGGACGTAAAAAAACGGCGGCTGGTTGTGGCGCGCGACGCGATGGGCATCAAATTGATTTATTACAAGCTCGCGGACGGCAAATTAAGTTTCGGCTCGGAAATCCGGCCGGTGATCGCCGCCGATGAAACGCGCCCGCAAGTGAACCCGACGGCGGTGAATTTATTTTTGCGGTTTCGCTACACGCCCTCGCCGCTGACCATTTTTGAAGGCGTGCGCAAACTCGCGCCGGGCACGATGCTGGTCGTGGAAAACGGCAAATGCCGCGAAGCGCGCTGGTATGATTTTCGGCCGGAGCCGTTCGCGCAAATGCCGTCGGACCGCGATGCCACGGAAGAATTATTTCAATTGTATCGCGGCGCGGTGAAACGGCATCTGCTGGCCGATGTGCCGGTCGGAATTTTGCTGAGCGGCGGATTGGATTCCGGCCTGCTGCTGGCGCTGATGAACGAGCACGGGCGCGACTGGCCGGCTTACACGGTCGGCTACGGCCGAAATTATGCGGACGACGAGTTGGTGGATGCCGCCGAAAGCGCGTCGCTGCTGGGCGCGCGCCACAACCAGGTCATGCTCGACCAGGAGGGGTTTGAAAAATCGCTGCCGAACATCGTCCGGTTTTTGGAAGAACCCATCGCCGCCTCGTCGGTCGTGCCGATGTATTTCGTCTGCCAGCGCGCGCGGCAGGACGTGAAAGTGGTTTTGCTCGGCCAGGGTCCGGATGAATTATTTGGCGGCTACAAGCGGCATCTCGGCGTGCATTACGGCGCGCGCTGGCGTGGTCTGCCCAAAAGTTTTCAAGCGTTGACCGCGGCGTTGGTAAATAAATTGCCGCGCAATGAAACCTTGAAGCGGGGCGTGCATTCGCTCGGCATCGCCGACCGGTTGGACCGTTATCAAAATGTTTTTTCGCTCGTGCCGGGCGAGACGGTGAACGGACTGTTCCGCGACGCCGGCGGCCAAATTTCCGGGCTGGTGGATTACTGGCAGTCGCTGCTGCCGCAGATGGAAAAGCTGGATGAACTCGGCGGTTTTTCGCTGTTGGAAATCCGTTCGTCGCTGCCGGACGAGTTGATGATGTATGCCGACAAGCTTTCGATGGCGCACAGCCTCGAGGCACGCGTGCCGTATTTGGACCGCACCATTGTGGAATACGCGCAACGCCTTGCCGCGAGTTTCAAAGTGCGGCGCGGCGAACGCAAATGGCTGCACCGCCGCGTGTGCGAAAAATTTCTGCCGCCGCAAATTCTCAAACGCAAAAAACGCGGTTTCGCGGTGAACGTGGTGGACGATTGGTTTAATAGTTCCGCGACTGGAAAAATTTCCGAGCTGCTGCGGGACGGCAATTCGCTGATGTATGCGGTGCTCAAGCCGGGCCCGGTGAAAAAATTGTTGGCGGACCATCAGTCGCACCGCCAGGACAACCACAAGCTGCTGTTCAGCCTGGTGATGTTCGAGCAATGGTTGCGGGGCATCCAGTGAGGCGTTGAATTTTATGGCTGTGCAAATGATCGAAGTCGGAGCGAAGGGAAAAAACCTGCTGGTGCCGGGCGTGGTGATGGATGGACGCACGTTCGTCACCGAAGGCGGCTGGATCAAAACGGCGTGCATTCGCGATGAACATTACACGCTGGAAAAGCCGCTGGACGATCCCGAGCGCGCGATCAGCGAGTTGAAACGCAGTGGGCTAGGTGCAGATGTATTGCGGTTTCTCCAGCGGCCGCCGGAACTGCAGCAAAAATTTCCCTATCGCGTGGAATGGGACAATTATGCCGCGGTGCCGATCACGACATTTGAGGCGTGGTGGGACAAGCTGCCGCAGGAGTCGCGCAAAAACACGCGCCGCGCCGCCAAGCGTGGCGTGGAGGTGAAAGTCGTGCCGTTCGACGACGAGTTCGCACGGGGCATCCATAAAATTTGCAATGAGTCACCCATCCGCCAAGGCCGAAAATTTTGGCATTACGGAAAGGATTTTGAGACGATCAAGCACCAGCACGCGACGTATGCGGACTGCAGCACTTTCATCGGCGCATATTTCGCGGGCGAACTGATCGGCTTCATCAAGCTCGTTCACGTCGGTCGGCTGGCTCCGATCATGACGATCCTCGCGATGAATGCGCATTATGACAAACGTCCGATGAATGCCCTCCTCGCGAAGGCGATGGAAGTGTGCGTGCAAAAAAACTCAACGTATTTTGTCTATGGCAATTATGTCTACGGCAACAAGAAGGACAGTTCGCTGATAGAGTTCAAGCGGCGCAACGGTTTTGAGCAGATCAACTTTCCGACCTACTATGTTCCGCTCTCTTGGAAGGGAAAAATTTACGTCGCATTGCGGCTGTATCGCGGCCTGGGCGGACTGCTGCCGGCGCCCGTGCTGAACGCCATTTTAAACTTGCGCAACAAATTTTATGCGCGCAAGGACAAGGCCGCCGCTGCGAAACCCGCAGTGGCAAAGGACGAATGAATAGCGCTTTACCTTTGCGAAATAAACCTTAGATTTTGCGGCCTATTGCCGGTGTAGCTTAACGCTAGAGCAGCCAAATTGTATTTGGCAGATGGAGTGTTCAATTCCTCCCGCCGGCTCCAAATCTTCAGACGCACCATTCCCCATGCCCGGAATCGTTGGAATCATCAGCCGGAAACCCGCCGCCGAATGCGCGCGCGCGGTGCCGGCCATGCTGGCCACGATGCGCCACGAAAATTTTCATCAGACCGGAACTTTTTCCGCGCCGGAGCTCGGAGTTTTCACCGGCTGGGTCGTCGCCGAAAATACTTTCGCCAGCCGGCAAGTTTTTCAAAACCAAGAAAAAAGCCTCGCGCTGGTTTTTGCCGGTGAATGTTTTTTGGACCCCGCCACCAAAAACAAACTGCGGCAGAATGGCCACCCCTTTTCCGCGACCGGCGGTGACTGGCTCATGCCGCTTTACGAGGAACTCGGTGAAAAGTTTTTTCTGGAATTGAATGGTCAGTTCAGCGGCCTGCTTATTGACCAGCGACAACAAAAAGTTTTTCTATTCAATGATCGTTATGGCGTGGAGCGGATTTACTGGCACGAAACGACCGAAGCATTTTATTTTGCAAGCGAAGCCAAGGCGCTGCTGCGGATTGTGCCGGAACTGCGCGCCTTCGACCGCGAAGGCGTGGCGCAATTTCTGGCCTTCGGCAGCACCTTGGAAGGGCGCACGTTGTTTCAAGATGTGAGCTTGCTGCCCGGCGGTTCGCTGTGGACGTTTGCGAATGGCCAGTGTGAGCGGAAAAAATATTTTTCACCGGCTCAATGGGAACAGCAACCCGCGCCAAGCGAAAAAGAATTTGCCGGACGATTTGAGGCGACGCTGAAAAAAATCCTGCCGCGCTACTTTGAATCCGAATCCAAGATCGGACTTTCGCTGACCGCCGGCTTGGACATGCGGATGATCATGGCGTGTCGCCCGGCGTCAGCGCTTACGCCAGTTTGCTATACCTTTGACGAAGCGAAGCGGACAACCTTGGATGCCCGCATTGCGGCCAAGGTGGCGGCCACTTGCGGACTCGATCATCACATCATTCGCATGGGGGCCGACTTCTTCAAAAATTTTGCCCGTCATGCCGAGCGGACGATTTATATCAGCGATGGTTATTTTGGCGTGACCGGAGCGCACGAGATCTATTTGAACCAACTGGCCCGCGCTTTTGCGCCAGTGCGGTTAGGCGGTGCTTTCGGCGGAGAGATATTGCGCGAAGTTTCCACCTTCAAGCCGTGCCTGCCGTCTGGGCAACTAACTAACCCGGAGTTTCAGCAATCATTGGATGGGTATACCCGGCATTTCGCCGCCGTTACTCATCATCCCGTTACCTTCGCGGCCTTCAAAGAAATCCCCTGGAATATTTTCGGTAGTCCGGCGATCTGTCGCTCGCAATTAAATTTTCGCACGCCTTATCTGGACAATGAAATCGTCGCGCTGGCCTACCAAATCCCGGCCAACTTGCGCAAGTCCTCGTATCTGCCCATGGAAGTGGTCCGCAATAATGACGCCGCGCTGAGTCGCATTCCGACCGACATGGGTTATGCCGGCGATGCGAATGGCGTAACTATCGCGGCCCGTCGTTTGTTTTGCAAAGCGACTTTCAAGCTGGACTATCTTTACAATGAAGGGATGCCCAGTGCGCTGTCGCCGTTCGATCCAATGTTCAATTGGTGTGCGTCCAGTCTGGGAGTTTTAGGATTGCATAAGTATCTGCACTACCGCCGCTGGTTTCGCGGAGAGCTGGCCGATTATATCAACGATGCGACTGCAACATGTCGCCGGCAGGACAGTGAATTCTGGAACGCGGATTTCCTCGCTCAAATGGTGCGCGACCATATCAGCGGACGCGGAAACTATGTGCGCGAAATCAATGCCGTGCTGACCCTGGGCACGGTGCAAAGACTTTTGTTTCGGGAAATGCCGAACAATTAAGAAATGAACCATTCATCCACAGCCTCGAGCACAACTTTCATTTCTGGCCCCAAGCATTTTGTCCGCGGCTTGAGAATGTATCTCCATAACCATTTTTTTAATAAGATACCTTTTGCCATCATTCGAAACTTTTTCGTGCGGCATTATTTGGTGCTTGGTAAGGACTCCAATATTCTCATGAATGTCGAAATACTGAATTCCGCACCGGCTAAAAAACAAATTAGGATCGGCAACAACACCATTATCAACTCGCGCTGCGTGCTGGATGGCCGGGTCGGCACGATCACGATTGGCAATAATGTCGATATCGCGCGCGAGACGAACATTTTCACTTTGGAACATGATCCCCACTCCGATTTTCATGAATCGCGCGGGGCCAACGTGGTGATCGAAGATTATGTTTGGATCGCCTCCCGCGTCACCATTTTGCCCGGCGTCCGGATCGGCCGTGGCGCCGTGGTGGCCAGCAATGCCGTCGTGACGAAGGATGTGGAACCAAATGCCATCGTGGCCGGCATTCCCGCGCGTAAAATCGGCATGCGGCAATCTCAATTGAAATACACCAATAACTATTCCCCTTTTTTCCAATGACGACAAGGTGGCCTGCCGAATGCTGGTTTTTTGCCGCCGACGATTTGAAATGTTGGCCGATTCCCGCTATTTCACCACTAAAATGGTAAAACTGGCGGGGGTTCCGTTCGTTTAAGGCGCAAAACGCCCGATGCGTTAGAAACTATTTTATGCAAACCCTGCAGCAAAAAATTAAACAAACCGTCAAGCTCTCGGGCTTTATTGTCGGGCTGGTGCGCACGGCTCGCGCCGGCTGGCTGGATCTCAAGCAGCTCGGCTGGCTGGCGGTCCGTCGCGGCCAGATCAATGACTACTTGAGCGTTCATCCGGTCAAGAAGTTGCAGTTGGGCACCAGCCACACGCCGCTGGCCGGCTGGCTTAACACCGATGTGATTCCCGAAAGTGCCGGCGTGGTTTGCCTCGATGCCACGCGGCGATTTCCGTTTGCGGACAATGTCTTCGACTATGTCGCCTGCGAGCACATGGTCGAGCACATTGATCATCCAGGCGCGTTGATGATGTTTCAGGAATCTTTCCGCGTGTTGAAACCGGGAGGAAAAATGCGCCTGGCCACACCCAACCTGCAGGTGCTGGTGGGCTTGCTGGCTTCAGAAAAAACGGAGGCGCAAAAACAATACGTCGATTGGATCGCCAAAATACTTCAGCCGCCGCCGCCCTATTGCAAAGACGTTTTTGTGCTCAACAATGCTTTTCGCGCGTGGGGCCATCAGTTTATTTATGATCCCGAAACTCTCAGGGCGACGATGCTTCAGTGCGGTTTTGAAGACCTGAAAAGTTATTCGCCCGGCATCAGCGATGATCCCCATCTGCGCGGCATCGAAGCGCACGGCACCATCATCGGCAACGAAGCCATCAATCAATTTGAAACCTTCATCATCGAAGGGCGCGTGCCCATGAATAAAAAAATTGCCGGCTCATGAACCCAACCTGTGATTAAAAGCCGAATCGCACTGACGCTGACCATTTTTAAAAAGTAAATTGATGAACATCCTGATCCTTAAACTGGGCGCGACGGGCGACGTGGTGCGCACCACGCCGTTGCTCAAACATCTGGCCGGCGAAGTCTCATGGGTCACTGCCGCCAAAAATGTCCCGCTGCTGGCGGGCTTGACAAAAACGCTGCGCGCCATTTCGTGGGAGCAGCGCGCGCAGTTTTGCGACCGCGAATATGATCTCGTCATCAATCTCGAAGACACGGCGGACGTGGCGCAATTTCTGCCGCAGCTGAAATTTAAAAAACTTTTCGGCGCTTACATTGATGCCAACAATGCGCTGGTTTATTCCGATGCTGCGCGCGGCTGGTTTGACTTGAGCCTCATCAGCCGATTCGGCAAGGCGGCGGCGGATAAATTCAAATTGGAAAATCGCCGCACCTATCAGGATTTGATTTTCGGCGGCCTCGGCCTGAAATTTCAAGGCGAGAAATACATGCTGCCGGAACCGGTGCGGACAAGTTTGACGGGCGACATCGCCATCGCGCCGAAAGCCGGGCATGTGTGGCCCATGAAAAACTGGGCTTTTTATAACGAGCTTAAGTTGGAGTTGGAAAAAAAAGGTCTGACGGTGAATGTGCTGCCGGAGCGGGGGACGTTGTTGGAACATTTGGGCGATGTGAAAAATCACCGTTGCCTCGTGAGCGGCGACAGTTTGCCGATGCACTTCGCCCTCGCCGTGGGGACGCCGTGCGTCACGCTGTTTACCTGCACGAGCCCGTGGGAAATTTACGACTACGGCATCATGCGCAAAATCACGTCGCCGCTGCTCGCGGAATTTTTCTTCAAGCGCGGCATGGACGAGCGCGCCATCCGGGCGATTCCGTTGAGCGAAGTTTACGCGGCCGTTTTGGAACAATTGCGATGAGCGGTCTGCACCGTCAAATCAGCATGCTCACCGCCGGCCGCGACCGGCCTTACGCGCTCGGTCTCGCAGCGGCGCTCGCGGCGGCCGGCGTGCGGTTTGATTTCATCGGCAGCAATGAGGTGGACAGCCCGGAACTGCACACATCGCCCCAGATTCATTACTTGAATTTGCGCGGCGACCAGAGCGTGGAGGCCGGTGCCCTGCAAAAAGTTTTTCGCGTGCTGGCGTATTATTTTCGGCTGCTCGGCTACGCGTTCACGGCCCGGCCAAAAATTTTTCACATTTTGTGGAACAATAAATTTGAGCTGTTCGATCGCACCGCGCTGATGCTTTTCTACAAACTGCTCGGCAAAAAAATCGTCTTCACCGCGCACAACGTGAATGCCCGCGCGCGCGACGGCGGCGATTCCTGGCTCAACCGGGCCACGCTGAAATTCCAGTATCGCTGCTGCGACCATGTCTTTCTGCACACGGAAAAAATGAAGATGGAACTGGTTTCCGATTTTGATTTTCCCGAAAACAAGGCGAGCGTGATTCCGTTCGGCATCAACAGCACCGTGCCCGACACGACGTTGACGACCGCGGCCGCGCGGCAGCAGCTCGGTCTGGCCGCGCACGAAAAAGTGCTGTTGTTTTTTGGCAACATCGCGCCTTACAAAGGCGTGGAGTTTTTGGTGGACGCCTTCATCGAGGTGGCCCCACGCGATGAAAATTTCCGGCTCATCATCGCCGGTCGCCCGAAAGGCAGCGAAGATTATTGGGCCGGGCTGCTCGCGAAAATCAATGCCAGTCCCGTGCGCGACAAAATCATGTTGAAGATCGAATATGTGCCGGACGCCGAGACGGAAATTTATTTCAAGGCGGCGGACATTTTGATTTTGCCTTACACGCATATTTTCCAGAGCGGCGTGCTGTTTCTCGGCTACAATTTTGGCCTGCCGTCCATCGCCGCCGACGTTGGCTCGCTTAAAGAAGAAATTGTGGAAGGTCAGACCGGCCTCGTTTTCCGCCCGCGCGACGCGGCCGATTTGGCGCGCACGATTGAAAAATATTTCACGTCCGATTTATATTTGAATTTGCCAGCGCGCCGCCAAGGCATCCGCGAGTTTGCCAATGAGCGTTATTCGTGGAGCAAAGTGGCGCGGATCACGACGGAAGTTTATGCAGGCTTGCTGAAATGAAACCGCTCGTTTCCATTTTGATTCCGGCCTACAACGCCGAACCGTGGATTGCGGACACGATTCAATCGGCGCTGCGCCAGACTTGGCCGCACAAGGAAATCATCGTCGTGGACGACGGTTCCAAGGACAAAACATTTTCGGTCGCGCAACAATTCGCCGGCGCGGAGGTCACCGTCATCACACAAAAAAACGCGGGCGCCTCGGCGGCGCGGAACAAAGCATTTTCACTTTCCAAGGGCGATTTCATTCAGTGGCTCGACGCGGACGATTTGCTGGGCGCGGAAAAAATTTCACGGCAGATGGCCGTCGTGGAAAAAACCGCCGAGCCGCGCGCGCTGTTTTCCTCGGAATGGGGCCGGTTCATGTATCGGCCGCAACGCGCTCACTTTGAATCCACGCCATTGTGCGCGGATCAGCCTCCCGTGGAATGGCTGGTGCGCAAGCTGGGCCAAAATTTGCACATGCAGCCGGCGACTTGGCTGGTGAGCCGCGAGTTGACGCAGGCCGCCGGGCCGTGGGACACGCGGATTTCGTTGGACGACGACGGCGAATATTTTTGCCGCGTGCTGCTCGCCAGCTGCGGCGTGCGGTTTGTGCACGGCGCAAAATCTTATTATCGCATGTCCGGCTTGGGCAGCTTGAGCAACGTGGACCGATCAGATAAAAAATTGGAGTCGTTGTGGCTGTCCATGCAGTTGCACATCGGCTATCTTCGCTCGCTCGAAGACAGCGCCCGGACGCGCGCGGCGTGCGTGACGTATCTCGGCAACTGGCTGAATTATTTTCATCCGGCGCGGCCGGACATCGTCGCGCAAGCCAAGCAACTGGCGGTGACGCTCGGCGGTCAAATTGATTTGCCCCCGCTCCGGCCAAAATATCGGTGGCTGGAAAAACTGTTTGGCCGCGCAACCGCGAGTCGGGCGCAAGTGATGCTGCCCAATTTGAAAACGTCGGTGCTGCGATCGTGGGACAAGGCGATGGCCCGACGGGAGCCGCGCGCGGAAATTTGAATTTTTTATGTCACAACGAATGATCATTGAAGCGGGCCGCGCCGAGCGCCAATACTGGCACGACCTCTGGCGTTACCGCGAACTGTTTTACTTTCTCGCGTGGCGCGATTTTCTCGTCCGCTACAAACAGACCGCGGCGGGCGTGTTGTGGTCGCTCGTGCGGCCGGTGCTGACGATGCTGGCGCTGATGGTGGTGGTGCGTTTTGGCAAATTGCCGACCGGCGGCGTGCCCGGTCCGCTCTTTATTTTCGCGGCGATGCTGCCGTGGCAATTTTTCGCGACGGCGCTCTCGGAAAGTGGCGGCAGTCTCATCACCAATGCCAATCTCGTTTCCAAAATCTATTTTCCGCGCCTCGTCGTGCCGGCCAGCAGCATCATTGTTTGCTTCGCGGATTTCATGATCTCCTCCGTCTTTCTGGCGGCGCTGATGTTGTATTATCATTTTCTCCCGCCCATGCAAGTGCTGCTGTTGCCGCTGATGCTGCTGATGGCGCTGGGCGCGTCGCTCGGCGCCGGCGTCTGGATCGCCGCGCTGACGGTGAAATATCGCGACTTCCGTTTCATCGTGCCATTCGTGGTGCAGTTCGGTGTTTACGCGTCGCCGGTCATTTTGAAAACGAGCATGGTGCCGGAAAAATGGGGCCTGCGTTTTTTTTATTCGCTGAACCCGATGGTCGGCGTGATCGATGGTTTTCGCTGGTGCCTGCTCGGCGGGGAAAACGTGATTTACTGGCCCGGTTTTGGCGCCTCGTTGTGCGTGGTGATCTTCCTGGTGTTCACCGGCGTCTGGTATTTTCGCCGGACCGAACGGACGTTTGCCGACATCATTTGAAACTTTCCACGCCGAATCGATTTTTGTGAGCGAACCCATCATCACGGTCGAAAATTTATCCAAGCGTTACGTCCTCGGCCACCAAACGGCGCAAGGCGAAGGATTGCGCCACGTCATCGAGAGCGCCTTCCGCGCGCCGCAGCAATGGCTGAAAAATCGGCGCGAAAACAAACTGGCCGCGACGGAAGAATTCTGGGCGCTGAAAGACGTTTCGTTTCAGATCAACCGCGGCGACGTCGTCGGCGTGATCGGTCGCAACGGTGCGGGCAAATCCACCTTGTTGAAAATTTTGAGCCGCATCACCCAGCCCACAAAAGGGCGGATCACTTTGGACGGACGCGTGGCGAGCTTGCTCGAAGTCGGGACGGGTTTTCATGCGGAACTCACCGGGCGCGAAAACATATTTTTGAACGGCGCGATCCTCGGCATGAGCAAGGCGGAGATCACGCGGAAATTCGATGAGATCGTGGCCTTCTCCGAAGTCGAACGTTTTCTCGACACGCCGGTGAAACGGTATTCGAGCGGGATGTATGTGCGGCTGGCGTTCGCGGTGGCGGCGCATCTGGAGCCGGAGATTTTGATCGTGGACGAAGTGCTCGCGGTGGGCGACAGCGAATTCCAAAAAAAATGCCTCGGCAAAATGGAGGACGTCAGCAAAGGCGGCCGCACCGTGATTTTTGTGAGCCACAACATGGATGCGATTTTGCGGATGTGCCCGCGCTCGATCCTGCTGGACCGGGGAACGCTGCTGCTGGATGCGGACAGCCGCCAGGCCGTGGCCGCCTACGCCGCCAATCGCATCAAACAGGAATCCGTGGTGGATTTGACGCGCTCGCCCCGCTCGCCGTATGCGCGGCTCAAGGCCAAATACACCAGCATTGAATTGACGGGCGCCGTGCAATGGGGCATTCCCTTTGGCGACCAATTAAATTTTGAGGTCACGCTGGAAACCGACTGCGTTTTATCGGGATTGGAATTGGGCCTTTCATTTTTTACCGCCACCGGCTCGGAGATCACCTCGAATCTGAGTTCCCATGCGCTGACCTTGAACCAAGTCAAAGCTGGCCGCCACAAGTTCAAGGCGAGCTACCAAAACCTTCATCTCATTCCCGGCAATTATTATGCGCAGTTGGGGTTGCGCTCGGAGGCGGGCTTCGAGGATTTCATCAGCAAGGCGTGTGAGTTCGAGGTGCGGCCTTCGGAACTTTCTTCCAAATATAAAACCGACACCTTCCGCGGAATCCTGGTGCCGGATGTGCAATATGCTTTCTGCTCAAAATAAAAATTCGGAGCGGCGGGCGCGAAAATCTTGCCGCGCCGGGGTTCCGGCCGCCCCGCGGAAAATAATTGAAAATGCCCCCACCGCGTGAAAATTTTACCAGCCGGCTGAAATCCTTCGCCGAACTGGTCGGGTTCTTGGTCGGCGCGGTCTTGCCGCTGTGGCTCTTCACCCGTCGCCGGCCGGTGTTGTTATCGCGCTACATGGCGCTGGGCGACATCCTCTGCACCTTCCCGGCGGCGCTGGAATTGAAAAAACGTCATCCCGGCGCGCCCGTTATTTTTCATTGCCGCGCGGATTATGCCTGCCTGCCGCGCCTGGGTGGAATCACCAATCATGTCATCTCCGAACTGAACGTGGAGCGGATGAAATCCTCCTTTGCCTTTCTGTTTGCCGGCATTTATGAATTCACTTACGGCGATGAGTTTGCCGACCGGGCCTCGACGGAATCCGTCATCGAAGAATACTGCCGGCAGCACGGCGTTGCCATCACGGCGGCTCATGCGCCTTTGCAGATCACGCCGACGTTAAAGGCCAAGGCGCGGAAAATTTTGCAGGCGGCCGGACTGGACCAAGCCGGCCCGGTCATCGCGCTTCATCCCGGACCGAGCGGCCCGTTCCGCGAATGGAACGCGGAATCATGGAAGGATTTGACGCAGGCGTTTAAAAATTCCGGCTGCCAAAATATTTTGCAGCTGGGCGTCAGCCGGTCGGACGATGTGGGCAGCGCGCTGCACACCGGCGTTCCCAACGTGGTTTCGCTGGTCAATAAATTATCCTTGGAAGAATGCATCGCCGTGATTTCCTCGTGCGATGTGTTGATCGGCATTGATTCAGGACTGCTGCACATCGCGGCAGCCGTGGGCACGCCTTTCGTGGGACTTTTCGGTTCCACCTCGCCGCAACTGCGGTTTTCGGCGGCCAACGCGCGCGCGTGCGTCGTCAGCCGCATGCCCTGCCAAGGCTGTCATCACCGGATTCCGCGCCTGCATTGGGTCACCGGTTGTCCGTATAATTTCGACTGCATGAAAACAATTCAGGTGAACGAAGTGTTGCAGGCCGGCCTGGCGGCGTCGAAAATGCCTTCCACGCCGCCGCCGGTCGCCCGGCCAGAATAGTTAAGCGGGCACGAAGCCAGACTTAAATTTATCACATGAGCAACCCAATCATCAGCGTTGAAATTTTGTCGAAGCGCTATTTGATCGGCCACCAAAATGTGCGCAGCGAGGGATTGCGCCATGTCATCGAAAATGCGTTTCGCGCGCCGCGGCGCTGGTGGCAGGAGCGCCGCGAAAAAAAATCGGCCGCGACGGAGGAATTCTGGGCGCTCAAGGACGTTTCGTTCGAAGTCCACACCGGCGACGTGGTGGGCATCGTCGGCCGCAACGGCGCGGGCAAATCCACGCTCTTGAAATTATTGAGCCGCATCACCGAACCGACGTCCGGGCGCATTGCCATTACCGGACGCGTGGCGAGCTTGCTCGAAGTCGGGACGGGTTTTCATGCGGAACTCACCGGGCGCGAAAATATTTTTCTGAACGGCGCGATCCTCGGCATGAGCAAGGCGGAGATCGCGCGGAAGTTTGACGAGATCGTGGCCTTTTCCGAAGTGGAGAAATTTTTGGACACGCCGGTGAAGCGGTATTCGAGCGGGATGTATGTGCGGCTGGCGTTCGCGGTGGCGGCGCATCTGGAGCCGGAGATTTTGATCGTGGACGAAGTGCTCGCGGTGGGCGATGCCGCGTTCCAGAAAAAATGCCTCGGCAAAATGCAGGAGGTTTCCAAAAATCAAGGGCGCACGGTTTTGTTCGTGTCCCACAACATCGCCGCCGTGCAATTGCTGTGCACGAAAGGTTTGCTGCTGAACCAGGGCCAGGTCCAAAAATTTGGCGGCATCACCAGCGTGATCGAGAGTTATTTGAATCAAGGCGTCGAATACAGCGGCACCTGGACGCGCACCAAGCCGATTCCAAAAAACGATGGCATTTACATCCTCGCCGTGCGCGTGCTCAACGACGATGGCGCGGTGGCCGGACACTTGAGCTGCACCGGCGGATTTGTCATGGAGATGAGCGTGCAAGTGAACCGCACTTATCCCGACGCGCAACTGGCCATTCGTCTCACCAATCAAGAAGGCATTCCGGTTTTGACGACGTGCAACACGGATTTTCACGGACAATTTATCGGCCTCGCCCCGGGCCGGAAAACGTTTCGCGTCGCCTTCCCGGCCAATTTTCTCGCGCCGGCCACTTACACGTTGCTGGTGGCCGCGCACCGGCCCAGCATCGAATTGTTTGATCTGATTGATAACACCATCGCCATCTGCATCGAGGAAACCGGCAGCGTGGCGGCGATCACCAAAGACCAGCGGCTGGGCGTGGTGAATCCGATTTTTGAATGGCAGCCGCAAGATTGACTGGAGCAAAATGAATTGCCCGCTTTGCGCCGCGCCGTTGGAAAAACTGGGTTCGCTGAAAATTTTCGGCAAATATCCCGCCGATTATTTACGCTGCAGCGGCTGCGGTTTTGTGCAGGTGGCCGACCCGCACTGGCTCGCGGAAGCCTATGCCAGCGCGATGACGAACGCGGACATCGGCCCGGTCTGGCGCGCGGATGACCTGTCCAAAATCACGAAGACTTTGATCCACGCCGTGGCCGATCCGGCGGGAACTTTTTTGGATTACGGGGCCGGCTACGGAATTTTTGTGCGCAAGATGCGCGACCTCGGTTATGACTTCCGCTGGCTGGACAAATATTGCGAGAACATTTTCGCCAAAGGTTTTGAAGCGGCCGCGCCGCCTGCAAAAAAAATTGAACTGGTCACCGCGTTTGAAGTCTTCGAACATTTTTTTGATCCCGCCCGGCAGATCGCGGAAATTTTCGAATATTCGACTGAAGTTTTTTTCACCACCCAGCTCATTGGGCAACAGCCGCCGGCGTTGAACGAATGGGCCTATTACGGGGTCGAGCATGGCCAGCACCTGGCCTTTTACACCGAGAAATCGCTCCGCCAATTCGGGCAAAAATACGGTCTGAATTTTTTTACCAACGGCGGCGACCGGCATTTTTTCACGCGTAAAAAAATCAACCCGCTGCTGTTCCGGCTCGCGATCAAACGCCGGGCCGGCGCGTGGTTCAGTTTGTTGCATGAGCGCCCCAGCCTTTTGCCCGGCGATTTCCTGGCCGGCCGGGAACGGATTCTGGCCGCGCAAAAAGACAACCGATCCGTTTAATTTTTTCGCAACCATGATTGAAAAAAAAATGCGCATCGCCGTCTGGCACAATCTTCCGAGTGGCGGCGCCAAACGGGCGTTGTGGGATCACGTTTCCGGCCTGTTGCGGCTCGGCCATCAAGTGGAATCGTGGTGCCCGGAAATGGCGGACAAAAATTATCTGCCGCTGGGCCAGCTTTGCCGCGAGCATCGCCTGCCGCTGGCCCTCACCCCGCCGCCGGCGGCGGTGAAATTTTTCGGTTGGATCGCGCTGGACCGGCAGGTGCGGGCGCGTATTGTTGCCATGCGCGCGCATTGCGCGGCGGCGGCGGCGGAAATCAACCGGGGAAATTTCGACATCGTGCTGGCGAACAGTTGTCTCGAGATGCTGGCCTCGCCGCTGGCGCGTTTTTTGCAAGCGCCCAAGGTGCTGTATTTGCAGGAACCCAACCGCCGATTTTACGAGGCGTTGGAGGAATCGCCGTGGGCCGCGCCGACGGGCGATCCCAGTCTCGCGCGGCTGTCGGTCAATTCGCTGCGCGGCCAGCATCGGCGGCTGCTGATGCGCGAAGAACTCGACAACGCGCGGCATTACGACCGCATTCTCGCGAACTCGTTTTACAGCCGCGAAAGCATCTTGCGCGCTTACGGGCTCGATGCCGACGTGTGTTACTTGGGCGTGGACACGGATTTTTTCCGGCCAACCAACGAGCCGGTTGAAAAATATGTCATCGGCCTCGGCTCATTGATCCGCCACAAAGGCGCGCATTTGGCGATCCAGGCGCTGGGCTTGATCCCGGCGGCGCAGCGGCCCAAATTGTTGTGGATCGGAAATTACAGCGGCGACATCAGCGCGGCGGAATTGACGGCAACGGCGAAAAAAGCCGGCGTCGAATTTGAAGTCAAGATCATGGTCAAAGATGCGGAATTGATTTCGGATTTAAGCCGCGCCACGGCCATGATTTATTCTTCGCGGCTGGAACCGTTCGGATTGGCGCCGCTGGAAGCCAACGCCTGCGGCACGCCGGTGATCGCGCTGGCCGAAGGCGGCGTGCGGGAAACCATCGTGCCGGGCGAGAATGGTCTGTTGGCCGCAAACGCGCGGCCGGCGACGCTGGCGGCGACGCTGCTAAAACTGATCACCGATCCCATGCTGGCGGCGCAATTGCGGAGCCGCTGCCGCGCAGTGGTTTTGGCGCGCTGGCAAAGTTCCGCCGCGGCGGAACGGCTCGAAGCCGCCTTGCGCGACACGCTCGCCACCGTGGCTCCGGCCAAATGACATCGCCGCGCTGGTTATTGCCGCAAATTTTTTGAACGATGAAGCGCCTGGCCATTTACGCCCATTTCAGAAACTCGCCGGCGGTCGCCGGCCACGTGTTTTTTTATCTGCAGCAGCTCGCGGAGCTGGGCTTCCAAATTTGTTTTGTGTCCAACTCGGAAATTTCGCCCGCCAGTGAAACCGCGCTGAAAAAAAATTGTGAACGCGTCATCGTGCGCGAAAATATCGGGCTGGATTTCGCCATGTGGCAGCGCGGTTTGGCGGAATATGACTGGTCGCAGTTTGACGAGCTGCTGCTGACCAATTCCAGCATCATCGGGCCGTTGCAGCCGCTCGCGCCGCTGTGGGCGCGCCCCGAGATCGCGGAGTGTGATTTCTGGGGCCTGACCGACAACAACGAACTGCAGCAGCATTTGCAAAGTTATTTTCTGGTTTTCCGCCAGCGCGTTTTGCACAGCGCGCGGTTCCGCGATTTCTGGCGGGCGGTGCTGCCTTACAAAAACAAATCCCTGGTGATTTTCAGTTACGAACTCGGTTTGAGCAACTGGCTTGAGGAAGGCGGCTTTGTGAGCCGCGCGTTGTTCGCGCAAAAAGAAATCATCGCGATGTATCGCCGGCGGCGCGGCATCTGGCGCAAATATCATGACTATTATCTTTACCTCACGCTGCGCGGCCGCAGCCGGAATGTCTCCGTCATTTTTCCGCATTACTTGCTGGAGCGCGGCATGCCGTTTTTAAAAATCGCCCTGTTGCGTGAAAGTCCGTCGTTCATGAAACCGCCCGAAGCATTTGCCGTCATTGAAAAATCTCTGTTGCCAGCGGATGCCATCGCGGAACTGCGCCAGGAATTTCCCCTCGTGAACGGACGGTTGAAATGACCCGGCGAAATCGCCAAGCTGTGCCGCATCGCCGCCGTGAAACAAATGAAACGCCTCGCCATTTATGCGCATTTTGACGCCTCCGCGCAAGTTGCCCGCCATGTGGTTTATCATCTGGAGCAACTCATCCAGTTGGGCTTTTCCGTTTGGTTCGTTTCCAATTCGAAAATCACGCCGGCCGACCAAACCGCGCTCGCGCGATTGTGCGAACGCGTGCTGGTGCGCGAAAACGTCGGCCTGGATTTCGGCATGTGGCAACACGCACTGGCCGACGGCGACCTGTCCTCGCTGGATGAATTGCTGCTCACCAACTCCAGCATCATCGGCCCGTTGCAACCGCTCGCGCCGCTGTGGTCGCGCCCAGAGGTTGCGGATTGCGATTTCTGGGGCCTGACCGACAACGACGAACTTAATCACCATCTGCAAAGCTATTTCATGGTGTTCCGCCGGCCGGTTTTGCAAAGCCCGCGCTTCGCGGAATTCTGGCGCGCCGTGCTGCCCTTTCGCGACAAACTGCAAATCATCCGCAGCTACGAAGCCGGACTCACCTGCTGGCTGCAGGAAAGCGGGTTCAAGTGGAAAGCAGTTTTTCCGCAGCGCGAAATCTGGCCGTTTTTTTTAGCGCAACGCGGATGGCCGCGCAAAGCCTTGGACATTGGCCTGCAACGCAACCTGAAAAAGCCGCTGAACACCACGCTGTTTGCACCCGATATTTTGTTGCAGCGCGGAATGCCGTTTGTAAAAGCGGCTTTGGTCACGCATGTTTTTTCCCCGTCCAACGGCCGGCGCGCGTTCGCCTGGCTGAAAAAAAATTCGCTGCCGCCGGAAATCCGCGCGGCGCTCGAACCGCGGCTGCGTTGAACTGTTATTTTTTCTCATGCCTGATTCCCCGCAAACAAACCAACTGGCGATTCTCATTCCCGCCTACAAGCCCGATTTTTTGGCGCAGGCGCTGCAGTGCCTCGCCCGCCAGACGGATCAGCGGTTCGCGATTTACATTTTTGACGATGCGAGTCCGGCGGACATCCACGGCATCGCCCGCTCGATTTTGGGCGCGCGGCCGTTCATTTTCAAACGGTTTGAAAAAAATCTTGGCGGCACTTCGCTGCCGCAGCATTGGAACCGCTGCGTGGCGGAAACGAATGAGCCATGGCTCTGGTTGTTTTCCGACGATGACTTGATGGATGACAACTGCGTGGCGGCATTTCATAAATTTTTAGAAACCGAGGATGCCGACATCGTCCGGTTTGACGGCTGGCTCGTGGATGCGGCGGATAAAATCATCGGCCCGCACACGTTCGAGGCCGACCGCGAATCGTGGCTGGAATATGCCTACGGCCACCTGATGGGTTGGCGGCGATTATTCATGCAACAACTCGTGTTTCGTCGCAGCGCCTTCGAGGCGATGGGCGGATTTTTGGATCTGCCGCTGGCGACGGCGTCCGATGACGCCGCGTTGATCGCGATGGCGCGGCAAAAACCGGTGCGGCAAATTTCCGGGGCCAAAGCCTACTGGCGTTGCAGCGACAAAAACATCACGCCCGACCGCTCCATGAAAAAACGCAGCGAAAAATTTCGCGCGGTCCTTTTGTTCGTGTGGTGGCTGGAAAACCAATTGCAAGCGCCGCGCGAACATTTGTTCGCCGCCGACGCGGCGGCGTTTCAGCGGGCCGCCGACCGTTTTTTGGTGGAACAGATTTTGGGTCACGGCGCGCGGCCGGCGCTGGCCAACTGGCAATTGCTCGCGCACACGCGTTCGGAAATCTGCCACGCCGCGCCGCTCGCGCTGCTCCGCTACATCATTGTCGCCGCGGTGAACGACAGCCTCTCGGCGCTGGGCACGCTGGCCAAAACCGTTCTCGGCAAAAAATAAATGAGTCCGCCCGAACCATCGCGCCGCAAATGTTTTGGCCTGTTCACGCGCCGGGAGCGCTGGGGGCTTTCGTGGCGCGGCATTTTTTTGTGCGTGAGCCTGCTGGCGCTCGCCGGATTTTTTTGGGTGACGGGCGTGCATTCTTTTTTGGCGCCGACGCAGCGGCTGCAAACAAACATTCTCGTGGTTGAAGGCTGGGTGCCGCCTTATGTCATCCGCGCGGCGATCGCGGAATTTAAAAGCGGGCATTACGAAAAAATTTACACGACGGGCGGCCCGGTCGTGGGCAACGGCGGTTATTTGAATGATTACAACACGTCGGCGAGCGTCGGTGCAGAATTGTTGGTGAAGGCGGGGATGGCCGCCGATTTGGTGCAGATGGTGCCGTCGCATGTTTCCGGGCGCGACCGCACTTACAGTTCGGCCGTGGCGCTGCGGGAATGGTTTCACGCGCAAAATGTGGCGGTGACAAATTTTAACGTGGTCACGGAAGATGTGCACGCGCGGCGAACGCAGCTGTTGTTTCAAAAAGCGTTTGGCCGCGCGGCGTCCGTGGGCATCATCGGCGTGACCGATCCGGATTACGATCCGGCGCATTGGTGGCGTTACAGCGAGGGCGTGCGGGAAATTTTGGGCGAGAGCATCGCCTATCTCTATGCCAAATTTATTTTTCAAACGCCGGCCGGGGCCGGCCATTGAAGCGGCAGCGAGTAACTTCCTTGATTCCCGGCGGACTTTGCAGGAACATCCATCCTCAGGAAAAATATGAGCTCAAAAAACAAAATCCCCCGCCGTGCCCTGAAAAAAAATCACGCCTGGCTGCTGTGGCTCGCCAGTCCGCTCGTTGTCTCGCGTGTCGTCGCCGCGCCGAATGTCATCGCGAATCCGGGATTGGGCCCGGCGCCGCAGCCGGCCGTGGCGCAGCAGGACGCCATCAACAATGAGATGAATGTTTTCGTTCCGAACGGCACGGCCATAGACAAATCTTTGCCGCAGCCATTCCAATACGGGGAGTTCACCGTGCGCCCGCATTTGGACTACAGTGTCAGCTACGGCGATGGCATTCAGACCGCGCCGACCAACCAGCAGGAAACCGCCATCCAGCAGATCACGCCCGGAATTTCTCTGGATTACGGCACGCATTGGACGCTGGATTACGCGCCGACCATCCGTTTTTATTCCAGCAGCCAGTTCAAAGACGGCGTGGATGAGTCGTTTTCGTTGGCGGGCCGCACGCATTACGAAGACTGGGCGTTCGGTCTGTCACAAACTTTTCTTTACACCACCGCGCCCACGGCGGAAACCGCCGCGCAGACCGAGCAGCAGACCTTTAGCACCGCCCTCACGGCCAGCGATGTGCTCAATGACAAGCTGTCGCTCGACCTCGGACTCAACCAGGATTTTAACTACGCGGATAATTTTCAAAATTCCAAGGACTGGTCCGCCACGGTCGGCTTGAATTATATTTTCTGGCCGCGCCTCACCGCGGGCATGAGCACGACGTTGCAATATGTGAATGAAGACATCGGTCCGGATCAAACCTCCGAGCAGTTGAATGCGAATTTGAGCTGGCGGGCGACGGATAAAATCAGCTTTGTGCTCAGCGGCGGTTTTGAAGATCTGCAGTATGCGGACAGCAGCATATCCGACACGCTCACGCCGGTTTTCAGCGGCGCGATTCAATACCAGCCGGTCAAGGACACGCAAATCGCCTTGAACGCCAGCCGATCCATTTCACCATCCATTATTCCCGGTTCCGACACCACCAGCACCAGTTTTGGCCTGAGTGTCAGCCAGAAGCTGTTCAAAAAATTCAACCTCGATCTCGGCGCCGGTTATGGCATTTCCAAATACACCGAAGTCATTCCGCTCATTGAACAATTGAGCCCAAGCGAGTATCGCTTTTTCCTCTATAATTTCCACCGCACGGACGACACCTACACGTTCAGCGCGCGGTTGAGCCATCCGTTTTACAAACGCGGCACTTGGTCCGTGTTTTATTCCTACAGCGACAATCAATCCTCCCAAAACGGCTTCAGCTACACCAGCAACCAGGTTGGTTTTGAAATCAGCTACCGTTATTAATTTCTGCGTGGCGGATCCATTGGAGATCGCCGAGGGCCAAGGCCATGTCTGACCAAACCACCCAAGCCAAATTTCCGGCGGCCGCGTTCCGCAATTTTGGGCTGGCGGCCCTGGCGCTGGCGCTCATTTTCATCCTTCCGCTCTGGCATCTGCTCGGCTTTGCTTTGGGCGATGACTTGCACTCGCACATCCTGCTCATCCCGTTCATCAGCGTCTATCTGGTGTGGCAGGAAAAAAATAAACTGCCGGCATCTTCCGTTCCGGCCAAAAAAATCGGCGCGCTGTTTTTTGTCGGCGGCGGCGCGGTGCTCGTGTGGCATTGGTGGGCGGGTCGCAGCGGCCCGCCGCTGGTGAGCGCCGACAGTCTGGCGTTGACCACGCTGGCGTTCCTTTTATTTTTGACGGCGCTGGCGGCAATTTTTTTGGGCGGCGCGACACTGCGCATGCTGGCCTTTCCCTTCGCTTTTTTGCTATTCATGATTCCGTTGCCGGTCGCGGTGCGCGATGGCATCGAAGCGGCCCTGCAACACGGTTCCGCGACGGCGGCGGCTTGGATGTTTGGAATTTCGGGAATGACCGTGTTTCGTGACGGCATGATTTTTCATTTGCCGGGAATGACCTTGCGCGTGGCACCGGAATGCAGCGGCATTCACTCGACGCTGGTGCTGTTCATCACGAGCCTGCTGGCGGGGCAAATGTTTTTGCGGCAGCCCTGGCGGCGCGCGGCGTTGTGTCTGGCGGTGGTTCCGCTGGCGCTGGCGCGCAACGGCCTGCGCATTTTTGTGATCGGCGAACTGTGCGTCCACATCGGTCCACAGATGATTGATTCGCCGATCCACCATCGCGGCGGGCCGTTGTTTTTCGCGCTGTCGCTGGTGCCTTTTTTTTGGTGGCTGCATTTTTTGAAAAAGTCCGAACGGTTGAACAAACCGGGGCCTTTAACCTCTAAAAACTGACATGAAAAGAAATCTATCACTGCTCCTCGCCGCCGTCGCGGTGGGGTTGCTCGCCGTGGCGGGCACGGGTTGCTCGGCCAAGGCCAAAAAAATCTATCACCTGCAACGCGCGAATAAATTTCTGGCCGCGAACGATTATGACCGCGCCGAGATCGAGTTTCTGAACGTCCTGCACAACGACCCGTTGAACGCGGAGGCCATCGGCAAGCTCGGCAACATTTATTTTGACGAAGGCCGCATCCAGCATGCCGCGCCGTATCTGGCAAAAGGCAGCGAACTGGCCACGAACGATCTGACGCTGCGCTTGAAGCTTGGCTTCATTTATTCCGCCGTGGGCAAAACGGCCAACGCGCGTGCGCAGGCGAATTTCATTCTCGACCGCCAGCCGCAGAATGATGAGGCACCGCTGTTGCTGGCGGAAACGGCGGTCAATCCAACTGACATCGCAGCGGTGCGGCAGCGGCTGCAAGCGCTGGTGCAACATGGCGACCGGGCGGCGTTGCAGGCGGCTTTGGGAAATTTGGCGTTGCGCGATCATGATTTGCCGGCGGCGGCGGCCGCTTTCAAACGCGCGCTGACGCTGGATGGCAAATTCGCGGCGGCTTATACCGGACTCGCTTTGTTGAGCCTGTCGCAAAATGATCCGGCGCAGGCGGCGGCCAATTTCAAGCAGGCGGCGGATTTGTCGCCGCCGCGTTCGCCGCGTCAGATGCAATACGCGCGCTTCAAATTGCAGACCGGCGATCTGGCCGGGGGCGAGGAAATCTTGAATGCGCTGGTGAAAAAAGCGCCGGATTATCTGCCCGCGTTGATGGGGTTGGCGGAAGTCGCGGCGGCGCAAACCAATTATACCGAAAGCGCGAGCCGGCTGGAAGCGGTGCTGGCGCATGATCCGGATAATTATGAAGCCATGATGTTCGACAGCCGGCTCAAGCTGGCGCAGCACCAAAACGCCGCAGCGGTGACGACCTTGGAACGGGTGACGCGACTTTTTCCGCAGGCGCCGGAGGCGCATTATCAACTGGCCGTGGCCTATTTTGGGGAGAACGACAATGTGAAAGCAATCAACAGTTTGAGCCTCGCGCTGCAGTTGGACGGAAATTATACCGATGCCATCTTGTTGATGGCGGAAGTGCAGATCAAAAACAAAAATCCCAATCCGGCCATTGTTTCGCTCCAGCGGTTGGTCCAAAAACAACCGCAATTGGTGCAGGCGCAACTGCTGTTGGCCGATGCCTGCCGGCAGGCGGGGCGGACGGATCAAGCGATGGCGATTTATGCGCCGCTGGAAAAAACGTATCCGCAAAATCCTTCGCTGCCACTGCTGATCGGCTCGGCGTATCTCGAGCAAAAAAACTTTGCAATGGCGCGGCAGGAGTTTGAACACCTCAAGGCCTTGCAGCCGGACAATCTGCTGGCGCTGGAACAGTTGGTGAATCTGGATCTGGCCGACAATAATTTTCCCGGGGCGCAGCAGCGCGTCCAAACGGAATTGGATCGCCGGCCGAAAACGGGTGAATTGCGGCTGCTGCTCGCAAAAGTTTTTTTGGCGGAAAGCAATTCCGTTCAGGCGGAAGCGGTGCTGCAGAAGGAGATCGCCCTTTCGCCGGATGACCAAGGTGCGCATTTGATGCTCGCGCAGTTGTATGCCGATTCCAAGCAGAGCGAGAAGGCGTTGGCGGAGCTGGAAATCGTCATCGCCAAAGATCCCAAGAATCTGCCGGCGCTGATGCTCGCGGCCGACACTTACAGCGCCAACAAGGATTACAAAAAAGCGGCGGCGCTTTATGAGCAGACGCTGCAAGCCAATCCACAGTTCAGTCCGGCGATGAACAATCTGGCGTTTTTGTATTCGGAACAATTGAATCAGCTGGATCGCGCTTTTGAGCTGGCGAAACAAGCGCGGGATTTGTTGCCTTTCGATCCGTCAACGGCCGATACGCTGGGCTGGATTTATTTCAAACGCGGGGCGTATCCGACCGCGCTCGGGCTCTTGCAGGAAAGCGCCGCCAAATTGCCCGGTCAACCGGAAGTCCAATATCACCTCGGCATGGCCAATTATATGCTTGGTTTTGAAGAGGCCGCGCGCACGGCGTTGTTGAACAGTCGCCAAACGAGCGCCGTTTTCGCTGGCCAAGCGGAAGCGGCAAATTGCCTCGCGATTCTGGCGATCAATCCGCAAACGGCGGATGTCGCCACCCGCACGCTGCTGGAAAAACGCGTGGCGGAAAAAACCGATGATCAGGTGGCGCTGGGGCGGTTGGCCGCGATTTATCAGCGCGATGGAAATTTCGACAAGGCCACCACCACCTACGAAAATGTTTTGCAAGCCAATCCAAAAAACTTGCCCGCGATGGTCAATCTCACCCAGATCTATGCGCGCAAAGATGTGGCCAAGGCTTACGCAATGGCCCGTGACGCTTACAAACTGGCGCCCAATGATCCCAACGTGGCGCACGTTTACGGCCGGCTCGCGTATCTAACCGGCGATTATAAACTGGCTGCGACTTTGCTCTCGCAGACCGTCCAAGCCCAACCCGACAATGGCCTGGGATTTTTTGATTATGCCCAGGCAATTTACTCTCTCGGTCAAGTGGCCGATACCCAAGCGGCATTACAAAATGCTTTGCAGTTCAATCTGCCCGCCCCCGAGGCGACGGAAGCCCGGCGCATGCTTGATTTGATTAACCTGGCTGCCGATCCCGCCCAAGCCCTCGCCGGCAGTGCGCGGATCGCGGAAATTTTGAAAACGGATCCTGACTATGTCCCCGCCCTCATGGCGCAGGCAGTCGCTAATGAACGGCAGGCCAATCTCGCTGCCGCGGAAAATATTTATGAAAAAGTGCTGGGACGCTATCAGGATTTTGCGCCCGTGCAGCGAGAGTTGGCGATCCTATATTCGCGCGACATCGCGCAAACGAACCGGGCTTACGCCTTGGCCACCAAGGCACGTGACACTTATCCCAATGATCCGACGCTGACCAAGGCGCTCGGCTTGATCATGCTGCAGCAAGGAAATACCGCGCGAGCCGCCGAAGTGCTCGGCGACGCCACCGCCATGAATGGCGCCGATGCCGAGACATTTTTCCTCCTCGGCACCGCACAGTTCCAACTCAAAAATCGGGCCGAAGCAAAAGCGGCGTTGCAACAGGCAATCTCACTGCCATTGTCCGCTCCGCAAGCTGCCGCCGCCCGGCAAATGCTGGATAAACTCAAATAGCCAGCGCTTGTTAGAATTCCCGACAAGCGGAAAAAACGTTTGAAAGCGAATAATATCAATGGTTTTGATTGCTTCATAAGTTTTGCTGTCGGCGGCCTTTACGCTTTGAATGCATTATTTTTTACGACAAAGCAATGTTTTTAGATTACAAGTATTTGCAATCAATATGCTTGTGTAATTTATGAATTTGTTTTTATTTTCGGGCATGGATATTGCTTAATCGCTGCAGCGGCATTAAACATTTTAAAAATATGAAAAAATTAAGCATCATTGCGAGTATCATCAGCATCTGCGGTTTGGCCCAAGCCACCACCATCACTGCGCCTTCCACGTTGGTGGGTGCCAATGTTCTCGAAGGGAACGACGCCTATGCGTGGGGAATTTCTCCGGTCGTTCCCGTAGGTCAGATTGTGACGAGTGCCACAGTGACATTTAGCGGCGTCACTTTGACCGCCAGCGGAAATTCCGCCGGCACCGGTTATCTTTATACCGACCTGCTCAACCTGAGCACCACCGGAGTGAAGACTTATACTGATAATGATGCCGCCGGAGATTATTTCACCGGGCTGTCCCAGTTCAGCGGCGCCAACAGTTCAAAGCTCTCCAATCTGGGTTCCGCATTCTTTGCCGCCGTTAACGACACCTTGAATTTGACCTATGTCCTCAGCAGCGCGCAATTGGTTTCCCTGAACGCTTATCTCGCCGCCGGCGGTTTGAGCATCGGCATTGATCCCGATTGCCACTACACTGTCGGTAACTTGACCTTCAGCTACACCACTGGCACCGGTCCTGGCCCGAAAGGAAGTGTTCCAGATACTGCGACCACCGCTTTTCTTTTGGGCGCCGGTTTGCTGGGCTTGGAAGTTTTCCGCCGTAAATTCGCCCCGGCTGTCAAAGCCTGACCGCTGACCAATTCTCAATCAAAAAAAGCCGGCAACGCACGTTGCCGGCTTTTTTATTTTCAGATTTTACCAGTCTTTGAGTGACGGGCGAACATCCTTCGGTTTGGCCTGCGGTTTCAATTGCAAAAATTGCTCGTTGCCTTTCTGAGCGTCCAACAATCGCTTCGCTTCCGCCGGCGTCATTTGTCCCGCCGCCGCCATCTCGCCTTCGCTCTTTTGATCGTCTGATTTTTCACCGTCTTTTTTTTCGGCGGAGGCTTTTTGTGGCTCCGTTTTTTTATCTTCGTCGGCTTTTTTCTGCGCGGCCTGTTGCTGTTCATCCTGCTTCTGCTGTTCGGCCGAGTTTGGTTGCGACTGGTCTTTTTGCTCGTTGGATTTTTGTGGCTGCGATTGTTGCTGATCTTTCGATTGCTCCGACTGGCTCTGTTGATTTTGCTGCTGCTGATTTTGCTGCGATTGCTGTTGTTGCTTGAGCAGTTCATCGAGTTTTTTCAACTTGTCGTCATCCGGATAAAGCTTCAATCCCATTTCCACCTGGGCCTTCGCTGCGGGAATGTTGTTGGAAATGTAAAATTGCGCGCCGCTGTGGAAAAAATCATCCGCCGGCGCAAGTTGCGCGCGCGCCATCTGCCCGGATAACAGCGGCAGACTAAGGCTGAGAAGGAGTGGCAATCGCATCGATGTCCTTTAATTTTTTGGTGTAATCTTCAAATTGTTTGGCCACCGGATTTTTGATGATTTGTTCCATGATTTCCACAGCCCGGTGATATTCATTGCGCCGCACCGCTGCATCCGCCTCGCTTTTTGCGCGCCGCATCGCCTCGCGGAACGCCTTGATTTGCTCCACGCCATTCTGCGCGAAGGCCAGATTGAATTTCGCATCCGCATCGTTCGTGTTCAATGCCACCGCGCGCTCATAACTTTTGATCGCCGTCTCCCAGCCAGCCTGCAAGCCGTCCAAATCTTTTGCCGCCGCGCCCGTGCGGAACTGCACATTGCCTAAATTATAATAAGCCTGCTGCTGCAAATTCAAATCCGGGGCCGTCGTCACCAATTGAAAATCCTTCGCCGCCTCGTCGTAATTGGTCGCGCGATACGCCGCCGCGCCCGCATTGAAAACCAGCCGCAGATCGTTCGTGTAAACCAGCGCCAGCCGGTTGTATTCCGTCACGGCGTTGGTGAAATTTCCCGTCTGATAATCGCGCCACGCACTCGCCGGCGAAGCCTTCGCACCAACCGGCAAAAGCAAAAATAAAACAAGCGCGGCAATCACCGTGGCTTCGACTTTGGACTTTGGACTTTGGACTTTGAATTTGCCGGGCCGCTCCGGCAATAACATTTCCGCCAGCAACAATAAAATCGCCGCGCCCAGCCACCACTGAAATTGCTCGTGATAATGCCGCAGCAATTTCTCCTTGCCACCCGCTTTTGGCAACGGCTCCAGCCCGCGCTCGTAAAGCGTGTTGATCGTGTCCGCCCCGCGCAAGGGCAGATAAAATCCGCCCGTCGCCCCGGCGATCTGCTGCAGCAAAGATTCGTTCAAGTGCGATTTCACCGCGTTGCCGTTTTCATCGCGAACCAGGTCGGGATTCAGCAAATCACCTTCCTTCGTGCCGATGCCGATCGTGAAAATTTTTAGGCCCGCGTCCGCCGCTTTTTTCGCCGCCGCCAACGCCGCCGCTTCGCTGTCGTTGTCCTCGCCGTCGGTCAACAACACGAGCACTTTTAAATGATCCTGTTCCTTGAACGTGCCGAGCGCCGCGTCAATCGCCGCGCCGATGGCCGTGCCGCCCTGCGGAATGGAATTCACATCCAGCGCTTCGACACTTTGCTGAAACGCCGTGTTATCCACCGTCAACGGACATTCGAGAAACGCATCGCCCGCGAACGCCACCAAGCCCAGGCGATCCGTTCCAGCAACCTGCATCAATTCCAGCGCCGCGAGTTTGGCGCGTGCCAGCCGGTTCGGCGCGATGTCGGTCGCAAGCATGGATTTTGAAGTGTCCACCGCCACGACGATGTCCAGACCCCGCTGCTCGACTTCTTCCAGATCAAATCCGTGCCGGGGTCCGGCAATCGCGACGATCAAAAGCGCCACCGCAACAATCACGAGCGCAAAGCGAATTTTCCGGCGTGCCATCGAAATGCCCGTGGTCAACTGCGCCAGCAAACGTGCCTCGACAAATTGCGTCAGCAACTTCTGCCTTGCGCGGGCCGACCACCAGAACAACAGGGCCAGCGCCGGGGGAATCACCAGCAGCAGACACAAGATGTTTGCGTTTTCACAATTCATGGCAGCCTCCGCAAAACGGTTTGTCCCAGCACCAGTTCGATCAGCAGCAGTGCCAGTCCGGCCGCGACGAACCACGGGAACAGTTCGCGGTAATCGGTGGATTTGCTGACCGTCGCCTCCGTTTTTTCCAGCTTGTCGATTTCCGCGTAAATTTTCTGGAATTTCTCCGCGTTGTCCGCGCGATAATATTTTCCGCCCGTCTCGTCCGCGATTTTTTGCAGCGTCGCTTCGTCCACATCCACGGGCACATTTTGATAACCCACTTTCTGGCCGTTCATAAACACCGGCATCGGCGCCGAACCCTGTTCCCCGATGCCGACCGTGTAAATTTTCACGCCCAGCGCGCGCGCCGCCTCCGCCGCCATCAACGGTTGGATTTTGCCGGAATTATTTTCGCCGTCCGTCGCGAGGATGATGATTTTGCTTTTCGCTTTCAAATCGCGCAGCCGGTTCACCGCCGTGCCGAGCGCGTCGCCGATGGCCGTGGCGTTTTCATTGATCGCGCCGATCTCCAGACGATCCAGATTCTCCTGCAGGAAATCGTGATCCAGCGTCAATGGCGTGGCGATGAACGCCTGCGTCGCGAACACCACCAGGCCGATGCGGTCGCTCGGCCGTTTATCAATGAATCCTTTCAGGACCGAGCGCGCCATGTTGAACCGGTTCACGCGCTCGCCGCGCACCACGAAATCTTCCGAGATCATGCTGCCCGACATGTCCAGCGCGATGACGATGTCCACGCCGCTGGCCTTGATTTCCGTGTGGCTGTTCACCCAGCGGGGTTGCGCGAGCGCGACGATAAAAATCACCAGCGCCAGCCAGCGCAATGCCGCCAAAAATGCGCCCGCGCGCGACCGTTTGGCGCGGGTCAAACCCTCGACCAGCTTCACCGATGAATATAAAAACGCCGGCGACTGGCCGCGCCGGCCCTTCAGCCACGCCAACAGCGGCAGCAGCAACAGCAGCAGGAAAAAAGATGGATGCGCCCAATTCATTTGCCGACTGGATTCAGGATTTCAGCTTCAGGATTCGTCACTTCGCGCGGCTCAGTTTCTTCGACCAATTGCACCGCCGAGTGGTGCAGCTCGCGCAATTCGTTTTCGCCCGGCTCGTATTTGGCGAATTTCACGAGGTCGCAGCTTGCCAAAAATTTTCCGAGTTTTTCCTTTTGCTCCGCCGACAACAAATTTGTCGCCTGCAGCTCGCGCAAAAATTCCTCGGTCGTGCGCTCGGGCGCGTGGAAATTAAATCGCTCTTCGAGATAGACGCGGATGGTGTCCGAAACGAGCGTGCAAAATTGTTTCGGCTCGACGAGGAATGCCAGCGCGCGTTCCAGCATTTGTTTCGCGCGGATATGCGCGGGCACCGGGGGCGTGCTGGCAATATTCGTGATGCGTCGATGCCAGTAGCGCCAGGCCAGCAACATGAGCGCAAACGCCGCCGCAATGCCCAACGTCCACCACAGCCATTCCCATCCGCTCGGAATTTCGATCGGCGGCTTGATGTCGCGGATGTCATTGGCGACGGCCGTTGGTGAGTTCGTGATCATTCGTGATTATGCGCCAAAAAACTAGCCTCTCAATCTCCGTTTCTCCCGCGTCTCGAAAAATTTTCCCAGCGTCGCGCCGTAAGCCTCGTTCGTGCGCAGTTGAATCGAATCAATGCCGGAGGAACGGAATTGCTTCGCCAGCTCCGCGATCTGTTTTTGCTGGCGCAACGCAAAAGCATCCCGGCTGCTCGCGCTGCCCGTGTTCACTTCCAAAATTTCCCCGGTCTCCGCGTCTTCCAAAATCAGCCGGCCCAGCGCGGGCAATTCGAGTTCGTGTTTGTCCGTGATTTGCACGGCCACGACATCGTGCTTGCGATTTGCCATGCGCAAGGAAGTTTGCAGCGCGCGCGACAATTTGCCGCCGTCCGCCGGCGTGAGGAAATCCGAGATCACCGTGACGATGGCCTTGTGCGATTGCACGCGCATCAAAAATTCCAGCGCCGCGTTCAAATCCGTCCCGCGCCGTTTCGGCTCGAAAAACAAAACCTCGCGGATGACCCGCAGCACATGGCTGCGACCCTTGCGTGGCGGAATAAATTTTTCCACTTCGTCAGAAAAAAGAATCAGCCCGACCTTGTCATTGTTCCGAATCGCCGAGAACGCCAGCACCGAGGCAATTTCCGCCGCGAGTTCGCGCTTGGACTGGTCGCGCGAACCGAAGAGGCCTGAGCCGCTCACGTCCACGACGAGCATTAGCGTGAGTTCGCGCTCCTCGACGAACTTCTTGATGAACGGATGATTCATCCGCGCGGTGACGTTCCAGTCAATCGCGCGCACGTCGTCACCGGGCTGGTATTCGCGGACCTCGTCGAAGTTCATGCCCTGGCCCTTGAAGACGGAATGGTATTGGCCCGCGAGCGTTTCGGTCACGATGCGGTTCGTGCGCAGTTCGATCTGCCGGATTTTTTTGAGAATCTCGCGGGGAATCATGCGAAAATAATTTTCAACCGCGAACAACGCAAAATACGCGAAGAGAAATTTAATTTAGCGTATATGGTGTATTTCGCGGTTAATTAAATTTCACGGCACGGGCAGTTCATCAAAAATTTTCTGGATGACGATCTCGCTCGTCTTTTCCTCGGCCTCGGCTTCGTAGGTGATGGCCACGCGGTGGCGCAGGACGTCCATGCCGATGCTTTTCACGTCCTGCGGCGTCACGTAGCCGCGGCCTTTCAGGAACGCGTAGGCCTTGGCCGCCAGCGTCAGCGCGATGGTCGCGCGCGGCGACGCGCCGAGCTGGATGAAATCCTTCACCGCGATCTTGTAATGGTCCGGGTCGCGCGTGGCGCAGACGAGGTCCACGATGTAATCCTTCACCTTGTCGTCCACGTAAATGTCGTTGATGACTTCACGGGCCTTGAGGATTTGCTGCGGCGTGACGACCGCGCTGCAAGTCGGCTGGCCGCTCGTTTTCGCCATCGCTTCCAAAATCTGCCGCTCCTCCGCGCGCGTCGGATAACCGATTTTCAATTTCAACATGAAACGATCCACCTGCGCTTCGGGCAACGGATATGTTCCTTCCTGTTCAATCGGATTTTGCGTCGCCAAAACCAGAAACGGTTCCTCCAATTTGTAAGTCTGGTCGCCGATGGTGACCTGTTTTTCCTGCATCGCTTCGAGCAACGCGCTTTGCACCTTGGCCGGCGCGCGATTTATTTCATCAGCCAGCACGAGATTGGCGAACACCGGCCCTTTGCGCGTGGAAAAGCCGCCGGACTGCGGATTGTAAATCTGCGTGCCGATGACGTCGGCGGGCAGCATGTCCGGCGTGAACTGCAGGCGCGAAAATTTCACGCTGATGCACGCGGCCATGGATTTCACGGCGAGCGTTTTCGCCAAGCCCGGCACGCCCTCCAAGAGAACGTGGCCGTTGGCCAGCAGCCCGATGACGAGCCGCTCGGTCAGATAACTTTGGCCGACGATGACCTTGCCGAGTTCGTTAAACAGCGGATGCGTAAACGCACTCGCTTCCTTGACCGCTTCGTTGATGGCGTTGATTCCAGTGCTCATATTTTTGAAAATGATTTGTTCGATGGACAAACGGATTTCTGAATTCGTTCAACAATTCTTTGCTCACGCGCCAGGCACCACGGCCACCTGCCTCGCCGGCAACCAGCCGCTTTTCCCTGCGCCGTCCACGACCTGCACCCAGCCGTCGCGCCGGTCCAAAACCGAAAGCTCCGCGCCATCGCGCAACGTGAATGCGCTCTGCGCATCGTCAAACGGCCCGCTGCGTGCCGCCGCATTGTCGGTGGTCACCACCGCCGTCGCCGCCGAAAAATGATTCGCCGCCTGCAAGCCCAGCACCGTGCCGGAAAAAACCGTCAGCGCGATGAAAATTCCAGTCGTCGCTTTCAACTTCGGAATCAGTCCGGGCCGAATTTGGCGCGCGATAAAAAATGCGAACGTGAGCCAGAATAAAACCGCCGTCAGCACCGCGCCTTCGTTGAGCGTCAGCGCGCCGACCCAATTTTGCCAGCGGCTTTCGCGCAGCGTCGCGCCTTGCACCTGATTGCGCACAAAGGCGAGATTGGCTCGCAGCTCCGCATCGCGCGGCGACAATTGCGCGGCCTGTTGATAGGCCGCGATGGCCTTGCCCAGATGACCGCACTTGAATTCCGCGTTGCCTGCATTGAAGAACAGCGCCGGTGAAACCACGCCCGTTTGCAGAATTTTTTCATAGCCCGCCGCCGCATCGGAAAATTTTCCCTCGGCATAAAGTTTGTTGGCCGCCGTGAAATCGGTCGCAACATCCGCCGCCAGAATGGTTCCGGCGCAGCCGAGCGTGGATAAAATGGCGAGCCACGATTTCATGCTTTTAAATTTTGCAGTTCGCCAAGCGTTTTTTGCAATTGGGCCGCGACCGAATTCAATTCGCTCGTGCCGCGGACCGGCGCGTAGCGGGCCTGGTTGCACAATTGAAACAGCTCGCGCAAACCGTCCTGCGTTGATTTCGGCGCGCCCCGCAAAACGGCATGTTCCTCGATGACATTTTCTGTGATGGCGGTCGCCGGGCAATCCAGCCGTTCGCCGAGCTGTTCCTGCAACAGTCGAAACAGCGTGGCAAAAAATTCATCCGGCTGGTTTTCCGCTGCGAATTTTTTCAGATCGGCCAACCCATCGCGGACAATTTGTGCCACGGCGCGCTGCCGGCGCAGCCGCGGATTGTTTGCGAGATTGTCCGTGCGCTTGCGCCAGATGAACGCCGCGAGAAACGCGAGCACGGGCAAACTTTGCAGCGCGAGAAATTTTGGCGAGGCAATCAGCGGAATTTCTGGTTTTGACAGCGCGCCCAGGTTTTCCTTGATCGGCAAAATGTCCTGCGGCGGCGCGGAATTGTCCGCGCTGGAATTTTTATTGCCGGCAAGGGTCGGCAGCGCGGTGGCTCCGGCGGGATGGATCGTCAGCGGCGTGGCCGGTTGGGTCAGCGTGTGATAACGGCCGTCGTCAGGATTAAAGAATGAGAATGTGAACGGCGGCAGCGCGTGCACATCGGCATTTTGCGGCGACACAATTTGCTCGAAAGTTTTGGTGCCTTGCAGTCCGAATTGATCATGCGTTTCCACTTTCGCGGTCGGCGGAAACGCCTTGAAATCGCGCCAGGAATTTTGCGCGGGCAAAGTGACCGCATCGAACGAGCCGCGGCCGGAAATCTGCACGCGCACGGTCACGGGATCGCCGACGGTGAGATTGGTCGGCCCGGCGCTGACGTTCAGCGAAAAATTGCCGATCGCGCCGTTGAAATCTGGCGGCACATTTTCGCCGGGCAACGCCAGTGAATTGGCATTGAGCTGTTCCGTCGTGAGTGAGACTTGTTTCTGTTCGCCTTGGTTGAAAAATTGCCGGAAGAACGGATCGCCGCCCTGATTTTGCGAAGGCAACACGATCACGACGCTGGCGGCGAATGGTCCCAGCGTGAGCGCGCCGGATTTCACGGCGGTCAGCGCGACGGAGATCGGCACGATGGTGTAGACGCGGTTGCCGATCTGCGCGCGGCGGTTCGCGCCTTGCGCCATTTTGCCGATCTGAAAACCGTCGGCGGGCGTGTCGGAAAATTGGAAGCTGCCGAAATTCTGCACGTCGTCGCGCAGGCACAGTTCAATCTGGCCCACGATGGTTTCGCCGACATAAATTTTTTTCTGCGGCAAGGTCAGTTTCAGAAAGGCGACTTCCGCGCCGGAGTTCACCGCGTCGGCCGTGGGCGCTTCCGCTTTTTGCACGGTCAGCGTGAGCGGATCGGTCGTGAGCCGTTGGCCGTTCACATCGGCGGTCAGCGCGGGGATGGTGAAAGTGCCGGGATGCTGCGGCGTGACATTGAACGTGACCGTGACGGTCGAAGTCATCGCGCCGTTGATGATACTGACGTTTTGTGAGTTGCCTGCCTGAACGATTTGCAATCCGGGCACGTTCGGCTGCGGCAAATTGCGGGCCTGCCCGCCTTCAAAGGCGAGCGAGAGCAGGGCGCTTTCGCCCATCGCAATCGTGTCGCGATCCAGCGAGGCGGTGAACGACGCCGCGAAGGCCGCGGCGTGGACGAGCGCCACGGCGAGCAGCACGAATAGAATTTTCAATTGGAACCGCATCTTTTTATCCGGCCAAAAATATGACAGATAAAGGCTGGAAACGTTCATGATTTTTTTGCCGGGAGAAAGTTTAAAAACAGATTTGCCGCCGTCAAGCCGAGCGAGCATTATTTCTTCATGACCACGCCGAAAATATTTTCCGCGCTCGCCACGGCTTTTTTGCTGGCGACCAATCTGCCCGCGCAGACGCCCGCGCACACCTTTGCCATCGGCACGAATGATTTTTTGCTCGACGGAAATAAATTTCAGATCCGCTGCGGCGAAATTCACGCCGCGCGCGTGCCGCTGGAATACTGGCGACATCGCTTGCAGATGGCCAAGGCGATGGGCTTGAACACTGTCTGCGCGTATCTTTTTTGGAACATGCACGAGCCGCATCCCGGCGAATACGTCTGGACCGGCCAGGCGGACGACGCGGAGTTTTGCCGCATCGCGCAGGAAGAGGGCTTGTGGGTCATCTTGCGTCCCGGCCCGTATGCCTGTGCCGAATGGGAAATGGGCGGCACCCCATGGTGGCTGCTGAAATATGACGACATCAAATTGCGCACGCGTGATCCGCATTACATCAATGCGGTGAAAAGTTATTTGAAAGAAGTCGGCCGCGTGCTCGGCCCGTTGCAAATCACGCACGGCGGCCCGATCATCATGGCGCAGGTCGAAAACGAATACGGCTTCTACGGCAAGGACGCCGGCTACATGGACGAAATCAGAAAAGCCTTGATTGACGCGGGTTTTGACGTGCCGCTCTTCGAGTGCAATCCGCCGGACGTGATGCGCAACGGCTTGCTGCCGGATTTGTTTCAGGCGGGAAATTTCGGCAGCGACGTCGTGAAAAATTTTGCCAAGGTGCGCAAAATCCAGAAGACCGGCCCGCTGATCTGCAGCGAATTTTATCCCGGCTGGTTCGACACCTGGGGCCAGCCGCATCACCTCGGCAAGCCGGAAAATTATCTGCCCAACCTCAAGCTCATGCTCGACATGGGCGCGTCATTCAGCATTTACATGGCGCACGGCGGCACGACGTTTGGGCTTTGGTCCGGCTGCGACCGGCCGTTCAAGCCCGACACCTCGAGCTACGATTACGACGCGCCGATCAGCGAAGCCGGCTGGGCCACGCCGAAATTTTTTGCAACGCGCGAACTGTTTTCAAAATATCTTTTGCCCGGCGAAAAACTGCCGGAACCGCCCGCGCCAAATCCCGTTATCACATTTGCGCCCGTCGAGCTGAAAGAAGTCGCGCCGATTTTTGAAAATCTTCCGCCCGGGATCCACGACGAAACGCCGCGCAACATGGAAGCCTACGACCAGGGCTACGGCTGCATTTTATATCGCACACAAATTCCCGCCGGCCCGGCGGCCACGCTCGAAGCCGCGGCCATCCACGATTTTGGCTATGTGTTCATTGATGGAAAACGCGCCGGCATTTTGGATCGCCGCAGCGCGAGCGCCAAAATCCTATTGCCCGAACGCGCGAAAGAATCCCAGTTGGACATCCTCGTCGAGCCGCAGGGCCGCATCAATTTCGGTCCCGAAATGGCCGACCGCAAAGGTCTCATCGCGCCCGTGAAACTCGGCGGCGAAGTTTTAAAAGGCTGGGAAATTTTCAACCTGCCGCTGGATGACAAAATGCTCGCCGGCTTGAAATTCACCAACGAAAAACCCGACACCAATGCGCCCGCCTTCTGGCGCGGCACTTTTAATCTGGAAAAAGCCGGCGACACGTTTCTGGATTTGCGCCGCTGGGGCAAAGGCGATTTGTGGGTGAACGGCCATTGCCTCGGCCGATTCTGGAACATCGGCCCGACGCAAACCGCCTACGCCCCCGGCTGCTGGCTGCGCGCGGGCGAAAATGAAATCGTGATTCTCGATACGATTGGCTCGCAAGACCACACCGTCGCCGGCTTGGAAAAACCGATCCTCGACGAACTGCATCCCGAAAAAGATTTTGCCAAAACGCATCGGCCCGAAGTGAAATTAAATCTGACGGGAATCACGCCGGCGCACAGCGGCACATTCGCGCCCGGCGGCGATACGCAGGAAATAAAATTCGCCGCGCCAGTCAGCGGAAAATTTTTCTGCCTCGAAGCGCTCAACTCGCAAAACGGCCAGCCTTACGCCGCCGTGGCGGAATTAGATTTGCTCGACCCGAACGGCAACGCGATCTCGCACAACGGCTGGACGATTGCCTACGTGGACAGCGAGGAACGCGAAAAAGAAGATGGCTCCGCGGAAAATGCGATTGACGGCCAGACCGCAAATTTCTGGCACACGCAATGGGGCAGCGCGTCGCCGGATTATCCGCATCGGCTGATTTTGAATTTGGGAAAAACGCAGGCCATCGCGGGCTTCCGCTACGTGCCGCGCCAGGGCGAAGGCGGCGGCCGCATCAAGGATTACCGTGTCATCATTGGCTATAATCTGGTATCGCCAAAATAAAATTATTCCTCAAAGCATGGGCGTCCCGGCGTGCAAGCGTGTTTTTGGACCGGCCGGTCGTCCACGCCAACGACGGTTTGCGTGCGGTTGCACCAGAAATGGCTCGGCGTGACGTGCTCGCCGTGCTTGTCCGCAAAAGCTTCTTCGGGCGTCGCGCCGGTGAACATTTTTTTTGTGCGGAGATGTTTGCAAAAAATATTGTTCATGCATCGCCTTTCAGTTTGAGCAGCGTCCGGCGGATGAGCGCATGCGCCAGCGGCACTTTGTAGGCATTGTGTTCCAGCGGTTTTGCATCCTTCAAAATCATATCCGCCGCCTGCGTCGCCGTCGCCTCGTCCAAAACTTTTCCGTCGAGAAAACTGTTCGCAGCTTCGACCTGATGAGGGACGGGTGAAATGCTGCCGAGTGCCACACGCGGCGATTTTAATTTTCCATTTTCAATTTCCGCCGCCGCCGCGCAACTCACCAGCGCCCAGTCGAACGCATGTTTGTCGCTGATCTGCAGATACGCGCTGGCCGTCCGCGCGGTCGGGATTTCCACGCGTAAAATCAGGTCGCCGTTTTCGAGTGAATTGTGCGCCAGCGGATTTTCCCACGCGCGATGGTAAAGCTCGGCCATGCTCAGGCGTGTTTCCTTGCCGTCCCGCAAAACGATGGCCGTGGCATCGAGCGCCGCAAATGTGGTGGCCAAACTGGACACGACCGGGCTGATGCAGGTATTGCCCGTGAACAAACTGTGGTAGCGGTTTTCGCCGTTGCGCGCGTAGCAGAGGTCGCCGTTTTTTTTGAGGCAGACCGTGTCGCGCTGGCGGAAATACCAGCAGCGCGAATGTTGCGCCAGATTGCCGCCGACCGTCGCGACGTTGCGAATTTGTTGCGAGGCGACTTCGGATGCTGCAGCGTGCAAACTGGGGAAAACTTTTTTGATGTCCTGGTCGTCTTCGATTTGCGCGACGGTGACGAGCGAACCGATCATCCAAAATTTTTCGCCGCGCTCGATTTTATCCAGGCCGGGCAGCGACTTGATGTTCACCAAAATATTGGCGCTGACGAGATATTCCTTTAGCAGGTTGAGCAGGTCGTTGCCGCCGGCGAGATACGCGCCGTTGTCGGCGACCAGTTCGCGGGCGCTGGCGGTCGAGTGCGCGGTGGCGTAAGTGAAAGCTTTCATGCGTTGACGGGAGGCGGAACTTTTCCGAGCGCGGCCAAAACTTTTGCCGGCGTGATCGGCAAACTTGAAACGCGCGCGCCGATCGCGTTCGCGACGGCATTGGCAATCGCGCCGGCCGTCGGCACCGTGGCCGGTTCGCCGATGCCGATAACGCCGCGCTCCGGCATGTTGACCAAAATAATTTCAATGTCCGGCACGTCCGCGATGCCCGGCATTTTGTAAGTCTCGAAATTCGGATTCAGCACCACGCCGGACAAATCGTCCATCACGCGCTCCTCGTAAAGCGCATAGCCCATGCCCATGATGATGCCGCCGTTGATCTGGCTTTCGAGCGTGACTTTATTGATGATCAGACCGCAGTCGTGCACGCCGAGAATTTTTTTCACCGTGACCAGGCCGGTTTCCGTGTCCACTTCCACTTCGGCGAACTGCACGCCGGCGGCGCGGCTGGACGAAAGTCCTTCCTGCCATTTGCCGTGAACGACCAGCGGATTCACGCCGAGTTTTTTGCACGCGGCAAACCAGTTTTCGCCGCGCGCATCGGCAAGGCCGGACTGCGCCTGCAATTGCTGCAACGCATTTTGGCAGACGTCAAAAACCGTCGGCGAAACCGAAGGACACGTCGTGCTGCCGCCGCTGCCGGGTCCGGGCGGAAAATTTGTGTCGCCCACGCGCACCGTGATCTGCTCCGGCTTGAGGCCGAGAATTTCCGCCGCGACCACCGCGATGACCGTGCGCGTGCCGGTGCCGATGTCCTGCACGCCAAGGCGGATTTCGATGCTGCCGTCGGGATTGATCTGCGCCTCGCCTTGCGTGCTTTTGCTGCCGCCGCCGGCCGGCCATGCCGCGCCCGCGCAGCCGATGCCGGTTTTAACAATGCCGGGCGAACTGCCGGGTTTTTGATATTTATTTTTCCAGCCAAATTTTTCCGCGCCCATTTTATATTCGCGCTGGCGAATCGGGTTCGGATCATTTTTCAGGCGAAATTCCAGCGGGTCCAGGCCGAGTTTCACGGCAAGATCATCCATCGCGGATTCCATGCCGAACGACGCCGGCGGATTTCCCGGCGCGCGAAAGGCGCGGGCGGAACCGGCATTGATCGCCACCGCCGACTGTTTCACGCGCGTGTTCGGCACCTTGTAAAGATAGGGCATCGGGATGTCCGCGCCGCCGCCGCCGCCGCCGGCATCCGCGCCGCCGCCGATGCCCGCCGTGCCGTAATTTTCCGCTTCAAACGCGTGCAGCGTGCCGTCCGCGAGCGCGCCCATTTTAATTTTTTGAAAACTCGAAGGCCGGTTGCCGACCGCGAGCGCCTGATCAAATCGCGTGAGCATCAAACGCACGGGCGCTTTGGCTGCTTTGGAAAGTTTTGCGGCCAGCACGCCTTCCGCACCCGCGCCAAATTTTGCACCGAAGCCACCGCCCATGTATTCAGTGATGACGCGCACCTGGCTGTGATCCACTTGCAACGCGCCGGCAAGACCGTCGCGCACGCTGGCAATTCCCTGCGTCGACGCCCACGCGGTCACGCCCTCGTCCGTCCACGAAACCGTGTTGCCCATCGTCTCCATCGGATTGTGGATCTGCACCGGCGTCGTGTAAAAACCTTCGATGACCGCCGCGCATTCGGGAAACGCCGTGTCCACGCTGCCGTTTTCGCGCACGTGCGGCGTCGCGGGCGCGTTGGGCGTGCCGTCCCAGACCTGCGGCGAATCGCTTTTGCGCGCGTCGGTTTCGTTGACGACAAATTCGTGGCGCACTTCCGCCTTCACGTCGATCGCGCGCAACGCATCGAGGCACGCCTGTTTTGAAGTGCCGGCGACGGCGGCAATTTCTTCGCCGTAATAACGCACGTTGAATTCACCCTCGCGCGCGACGACGGCGGCCTTGATGCCGGGAAGCTGCCGCGCCTTGTCCAGATTGACCGAAAGAATTTTTGCCGCCGGCCATTTTGAGCGCAAAATCATTCCGTAAAGCCAGCCCTCGGCCTGGATGTCCGACGCGTAACGCGCCTTGCCCGTCAACTTCGCCGGCGCATCGATGCGCGCCGTCGAGTGGCTGATGTATTTGGTTTCCGTCGGCCAGCTAGACATAAGCAACGACCTCCGTTTTGCTCGCGGTCTCGACGCCGGCCGCCTTGAGCGCGGCCTGCAAAATTCTGGGATGCGTGCCGCAGCGACAAATATTCCCCGCGCAAGCGTGCTTCACGTCGTCGGCATTCGGGCGCGGATTTTTTTTCAACAATGCCGTCACGCTCATCAAAAAACCCGGCGTGCAATAGCCGCACATCAGCGCGTCCTTGTCGAGAAACGCCTGCTGCACTTTCGTGAGCTGGTCATTTTTCGCGAGTCCTTCAACCGTGGTGATCTCCACGCCCTGCGCTTCAATCGCCAGTTTTGAGCACGCGTAAATCGGCGTGTCGCCCAACAAAACCGTGCACGCGCCGCACGTCGCGCGGTCGCAGCCTTCCTTCGCCCCGGTGAGGCTGGAAAAATTCCGCAGCGCATCGAGCAGCGTCACGCGCGGTTCGAGCAGGAGTTGCAGCTTCTCGCCGTTGACCTTCAGCGTGACGGGAACCGCATTCGGCCCAATGACTTTTTCCGCGTTGATTTTTTCCAATTCAGCGGCGACCGAAGTGACTTGCGCCGTGGCCGCCGTGGCGGCGACCGTGCCGAGGCTTTTGAAGAACGTGCGCCGCGAATGCGCGCCCAGATTTTCCGGCTCGTTATTTTTCATCGCAGTGGGAATCGTGCAAACGTTTGTAATCCGCCGGTGTGTCCATGTCAAGCGACAGTCCGGCGTCCGCCACGGGACATGGGACGCTCGGCGTGGCCGTCAGTTTCAAAAAATCTTTCAGCGTGGCCGCGTCCGTATTTTTCAGTTCGCCGAAAACGGTTCGCGGCAAGATCACCGGATGCCCCGTGCGCCCGCCAAACACCGGTTGGCAAATGGCTTCCTGATTGTGCGCGGAAAATTCCAGCAAGTGCCGCAACGATTCAGTCCGCAAATGCGGTTGGTCGCCCAGCACGATGGCCCAGCTTGAAATTTCTTTGCGCCAGCCGTCCCAGTTCGCCGCGCAAACAATCGAGCTGAACATGCCGCGCTCCGGCTGCGGATTTTCAATGCGTTCTGTTTTGGAAAATTCCAGCCGGTCAAGTTCCGCCGCGAGCGCCGCGTCGTTGGGGCGCAACACGACCGCGGTCTGCGTCGCGCCGAGCTCCCGCCATTGTGAAATCAAGTGGCCGACGACCTTCGAGTTGCGCCACGGCAAAAGCAATTTGGGTTTTCCCATCCGCACCGACGCGCCCGCGGCAAGGATGACCACGCCGAGCCAATTTTTTTTGGAGGCGCTCACTTTCGTTCTGCGGCAAAAAGCGCGGCGCGTTTCTGGATAAGTTGCGCCACGATGCTCACCGCGATTTCATGCGTGCCGACGGCGGCGATGTCCAGTCCGACCGGACACGCAACGCGGTCAAATGCTTCCGCCGTCGCCAGTTTTTGCCGCAGGAATTGTTCGCGGATGATGCGCGCCTTGCGCCGGCTGCCGATCAAACCCAGGAACGCGAACGGAAAATGAATCCACTCCGACAATGCCAGCGCATCGTGCTGGTGGCCGCGCGTGACGATGAGGCCAAACGAATTTTCCGGCGGCCGGAATTTTAACAGTTCATGCCAGCCGCCGACTTGTAATTTTGTAGCCGCCGGAAAAAATTCATGGTTCGCCAGTTCCGGCCGGTCATCGAAAACCGTCACCGCGAAATCGAGTTGCTGCGCGAGCGGCGCGACAGCTTGCGCCACGTGGCCGGAACCGGCGATCCACAATTCCACCGGCGGCGCGACCGTTTCTTGATACCGCCACTCGGAATCGTTGGTTCCGTTGGATTGCGGAATTGTTGCATCGACGCGCGCGATGGAAAAATCATTTTTCACGCCCCAGCGGACGGGCGCGGACACATTCACAAGTTCGCGCCAGAGATTTTTAGCCTGGGCCGCGTGCGGCAGAATCACACCGTTCACACTGCCGCCGCAAATCAGTCCATCGTCCCAGCCAAAATCATGGTCCAACACCATGTCAAACTCGGCGGGTTGGCCGGTTTTCAACGCGGTCAATGCGCGCGACTGAACTTCAGCTTCCAGACAGCCACCGCCAAGCGTGCCGGCGATTTTTCCATCGGCGAAAAAAATGGCCTTCGCTCCGGTGCGTTGCGGGCTGGAACCTTTCGTGCCGGCGATGAGCGCGAGTGCGAACGGGCGGGCCGATTCGGCGGCGGCGATAATTTGTTCGTAGAAACGGGCCACCGGAAAGTGTTAACCGTTCGCCACGTTGGTTTCAAACGAAACTTCGCTCCGGGTCATGGGCCGGGCGTTGTTTTTGAAGGGAGAACGGTTTTGTGCACGATTGTCAAATCAGCTTGCCGCCCGCGTGAATTCGGGCATAATTATTTCTTGATTGAAAGTGACGAACTAAATTGTTTGGTTCAGTCGCAAAGTAGGGGGAGATGAATTGAAAAATGTAAAGCGCACACTTTTCAATCAACCGAATCAACATAGTGGAAGGGTGGCTGAGTGGTTAAAGGCACCTGACTCGAAATCAGGAGTAGGGGTAACTCTACCGTGGGTTCAAATCCCACCCCTTCCGCCATTTGTTTCTTAGAAAAAATGGTTTTAGTGTTACTTTTTGCGGTTTTGAGAGTTGCGAGAATGTTTATGTGGCGTCCGCGTTCAAGGACAAATTTCCCCAGACAATCGTTATCGGCCCGGTATTCCCGTGCTGGCAGTAATCCCCTCTTCATTGGCCCGCAGGCTGTCGCGCTACTAATATCTCCATGCGGATACTTTGGACGGGCCCAGAATTACTTTCAAAGGATGTTACATGGGATGCCTGATCAACCAACCACAGAGCTGTTGTAAATGCTAAAAATATACTTTGGTGATCACGCCGGCAGCGCCAAAAACCCGCGTGTCATTCAGCGCATTCACGGAACACTGTTGATGGCCGTCGCGGGGATTTTTATTGGTTTTGGCCTTCATGCCCAGTCCTTGTTGAGTGTGGCGATTGACACCACCGGCAGCGCCCCGCCGGGTTTTTCGGTTTGGGCGGTCAACGGGGCAGGTTCCAACTTGGTCACTACGAATCTTGGATCAGTCAATCTGGCGCTGAATGCGTCAACTAACACTAATGTAAACTTACCCCCGGCGGTGGATCAAGGCGGCACTCTCAAAGCGGATGACAATAGCGTCATGATTGTTAACGGCAGCCCGCTTACCAACACCGTCAACTTTTCCTACGGCAGCTTGTATCAAAATTTCGCGCAGCCGTTGCATGGTGGCAGCTTGGGATTGCAGATTTCCGGATTAACGCCAGTTACTCCATATTTCATCACATTCTATTCCTTTGATGAAAATACCACGAGCAACGTCATAAGTTGGTTTGCAGATTATACGGCTAACACCAGCAATTTCCTGGGATCCATCACTTATAACAATGCTAATAATACTGGATTACCCTTTTCAAATAACGAGTATGCGCTAACCATGCCAGTCACCAGTGATGCCGCCGGCCGATTGACATTCAACGAAACTTCCAGTTGCTCCAATCCGGTTCTTAATGGCTTTGTGATTGCCGCCGTCTCAAATGCTCCGATCGGCGGTCATATCTGGGATGGAACCGTCAACGGTAAATGGGACATCGACGGCACGGCCAACTGGAAAACGAATGCTTTTTATACGGAGACAAACAATCAAGGGCCAGCAGTTGTTTTCGATGATACCGCCAGCGGGCCGAACACTGAAATTATTTTGGATACGACGGTAACCCCATCTGCAGTGTTGGTCAGCAACTCTATCTTGAATTATACCATGAGCGGCCCCGGGGGAATTACCGGAACGGGCGGTCTATTGAAGCAAGGCGCTGGTTTATTAACTTTATGCACTTCCAATTCTTATACTGGTGGCACGATAGTGAACCATGGGATACTCGCGTTAAATACCACCAACAACAATGTCTCAATGGCTTATAGTATCAATGATGGTATCATGAAGTTAAGTCTGACCTTGCCAGGAACTTCATTGAACACGGATAGCTTATCTTTCAGTAATGGCAGTCCGCAACTCACTTTCGAGTTGGAAGCAGCGAGTGTTCTAAGCGCGCCCGCAATCAATGACCAAGGTAATCTCATGATGAATTGCAATGTCGTGATAAATGTGAGCCATCCAACTTCGGGGAATAGTGTCTTGCTGGCCTATAAAACTCGCGGCGGACCAGGAAATTTTGTGGTGGGAACGCTGCCGACGGGTGCGGGGATTTTTGATGACCTGTCAGATCAAGAAATCATCTACATGCCAGACACCAATAATCCGCCCCAACAAATTATCAAGGTTTATCTTCAGGGCGGTCAGTCAAATGCTGATGGTCGTGCGATACCCGCCGGGCTGCCGGCAAACTTGCTCGCCCAACAAACCGACGTGCTTATTTACGATGGCGATGCTTCAATTTTTACTTACTTGGAACCGGGACTTTCAAATCCATTCGGCTATTTTGGTCCGGAGGTGACCTTTGGGCGGACCTTGGCTGACTTTTATGGCCAGACTAATCATATATCCACTAATAACGTAATGGTGGCCATCATTAAATACGCCGTAGGCGGCAGTTCGTTGTATAGTGATTGGGCGGCCGGCGGCGACAGTTCCACCGCAGGCGATGGTCCGATTTATACTGCATTCCAAACTTCTGTCCAAGCCGGCTTGGCCCAACTCTCGGCAGCTTTTCCAAAAGCGATCATTGAACTGGACGGTATGATTTGGGTGCAGGGAGAAAGTGACATAGACCTATCCTCCGGTGCGTCGGGCTACACACCTACTCCCGCTGCCAGCGCCGCTTATGGCACCAACTTGGTCAACTTCATCAACGATGTGCGGTTGACTTATGCGACTAATCGACCTTATGGCACCAACCTGCCATTTGTTATCAGCCGCATCTCAACCAACCAGACGGCTTTTTCGAACCCGGTTGACTGGTGGTCGTTTCCTTATTACTTGGAGGTGCGTGCCGGCCAGGCCTACGCGGCGGCCACCTTGACTAATACTTATATGTTAGATACCGATGGTAGTCAGTTCAGTGTCGGAACGATTGGTCCGCTTATCATTGGTAATACCTATGTCGGGAATCAACACTACGATGCGGGCGGGCAGCAGGCGTTGGGTATCGGCCTTGCCCAGGCTCTCATTGGCGCGTTGGCCCGCCCGCAGATACAATCCATACGGCCATGCGGAAACAACTGGCGAATCACCTTTGGCGGCGCTTCTGGAATTAATTATTCCGTGGAGCGGGCCACTTCTCTGCTGGGACCTTGGTCAAGCTTGACCAGCATTTTTATGGGCACAGCCGGAGTCACTTTTTTTGACGACCAAGCCGCGCCCGCCGCTGCCGCGTTTTATCGGATAAGTTATCCTTAGCTGGACTCTGGGGCGGCATCGCGATTATTTGCGATTGAGCCAAGCGTTGACCGTTGGCAATATTCGAGTAATCTTTCCCTGCGACCTGCGTTTTGCCAGTATGGTAAATCCACCAACAGGTTGGCGCCAGACGACCCACGGGCGCGGAAATGAACCCTCCGCAGTTTTCCAAATGTCTTCAAGCATTTGCGGGTGAAAAAGTTTGTGATTGCGCTGTGATCGCGAAGTTCCGGCCGGTTTTTTTTCAGTCGCAAATCAATTTGTCCGATTCAAATTGAAATCACGGTTTCGCGCCAGGATAACAGGTTTTTTTGGGGCGGCGAATCCGCCGTGCCGGTCGGTTATGTTATGATTTTCGAGCATGTTTGTTCCGGTTCCATGAGACGAATATCGTCAGCCCGCTTTTTTCCGATTCCGCTTGGCCGCGTGACCGGACGTCCGGTCGCGCCCGCGGTGATGGTTTTAACCATGCTGCTGGCGTTCGTTTTGGGCCGGCCCGTTTCGGGCAAAAACTCGGATTACATGATCGAATCCTGGCAGGATCATGAAGGCATTCCGGAAAGTTCGGTGCGGGCGGCGGCGCAGTCGCCGGACGGATATTTATGGGTGGGCACGCCCGAGGGATTGTTGCGCTTCGACGGCGTCAATTTTACCAAGGCCGAAAATTTTTCGGACCTGGTGCGGCTCACCGGGTCGGTCACTTTTCTGGACAAGGATCGTTCCGGTCGCTTGTGGGCCGGCACTGAAACCGGTCTGGCGCTGTATGATCAAGGAAGCTGGCAGCGCATTCAGGGAACAAATTTTCTCGTGCGCAGCGTGGCCGAGGACAGCCGCGGCGTCGTCTTATTGGGCGGTTTTGAAGGACAGCTGGGCACCGTCAATAAAAGTCAGGTGGAAAAATTTCCGCCGCCCGCCGGCCTTAAACCGAGCGGCGTGTTTTGCCTTACGGACGCGCTGGACGGACGCCTCTGGCTGGCCAATAAAGGATTCATCGGGCGGCTAAACGGCACCCAGTGGGAGCGCTTCGGGCCCGTGCAGCCGGTGGCCAATGCGCTGCTGGCCGCGCCCGCGCAGACCGGCGGCATCTGGGTTTATATCCCGGGCGAACTGTGGCGTTATCAGGCGGACGGCACGGTGAAATATTTTCCGGCCCCCGATCTGGATCAGCCGCGCGAGATGATTGAAGACCGCAGCGGAAATATTTGGATTGCTTCCGTGGCGCGCGGCCTGATCCGGCTTCGGCCCGGCGGCGAAGCGTATGCCATCAACGCCACCAACGGATTGTCGCATGATGGCGTGCGGTGCGTTTTCCAAGATTTGGAAGGCAACATCTGGGCGGGCGGCAGCCTGAATGGCCTGAACCGATTGAAGCCGCGGCAATTCATCACTCTGGGCCGCGAGGATGGCTTGCCGGATAATATCGCCCGCACCGTCGTTGAAGTGGCGCCGGGACAAATCGTCGTGGGCACGCATGGCGGCGGCATGGCGCGGATTCATGATGGCAAAATCATCGCCGAAGCGCCGCTCGGACCGGACTCGCGTGGCCAGTATGTCTGGAGCTTGGCACCCGGTCGCGCTGGCCGGCTCTGGATCGGAACCTACAACGACGGGCTTTTTTTTCAAACCAATGGCGTCAACGTTCATTTTGATTTGCCGCCCGAAATGGGCAAATCCATTGCGCGTTTGCTGGAAGATGCGCGCGGCCGGCTGTGGGTGGGCGGAGCCGCCGGCCTGGCGGTGATCGAAACCAATTCCCACGTCACTTGTTTCAACAACTCGGCGGTCGCCGGCTTTGCGATCACGTCGTTGGTCGAGGACACCAATTCCGGCGCGATCTGGATTGGAACCTACGCGCACGGCGTCTATCGCATGGACAGCCGAAATTTTACCAATGTCGTCAAACTCGACGGCCTGCCGGCGGAACGGATCAGTTCGCTGACTTTAGATAGTGATCATTATCTTTGGGTGGGAATCTTCGGACACGGTTTGGCGAGTGTTCATGACGGCAAAACAACTTTGATCGGACCGCCGCAGGGACTTCCTGTCGAAACCATTGGCTCGATAATTGACGATGGTCGCGGCTGGTTTTGGATGGGCACCACGCGCGGCATTTTGCGGGTGTCGTCCGCTGAATTGCATCGGGTGGCGCAAACGCCGTCGTTGCGCGCAGTCTTTAATCTTTTCAATGTCAGCGATGGCCTCGCTTCGGAATATTGCGTGGAAGGTTACCAGCCCAATGCGCTGCGCGATAGCGCCGGCCGTCTATGGTTCGGCACGGACCGCGGCCTCGTGACCGTGGACCCCGGCCAATTGCGGCTCAACACAAATCCGCCGCCGGTGAAAATTGAGCGCATCGGTTTTACCGATCCGTCGGGCACCAATCACGTCAGCCTAAAACCGTTCGCCGAAAAAACCGTCATCCCCGCGGGCAGCACCGATCTGGAATTTTCGTTCACCGCCTTGAGTTTTACGGCGCCGGAAAAAATGAATTTTGCGTATCGGGTCGAAGGCGCGAATAAAAACTGGGTGAACATCGGCGACGTGCGGGTGTTGCATTTTCGTGAAATGGCGGCCGGCAATTATGTGCTGCACATCAAGGCCGCCAATAACGACGGGATGTGGAATGAGAACGGGGCCACGGTCGCCTTCACGATCAAACCATATTTTTGGAAAACGCCATGGTTCCGGCTTTTGATCTTGCTCACGGTGTCGGTGATCGTCTGGCGCGTCACCCGCCGGCAATTTCAACAGCGCATCGAACATTTGCAACGGCAGCGCCGGCTTGAACAGGAACGCGCCCGGCTGGCCACGGTCATGGAAAACACCAGCGACTTGGTGGTTTTTGCCGATGCGGCTGGCGGCGTGATTCACATCAACCCGGCGGGCCGAAAACTCATCGGGCTCACCCCGGCCGAAAAATCCAGCGCGCTCAAGCTCGCGCAGTTGCAGCCGGCGTGGGCGATGGAGCGCGTGGTCCGCGAGGGCATCCCCACCGCCCGCGCGCAGGGCACTTGGGAGGGCGAAACGGCGTTGCTGCACCGCGACGGCCATGAAATTCCGGTTTCCCAAGTCATCATCGCGCACAAGGATTCGGAAGGGCATGATAATTTTCTGTCCACCATCGCGCGCGACATCACCGGGCGGAAACAGGCGGAGGCGGAGTTGCAGCGCCGGGAAAAATATTTTCGGTCGCTGATTGAAAACGCCTCGGACAGCATCACCGTCATTAATCCGCAGGGAAACGTCACCTTCCAAAGTTCTTCCGGCGAACGCCTTTTGGGCTATCCCGCCGAGGCCATCACCGGGCGCAGTTTGCTGGAGTTGGTGCATCCGGAGGATTTGGCCAAAGTGCAGGGCGGTCTCAATCAAGCCTTGGCGCAACTCAATGTGCCAGTCACTTTGACGGTGCGGTTGCAGCACGCGAACGGTTCCTGGCGGACCATCGAGGCGGTCGGCACCGGGCTCCAGACCGCCGCCGGCGAGACGCAGATCATCGTCAACTCGCGCGACCTCACGGAGAATATAAAGTTGGAGGAACAATTTCGGCAGGCGCAAAAAATGGAGGCGGTCGGGAGATTGTCCGGCGGCGTGGCGCATGATTTCAACAACATCCTCACGGTGATCCAAGGCAACGTGGATTTTTTGAAATACTCGGACAAAATGTCGCCGGCGGAACGCGAGGCGTTGGGCGACATTGCGCAGGGAACCGAACGCGCGGCCGCGTTGACGCGGCAATTGCTGGCCTTCAGCCGCCGGCAGACGATGCAAACGGCGAACCTCGACTTGAACCAGGTGGTGGACCAAATGACGCGGATGCTGCGGCGCATTTTGGGCGAGGATATCGAAATGCAGTTGCACTATTTCGCGCAGCCGGTTTTTGTCCGCGCCGATGCCGGCATGTTGGAGCAAGTGCTGTTGAACCTCGTCGTGAATTCGCGCGACGCGATGCCGAATGGCGGCCGGTTGGCGATCGAAACGGCGGTGGTGGAAATTGATCGGGCGGCGGTGGCGCAACATCCGCAGTGGCGCGAAGGCGCGTTTGTTTGTTTGAGCGTGCGCGACACCGGCGGCGGCATTCCGGCGGATCTGCTGCCGCGAATTTTTGAACCGTTCTTCACGACCAAAGATGTGGGCAAAGGCACGGGCCTGGGCCTCGCGACGGTTTATGGCATCGTGGAGCAGCACAACGGCTGGGTTTCGGTTGACAGCGAGAGCGGCAAGGGCACGACCTTTCGCATCTATCTGCCGCGGCTCGCTCTGGCGGAAGTGCCCGGAACTGCCGTGCCGAAGTCCGCACCCGTGCCGGGCGGAAAGGAAACCATTCTCTTGGTCGAGGACGAGCCATCGCTGCGGACTTTGGCGGGAAAATATCTGGCGCGGCTTGGCTACAAAATCATTGAAGCCGGCTCCGGGGTTGAAGCACTGAAAATTTGGCCGCAGCACAAAAATGAAATCGCGCTGGTGCTGACGGATTTGGTGATGCCCGGAGGCGTGAGCGGGCGGGATCTGGCGCTGGCCTTGCGCCGCGAGCAAGCGGGCTTGAAAATTATTTACACGAGCGGCTACAGCCCGGACATCGCGGGAAAAGATTTTCCCTTGCAGGAAGGCGTCAATTTTTTGCCCAAGCCGTTCAATCCGACGGACCTCGCGCACCTCGTCCGCCGAACGCTGGACAAGCCGGCGCGAGCGGATGAAAATAAATTGTGAGCACCTTCATTTTTCCCGGCGCGATTCGGGTGGTGAATTTCGTTGACAGAATTTCGACAAGCGCAAACCATCAGAGCAGTTAGCTGGGATTTTTTTGATGTTTGAGTCCAACCAAATCAATTCGCTGCCGCCCTCGCGGCGCTCACCGTCTGCCTTCCTTCCGCATTTTAATCTATTGTGAAAAACTATATTCTCGACACCAATGTTCTGTTGCACGATCCGCATTCACTGCTCAATTTCAAAGAAAACCTGGTCGTCGTTCCCATCGAAGTCATCGAGGAAATTGACCGCTTCAAACGCGAATCCACCGAACTGGGGCGCAACGCGCGCACGGTGTCGCGATTGCTGGATGGCTTTCGCGGCGACGGCAGTTTGAGCGCGGGCGTGGCGCTGCCGAACGGCGGCAAGCTGGAAATCGCCTTTTACAAAAACGGTCACGGCGAAAATGGCATCGCGACCAATTCCGTGGACAACCGCATTCTGGCGCTGGCGGCCAGCATCCAAAAAGCGAGTCCCAAAAAAACCACCATCCTGGTTTCCAAGGACATCAATTTGCGCATCAAAGCGGACGCGCTCGGTTTGCAGGCCCAGGATTATGAGACGGATCATGTGCTGCTGACGGATCTTTACACGGGCATGTCCGACCTCACAGTGTCGCCGGAAAAAATCGCGGCGTTCCGCGCCAAAGGCGAACTGGGGCTTGAGCCCGGCAAAAAATATTGCCCGAACGAATATTTCACGCTGACGGATGAGACGAATCCAAAAAAGGCCGCGCTGTCAAAAGTGGATGCCACGGGCACGAAATTGATTCCCATCATTGATTGCCGCGAAGGCGTGTGGGGTATCAAGCCGCGCAACCGCGAACAGCACTTTGCATTGGACGCACTGCTCGATGACCGCGTGAAACTGGTCACGCTCATGGGCAAGGCGGGCACGGGAAAAACCTTGATCGCCATGGCCGCCGGGCTCAAGCGCGTGATCAACGACCGCGAATTCCGCCGCTTGGTGGTTGCGCGGCCAACCATTTCCATGGGCAAGGAACTGGGTTTTCTGCCGGGATCGTTGGACGAGAAACTCGCGCCGTGGATGCAGCCGATTCATGATGCGCTCGAAATGTTGAGCGACTTGAACATGGGCAACGAACATCGCCGTGCCGCCGATCTCATGCGCAGCGGCAGCATCGTGGTGGAAGCGTTGAGCTACATCCGCGGCCGCAGCATTGCGAACCAGTTCATGATCATTGACGAGTCGCAGAACCTCACGCCGCTGGAAGCCAAAACCATCGTCACGCGCGTGGGGCAGGGCACTAAAATAATCTTTACGGGCGACCCGTATCAGATTGATAATCCCTACGTGGACAGTTCGTCGAACGGCTTTAATTATATCATCAGCCGATTTCGCGATCAGGCCATCGCCGCGCACATTGAATTGCAAAAAGGGGAGCGTTCCGAGCTGGCCGAACTGGCGGCAAATATTCTTTAACATGAATACTTGCGATGACATTGTTTTTGGATTAGTTACTTTTAAGCGGTTTAAATTTTTTATAACAAATTTTTTTTCTGACAAATTCGTTTGGCAGTTGACAATGTGGTCAACTTGTCGAACTTTGAATGAAAATAGCAAATAGTAGAAGAATATGATATCGAACGAACGCCCATCACCATACGGTCGGCAGCCCTATCAAAGCCACGGCAATTATGGCGCGCCGAAATACGGTCAGCCCCGGCCCCCCGTCAACGAAGACACGCTCAAGAGCGCCGAAGTGCAGATTGAACGGAAATTCTTTGTCTTCACGTTGAAGGAAAATCCGCGCGGCCGCTTTTTGCGCATCACCGAGGACGTCGGTGGACGCCGCGACACCATCATCATTCCTTCGACCGGTCTGGCTGAATTCAAGAAAATTCTCGATGACATGGTCAAAGCCGCCGACGAAATTCCTTCCAAAACGCCGCCACCGGCGCCGGAACCATTGCCCTGATTTTAACTGTTTAACTAAAGCCGGCCGGAATTTTATTCTGGCCGGCTTTTAGTTTTTTTGGCGGACGCTTTGGGTGACTTTGGTTTCGTCTTGGTGCCGGCCGCTTTCTTCGTTTTTACCGGTGCCGCGTCACCCCACAAGCCTTCCAGATCGTAACGCGCGCGCGCTTCGGTGTGCATGACGTGAACAATCACGTCAAAAAAATCCAGCACCATCCATGCGCCCGTGACCGGGCCATCCGTGCGCGTCGGGCGCAGGTCGTGGTCATCGCGTAATTTGCCGGTGATTTCCTCGACGATGGCGCGCAAGTGCGGCTGGCTCGTGCCCGTGGCGATCACAAAATAATCCGTCACCGACGACACTTTGCGCACGTCGAGCACGGCGAGGTTTTCCGCTTTTTTATTTTCCGCCAGATCGCGGCACAGCAACGCCAGTTTTTTAGAATCCATATTTACGGCGGCAATTAAACCATAAATCGGCGCGAAGCGACACGGATAAATTTTAAACGTAAAGGTGCGCCGCGCGGATCGCTTCCGCGACCGCTGGCGGCACCAAATTTTCGAGCGGCAAACCCGCCTGCACGCGGGCGCGGATTTGCGAGGAGGAAACCGCGAAGGGAAAACCCTGCAACGCGCGTCCGCGAAAGGGTGCCGGGAAAATCGGGTTCGCGCCGCCCGGTCGCGGCACCGCGACAAATTCCGCCAAATTCGCCAGTGCCGCCGGTTCGCGCCATTCATTCAGCTTCGCCGCATTGTCCGCGCCGATGAGGTAAAACAATTTTGCGTTCGGAAATTTTTTGGCGTAATCGCGCAACGTGTCAATCGTGTAGGAAATGCCGCCGCGCCGGATTTCCTGATCATCAATTTCACAATCGGTTTTGCCCGCGAGCGCGAGCCGGAGCCATTGCAGCCGCGCGGCCTCGGGCGCCGGTTTGTGTTCCGGCTTGAAGGGCGATTGCGCGGCGGGAACAAAAAATAATTTATCCAGCCCGAGTTCCTCGATCGTCGCCTGCGCGACCAAAAGATGGCCGAGGTGAACCGGGTCGAACGAGCCGCCGTAAATGCCGAGTTTCATGTTAAAAGTTAAAAGTCGCGGGTTGTAAGTTCAACCATTGCGCGCTGCGGGTTCAACTTGCAACTTTCAACCGGCAACCTGCAACTCAATTAAACCGGTTCCAAATAATCCAGTTCCTTGTCGTAAGTTTCTTCCAGACCGCGCAGTGCCCAAAGCGCAATTAGCACGCAGGCGAAGGAAATGGTCGCGGCGGAAATGATGATGCCGGATTGCGGATGGGTGAACATGAGTTTGAGATGATTGAAACCGAGCGTGAGCGGCACGGTCGCGCCGCGAACGAAATTCGGCACGGTGGTGGCCACGGTGGCGCGGATGTTCGTGCCAAATTGTTCGGCGGCGATGGTCGCAAAAACAGTCCAGTAGCCGACGCCAAAACCCAGCAGCAAAATGACGAGATAAAACGTGCCGTTGGATTGGCCGCCGGTCAGAAAATACGCCGCCATCGCGGCCGCCGTAAAAATGAGAAAGACAAACAGAATTTTTTTCCGCGAGCGCAACAGCTGGCTGAAGTAGCCGCTGGCGAAGCCGCCAAACGTGATGCCCAGATAACAAAACGCGATGCCCTGCGCGACTTTGACTTCGCCCTGGATGTTCAAGGCCTTGGAAATTTCCGGCGAAAATGTGACGAGGATGCCGACGATGCACCACAGCGGCAGGCCGATGAGAATGCAGCGAAGGTATTTCATGAAGCGTTTCGCGCTGGTGAACAGCATAAGAAAATTTCCGCGCGCGGCCTGCGTCGAATCCGTTTTCAATTGCCGGAACATTTTTGATTCCGCCACGCTCAGGCGCAGCACGAGCAACACCAGGCCGAGGCCGCCGCCGATGAAATACGCCGTGCGCCATTCCACTTTTTGCGCGACAAGTCCGCCGATCACCGCGCCGAAAACGCCGACGGTCGAGATGATCGTCGTGCCGTAACCGCGCAGTCGTTTCGGCAGAACTTCGGTGACGAGCGTGATGCCGCCGCCGAGTTCGCCGGCCAAGCCGAAACCGGCGACGAAACGCCACACGGCGTAAGCCTCGATGGAATGCACAAAACCATTGGCAATATTGGCGATGGAATAAAGCAGAATGGAACCGAAGAGCAGCGCGACGCGGCCCACGCGGTCGCCAAGGATGCCGAAGAAAATGCCGCCGAACAGCATCCCGAGCATTTGCAAATTGAGGAGCAGAATACCGTGGCTCACCAAAAGTTCACCGGAAAAACCCATGGATTTGAGGCTCGGAATCCGCAGGATGGCGAACAGGATCAAATCATAAACGTCCACAAAATAGCCGAGCGCGCCGACGATGACCGCCGGCTGAAGAAGTTCGCGCAGAACGGATTCATTGGTTTTCATTTGGCGATTTCGCGGATATTATTTTTTTAAATCGTAAATCGTAAATCCGCCATCGTAAATTCAAATGACACGTCATTGCCACCACTGCGGTGAACCCTGGACCCTTTCCGGCAATCCCGGCCGCGGCGAAGTCTGCATGAAATGCCGCGCCGATCTGCGCGTGTGCCTGAACTGCGCGAGCTACGATCCGCGCATCGCGCAGCAATGCCGCGAACGCCGGGCGGAACCGGTGCTGGAAAAGGCGGCGGGAAATTTCTGCGAATATTTTGAATTCATCCGCCGACAATGGGAGCCGAAAGAATTAAAAAATTCCCGCGAGAAGGCGGCGCGGGCGCAATTGAAAAAATTGTTTGGTGATTGAACGGCGGGGCGTTTCTTGGGAGGCTTTTCACTTCAGAACATGATTGAAAACCCTTTCAAACCCTTGATCATGGGACTGGTTTCCGGCATGACCTTGGATCAGGTGCAGCCGTTTTTTCTATCGCTGGAAAAGTCGGGCTATCGCGGCGACGTCGCGATGGTCGTCAGCGATCTCGACGCGGCCACGCAGGCGTTTCTGCGCGCCCGACGCGTGCAATTGATCCCGTTTCAAAAAGCCGGCCTCAAACGCTTTTCCGCCGGCGTGGCGCGGCTGCCGGGCTATTTTCTGCCGCGCCAAAAACGCCGGTTGTTTGAACGCCAACTGGCCCCGGCCTACCTGCACCATCACTGCGCCCGGCATTTTTTCTGCGAAGATTTTCTGCAGGAATGCGGCGCGCATTACACGCACGTGATGCTGGCGGACACGCGCGACGTTTTGTTTCAAAACGATCCGTTTGCGTTTGAAGTGCCCGACGGCTTGAGTGTTTTTTTGGAGGACCTGACCAAGACCATTGGCGATTGCGAATTCAATTCCAGCGGAATGCTGCGCGTTTTTGGAAAAAAAATCCTGCGCGAATTGAGCGACCGGCCCATCGCCTGCGCCGGCACCATCATCGGCACGGCGGCCGCCATCCGCGAACATCTCGCGCGCATCAACAAAATTTTGTTGGCGCAAAAAGACCGCAAGACCATTGACCAGCCGGTGCATAATTATTTGGTTTATAAAAAACCGCCGGCGAAATTGCATCGCTTCGCCAATTTCGCCGGGCCGGTTTTGACGATGGTTTACATCGAGCCGGCGCGGCTGCAATTCAACGAGCGCGGCCAGATCATCAATCCCGACGGCAGCGTCATCAACACGCTGCACCAATACGACCGGCACCACGAACTGGCGCCAAAACTCCTGAAGGCCTTGACCTGAAGCGATGCAACTTTGCGCCATGCCAACTCCTAAAAAAAAGAATCGCCGGTTGCCGTTGCCGGGATTTTTTTTCTGGCGGCCAAAAAGTTGCTGCGCCAGCCTGCGGCAATGGCATTCGGGTCATCCAGCGGAACTGGCGCGCAACGGGGTTTTGAAATTCACCGCCCTCGCGCCGGCCGCCGGTTGCGCCGGTTATGTGGCGGAGTTGCGCGACGCCAAAGTCATCGGCGATGTGCGGCTCGTGGCCACGGCGGCCGATGTGGTCCTTGGCGATTTGCAATTTCTGCACAGTGCCGAAAACCCCACGCAGCACTGGGTTTTGGAGCAGGTGCGTTTTCGATTGCCGCAATCGCTCGCCGGCCCGGCCCTGCTGCTCGCGGCCTCCAGCGGCGATAATTATTATCACTGGCTCTTCGACAGCCTGCCACGCCTGCATTTGTGGGAACTTGCCGGCGGTTCGCTAAATGAAATAAAACATTTTTTGTTGAAGCGCGATGCCCTGCCGTTTCAGTCGCAGACACTGGATATTTTGGGCATTCCCGCCGCGCGCCGGCATTATTGCGCCAAGCGCGGCATTTTAAAACTCGACCACTTGTTTGTGCCTTCGATGCCTGGCCCGGCGATGACACCGCCGCCGTGGATTTGCCAGTTTTTGCGGAAAAAATTTCTGCCGGCCGCCGCCGCTGCGCCGGCGCGGAAAATTTTCATCAGCCGCCGTTTCACGCAAGGCCGAAAAATTATCAACGAAGCGGAGATTCTGCCGCAGCTAGCGCGGCACGGCTACGAAACCGTGTTTCCCGAAAACCTGCCGTTTCGCGCCCAGGTGGAATTATTTGCCTCGGCCAAAAAAATCATCGCGCTGCACGGCGCGGGTCTCGCGAATCTGGTCTTCGCCGCGCCGGCCGCCAGCGTGCTTGAACTATGTTCGCCGGTGCATGCGAATGCGCTCTATAAAATCATTTCTGAAAATTGCGGCCTGCATCACGACCAGTTGCAACTCGCCGCCGCGAAGGCGTCGGAAAAAGACCGGCGCCTGGCCAACCTGGTCGTTGATCCGGAAATTTTCCGGCGCAAACTGGAGCAGTTCGACTGACGGCGAAAACGGTTTTCGTCCGCGCCCCCGATCGCTATCATCCGCGCATGAAAGTCAGCGGCTTCACTTTTTTGCGCAACGGCCAGCGGCTCGGCTATCCGTTCGTCGCCTCCCTCCGCTCCATTTTGCCGCTCGTGGATGAATTCATCATCGCGCTCGGCCCCTGTGACGACGACACGGAAAAAATGCTGCGCGAAATCGGTGACCCGAAAATCCGCATCCTCCCGACGCAATGGAACGAAAAAATCCGCAGCGATTATTCCGTGAAAGGTTTTGTGTTCGGCCAGCAAAAATCCATCGCGCTGTTTAATTGCACCGGCGACTGGGCGTTTTATCTCGAAGCCGACGAGGTGCTGCACGAAAAAGATTTGCCGAAAATCCGCGCGGCGATGGAAAAATATCTGGACGACGAACGCGTCGAGGCGCTGGCGTTCGACTATCTCCATTTTTACGGCAACAAAAATACGATCGCCTGGTCGCCCGGCTGGTATCGCAGCGAAGTGCGCATCATCCGCAACACGATTCCGACGTGGTCGAGCGAGTCGCTTTTTTTCAACGTCATGACCGGCCACAAAAAATCGCGCTACCCGCGCGCGTCGCAAACGGGCGCGACCATTTATCATTACGGCTGGGTGCGCAGCGAGGCACAGATGAACCTGAAAGCCGGCGCGACGCATAAATACTGGGAAAATGCGCCGGCGGCCAAAGTAGACTATGCCAAAATTGACGCGGCGGCGTTGAAATTATTTTCCGGCACGCATCCGCAAGTCATTCAAGACTGGTTGCCAAAAGCGGAAGGAATTTTTCCCGCTGATCCAAACCATCAACTGACCGCGCGCGAAAAAAAACATCGCCGGATGCTGTGGCTCGAAAAAAACTTCGGCTGGAAATTCAGCAAGAAACATTATCGGCCGGTGGATTGAAAACCTTGCCGGTCTCGGCCAGCACCGTTTCCACGGCGATACTGGCGAGATCCCGTTTGTCCGGCGCGGCGATGACCCGGTCGCGGTGTTGAAACAAAATCGGCCGGCCCGGCGCCAGATCGCTGACCAGCATCAACGCCCGTTTGCCCTGCGCGACCGCGAGGTGCAACATGCCCGTGTCGCCGCCCAGAACGAGCGTGGACAACTCCATCAGCCCGGCGGTGACGAGCAACGGCACGCCGGCCAGCACCGCAAAATTTTCCGTCCGTGCCGGCGCCAGCGAAGCAAGGTCGCCCGATCCGCCGCCAAAAATAATTTGTGCGCCGCGCGCGCGCCAGTGCCGCGCCACGGCGAGATATTTTTCCAGCGGCCAGTTTTTGTGCGGCGAACTGGTGAATGGCTGCACGAACAACGTCGGTTTCGCCTCGTCCAATTTATTTTCCGCAAAAACTTTTTTGGCGACGGCGAGCGCGTCGGCCGGCAAGTGAAATTTATTTTTAATTTCACCGGTTTTCAGGCCGCATTCCCGTAACAAAAATAAATTCCAATCCGCCGGGTGCAAGTTTCCATCGCGTGGCAACCCGCGCGTGTAAGCCCATTCGCGGCCGCGGCCATAAACGGTGCCCCAGCGTTCGCGCGCGCCCGTCAGCCGCGTGAGCCACGCGGTCTCGCCATAGCCCTGGAAATCCACGACGAGCGAAAATTTTCCCGCGCGCAGATTTCGCAGCAGCCGGAAAAATTCCGGCGCGGCGCGCAAGGGATTTTTCAACGCCGCGCGATCAAGGGCGACCACTTCATCCACGTCAAGAAACCCTTGCAACAAGGGCGCATTTTCAGTCACTGTAAAAAAAACAATGTGGGCATCGGGAAAATTTTCGCGGATGGCATGGACGGCCGGCAGAGTCAAAACCACGTCGCCGATGGCCTTGAACCGGATGAGCAAAATGTTTTTTTGCGGCTTCACGTATGCGCGGCGAGGGCGGATTCCACGGCGGCGACCAGCGCGGAACGGAACGCGCCGCGCGAACAATTTTTGGCGTAGGCCTGCGCGCCGTTTTGCCACCGGGAAATTTCTTCGGCACTGGCGGACGCGGCGTGCTCGATCAATTTTTTAAGGGCCGGCACATTTCCCGATTTAAAAAGCAGACCCATTCCGTATTGCCGCACGACATGGCCGATCAAATATTCGTCGGAAGCAATCACCGGCTTGCCCGAGCCCGCCGCGCGCGACAAAACGCCGCTGCCATCGAGGTGCCGAATATAAGGGAGTAAAACCGCATCGCACGCGGCGAACAATTGCTTTTCCTCCTCGGCGGAAACATAGCGGTTCACGATCTCCGCCCGGCCTTGCGCGCGAAGGATTTCCAGGTCGCGGGCGAGGTGTTCGTTTTTCGGCTGCAAGCCGGCACACAGCAGAAACGCGTTGTTGGACGTGGATATTTTCAGCATCGCCGCGACCGCGAGGTGCAAACCTTTTCGTTTGTATCCGCCGCCGTAAAAAAGAAAAACAAACTTGTCGTCGGGCAGATTGAAGTGCTTCCGCGAGGCCGCGCGGTCGGCGGAAAAGTTTTCTGGATACGGATCGGCGAGCAGATGGACCGGCGCGCCGGGGAATTTTTTCTGCGCGATTTCGCAGAGCAGCGGATCAATCATCAACAGAGGATTTAGCCAGTCGTTTTTGACAAGGCGCGCGAAGCCGATTTTTTTCAGCGCTTGATTCGGCGACAGCGCGCTGGCATTCAAAAAAAGTGGGCGAAAATAAATGCCGCCAAGCCGTCCGCGCAAAGTCTCATCGGGCATCAAACCAAACGCGGCGCGGCGCAGTAAAGTGGAGGCGAGGTCGTTGAAGTTCGCAAGAAATACGAGCGATGCGCCGGATTTTTTCAGGCAGGCCGCGACGTGCGCCGGTGAGATGGTTTTTTCCTCGTCAGATTTTTCCGCGATGGCCGGAATGATTTTCACCGGCGGCAAAAGATCCGCCAGCTGGTCTTCGATGCGTTTCATCGCGGCGGGGTGCGTGTCGAGCGCGAGCGTCAGCGAAAATCCGGCACCGAGCAAATCCTCGGTGATGAACCGCAGCCAGCCGACGTGATGGCCATCCACGCTCGGCTCGTAAATCAAAACGCTGCGGTTCGATTTTATGGCGTCCATGAAAATTTATTTGGCCGGCGGGTTTTCGTTTTGCAACTGATAGACTTTCAGGTAGCGCAAAAAAGTATAGATGGCGATGATGCGTGCGATGGCCAGGCCCTGCCAGCCGTCGAGAAAACCGCGGCGCAAAATGTAGGCGCGGATGAAACGCCACCACGGCCGGAACAAGACTTCGGCGAAGGAGACTTTCTTTTGCTTCGCGGCGCATTCCTGCACGAAATAATCCACGGTGAGCAACGTTTTTTTCATCTCGTGCTCCAGCGATTCCATGCTGTGATGGAGCAAATCGTTTTTGAGATCGCCGACCAGGCCGGCGACGACGAGCGATTCGTGCAGATGTTTGTCGCCCCAGTTGGCCCGGCCGCGTTGCCAGAGCCGCGCCTTGCGGTCGGGATACCAGTCGCCGTGGCGGATCCAACGGCCGTGATAAAATGTGCAGCGCGGAAAACGGTAGGCGGCGCAGGGGGGATTCAATTTATTTTGCGCGAAGAGTTGGATGATCTCATCGCGCAATTCGGGCGTGACGATTTCATCGGCGTCGATCGCGAGCAACCACGGTTGCGTGGCGCAACTGGACGCGAAATCGCGGTGCACGGCGTGGCCGCGCCACGGCTGGCTGACAATTTTTGCGCCGAACGTTTCCGCAACTTTATCCGTGCCGTCCGTGACTTTGTCGTCAATGGCGAGAATGATTTCACTCGTCCACTCTTGCACGCTGGCAAGGGCGCGACGGATGCGATGCGCCTCGTTGCCGGCGACGATGCAAACAGAGATGGGCAGCTTGGTCATGAAATCAATGCGCGGATTTTATCCAAGTTCACGCGGATTTCAAAACGGATTGCGCGGCGGCGACCAATTCGTCCGTGGAAATATTTTTGAGGTGCGCGGTGCCGGGTTCGTTGGCGCCAACGAGCACGCGGAAATTTTCACCGGTCGGCAGCCATTCGCGCCGGCCGGGATTCGGCCAGAACCACGCTACGGTCGGGGTGTTTGTCATCACGGCGAGATGCAGCGGGCCGGTGTCGCCGCAGAAATGCAGCGTGCTATTTTGGATGACCGCCGCGAGCTGAACCAAATTCAGGTTGCCCGCAAACACGCGCCAAGGTTTTTGCGGTAGTTGGGCGAGGAGTTTTTTCATTTTCTCCAATTCGCGCGGCACCGGCGCGCAGGACAGCGCGATTTTTTTTTCGGGAAATGTTTTGGCAAGCAGTGTGATGAATTCCGCGAGCTGTGCCGGCGGCAGTTCTTTGAAATCCGCCGTGGTGAACGGGCTGAGGTGAAAATATTTTCCCTTTTCATCCGTGGAAATTTCCGCCGCGCGTAAATTGGCCGCATTGATTTCGGTGTGAAATTCCGGTCGGGCAAATGGAAAGCCCGCTTGTTCCAAGCAGCGGCAGCGCTGCAAAAAAACCGGTTCTTCGCCGAACGCATGGGCGACGTGCGCGGTGAACATGTGTTTCCAAAACGGCGGGCCGCCGCCGTTCGGCACGCGGCCGAGGCGTTCGCGCGCGCCGCTTAAAAACGTCAGCCAGCTGGAACGGTCGGAGCCGTTGAGGTTGATGACGACATCGAATTTTTCCCGCCGCAAGCGCGCGACCATCGAAATATTTTCCCGCAGCGTGGCGTGGCGCGGGTAGCGCATGTAGCCCCAGGTTTTAGTGACCCACGGCACGCAATCCAGGAGCGAGGTGATGTGCGCGGCGACGCTGATGTGCAGTTCCGCCTGCGGATACGCCTGTCGCACCCGCCAGAGTGCGGGCAACAAATGGACGGTGTCGCCGAGAAAACCCAGGTCGAGCACCATGATTTTTTTTGCGTGGCGCGTGCGTTGAAGAAAATTTTCCGGGCCGGCGGCTGGCATCGGGGACAGCGTAGTGGAGTTGTCAATGGTTTCGCAAACGCAATTGAGAAACAGCGGGTTGCAATAATCGGTGGCCAAAAAAAACTCGGTATCTGCACCGGGTCGGGTTATGATTTGGCGATGAAGGTCAGCGTCCTGATTCCGACGTATAATTCGGAGCGGCACTTGTCGGAGTGTCTCGCTTCCGTGTTGGCGCAGGATTTTGACAGCCTGGAAATCTTGATTTCGGATGACGGGTCCACCGATGGCACCCGGAAAATCCTTGAAAATCACGCTGCGCGCGATGCCCGCGTGCGCTGGTGGCCGAATCCCAAAAATCTGGGCCTGGTCGCCAATCATAATCGTTGCCTGCACGAGGCGCGCGGCGAATATGTCAAATTCATCCATGCTGATGACAAACTGCTTTCAACCTCCGCGATCCGCAAAATGGCGGCGGCGTTGGACGAACATCCGGCGGCGGTGCTGGTGGGCTGCCAGCAACACGTCACCAATGCGAAATGCCGCCCGACAATTTTTTCCAAGCACACGGGCGTTTATGACGGCCGGCGGATGATCGTGGCCTGTTTGGAGTCGAACACGAATCTCATTGGCCAGCCGACGCTGACGATGTTCCGCCGCAGCGCGGCGCAGCGCGGATTTGACCCGCAGTTCATCGGCCACTTGGATTTTGAGATGTGGTGCCATCTGCTGGAGCAGGGGGATTTTTTTTATCTGGCGGAAGAATTGGCCACTTGGCGCATTCACGCGGCCCAGCTAACGGCCCAGCACAGGCAAACGGGTTCGTCCCACCACGAGCAGCAGTTGTTCATGGAAAATTATTATGCCAAGCCGTGGCTGAAAAAACTGGCGACGCGGCGGATGCTGTTCGCGCAGATTTATTATCTGAAAAAAAAATACGGCCCGCGAACTTCTGCGCTGACTTCCGCCATGATGGCGCAACTATTGCCCCGTCATTTTGCCTGGCAATGGTTGAAGCATAAAACGGCGCGCCCGCTGCAAAAACTTTCCCAAAAATTGCGAACGTGAGTTGAATTGCCTCTTGGCCCGCGTCAAGATTGATCGCCGCGGAAAAAAACGCTCAGGCAATCAACATATTCTTCGAGCGTGGTTTCTCGCAAGGCCAGCAGGCGCTGCGATTCCTTTTCCCGCTCGTGTTGCATTTCATCAATCGTCGCCAACAGCCGCTCCGGCGTCGCGTCCTTGACGTAAAACACCGGCAGACCGAGTTGCTCGACCATGAGGTTGCGCGAGTCGGTGCCCACCGCCACGGACGGAATGCCTAATCCGGCGAGCGCGACGCTGGCGTGCATGCGGTTGACCACGCCAAACGCCGCGTCGCGCACGCATTCAAAATATTCCCGCGTGTCGGCGGGACAAACGCGTGGCAAGTCCGGCCAGAGTTCCGCCGCCAGAGTTAATTCCTTCGCGTTGTGCGCCAGCAAAACCGGTTGCCAACCGGATTGCGCGAGCTGCGCCACAATCGTCCGCATGGTTTGTTCCCAAAGTTTCGCATCGATCGCCTGGTTCCAAGCGTAATGGCCGCCCCCCGCCATGTAATTTATCAAAACTTTTCGCGTCGGTTCGGCCGGCCTGACGTGCGCCTGCGCCGCGAGCAGCGCCGGACAGCAAAGCGCGCGCGCGTCGTAACCCAGCGAGGCAAATAGCTTGCGCGCCAAGCGGTCGCGGACCGTGGTTAAGTGCGCCGCATCGAGCATCAAGCGAACAAACGTTTCATCAGGATTGCCCGCCAGCGTTTCCGGCATTTGCTCCCACGGATAGCACGAGCCGCCGCCCAGATTCAACAGCGGCGTGCCGGTGCGTGCCAGCCGCGCCAGCACCTCCTGCCAGATCATCCGCGCCCACTCGCTGTCGCGGCAGCCTTGCCAGAGGATGGGCGTGCCGCATTGGATCAAAACATCACAATCGTCAAAGCGCGTGCCACCCAGCGGCGGCAAAAACCGTTCCGTTAAAACGCGGATCGGTTTCGTCAGGAAGCGCGGCTTGATTTTTTCCTTGTCGAACAAACGGATCGGGTGCCAGCGCGGATAAATCGTTTCCGGCTCATGCTTGTTGAGCAGGACGACTTCCAATTTGGTTTCCGGCAAAATATTGTGGACGCAATGCACCAAGCCTTCGCGAATAAAATCATCGCCGATGTTCGTGTTGGTGGTGGTGAGGAGTCCTAATTTCATTTGGAAATAAATTCGCCGGACGAAGTGGTCCCGACGGTTTGCTCCCAAAATTGGGCGACCAGTCTTTCAAAATTGGGCTGGAAAAAGGCCTCGCCCGTGCCGGGCCCCGTGGGAATGACATCGGGGATTTGCGGACACACTTCGAGCAGACGCGGCACTTTCAGGGCTTCGGCGACGGCGTAAGGGAAAGACTGGTTGCCGATAAAAAAACGGGCCGACTTGATGATGCGCGCCAGTTCCAAAAAGTCGGAACATTCCGCGTGCCGGAGCTGCGGCAGCACTTGTTGCATTTCGGCAAATTCCGACCGCGTGCCGACAAAATCAATTTCGCCGCGCGCGCGGAGGAATTCGTAATGGATGCCGGGATTGCGATAACGCGCGCTGCGGGCGAGCACGATTTTTTTGCCGGCCGCCGGTGCCGGGCGCACGGCCAGCCATGGCTGGGACAGGTCGGCGCTCACGCCAAACAACCAAAAATACCAATGCGCGATGTTGCCGAGTCCACCGGCGATGTTGGGCACCTGGCGAAAAACATCCAGGTCATAATTCACCGGCTCGTCCTGATGAATTTGAACGGTCGTCAGCCACGGTTGCTGTTCCAACAGTGGTTTCAACATCCGCACCATGTCGGCGGTCAAACCGGCTTTGCCGAGCGGATGTTCCTTTTCCGACCAGCCATTGATCGGCATGTCCAGCCGTAAAAAAAGTTTTGCCGGGCGGCCACGGCTCAACGCGCGCATGGCGGGCAAAGCATAAATGACGTCGCCCGCGTTGCCCGAATGTTTGAAAGTGACTTCACCGCTGGCCGAGAGTGTTTGCTCGGCCGCAAGTTTTCGGCAGTATTCGTTGAACGTTCGGGAAGTGCGCAAATCATCGGCCAGTCGCTGCAACTGCGCGGTGTATTTGCGGGAAGCAAAAGCGAGCCGGACCTTCAGCAGTTTGAACTGCATTCTTTCCGCGTAAGAATCCCAGCCTTTATCCCGGTATTTTTGCTCGTCCACCTGGCCCAGGCGGATCCAAAACGCCGCGAGAAAATTGGCCAGCCGACCGGGGCGAAGTTGGGCAAGGGAAACGTTCATTTATTTTAAAGCATAAATTTTTTCCATCAGGCTATCAAACTGAGATTTTAATTGGTTGCGTTTGGTGCGGGCAATCCAGGCGTTTGGGTTGAGAATCCAGGGCCATTTTCCCTTGCGCAGACCATGGCAACGGCGGCGTAGACCGGCGTATTCAACCGACATTGCCAACAGCCGTTGGAGGTCATCACGCGTCTCCACCGACGTGTCGTGCGTGTTTGATTTCAACCAGTCTGAAATAATTTCCCGGATCATCGGCGCAAATTCATCCACCGTTTTGCCGGCGGAAATTTCGCTGGCCGAAGCGGTCGGCGGATGGATGCGAAACGTGGTGATTTTTTCCGTCGTGACCGCCCACTTCAGCCGGCCAGCATTCTGCAAACTCCAGGCGCCATCGCCCGAGGCGCCGAATTCCAAGGGAAAAGGATTTTTCTGCACCACCGCGGTGCGGAACAAGTCGCTGGCGCAACTCCCCGTGATCGCACCACCGCGATGCGTCAACGCCGTCGCGACCACGATGGCGGACGGCAGCCGAACCGGCGCGCTTAATTTTAAACGCGCGATGACTTCATCCATCGGCCACACCGGACCGGCACACGGCTGGCCGGTTTCATCGACAAAATTCGGCCGGCTCACGAGCACATCGCAATTCAAGCGGGAGGCGGTGGCCACCAAATGCGCGATGCCGGCCCGCGTCACGGAATCACCCACGGTGGCGAGGTAGCAAAATTCGCTCGGGATCTGGCGAATCCCAAAATTCCACGACGCATACAAGCCCGGCGGATGTTCTGAAAATTTTAGATTCGGATGGCGCAGATTTTTTTTCAGGTAAGCCGGCGTGCCATCGGTCGAAAAACTGTCCACCACCACGACGTGTTCCGCCAAATCGATCCAGCTTGCCAAGTTTTCCAAATGTCCCGGCAGATACCCCATGGAATTTTTAGTTGGAATGACCACACCAAATTGCCGCATGAAAAAGAATAGGCGCCCGTATTTTTTGCGGCAACCTTTTTTGCCGGCGGCCAAAATTAACGCTCGCTTTCAGCCTGCCTTGCCAGAAAAATATCCGCGATGACCGACTTTCTCCGCAAAATCTGGGAACTCGCGCGGCCCTACAAGGTGCGGCTTTTCCTTGGCGTGCTCACCGGCATCATCAGCGGCCTCGTCGGCCCGTTGATGATTGCCACGGCCATGTTTGTTTATGCCGCCGTTTTCCCCTCCGCTAACACCACGGCCAGTCTGCCGCTGAAACATCTGCCGCAGTTTTTGCAAAACTGGTTTGCCAATGTGCGCGACGGTCTGGCGGATGATTTGCACACGCACCCCGGCGCGGTTTATGCCTTGATCGCGTTGATTCCATTCATTTCATTGTTCCGCGGCGTTACCGGTTACTTGAACGTCTATTTTCTGCAGTGGGTTGGCACCCGTGCCGTCGCCGATTTGCGAACGAAATTATTCGGCCATCTGCTGGGGATGTCGGCCGGTTTTTACACCGAAAATGCCACCGGGAAACTTGTCTCGCGCGTGATGAACGACACTGCCGCGTTGCAGACGATTTTAACCAATGTCACGTCCGTCATTGTGCGCGACCCCATCGCGGTCATTGGCACCCTGATCTTTCTGTTTTCGCAGCAGCCCAAGCTCACCCTCATCGCGCTGATCGTGCTGCCGGTGTGCGTTATTCCCATCGCGATTTACAGCCGGAAAATTCGCCGGTCCAGCCGCGAAGCCCAGACACAATCCGCCGAACTCATGCAGACCATGACCGAAGGCTTCACCGGCCACCGCGTCATCAAGGCTTATAACTTGGAAAAAATGATGGCGGAAAAATTTCGCGAGACCACGCGCCGTTCCATCAGCCTGCTCATGCGCATGACCCGCGCGTCCGAAATCCCCAGCATCGTCATTGAATTTTTAGGCGCGTGCGGCCTGGCATTGATGATCGCTTATCTTGTCCGCCCCGGCAACGGCCAGGCGCAGCCCACGGATTTTCTGCAGCTCATCGGCTCGCTGGTTTATCTTTACGGGCCGCTGAAAAATTTGACGAAACTGCAAAACCAAATCGTCCAGGCGCGCGCCGCCACCGAACGCGTGTTTGAAATGCTGGCCACGAAAAATTCCGTGCCCGAACCGGCCCGGCCAAAAATGCTGCAGGCCGCCAATGCCGCCATCCAATTTGAAAATGTCAGTTTCAATTACGGCGAAAAACTCATCCTGCAAAACATCAACCTCGACGTGAAAGCTGGCCAGTTGGTCGCCTTCGTCGGCAAAACCGGTTCCGGCAAAACCACGCTCGCGAACTTGCTTTTGCGTTTTTACGATCCCGCCAGCGGTGCGATCAAGATCGGCGGGGTGGACATCCGGGAATTTTCCACGCGCGATCTGCGCAACCAGATGGCCGTCGTCGCGCAGGAAAATATTTTGTTCAACGACACCATCCGCCGGAACATCGAGCTCGGCCGGCCCGGCGCGACGAATGACGAAATCATCGCCGCCGCCAAACACGCGCACGCCTACGAATTCATCGCGCAAAAAAAAGAAGGCTTGGACACGATCATCGGCGAAAAAGGCGTCACGCTTTCCGGTGGCCAGCGCCAACGCCTGGCGATCGCGCGCGCGGTCTTGAAAAATGCGCCGATTCTGGTTTTGGACGAGGCGACCAGCGCGCTTGACACCGAATCCGAGCGCGCCGTGCAAAGCGCGCTCGATGCATTGATGAAGGATCGCACGACGTTTTGCATCGCCCACCGGCTCTCGACCATTTTGCACGCCGACTTGATCGTCGTGCTGGATCAAGGCCGCATCGTCGAGCAAGGCAGCCACGAACAACTCATCCAATTGAGCGGCGTCTATCACAAACTTTACCAACTGCAATTTTCGTCGTGAGCCGGCCGGAAAAAATTCTCGCGGTCCAGTTCAAATATCTCGGCGACGCCGTCTTCATCACGCCGGCGCTGCGGGCACTCAAAGAACGTTGGCCGGAAGCCGAATTGCACGTGCTCGTCGCGGCGGAAGTCGCGCCGCTGCTGGAAAATATTCCGTGGGTGAAAAAAATCTGGGCGTTGCCGCGCACGCGCGGACGGGCGCGATTGCGGGAGTCGTGGCCGCTGATCCGCGCATTACGAAAGGAAAAATTTCCCCGCGCGGTGGATTTCGGCGGCAACGACCGCGGGGCAATTTTAAGTTTTTTAATCGGCGCAAAAATTCGACTGGCAGCGGTGGACCAAAAAAAAATTTTGCAAACAATCTGCTACACGCAAATTATTTCAGCCAACACGCTCTCGCCAGTTTGGGTGCAGCGGCATCTGCAATTATTGTCCGCGTGGCAGGTTCCGCCGCCCAAGTCCACGCGGCTCGACATCGCCGCCGATTCCGCACTCGCCGCGGCAGCGGCGAAAATTTTACCGGCGGGAATGATTCTCTGTCATCTCGGCACCTCGCAGCCGCGCAAGGAATGGCCGCTGGCGGATTGGCAGAAATTTTTCCATCTCGCCAAAGCCGCCGGTTTCTCAACCGCGTTTTCTTCAGGAAACAACGAACGCGAGCGAAGCTTGCTCGCGGATTTCCAAAAAATGGAGCCGGAAATTTACGCACTGCCGCCCGTCGCCGATCTGAAATTATTTCTCGCCGTGCTGCAGCGCGCGCGGCTCGTGATCGCGGGCGACACCGGACCGCTGCATTTCGCCGCCGGCCTCGGCGTGCCGGTCATCGGCTTGTTCGGCACCGCCGATTCGTTGCTGCGTTCCGCGCCGGTTTATCGCCCTGAGCAAATTATTCGAGGCAGTGAGTGTGTTTGTGACGCGAACGGACTGCATTCGCCAAACTGCGCCGCTGCGCGGCCGTGCATGGGGGCCATTGCACCCGCAGAAGTTTTCACCGCGATGAAGAAAATTTTGACCGCGCAGTGAACAACGCTTCCTTGCGCGTCCTTCGCAACGCAGTAAAATTATTTCATGTCGCACGCCGATTTTGTCCATCTCCATTTGCACACCGAGTATTCGTTGCTCGATGGCGCCTGCCGTCTGGACCGGCTGATGGACAAGGCGCACGAACTGAAATTTTCCTCGCTCGCCATCACCGACCACGGCGCGATGCACGGGGCGATTGAATTTTATCAGGCCGCGCGCGCCAAAGGCATCAAACCCATCATTGGCTGCGAAGTTTATGTCGCGCCTGGCTCGCGCTTGGAAAAAAAGAAATCCGACGGCGAAAAATATCATCATCTCGGTTTGCTCGCGAAAGACGAGGCCGGCTACAAAAATCTGATCAAGCTCACGACCGAGGCGCATCTCGATGGCTATTATTACAAGCCGCGCATTGACAAGGAAATTTTGGCGAAATACAGCAGCGGCTTGATCGCCATGTCCGGCTGCCTCGCGAGCGAGATTCCCGACTGGATCATGAAAGACCAGTTGGCCAAGGCGCGCGACGCGGTGGATTTTTTCAAGCAGACGCTCGGCGCGGAAAATTTTTTCCTCGAACTGCAAAACCACGGCATTCCCGAACAGGCCAAGGTCAACCAGCATTTGATCCAGTGGGCGAAGGAATTTGGCCTGAAACTCGTCGCGACGAATGACGTTCACTACATCAATAAAAGCGATTCGCACGCGCACGATTGTCTCGTCTGCATCGGCACGCAATCGCTGTTGAGCGATCCGAAGCGCATGAGCGCGGGCTACGTGCCGGAGCAATTTTTCCTGCGCAGCGCGGACGAAATGAAAGCGCGTTTTGCTGAAGTGCCCGAAGCGGTGTTGAACACGATGGAGGTCGCCGAGAAGTGCAATCTGGAAATCAAGTTCGGCGGCAATAAATATCCGGTGTTTCATCCGCCGGAACATTTCACGCGCGAAGGTTATTTGCGGATGCTGCTCGCGGAAGGTTTGTTCCGCCGCTACACGATTCACGCAAAGGCGGTCGGCCAGGAATTTGTCATCACAAAAATTGACGAGCCGGTGCGGCTGCCAACGTATCAGAAGCCAGAAGCCGGAAGCCAGAAGTCAGAAGAAAATTCGCTGGAAAATTCCGCCGTCGCGAGTGCCATCAAAACGGTCATTGACCGTTTGCAACTAGAACTTGGGGTCATCGAAAAAACCGGTTTCATTTCTTACTTTCTCATCTGCGCTGATTTCATTCGGCACGGTCGCGAAAAGGGAATTTCCTGCGTGGCGCGCGGCAGCGCCGCCGGTTCGCTCGTGACTTACCTGCTCGACATCGCGAACGTGGATCCGATCCGCTACGGCTTGCTGTTCGAGCGTTTTCTCAATCCCGAGCGCGTGAATCCGCCGGATATCGACATTGATTTTGCGGACGATCGTCGAGCGGACGTGATCGAATATGTCCGCGAAAAATATGGCCGCGATGCCGTCGCGCAAATCATCACGTTTGGCACGATGGGCGCAAAATCCGTCGTGCGCGACGTCGGCCGCGTGATGGGTTTGCCGTATGGCGATGGCGATCGGCTGGCGAAATTGATTCCGGCGGAATTGAAAATGACGCTTGAAAAGGCGCTCAAGCAAGTGCCGGAACTCAAGGAAGCTTACGAGAACGAAGACGTGACGCGCGAGCTGATTGACACGGCGTTCATCCTCGAAGACCTCACGCGCAATGCCAGTGTTCATGCGGCCGGCGTCGTGATCGGGCCGGAGCCGCTCGTGAATTTATTGCCGCTCAAACTCGACGAAAGCGGCACGCTCGTCACGCAATACGCGATGAATCCGGTCGGCGAACTCGGTCTGCTGAAGATGGATTTTCTCGGATTGAAAACGCTGACCGTCATCCGCAACACCTGCGAAATGGTCAAGCGCACGCAGGGCATTGACGTGCCGATCGACAACCTGCCGCTCGACGATAAAAAAACATACGACCTGCTGAATCGCGCGGAAACATTGGGGGTTTTTCAGTTGGAATCCGGCGGGATGCGCGACTTGTGCAAAAAATTTCAGATCAGTTCCGTCGAGCACATCACCGCGCTCGTGGCGTTGTATCGGCCCGGCCCGATGGATTTGATCCCGGATTTCATCAAGCGGCGACACGGCGAAATTGAAATCAAATACGAGCACCCGCTGCTTGAACAAATTTCCAAGGAGACTTATGGCATCCTGATTTATCAGGAGCAGGTGATGCAGGCGACGCAGTTGCTCGCCGGGTATTCGCTCGGCGGCGCGGATCTGTTGCGGCGCGCGATGGGCAAAAAAAAGCTGGAGGAAATGGTCAAGCAGCGCGAGACGTTCGTCAAAGGCTGCAAGGAAAAAAATAATATTCCGGCGACGAAGGCAAACCAGATTTTCGATTTGCTCGAAAAATTTGCCGGCTACGGTTTCAACAAATCGCACGCGGCCGCGTATGCCATCGTCGCGTATCAAACCGCGTATCTGAAGGCGAATCATCCGGTGGAATTTTTCTGCGCGATGATGACTAACGACGTCGCGGACACGGAAAAATTGAGCGAATACATCGCCGAGGCGCGCGCGTTCGGCATCGAAGTGCTCGGGCCGGACGTGAATGAAAGCGGCGTATATTTTGCGCCGGCGAAGGAAGGCAAAGCGATCCGCTTCGGCCTCGCGGCGATCAAAGGCGTCGGCGAAGGGGCGGTCGAAACCATTTTAAAAGCACGCGACGAAAGCGGAAAATTCAAATCGCTGGCCGAATTGTGCGAGCGCGTGGACGGTCGCACTTTGACGCGGAAACCCTTGGAAGCATTGATCAAAACCGGTGCGTGCGATGTGTTTGGCCAGACCCGCGCGACGTTGTTTGTGCAGATTGAACGAACCTTGTCGCGCGCGGCGAGCATTCTTTCCGACAAGCAAAAAGGGCAGAGTTCGCTCTTCGGCGCGCTCGAAGAAAAAGCGCCGCCGATGCCGGAAGCAATTTCCAACCTGCCCGAATGGCCGCAACATGAACTGCTCGCGCACGAAAAAGAGCTGCTCGGCTTTTATGTCACCGGCCATCCGTTGACGCCGCTCGTGCCGTTGCTGGAAAAATACACGCTCGCGAACACGGCCAAATTGGCAGAAATGCCGAACCGCAGTATGACGCGCATCGGCGGCATGATCGCGGCGGTGCAACACGGAGTTTCAAAAAAATCCGGCAAGCCATACGCGATGGTGACGTTGGAAGATTTGGATGGCTCGGTGCAAATCCTGGTGATGAATGATTACGACAAATTTCGGCCGCTGCTGGAAATGAACAAGGCGCTGCTGGTCATCGGCGAAGTCAACACCGGCGAAGACCGCCCGAAAATTTTTCCGCAGGAAATTTTTCCGCTCGAAGACGCGCCGAAGAAATACACCAAGCAGGTGCATTTCCGCCTGAACACCGCGCATTTGACCGATGCGTTGCTGGAAAAAATTCTCGGGCTGGTTTCGGCGCACACCGGAAAATGCCCTTTGTTTTTGAGTTTCCGCCAGCCGGCGGGCGAACTCGTTTTTGTTTCCACGCACGAAAAATATTTTGTCACGCCGTCGCTGGCTTTGGAAAAGGCCGTGAACGAGTTGCTCGGCGAAGACACTTATTACGCGAAGGTGGACATGAGCCTGCCGGAAAAAGCGCGGCGGAGTTGGGAAAAGAAAAACGGCGGCGGCGGCGGCGAATAAATTTATGAACACGCGGCGCGATTTTTTCAAATCGGCGGCAACGCTTGGCTTGCTAGGGGCGGCTGGTTTGCCGCTGGTGCGCGCGGCGGAAAATAAAATTGAAGTCGCCACCGGCGAAAACGACCGTGCTTATTGGGTTTCGGTGCTGGGAAAAATTGCGCGGCCGGTGCTGGAAAATTTGGCCCGGCGCGAATTGAAGAAAAACATGCCGGTGGAGCAGCAGCCAAACGCCAAGCGCGAAAGCGTCACGCATCTCGAAGCGTTTGGCCGTTTGCTGGGCGGCATCGCGCCGTGGCTCACGGCGGAAAACCTCGCGGGCGACGAATTGACATTGCAGACGGAGTTTTTGCGACTGACGCAAACGGCGCTCGATGCAGCGACTGATCCGCGGTCGCCGGACTTCATGAATTTTTCCGCCGGCGGCCAGCCGCTTGTGGACGCGGCCTTTCTCGCGCAAGGAATTTTGCGCGCGCCAAAAGTTTTATGGGAACCGCTCGATCTCCGCGTGAAAAAGCAGATCATCGCCGCGCTGAAATCGTCCCGCAAAATCCCCGCGCCGGACCACAACAACTGGGTGATGTTCGCCGCGATGATCGAGGCGGCGCTGTGGAAATTCGGCGAGCCGACCGAGGAAGCGCGGCTCGAAGATTGCCTCCGCAAAATGCTCGGCTGGTATGCGGGCGACGGGGCTTACGGCGACGGTGTGTTTTTCCATTTCGATTACTACAACAGTTTTGTCATCCAGCCGATGCTCGTGGATATATTGCAAAGACTGGCGAAATCTGATGCCGCGTTTGTTCCGGCGCACGCGTTGATTTTGCAACGGGCCAAAAGATTTGCGGAAATCCAAGAACGGCTGATCGCGCCTGATGGGACGTTTCCTTCGCTCGGACGCTCGGCGACGTATCGTTTTGGCGCGTTTCAGGCGCTGGCACAAATCAGTTTACTCCACCAATTGCCCGGGCATGTGCGGCCCGCGCAAGTGCGCTGCGCGTTGACGGCAGTGATCCGCAAAACGATGGAAGCGCCCGGCACCTTTGACGCGAACGGCTGGTTGCAGATCGGTTTTTGCGGGCACCAGCCGGCGCTCGGGGAAAACTATATTTCCACCGGCAGCCTCTATTTGTGCGCGGCGGGTTTGCTGCCGCTGGGCTTGCCGCCGGAAGACGTTTTTTGGCGCGCGCCGGCCGAACGCTGGACGGCGCAAAAAATTTGGGCCGGTGAAAACTTGCCCGCCGATCACGCGTTAGCCGACACGAGATTGTTTGAACTGCCCAATTTAAAACGTTCCGGCACTTGAAATTATTTTGCGTGACGCGCCCGCTGAATCGGGCATCTTTTTGATGCACTTAACCAACTCAACCACCCCATGAAATATTTTAAAACTCTGGTTCTGACCGGCTGCGTGACGGTAAGTCTTTCTGCGATGGCCCAAGTGGATTGGAGCCAGCTGCCACCGGCTTCAACCCAAAGTGGCATCACTTTTACCAACGATATCCAACCATTGTTCAAAGCCTCGTGCGTGCGCTGCCATGGGGCCGTGCGGCCGCGCGCACAACTTCGGCTCGACACATTGGAAGGCGTTTTGAAAGGAACCAAAAACGGACCCGTTTTGACGGTGGGCGACAGCGCGAACAGCCTGATTGTCAGATCCATTTCGCAGTTGGATCCGAAAATCGCGATGCCGCCGAAGCGCCGTCCGCGTGGTCCTGGCGGGCCAGGGGGACCTGGCGGCCCGGGTGGCCCACCACCCGGTGCCAACCCAGCAGATATGCAGCCGCATGATGGCGGCCCGCAAGGTGGTCCCGGTGGTCCGCCGCCGGGCGAACCGCCAGCGGGTGGCCCGCAAGGCACGAATGCCCCGGGTGACCGGCCGCGCAATTTCGGTCCGCCCTCGAAGCCGTTGACCGCTGAGCAAGTCGGCTTGGTGCGCGCGTGGATTGATCAAGGCGCAAAATAATTTAGTTTTGAAAAGCAAAACGCCGCGTTGAATTTTTTCAACCCGGCGTTTTCGCATTTAATTTTTATTTCACGGCGGCCCAGACGCGGTGGACATCATCGTGCTCGTCCAACGCGTGCAGAAATTCGCCGACCTCGGCTTGCTGCGCTTCGCTAAGATCGGGAAATTGCTTCGGCACATAGCCGATTTCGCTGGTCACCACCGTCCAGCCGTTGGCGGAAAGCCATTTGGCAACGGCGGCGACGGCCGTGCGCTCGCAGATAAATTTCGCCCCGGTCGCTTCCGCGGGAATATCATCATTTTGTTCGTGCGCGAGCGTTTCAAAATCATTCGCGCCCGCCTCGATCGCGGCCGCTTCGCGGTCAATGGCCGCGTCGGGATGATGCGCCTCGACGAGGCCGACATGGTCGAACAAAAACTTGTTGCTGCCGGCGGTGCCCAGCTGGCCCTTCTTGAACAGCACGCGGATTTCCGGCGCGGTGCGGTTCACGTTGTCGGTATAAACTTCCACGATGAGCGGCACTTTGTGCGGCGCGTAACCTTCAAACACGACGTGCTCCATGATGAGCTTCTCGTCGCCGACACCCGCGCCCTTGTTGATCGCGCGCTGGATGGCGTCCTTTGTGACGCTCTCTTTTTTCGCTTTTTCCACGGCAGTGAAAAGCCGTGCATTCGCGGAAATATCCGCGCCGCCCATTTTGGCGGCGACCGAAATTTCGCGCACAAGTTTACCGGTCGTCCGTCCTTTTTTAAGGCCGGCGACCAGACGTTTGGCATGCAACCATTGGCGTCCCATAAAAAATTATCTCGTGATATGAAAAAAAGTTCAGCGACAAGTTTGCGGCTTGTCCCTGAACTTTTCAATCCTCATTGCAGCGGAAATGGCCGCCGCCCATCAGACTACTTGTTGGTGTTGGTCATGTTGCCGACGGCGTTGGTGACCGCGTCTTTGGTGGCTTCCGCCCCGTTTTTAATGGCTTCACCAGTTTTATTGGCGGCATCCTTCACGTCATCCTTCGCATCGCTGGCGGCGGATTTGGTGTTGTCCACTGCTTTGTCCGTGTCCGATTTATTGCAGCCCACGGAAACGGCCGCGACTGCTAGAACGGCGAGCAGAGCCATGACGAATTGTTTGTTGAATGCTTTCATGTTTTTTATTTTTTTGTTTCGACTGACGCAGAATCTCTAAACCACGTCTTCACGTAACGCAACCGGTCTTTCACGCCCGCCGCTCTTTGATGCTCGCCAGAATGTCCGCCACGACTTCCGCCTTCGGCTTCGCGCCTTGCGGGCCGCCGTGGTGGAGACGCACGGAAACTTGTCCCGCTTCCATGTCGCGGCCGCCGATGACCAGCATCGTGTGAACGCGGGTTTTTTCCGCATCCGCAATTTTTGCTTTGAACGGCGTCGCGGAAAAATCCGATCCCACGCGCACCATGTTCGCGCGCAATTCCGTCACGATGGTTTTCGCATACTCAATCAAAGCCGCGTCGTCGTTGAGCGTGATGACGCGCACCTGATCCGGCGCGAGCCAGAGCGGAAAATTGCCCGCGTAATGCTCGATTAAAAATCCGATGAACCGCTCATGCGTGCCGAGCGGCGCGCGATGGATGCATAACGGCGTCTTGTTCGAATTGTCCTTGTCACGGTAAGTGAGACCAAATTTTTTCGGCACGGCAAAATCAACCTGATTTGTCGCCAGCGTGAATTCGCGGCCGATAACGCTCCAGACCTGCACGTCAATTTTCGGCCCATAAAACGCCGCTTCGTTTTCGACCTCGACATAGTTGATGCCGGAATTTTTCAGAACGTTCCGCACCATGTCCTCCGTCTTGAGCCACAACTCCGGTTCGTCCACGTATTTCTTGCCGAGACCCTCCTTGCTGTGCTTGCTGAAGCGCATGACATATTTCTCGATGCCGAAAATCTTGAAATACTTCAGATACATCTCGTTCACCGCGTTGAACTCGGATTCAAACTGTTCTTCGGTGAGATAAATGTGGGCGTCGTTCATGTTGAGCGAACGCACGCGCATGAGGCCGAACAATTCGCCGCTCTGCTCGTAGCGATAGCAAGTGCCGTATTCCGCGAGGCGCAACGGCAAGTCGCGGTAACTGTGCGGTTCAGCCGCAAAGATGCGGTGGTGATGCGGGCAGTTCATGGCTTTGAGGAAATAACGATTATGCGAGAGCGTATTCTCAATTTTTTGCTCCCATGTTTGTCGTTCTAAACTCAAGGTCTCATACTGCGCTTCGTATTCCGAGAGCTTCTTTTCAAAAGCCAAAACACCAAAAATAAATTCTTCTGCCTGCGGAGCGGTAGATTTATTACCAGCGTAGGCGTCCTTTGCTGACTGATACGATTCCGAAGATTTAAGCGTATCAAGCCTTTGCTTCACTTCCTCACGATGCTTTTGCAACTCAGAAATTTTCTCGCATTGTTTTCGAAGCTCTTCCTGTAGCCCAAGAAGTTCAACTTCATCTTTGGCTTCAAGTTTCATTTGCATCGGCGGAAACATTGACTCCGCGTAGTAAGGCAAATGCCCGGAAGTTTTATACATCTTCTCCCGCGCCAGATGCGGCGTGCGGACGCGGACGTAGCCGGCGGCGAATTCGGTTTCCTTGGCCAGCTTCTCCAGTTCCTCGACGAGCACCGTGCCCTTGGGCAGCCACAGCGGCATGCCCGGCCCGACAAATTCCGTGTCAATCGCGAACAGCCCCATCTCCGCGCCGATCTTGCGATGATCACGGCGCTTGGCCTCTTCGATCATCTTGAAATACTCGTCGAGCGCGGTCTTGTTCTTGAACGCCGTGCCGTAGATGCGCTGGAGCTGCGGGCCTTTTTCGTCGCCCTTGTAATACGCGGCGGCCACGCTGGTGAGCTTGAACGCACCGATGTTGCCCGTGCGCATCACGTGCGGCCCGGCGCACAGGTCAATGAAATCGCCGTTCTTGAAATACGAAATCGGCTCGCCCTCGGGAATCTGCTGGAGCAAATCCAATTTGAACTTCGAGGCATTGCCGGGTCGTTCGCCCAGTCCGCCAAGGCGACCGCTCGACGCATCGGCAATCGCCTGTTCGCGTGTGACGGTGAGTTTCTCGAAGGGGTTGTTCGCCTTGATTTCCTTTTTCATCTCCGCCTCGATCTTTTCAAAATCTTCGGGCGCGATGCGATGGCTCAATTCAAGGTCGTAATAAAATCCATTTTCCACGGGGGGGCCGTAGGCGAATTGCGCCTCCGGCCAAAGCCGTAAAATGGCGGTGGCCAAAACATGCGCGGCGGAATGGCGGATGCGTTCCAGCTCGGTCATCTGGTTGCGCTCGTCCAAGGTTTTGCGTTCCGGATTCGGCGGTGGCGATTGCGGTTGATTTTCTTCGGCCATAGTTTGAGACAGAACTTACAGGATTAACCGGATTAGGAAAGAATTCTGTAAAATTCTGTTAAGCGTAGCGATCCGGCGAGAGCAGGCGCAAATCAAACACCGGCGGTTCACCGCTGAGAATCTCGCTGACGATTTTTCCCGTGATGGGCGAAAGGCTCATGCCCATCATCGCGTGGCCGGTGGCGAGGATGAGATTGGAAAATTTCTGCGTGCGGCCGAGATACGGCAGGCCATCCGGCGAACACGGCCGCAAGCCACGCCACGGCTGGATGTTTGCAAAATCCGCCGTCGAAAATCTCGGAAAATATTTTGACACCGATTTAATGATGCCATGCACGCGGACCGGATTGATGGCTTCGTTCAATCCGGAAATTTCCATCGTGCCGCCAAAACGCAGCGCCGAACCCATCGGCGTGACGGCCATGCGCGCCTCGGTGAAAATGGAGCAAAGCTGCGGCAGTTCGCGCGGCTGCGCAAGCGTGAGGCTGTAGCCCTTGCCGGCCTGGATCGGAATTTTCAATCCGAGTTCACGCGCGATGACTGGCGACCACGAGCCGCCGCACAAAATGATTTCATCAGCGGAAAGTTCCTCGCTCGCGATTTTTACGGCGGAAATTTTTTGGCCGCTGCCAATTATTTTTTGGACTTCCGTGTTCCAAATAATTTTTACACCCGCCAGCTCACAATTTTTTTGCAGGGCCGCAACATATTTTCCCGGCGTGAAATGCGCGTCCTTTGGAAAATAAATTGCCCCGGCCACATCCATCGTCACGCCGGGATCGAGTGCGGCAGTTTGTTTTGCATCGAGAACTTCGGCAGGAACGCCAAGTTGATTCGCGTGCGCCGCGAACTTCGCCTCGTCGTCCAGCGCCTGCTGCGTCTTGCAAAGCATGAGCAAGCCGCGCGTGACGAGTTCAAATTCATTATCCGACTGCGCGGCAAATTCCTCAAACAGCGCGCGGCCCGCAAAACTCAAATCGCGCAGCAGCGGCGCACTGCGGCGGACGTGCTCCGCGTTCGCCGCGCGCCAGAATTTGAAAGCCCAGTCAAACAATTCACCGTCGAACCGCGGCTTGATGTAGAACGGCGACTCCGGATTCCACATCCATTTCAAACCCAGTGCGACCATGCCCGGCGCGGCCAGCGGCACGAAATGGCTCGGCACAATCATGCCCGCGTTGCCGAACGAACAGCCGTCGCGCTGCGCGCCGTTGCGTTCCAGCACGGTTACGCGATGACCTTTGCGCGCGCAATGCAGCGCGCACGAAAGTCCGATCGCGCCCGCGCCAATGATGACAACGTTTTTACTCACGACTTAATTCTCAACCGGGTTCAACAAATTGTGCATTAAAAATTCCGCGCGCCGCCGGCTGCCGTAAGGCGTTTCTGCTGAGCCATGATCCGAGCCGGTGACGACGAGCATCTCAAAATCTTTATTCGCTTTTTCCAGCGCATTCACCACCTGCATCGTCGAGGCCGGATCCACATTGTGATCCAGCTCGCCGACCATCAGCAGCAACTTGCCTTGCAGCTTGTGTGCGTCATCCACGTTCGAGCTGCGCGCGTAACTATCGTCCACCGGCCAACCCATCCACTGTTCATTCCACCACAGTTTATCCATGCGATTGTCATGACAGCCGCAGTCCGCCACGGCAACTTTGTAAAAATCATGGTAGTCCAGCAACGCGCGCATAGCGTCCTGCCCGCCCGCCGAACCGCCGTAAATGCCGACGCGCGACAAATCCATCCACGGCCGCGTTTGCGTCGCCGCCTTGATCCACGCGATGCGATCTGGAAAACCCGCGTCCTTCAAATTTTTCCAGCACATATCGTGAAATTTTTTGCCGCGATTATCCGTGCCCATGCCATCGGATTGCACGACGATGAAACCCAAATCCGCAATTGTGTGCTGGCGCAACAGCCGGCCAAATTTTTTCGGCGCGAACGAATCCTGCGGTCCTGCGTAAACTTCCTCGACGACCGGATATTTTTTCTGCGGGTCAAAATTTGACGGCTTGATGATGACGCCATAAATGTCGGTCGCGCCATCGCGGCCTTTGGCGACGAAGCGCTCCGGCAATGTCCAACCGGCTTGGAGCAATTGCGAATCGTCGGCGCGTTCCAGTTCGCAGATCAATTTTCCATCGTCGCTGCGGCGCAGTTCCGTGACCGTCGGCAGATCGGCGCGCGAATATTTGGCGATGAAATAATTTCCGTCCGGCGAAAATTCCACCGAATTGTCGCCGTCGCCCTGCGTCAACTGAATAAAACCGCTGCCATCGAAATTTACTCGGCAAAGTTGATGATCATACGGATCTTCACCCGCGCGCACGCCGCTGGCTAGAAACCACACCTGCCGTTTCGCCGTGTCCACTTTGAGCACCTCGCGCACGACCCAATTGCCGCGCGTGATTTGATTTTTCACCGCGCCGCTGGCGACATCATATAAATAAAGGTGCGCCCAGCCGTCGCGCTCGCTCATCCAAATCAGTTCACCGGAATCATCCAGCCACGTGCGCCAGGTTTTGGTTTCGTAATCAACGAACGTTTTGCTGCGCTCTTCAACCACGGTCCGCACCGCGCCGTTCGTCGCATTGACGGCCAGAACGCGGTAAAGCTGATGTCCGCGCTGGTTGTAGTCGAAATAAAATTCATCGCCGCGCGGCGACCAGCGGAAATCCAATTCGCCGTCGGGCGTGAAATTATTCGTGAACAACTCGCCGGAAATAATTTTCGCCGTTTTGCTCGCGACGTTGACCAGCACCGGCTGAACCTGCGGCAGCGCGTCGCCGGGCTTGAAATAATCATACGTCAGCACTTTCGGCTGCAATTGATCAGGCGGCGACGATTCCACCAGCGTCACGATGTGGCGCGGCAGTTCCGTCACGCGCTGCACGACGCAGCTTTGCGAATCCGGCGACCACGCGACCGGCCCGCGATACGGATGCGCCGGCGTGCCATCTGTCGTCAACCCGATGGTTTCGCCGAATGCAGAAACCAGTTGCAAATTTTCATTCGCAAATGCCACCGACCATTTTTTATCGGGCGATTCGTCGGAGCGGGCTTGGTTGTGGTGCGGCCGCGCGGGCTCGACGTTGGCGGGCTTGCCGTCAATGGTGACTTCCAGCGCATCCGGCATCGCCTCAAAAAATCCCAGCGGCGTGCCAAGCGCGTCCGTGACCAGCCACACGTGGCCCGCGTAAGTGTGTTGCTCAAACGTCTGGCCGGGCCGCACGCGGCCGTAGGGTTTCCGCTCGCCGCCCTCATCCACCCAGAACAATTCCACCGGCGCATCCGTCGCATTGTGAAAACGGATCACGGTCTCGCCGCCGGTGTGCGTGCTGCGTTTTGGCGCGAGCGATTTCACTTTTGAAGTCGAAAGATTTTCCCCTTCCGTCACGCCGATTTTTTCCGCGGAAGCGGCGCGTTGCACCTCGCCAGTTTCGGCGTCCACCAAAACAAATTCATGCGCGTCCGGCCCGGTCGTCACGCGATACCAAAAATGTTTGTTGTCCGGCAGCCAGTGCGGCGCGACCGCATCGCGAAAAACTTTTCCCTCGGTGCGGCGCGCGAGCGATTCGGCGCGGGAATAAAGTTCGTCAAAGTTTGCACCAAAAATATTTTGCGCGGCAAAAACAATCGTGAATGCGAAAGATAAAAAAAGTTTTTTCATCGGATGCCCCAGCAGAACGGATCAGTTTCATCGAGCAACAACGTGGCTTCGGCATTGACGTGCGCCGTGCCGGTGATCACCGGCAAGACTTCGCCGCGCGCGCGATTGAGCCAGCGGAACTGGCCGCTGAATTTTGTGCCAAGAACGCTTTCCTGGATCCACGTTTCGCCCTCGGCCAATTTTCCATCCGCCGCGAGGCACGCGAGTTTGGCGCTGGTGCCGGTGCCGCACGGCGAACGGTCGTAAGCCTTGCCGGGACACAAAACAAAATTCCGCGAGTCGCCGCCATTTTGTGGCGGACCGAACAGTTCGACGTGATCCACTTCGGGAAAACCCTGCGCGTTCACCGCCTGCCGGATGCGCCAGGTCAGATCGGTGAGCGGTTCAACATTTGCCAGCGCGAGTTCGCGGCCGTGTTCGCTCACGAGAAAAAACCAGTTGCCGCCCCACGCGACGTCGCCGGAAATTTTCCCCACGCCGGGAACTTCCACGGAAACATTTTTTGCTTTGCGAAAACTCGGCACATTCGCGACGGAAACTTCGCCGTTCGCGTGCAGCGTCGCGGTGACAAGGCCGACCGGCGTTTCGATTTTGTGTTCGCCCGTTTTTATTTTTCCAAGATGCGCCAGCGTGACGATCAGACCGATCGTGCCGTGACCGCACATCGCGAGGCAGCCGACGTTGTTGAAAAAAATCACGCCCGCGACGCAAGATTTGTCTGCCGGCGGCACGAGCATCGCGCCGACCAGCACATCTGAACCGCGCGGTTCGTTCACGACCGCAGAGCGGAAATTATCATGCTGCTCGCGGAACGTTTTCAATTGCGACGCGACCGTGCCCCCACCAAGTTCCGGGCCGCCCGCGATGACGATGCGCGTCGGTTCGCCACCGGTATGTGAATCAATGACGGAAACTTTTTTCATTCGATATTTTTTTTAGATTTTCATCAAATCATCAAAAAATTTTTCGCAACGTTTCCGCGATTTGAATGAACGCCTTGCCCGCCGCATGATTCGGGGTGGAAACCACGATCGGCATTCCCCGGTCGCCGCCTTCGCGGATTTCGGTGAAGATCGGCACTTCACCGAGGAACGGCACGTCTTGCCGCGCGGCTTCTTCCTGGCCGCCGCCGTGGCCGAAAATTTCCACGCGCTCGCCGTTCGGCGCGGTGAAATAGCTCATGTTTTCCACGATGCCAAGGATCGGCACGTTCACTTTGCGGAACATCGCGATGCCTTTGCGCACCACTCCGAGCGACGCTTCCTGCGGCGTGCTGATGATGACGCCGCCGTCGAGCGGCACGGTCTGGCAGAGCGAAAGTTGCGCGTCGCCCGTGCCCGGCGGCAAATCCACGAGCAGAAAATCCAAGTCGCCCCATTCCACCGCAAGGAGAAATTGCTGGATGGTTTTCGTGATCATCGGCCCGCGCCAGATCACCGGTTGGTCATCCGTCAACAAAAGTCCGATGCTCATCACTTTCACGCCGTGATTGGCCGGCGGCACGAGCCGCTCGGCTGCATTGACGGTCGGTTTTTCATGGACGCCCATCATCAGCGGAATGCTCGGCCCGTAGATATCGCAATCAAGCAAACCGACTTTCGCGCCGAGATGCGCGAGGGCGCACGCGAGATTCACCGCGCAAGTGGATTTGCCGACGCCGCCTTTGCCGCTGGCGATGGCGATGATGCGCTTGACGCCGGAAACTTTGTTTTGATTCGCAAATGGATTGGGCGGTGCCGTTTGGCCGCCCGCCGGCTGCCGCACTTCGACATGAACATGATTCACGCCGGGAAGATTCTTCAGCACGCGTTCGCTTTCCGTTTTGATTTGCCGCGCGGCTTCGGCATTTGGCGAGGTCAATTGCATGACCACGCTCACCGCGCCGTTCGCCGCGGAAATTTCTTTGACCAAACCGAACGAAACAATATCGCGCGAATAGCCGGGGTATTTCACGGACTTCAGCGCGGCTTGGATTTCTTCCTGTGACAACATGACGGGAGTTTGCCAGTCGCGCGATTGAACGCAAAAGTTTTTCGCAGCCGGCGCGCGGGCATTTTTGCACCAACCATTTTCGCCGCGGTTTTCCATTGCGCAAAAGCCGCCGGCATGGGAAATTACCGGTCGGATTTATAATTAGAATCATTCTAAAATGACGTCAAAAGCCAATCACGGAACGGAATTGCTGGTAAACAATTTTTCACAGTTTGAAACCGCCGCGCACCCGAAATGGCTGCTGCCGGTCCGCAAAGCCGGTCTGGCCGGTTTCGCCGAGCTCGGTTTTCCGAAACTGAGCGACGAAGACTGGCGCTTCACCAACGTCGCACCGATCGCGAATCTGCCGTTCACGCTCGCGCGCGCGGCCGCGGTCAACGGCGCGGAGACGAAGCTGATCGATGAATCCGCGTTTGCAAAATTGTCCGGCCATCGGCTCGTGTTTGTGAACGGATTTTTTTGCGCGAAACTTTCCAGCCTCAAGCCGGTCAGCGGCGGCGCGCGCGTTGAAAGCCTGGCGGCGGCGCTGGCGCAAGATTCCACGTTGATCGAAAAACATCTCGGCCAATACGCGCGCACGGCGAACAACACGTTTGCCGCGCTGAATCAGGCGTTTTTCACCGACGGCGCATTTATTTTTGTGCCGCAGGGCGTCGAAGTGGCCGAGCCGGTGCAGTTGATTTACATTTCGTCCGCGACGCAAAATGGCGAAACGATTCTGCCGCGCAACCTCGTCATCGCCGAGGCGAACAGCAAATTAACCGTCGTGGAAAGTTACATCAGCACCGGCAACGTGGCGTATTTCACGAATGCCGTGACGGAAATTTTTGCGGGCGACAACGCCCAAGTCGAACACGTTAAATTGCAGGACGAAGCGACCAGCGCGTTTCACATCGCGACGATCGCCGGCGAGTTTGGCCGCGCGAGCAATGTGACCGTTCACTCGTTCGCGCTCGGCGCAAAATTGTCGCGCACGAACATCCGCACGAAACTTGCGGGCGAAGGTCTCGAATGTATTCTGAACGGACTTTATCTCACGCGCGGCGAGCAGTTGGCGGATCATCATATGATCGTCGAGCACGCGCAGCCGCAGTGCGCGAGCCACGAATATTTCAACGGCATCCTCGACGACAAATCGAAGGGCGTTTTTCACGGGCGCATTTACGTTCATCCCATCGCGCAAAAAACCGACGCGAAGCAGACGAACAAAAATCTTTTGCTTTCCGACGACGCGACGGCGGACACGAAACCGCAACTGGAAATTTACGCCGACGACGTGAAATGCACGCACGGCGCGACCATCGGCCAGTTGAATGACGAGAGCATTTTTTATCTGCGCTCGCGCGGCATCGGCACGGACACGGCGCGGCAGATGTTGATCCACGCCTTTGCCGGCGAAATCATCGAGCGCATCAAATGTGAACCGGCGCGCGAGGTGATTGACAAGCTCGTGTGGGATCGGCTCGAGGCGAATCCGAATTTGTTGGGAAAGCAATAATTTGCCGCAGAGGCACAGAGAACACCGAGAAAAATAATTTCACTTTTTAACTCTGCGCGCTCTGTGTCTCTGCGGCTAAATCAAAATGTTTGACGACATCAATGACCTGTATCAGCAAGTGATTTTGGATCACTGCAAGCAGCCGCGCAATTTCCATGAAATGCCGGAGGCGACGCGCATGGCGCAAGGTCACAATCCGTTGTGCGGCGATAACCTGAAATTATTTCTCACGCTCGATGGCGATGTCATCAAGGACGCGAGTTTTGTCGGTTCGGGATGCTGCATCTCGAAGGCGTCGGCCTCGTTGCTCACGGACAACATCAAGGGCAAGACGAAGGCCGAGGCGGAAAAAACTTTCGAGCAGGTGCGCGACATGATCACGACCGGCGAAGTGAACGGTGATGTGGGCAAGCTCGCGGTGTTCGCGGGCGTCCACAAATATCCGGCGCGCGTGAAGTGCGCGATTTTGTCGTGGCACGCTTTGATCGGCGCGCTGAAAGGCGAGGCCGCGCCTATCACCACGGAAAACGAACAGACCTGATTTGATTTCAACCGCAACAACGACGAGACTAATTCCATTATGAGCTCCGAACAAAAAATCCTGACGCGCGATGTCGAAGCCTCGGTGGTTCCCATCGGCACCAAGGTCACATTGCAAAAAGGCGAGACCGCGCACATCACGCAATCGCTCGGCGGCACCTACACCGTCGTCGTCAATGGCAACATGTTTCGCATCGAGTCGAAGGACGCCGACGCGCTGGGTATCGAAGTGAAGCCAGTTGCCACCGCCACGGCCACGCCGAGCGGACCGCTCACGCAGGAAGAGTTGGAAAAGAAAGTGTGGGAATCGCTCAAGACCTGTTACGACCCGGAAATCCCCGTCAACATCGTGGACCTTGGTTTGATTTACGATTGTCATCTCACGCCCATCGGCGCGGACAATTACAAGGCCGACGTGAAAATGACGTTGACCGCGCCTGGCTGCGGCATGGGGCCGGTGCTCGCGCAGGACGTGCAAAACAAACTCATCTCACTCGAGCCGATTGACGAGGCGAACGTCGAACTCGTCTGGGATCCGCCGTGGAACCAGAGCATGATGACCGAGGCGGCGAAGCTGCAACTGGGGCTGCTTTGAGACAGAATTAACAAAATTAACTCAATTGGAAAAAATTATTCCGCGGCCAATTTTTAATTCTGCAAAATCCTGTTAATTCTGTCTAAAAACCCTGCGTCTCCGCGTCTCTGCGGTTAAAAATTTTTGATGAGTGTTTCGAACAACATTGACTGGTCTGCGCTGCGAAAGGACTTTCCGATTCTCGATCAGAAAGTCCATGGCAAGCCGCTGGTTTATTTCGACAACGCCGCCACGTCGCAGAAACCGCGCACGGTGATCGATGCGCTGGTGCATTATTACGAACGCGACAATGCCAATGTCCATCGCGGCATCCACGAGTTGAGCAATCGCGCGACGAATCATTTTGAAGCGGCGCGCGCGCGCGTGGCCAAGTTCATCAACGCCAAAAGCGCGGAGGAAATCATCTGGACGCGCGGCACGACGGAAAGCATCAACCTCGTGGCGGCGACCTGGGGCGTGAAAAACCTCAAAGCCGGCGACGTGATTCTGCTGACCGAGTTGGAACATCACAGTAATCTGGTGCCGTGGCAGATGCTCGCGCAAAAAACGGGCGCAAAAATTTCCTATATTCCGGTCAACGGCGATGAAGGCGTTTTGGATTTGTCCAAGCTGGATTCGCTGCTCACCTCGCAAGTGAAGCTGCTCTCGATGGTTCACATTTCGAACTCGATGGGCACCGTGAATCCGGTCGCGGAAATTTGTGCGCGGGCCAAAAAACTCGGCACCACCACCCTCGTGGACGGGGCGCAGAGCGCCGGACATCTGCCCGTGGATGTGCAGGCCATCGGTTGCGATTTTTTTGTTTTCTCCGGCCACAAGATTTGCGGGCCCACCGGCATCGGCGTGTTGTGGGGACGGCAGGAAATTCTCGACGCCATGCCGCCGTATCAGGGCGGCGGCGAAATGATTTTGACCGTCGGCTACGACAAGACGGAATTCAAAGCCGCGCCGCATCGTTTCGAGGCCGGCACGCCGGATATTTCCGGTCCGATCGGGCTGCACGCCGCGATGGATTATCTCGACGCCATCGGCCGCGAAAATATCTGGAAGCACGATCAAGAACTGGCCAACTACGCCTACGATCAGCTGGCCGGATTGAATAATATTCGTCTCTTCGGTCCCAAGCAAAATCGCGCCGGCCTCGTGAGTTTTTTGCTGAAAGACGTTCACGCCCACGACGTGGTGACGCTGGCGGACCAGGCGGGCGTGGCGTTGCGCGGCGGGCATCACTGCACGCAACCGCTCATGCACAAGCTCGGCGTGGAATCCACCGCCCGCGCGAGTTTTTATTTTTACAACACCACGGCCGAGGTTGACGTGTTCGTGGATGTCATCAAAGAGATCCAGAAATTTTTCGGACAATGACGGACACTGAAATTAAGCCGCAATCATCGATGAGTTCCGTGCTGGAAAATTTTCCCGGCGCGCAACGGGCGCTGTTCCGTCGCTATCACATCGGCGGGTGCAGCAGTTGCGGCTTTCAACCGACGGAGACGCTGGCGGAAGTTTGCGCGCGCAACGGGAATCTGGACGTGGCCGAGGTGCTGACGCACATCCGGTCCAGCCACGAGCAGGACGCGAAAGTCCTGATTTCGCCGAAGGAACTCGCCGAACTTTTGCAGAATGACAAATCGGTGAAGCTGGTGGACGTGCGGTCGCGCGAGGAATTCGAGGCGGTGAACATCGCCGGCTCCGTTTTACTGTCGCAGTCCGTCATGCAACAGCTCATGGCCAGCGGTTCCAATACGAATCCGATTGTCGTGATTGATCACGCCGGAAAAAACGGCCTGGACGCGGCGGCGTATTTCATGGGGCACGGCCTGCAAAATATCCGCTGCCTGCGCGGCGGCATTGATGCGTGGGCGCAGGCAGTGGACCTGACGCTGCGGCGGTATAAGCTCGGATAAGATCCGCCGGGTCGTTTTTTCGGCCGAGAGGGCTGTCAAGTTTGGTGCAGAAAATTCAAACAGCTTTGCAGTTTTCTTCAACCGCAAACCGGTTTTCATTTGGTAGCTTCACAGTCATTCCATCATTTGCCTCCGCGGCTTGGCAGCCGTGCTTTAAAGCAACCAACTTATGAACCATCCAAAACCACTGAATTTGAAGCGGATCATTCCGGCGGCTGCCTTCACTTTGATTGAATTGCTGGTCGTCATCGCCATCATCGCGATTCTGGCGGCGATGCTGCTGCCGGCGTTGGCGGCGGCCAAGAAGAAGGCGCAGCAAACCTATTGCATGAACAACGTCAAGGAACTGGGCTTGGGCATGATATTGTATATTGGCGACGCCAGTGATACTTATGCCGGTGCCGCGTCGGCGAATACTTACGGACCCCATTTGGAAGATTGGATTTATTGGCGCGTGGGAGCGAATACGCCCACGGTCAATGGCATCTTGATGACGCTCGATAAAAGCCCCCTCATCAAAATGCTTGGCACCGGTTCCTCTACGAATATTTTCCGCTGCCCAGCGGACCAATATGATAATGACCGGGTGACGTATGCCCAAGGCGGTGATGGTCCGTATTACTATAGCTATGAATTCACCAGTTACAATGTGACATCCGCTGGCACCAGCCCGGGTTTTACCACCATCATTGACACGACGGGTAAAGGTTATTATTCGAAGTCCACAGCGGTTCGCAACCCGTCAGGCAAAATGATGGGGGTGGAGCCCGTTGCTGCGCTTAAACCCTTTGACGAACCTCCCGTTGAAAGCGCACTTGGAAGCACTTGGGTCACGCAATGCGGCCGCTGGCAGCCGTTTGGCACTTCACCTCCTTACACTACGCCGAATAACTTTCTAAGCATTCGGCACAGTAAAAAATACAGCGATGCGGTTTTCGCCGACGGCCACGTCGAGGCCGTCGGACAAAACTACGCCACCAATTACATTTATTCGCAGGGAAATTACTAAACGGTTTTTCTACACGTTAAATTTGAACAGCAGCACGTCGCCGTCTTTCACGACGTATTCCTTGCCTTCCATCCGATACAAACCTTTTTCGCGCGCGGCGGCGACGGAACCGCATTTCACCAGATCATCGTAAGCGACGGTTTCGGCCTTGATGAATCCGCGTTCAAAGTCGGAATGAATCACGCCCGCCGCTTTCGGCGCGGTGTCGCCGACGTGAATGGTCCACGCGCGAACTTCTTTTTCGCCGGCGGTGAAATAAGTCCGCAAGCCTAGCAAATGATACGTTGCGCGGATCAAAACGCCGACGCCGGATTCCGTGACGCCGAGTTCCTTCAAAAATTCTTTCGTTTCGTCCGCCGACAAATCAATCAAATCGCTTTCGATCTGCGCGCTGATGACCACGGCCTCGCACGCGAGATGTGTCTTCACATATTCGCGGACCTTGAGGACGTAAGGATTTTTGTCAGCGGTGGCCAAATCACTTTCTTTGACGTTGCACGCGAAAATGGTCGGCTTGTCGGTCAGCAGAAAAAACGGCTTCGCAATTATTTTTTCTTCCGGCGTGAGCGCGACGGTGAGCGCGGGTTTGCCGGCGTCGAGCGCGGGCTGAAGTTTTTTGAGAACGGCTTCGTCCGCGAGCGCCGCCTTGTCGCCGCGCTTGGCATCCTTGGCAACTTTCTCCAGCCGTTTGGTCACCGCTTCGAGATCGCACAGCACGAGTTCAGTGTTGATGACTTCGATGTCGCGCACGGGATCCACGCTGCCGGTGACGTGATGGATGTCGGCGTCGTCAAAGCAGCGCACGACCTGCACGATGGCGTCCACTTCGCGGATGTGCGTGAGAAATTTATTTCCCAAACCTTCGCCCTGGCTCGCGCCTTTGACGAGGCCGGCGATGTCCACAAATTCAATCGCCGCCGGAATGACGACGCTGGTTTTGGCGATGCCTTGCAGCACATACATGCGTTCATCGGGCACCGTGACGATGCCGACGTTCGGGTCAATGGTGCAGAACGGATAGTTCGCGGCCTCGGCCTTGCGCGTGCGCGTGACGGCGTTGAACAAGGTTGATTTGCCCACGTTGGGGAGTCCGACGATTCCAGCTTTTAGCATAAATTAAATTTTGTGTCGGGCGAGGTGCCACGCGATGTTGATGCCGTCAAAAATGCCGGCGGCGATGAGGCAGATGCCGGAAAGATGTTGCAGCCGCAGCAGCGTTTTTTCGCTGAACCGGCCATGGCTGCGCGAGACGCCATAACTGAAAATCAAAAACCATAAAACGTAGCCGGTGAAAACGCCGACGATACACGCGGCTTTGGCGGGCAGCGAATCATCCACCCAGTCGTGCGACATCAAATTGGCGGACAGAACGATCCACGCGACGAACACGCCGAGGTTCGCCAGCACGCGGACGAACCCGGTCATGAAGGCCGAGTGCGGATGCAATTTTTTTTCGAGGCGCGCTTCGATTTTTTCCGTGGTCGCGTCGAGTTTGGTCGGCACCTTCACGGTTTGGGCGCCGAGAAATTTCAAGCCGAGAAACAGCAGGAACACGAAGCTGAACACCTGCATCGAGGCTTTCACGATGCCGTGGTCGAAGAACGACGAAAAACCCGTGAAGGAGATCGCGCAGTAAATGCAGTCCATCATCGTCGCGCCGAGGCCGATGAGAAACGCCCAGCGGAAGCCGCGTTGCGCACCTTCGTTCAAAATGGTGAGATTGATCGGCCCGACCGGGATCGAGGCGAAAATTACGGCGCAAAGGAAGCCCGCGAGCGCAGCCATCAAAACTGGAGGCATGTCCGGCATTTAGTTCGCCGCCCCCGGTTCGTCGTCGTCCTCTTCGATTTCACGTCGCCAGGCACGTGAAATATGCGGGCGCACAAACCCGTAAACCAGATAGGCCGTGAAGAACAACGGCAGGACGTAATACAAAATTTTCTCGCGCAGGATCAGGATCAAGCCGACGAAGAGCGCGGCGACAATCACTTTCAAAAAAGTTGTCGTGGAGCGCAGGCCCAGCGATTTGAAACTCGGATAGCGCACTTCGCTGACCATCATCGCCGACAAAAACACGAGCACGACCGGCAGCAGATAGCCCCAATGGCCAAGGCTTTTTTCCTTTTCATTGAAATGAATGATGAGCAGCGTCAGCGAGGCTACCAAGCCGGCGGCAGATGGAATGGGAAAACCGAGAAAATCTTTGCCCGCGCCGGGCAGGTTCATCGCGGAAAGACAATTGAACCGCGCCAGGCGGAACGCGCCGCAGAGCAGGTAAATCGAGGCGATGAACCAGCCAAATTCCGCATATTCATCGGGCAGCACGTCATGCAGCACGACGCGATGCACGAGAAAGGCCGGGGCGGCCCCAAAGGAAATCAAATCCGCGAGCGAATCGAATTCGCGGCCGAACGGGCTTTCGTGCCCGCCCATGCGCGCGACGCGGCCGTCGAACAAATCAAAAATGCACGCGATCAGGATGAACGCCAGCGCCACTTTGATTTGGCTGTAATCGCCAAGCTCCACATGCGCCTCGACAATTTTGGTCAGCGCCACGAAGCCGCAAAACAGATTTCCCGCCGTGAGCAGGTTCGGCAGAAAATAAATTTTCAGCTTGTCGCCGTCCGCCGGCGCGGGAGAATTTTTTTCAGGAGTCGTGGCCATGGCGTTCAATCGAATGCGGCGAGCACGGAATTGCCGCCGACCACGCGGTCGCCGAGCTTCACTTTTATTTTCGCGTGCTTGGGCAGATAGACATTCACGCGCGAGCCGAATTGAATCAGGCTGATGCGTTCGCCGCGCTGGATGGGATCGTTTTCCGAAATCCACGGCACGATGCGCCGCGCGATGAGGCCGGCGATGAGCCGCACGCCGATTTTTTCGTTTCGCGGATCAACCGATTCAATGCCGATCAAAACATTTTCGTTGAACTGCGCGCAGTCGGCGCGCATCGCATTGAGATATTGGCCGGGCGAATGTTTGAAATAGGCGACGCGGCCCGTGACCGGCGCGTTCTGGACGTGGACATCGAACACGGAAAGAAAAATGGAGATGCGCTGGCATTCGCCGCCCATGAAATTATTTTCGGTGGTCGTGTCAATCGTGTCCACCTTGCCGTGGCCGGGCGCGATGACCAGGTTCGGGCCGGACGGCGTCAGCGGATCGGGATCGCGGAAAAAATAAAAAGTGAAGGCCACGAATAAAATCCACAGCACCGCCAGCGTGCCCGCCAGCGCGAGCACGAGGGAGCCGATGAATTTGGCGATGAACGCGACGACGATCAGCACGAGCACGGCCACGCCGGACCAAAAAATGAGACTGAGCGCGGACGCCGAGGCTTTGCCAGAGTTTTTCACCCCGACAAAATAATTTTTTTTCGCCACACTTGCAATTCGGCATTTTGGGTGCAATGTGGTTTTCCCGTCGTTGCCAACGACGCAACCAAAAAACGAAACAACCATTATGTCATTACACACACCTGATCTGACGAAATTCCCGCCGCGCAGTCCGCGCGTGCGGCTCGGCGGCTACGTCATCCTTCCGCGCATGTTGGACAAGGGCCGCGCCACGCTCGCCGGCAAGAACGGCGAATATCATTACGCCTGCCCGCTGGACCAGCAGTTTCTCGAGTTCGCCGGCATTGATCCCGAAGCGTTAAAAAAAGAACTTGGCAAGAGCGACACGGAAATATTGGCGTGGATCACCGCCAATGCGAAACACAAACGCACCACGCCGGAAATCATCGCGTGGACGAACTGGCAGGAAAACCGTGCGCCGGACAACACCGATGGCCGGGAATTTCTGAACGGTTTGCACAAGGCCGGCGCACCCAACCGCGAAGACATCATCACGTGGTTCGATGTTTTGGACATGGATGATTTCGTGAGCTACGGCGGCAAGTCGTAAAGCAAATGCACGCCAGGTCTGCGCTGCCGTCTAGCCTCAATCAACGCCACGCCACAGCGTAAATAAGCAAGGCGCGAAGTTTTCTCTTCGCGCCTTTTTCAATTTTTCTGGGAATCAGGCCGTGGCCATGGCGGGCGCGGCTTCGGTTTTCCAAGCTTCAATTTTTTCGATGCGCTGGCGGCGTTTCTGGCCGTGCAGTTCATACTCCACTTCGTCGCCGACCTTGTGGTTCAGCATCGCCATCGCGATGGGCGTGAGGTAACTGATGACGCCGTTGTCCGGATCGGAATCCCACGCCCCGAGAATCGTGAACGTTTCGGCCTGATTCGAGACCAGGTCGGTGGCATGAACAATCGTGCCCGGCCCGACAAGCTCGGTGCTGGGATTGATGAAATCCTGGCCGCGCGCGCGGAGCAACGCGGCTTCGAGGTCTTCCTTCTGCCGCATGAGAATTTTCTGCGTCTCCTTCGCGGCCTTGTATTCGTGGTTCTCGCGCAGATCGCCGTAGCTGCGGGCGATGGCGATTTCTTTCGAGTTCGCCGGAATTTTTTTCTGCACGAGGTCCTGATATTCGAGCCGGCGGCGCTCGAGGCTTTCCCACGAAACAAGCAGGCCGGATTCCTGCTTGGTCTGTTCGCCGGTGATGAGCGACTGGACGGCGGGATGCGCCTTGACGAGCCGCGCAAGCAACGAGCGTTTGTCCATGTCGTCAAACACGGGCGAAAATTGCAGCGCCCGCGTCAAATCTTTGACGACTTCGATGTCCGCCGTCGAAGTGAGTTCGACGATCAGCGCCTGGTCTTCCAAAATAAAATCGCGCAAACGGTTCGAGCGTTTTTCGTTGAACTGGTCGCGTTCCATGGCGGTGAGCATCGCGCGGAAAACTTCCGGGCCGAGGATGTCCACGAAATCTTCATTGCGCTCGCGACCAAACCACAGCAGCAATTCGCTGCTCGCGGTGTGCTGGTTGATGAGCTTCGTCAGCGTTTCCTTGAGTTCGGCGAGCTTGCCATTTTCCACGATCAGGTTCGCGATCTCGCGGGCGAGCTTCGCGGAAACAAAATTCAGCGCGCTGCGCAACACTTCCACCCAGCGCTCGGGATTGGTTTTCTTGAACGATTCCAGCGCGCGATGATGTTTCGCGGCGGGAATCAATTCCAGCAACGGGCCAAAACGAATGCCATCCTGCGACCACACTTGTGCATCGGTGATTTCATCGGCGATGGCCGGCACGCCGGTGGCACCGCGCAATTCGTCGCGCGCAAAAATGGCTTCGAGCGCCACAGCTGGCTGATTCCGTTGGTGCGCGGCAATGTCGGTGTTCAACGCAGCAATGACTTCGTTGGCGGTCGCCACTTTGTCGTTCAAATCAGCAACGCCCTTGATTATTTCGCTGACGACGAGGATACGCGCCTTCAAACCTTTGGCCGCGCGGAATTCGGTCAGCAAGCGCGCCTGCAACGATGTTTCCTGTGTCTGAAAAACCACCAGCTCGGTTTTTTTGGTCGGCACGATGAAATGGCCGTCCTTCTTCATTTCGCGCTTCGCCGTTTCCCACCATTTTTTATAATCCTCGGTGATGACATCCGGCGTGAGCACCGCTTGGATTTGATCCGCCGTGGCCTTGCCGCCGTAACTGTTCAGCACGAGCTTGATCAAGTCCAGATGATGCGCGGCGAGATGGCGCACGGCGTTGAGGTCGGTGGTTTTGCGCGCGAGGATGTGATTTTTCGGCACCGGCTTAAGGGATTCTGCCGCGAACGTCAGGTCCATCGCGTGGCCGGCCTTGCCCGGAAAATCAATGGTGAACTTCGCAAACACGGTGTCCACCGTCTTGATGCGGCCAAAGCCCCAGCTCTTGTGCGTGCAATAACCGGCTTCCGCCAGGTGCGTGAGTGGTTCAATGTGTCGTCCCTCGATTTTGCCCGAGGCGGCTAGTTTTTCGAATTCGGCTTTCATAAATCAAAAATCATGTTGGCGTTCCAGAAGTCGCCAGCCATCATTAAAGTTGTTGCACGCACAAAATCCAAGACAAATTGCGGCGCGCGTTTTATCGCAGCGCGGAACCAGCGGTGAATTCACCGAAAACCTGTTGGAAATCGCCCTCGCCACCGCGCGGCTTTCGTCCGCCGATCGCGGCCTCTGCCAGGAATTGGTCTATGGCGTCGTCCGCTGGCAGGCCACGCTGGATCGGCTGATCGCCCGCAAAACTGTTTCCGGTCGCGAGCCGCGGCCCGCGCTGATGAACCTATTGCGCCTCGGCCTTTATCAAATTTTCTGGCTCGACCGCATTCCGCCGCACGCCGCCGTGAATGAAATGGTCGAACTTGCCAAAGTCAGCGGCTACGTTTCGCAAGCCGGTCTGATCAACGCCATTTTGCGCGGCTATCTGCGTGAATTCGAGGCGGTGAAAAAGATTCTCGCCGACATGAAAATTTCCCAGCCCGCGCTCGGCTGGTCGCAGCCCGACTGGCTCGTGGAACGCTGGCGGAAAAATTTCGGCGAGGAAAAAACGCGCGCGCTGCTGGAATGGAACAACACGCCGCCGAAAACTTTCGCCCGCGTCAACACGCTCAAGGCCGACGCCGGCAGACTGGTGGAACGCTGGCGCGAGGAAGGGCTGGAATATGATTTCATCACGCGCGACTGGACCGGCGAGAATCTCGTGTTCGAGCTGAAGGCGCATCCGCCTTTGAATGCGCTCGGCAGCTTTCGCGACGGCTGGTTTTACATCCAAGATCCCAGCACGCTGCTCGCCGTGCGCGAACTCGGCGCGCAACCGGGCGAAACCATTTTGGATTTGTGCGCCGCGCCCGGCGGCAAGGCGATGTTCATCGCGCAACAGATGGACAACCATGGCCGCCTCGTCGCCCACGACGCGTTTGCCGACCGCTTAAAATTGATCGAAGAGAATGGCAAACGCCTCGGCGTGACATGCGCCGAAGTCACTGCAACCTTCAACTTTCAACCTGCAACCTTCGACCGTATTTTGGTGGACGCACCGTGCTCCAACACCGGCGTGATGCGCCGTCGCGTGGATTTGCGCTGGCTGATTCAGCCGCATGAAATCGAGCGCCTGCGCGGGACGCAGCTGACTTTGCTCAAGCAGGCCGCGACGGTTTTGAAACCCGGCGGCGTCTTGGTTTACAGCACATGCAGTCTGGAACCGGAGGAAAATACGCAATTGGTAAAACAGTTTTTTAGCGAGCACTCCAGCTTCAAACTGGAAAGCGAACGCCAGTTGCTGCCATTTGCGGACGACGTGGATGGCGCGTATGTTGCGCGGCTGAAGTTTTCAAACTGAATTTAATTTATGGAATTGAATCTCGAAACCGATTATGCCGGCCGCGCGTATCAAATTCTCGCGAGCCTCGTCACGCCACGCCCGATCGCGCTCGTGACCACGATCAGCGGTGATGGGAAAATAAACGCCGCGCCGTTCAGTTTTTTCAATCTCATGGGCGCGAATCCGCCCATCTGCGCGTTCGCGCCGGGCGATCGCGACAACGGCACGCCCAAAGACACCGCGCTCAACATCCGCTCCGGTCACGAATTTGTCTTGAACCTCGTGGACGAATCCATCGCCGAGGCAATGAACCAATGCGCCGCGTCGCTGCCGTTCGGCGAAAATGAATTGATTCGCGCCGGACTCACCGCCGCGCCGTCAACGCTCGTGAAACCGCCGCGCATCGCCGAAGCGCCCGCCAGTTTGGAATGCAGCGAGTGGGGCACGCTGCAAATCGGCGGCAACCGCATGGTCATTGGTTTGATCAAGCGCGTTCACATCCGCGAAGAATTTTTTGACGCGGCCACAAAACGCGTGCGCACGGAAAATTTGTTGACCATCGGCCGCATGGCGTCGCCGGATTGGTATTGTAAAACCGGCGACCGTTTCGAGATGAAACGGCCATACTGATTAGAGCCACTGGCTCCAGAAATTTTCAAAACTCTGCCGCTCGCGCGCGAGCTTCAAACCCGTTTCATCGTGCCAGCAAATGGCGGCGTGGCCGTGCGAAAAACGGACTTCCCACGGCAAATGATACGCGCCGGCATCGAGCCAAATTAAATGATCGCCCGCGCGCAACGAGCGCGGCAGCGGAATGCGCGCGAGTTGATCGAAGGCCATGCACGTCGGACCGCAAACCGTGGTGAGAATTTCCGCGCCGCCTTTTTTCGGCAAAGGAATGAGCGCGTGCTGTTCCCACACGGACATCAGCGCGTTGAGCGTGCGGCCGCCGTCGCAAATGAGCTGGCGCAAACCGCGGCGCTCCTTCACATCGAGAATTTTCACGACGAGCACGCCGCTGCCGGCGCTGACGAAACGGCCGTTCTCCAGCCAGAGTTCGCGCAGGCCGGGAAATAATTTTACGGATTGCCGCAGTTTTTCGGCGAACGCGCGCAAGCCGAATTCGCCGTCGAAAATTTTGCCGCCGCGCGTCCGCACATGGCGCACCGGCACGCCGCCGCCGATGTCCAAATTTTGCGGGCGAAACTTCGCGGCACGACAAATCTCCGCCACTTCGGCGATGGCGCGCTCGTAAATCTGCGCGGACGGAACATTTGTGCGGACGTGAAAATTCACCGTTTCAATCCGCACTTTGGCGCGCAAAAGTTTTTTCAGCGCGACCACCGCCTCGTCCGGCGCGAAACCAAACTGCGTTGGAAACTGTGGGTTTTCGGGGTCGAATTCCTCGCCCGTCAAAATGCGGACGCCGAGCCGCCAGTTCAGTTTTTTCGCGCGCGGCCACAATGCATCAAGTTCCGCGCGCGAATCAAAGTTCACACTGAGTTCGCGCCGATCAAATTGGTGCAGCCAGTGATGTTTGGCCGGGCCGTTGACCAGAATATTTTCCGGAGCGAAACCTTCGGCCAGGGCGGCGCGGAGTTCAAATTCGCTCACGACTTCGACCGGCCGGCCTTGCGCGCGCCACCAGTTTAACAAAGGCCGCACGGGCTGGGTCTTGAACGAAAGCCAATGGCGGAAAGAAATTTTCGATTGCCGACTTTCGATTGCCGATTGAAAACCGGCGTGCGTGAGCGCTTCGTCGAGTTCAGAAATTTTTTCAGTGATCGGTTCGCTGGAAAAAATATAAAGTGGCGTCGGTGCCGAAAGCGAAAGCGCCTCGCGAACGAGGCGCTTCCAGAATGGGATGGTTTCCGGCGAGTGGCCAAAATTGAGCGGAGCCGCAATCTTCATGGTGGCGAATCCGGCTCGGACTTCACATGCCCATGATCTGATAGCCGCCGTCCACGTAAAGCACCTGGCCGGTGATGGCCGCCGCGCCTTCGCTCGCGAGAAACACGCCGGTCGCGCCGAGTTCGTCGGGCGTGACATTGCGTTTGAGCGGCGCGTGTTCCTCGTAATGTTTCAACATTTGCGAAAAACCCGAGATGCCGCGCGCGGCGAGCGTGTTGACCGGGCCGGCGCTGATGCAGTTGACGCGGATTTTTTGCGGTCCCAAATCGTAGGCGAGATAGCGCGTGCTGGCTTCGAGCGAGGCTTTGGCCACGCCCATGACGTTGTAGTGCGGCACCACTTTTTCCGCGCCGTAATAGCTCATCGCCACGATGCTGCCGCCGTCGGTCATCAACGGCGCGGCCCCGCGCGCGAGCGCCACGAGCGAATACGCGCTGATGTCGTGCGCGATGCGATACGCCTCGCGGCTCGTGTTCACAAATTGGCCTTCGAGCGCTTCTTTGGGCGCGAACGCGACGGAGTGCAGCAGCAGATTTAATTTTCCAAATTTTTCGCCGACGGCCTTGAAGACGCTCGCAATGTCATCGTCTTTCGTGACATCGCACGGCAAAATCAAGGTGTCGGTGCCGAACGTGCCGGCGAGTTCCTCGACATTTTCCTTCACGCGGTCGCCCTGATAAGTAAAGGCGAGCTGCGCGCCTTCGCGCGCCCACGCCTGCGCGATGGCCCACGCGATGGAGCGTTTGTTGGCGACCCCGAACACGACACCGGTTTTTCCTGCGAGTAATGGCATAAGATAATTTGTTTTGAGCGGCGGCAAGGTTAAATCGTTTTGGCCGTGCCGCGCAAAGAAAATTCGCAGTCTCGACGCGCGCGCGCCATTTAATTATCCTGTCGGGAATGGATACCAATCAAATCGCCGACGGCCTGATCCAGTATTTGATGCTGATCGCGCTGCTGACGTTCCACGAGTTCGGCCACGCGTGGACGGCGTGGAAATGCGGCGATGACACCGCGCGCCTGCAGGGCCGCGTCTCGCTGAATCCCGTCGTGCACATGGATCTCATCGGCACGGTGGTGCTGCCGTTGATGATGATTTTTCTCTCGCCCGGCATCAGCCGTTTCATGATCGGCTGGGCGAAACCCGTGCCGGTGAACCCTTACAACCTGCACCATCCGCGCCGCGACGATATTCTCGTCACGCTGGCCGGACCAGCGATGAATCTGATTTTGGCCGTCATGCTGGTGGCGCTGGCGCGGACGGGAATGGTTTTGCATTCCGAGGCCATGGTGGAACTTTGCGTGCGCGCGGCGGCGATGAGCCTGCTGCTGTGTTTCTTCAATTTGATTCCGATCCCGCCGCTGGACGGTTCCCAAATCATGCGCGTGCTGACGAACATGAGCTGGGAAACCTATGCCAATTTTGCGCGCTACGGCTTCATCGCCGTGATCATCGTCCTGCAAATTCCGCCGGTGCGCTACGCCTTGGGCGCCGTCACCTACGGCACGCTCGGTTTGCTGGCGCAACTTTTCGGCGTGCAATGAGCTGGCAGAAAAGGCTCGCGTGCCGCCGGTGAATTTCAGAGATTGCCGCGCGTGAAACAAGGTTCTCCGCCCGATACGGAAAAAGATTTTGAACTGCCCATCGCCGGCTTCCAAGGCACGCCCGATGAAATCGAACGGCAATGGTTCGAGACGGTTTATCGCGGGCGCGGCGATTCGATGCCGCAGCTCACCTGGCGCGCGGTGCTCATGGGCACGGTGCTCGGCGCAGTGCTTTCGCTCACCAATCTTTACATCGGCTTGAAATCCGGCTGGGCGATGGGCGTGGCCATCACCGCCTGCATTTTATCCTACGCGGTCTGGACGTCGTTCGTGAAAATCGGCCTCGCCAAAACGCCGATGACCATCCTCGAAAACAACTGCATGCAATCCACCGCGAGTTCGGCGGGCTATTCGACCGGCGGCACGCTCGTCTCGGCGTTCGCGGCGTTCATCTTGCTGAACGGGCATAATCTCCCGCTGCCCTTGATGTTCGCCTGGGTTTTCTTTCTGGCCATTCTCGGCGTGACGATGGCCATCCCGATGAAAAAACAGATGATCAACATCGAGCAGCTCCGTTTTCCCAGCGGCATCGCGGCGGCGGAAACGTTGCGCGCGCTGCACTCGCACGGGCAAAAAGGAATGCGCGCGGCCAAGGCGCTCGGCCTCGCCGGAGTGCTTTCCGCCATTGATAATTTTGTGCACGACGGTTTCGTGGCGATACCGAAGCTCGCCGCCTTTTCGAGCGACACGCTGTGCACCAAATTGAACGGAATTATTTTCGGCCCGACGTGGATGGGCCGCACGGTGATGTTCAGTTGGGAACCGATTTTCATCGCCGGCGGCGCGATCATGGGCCTGCGCGTATGCCTCAGCATTCTCGCCGGCAGTTTCGTTTGCTGGATGGGATTTGTTCCCGCGTTTCAACACGCCGGTCTCATCACCGGCTCCGGCTTTCGCGCCTGCGTGCAATGGTCGCTGTGGCCCGGCGTGTCGTGCATGGTTTTCGCCAGCCTGCTGAATCTGATCTTGCAATGGCGCATCTCACTCCGCGCCTTTCGCGATCTCGGCAAAATGTTTTCACCGCGCTTAAAAGTTATGACCGACATGGAAGCCATCGAAGCGCCGATGTCCTGGTTCGCCGCCGGCCAAATTATTTCGCTCATCGCGCTCGCGCTGTTGGCGCACGCGTCATTCGGCATGCCGTATTGGCAGAGCGCCATCGCCGTCGTGATGTCCTTCGCGCTCGCGCTCGTCGCGTGCCGCGTCACCGGCGAGACCGACACCACGCCGATGGGGCCGATGGGCAAGGTGACGCAACTGACGTTCGGCGCGCTCAATCCCGGCAACATCAACGTGAACCTGATGAGCGCGAACATCACCGCCGGGGCCGCCGCGTCCTCCGCCGATCTGCTGACCGATTTGAAAAGCGGCTATCTGCTCGGCGCGAATCCGCGCAAGCAATTCATCGCGCAGTTCACGGGGATTTTCATCGGCACCGTCGTCAGCGTGCTCGCGTTCACGCTCATCGTGAACAAGCCGGAAGTCATCGGCTCGGACCAGTTTCCCGCGCCGTCCGCGCAGACGTGGGCCGCGGTCGCGCAGGCGTTGAGCAAAGGTTTCGAGGCGCTCGCGCCGGCGAAAATCTGGAGCATCGGGGTGGGCGGCGCGGTCGGAATTCTCTTCACGATTTTGCCGGTGATTTTTCCGAAGCAGGAAAAATATCTGCCGTCCGCGTCCGGCTTCGGCCTCGCGTGGATATTTCAATGGTATTACGGCGTGCTGTTTTTTCTCGGCGCGTTCCTCGCCTGGTGGTTCGCCAAAAAATCGCCGGCCCGCGCGGAGGAATTCACTTTTCCCGTCGCCTCCGGCGTGATGGCCGGCGGCGCGCTCATGGGCGTGGCGATCATTTTCTGGCAGAACGGCCCGGAGATGCTGCGGAAATTCCTGGGCCACTGACGAAAAAAACTTTTTAAAAAAATATTTCGCGCCGGATTTTAAAAGATAAAATTTGAAACCTCGCCGCAGTTTTCTCCGTCTCTTTTCGCATGAAGGATTTTTCCGAAAGCAAACGGCACAAACCAGGTTTCACGCTGATCGAATTGCTGGTGGTTATCGCTATCATCGCGATTCTGGCGGCGATGCTGTTGCCCGCGCTTGCGTCGGCCAAGCAGAAGGCGTGGAAGACGAGCTGCGTTTCCAATTTGCATCAGATCGGTCTGTCGCTGCGGATGTTTGCCGACGACAACAGCGAACTTTTTCCCGAATCCGGCAACGACATTCATTGGGGCACGATCGACGCGGTCACGCAAAAAGCGGGCTGGATGGAGCAGATGCTTTCCTATGCGGGCAGCACGAACGTTTACAATTGTCCCGGCAACGTGCAACTGCCGGTCAACATGCAAGGGCCGTTTGATTATTTTAACGGCGACCGCGCGGCCTTCATCGTGGCCGGTGCCGATGCCTCGGTGAAAAGCACGGCGATCCTGTTGCCGTCGGCGTTTGTTTTGTCGGGGGACACGTGCGGCATTCCGAACGTGTCGGGCGGCGGCAGCTTTGATCCGTTCGACGCGGACAAGGATGATTACACGCAGAACTGCGTCGGCGGTCCCACCAACGGCACGCCCTACGAACTGTGGCAGGTGCATTCGCTCGGCCAGAATGTTCTGTTTGCCGACGGCCATTCGCAATGGTTCAAGGGCTACGACGCGAACGCCATGACCTTCCGTTACAATTCCATGTCGGGCTGGGAATAGCTTCAGAAATTTTCTCCGGCGCGAAAGTTTTTTTCCGCGCGTTTTTTTTGAATGCATTTCCGCTTTGCGTCCGTGGCGGCTTGGCGGCTAAAATCTCCGCCACATGAAAATCGTTCTCGCTTACTCCGGTGGCCTCGACACTTCCGTCCTGATGTCGTGGATCAAAGAAAAATACAACGCCGAGATGATCGGCTTCTGCGCCGACATCGGCCAGGAAGAAGAATTGGACGGCCTCGAAGCCAAAGCCATCAAGACCGGCGCGGCGAAAATTTACATTGATAATTTGCAGGAAGAATTCGCGCGCGACTTTATTTTTCCCATCATTCAGGCGAGTGCGATCTACGAAGGCCAATACTTTCTCGGCACCAGCATCGCGCGTCCGCTCATCGCCAAACGCATGGTGGAAATCGCGAAGAAAGAAAAAGCCGACGCCATCGCACACGGCGCCACCGGCAAGGGCAACGACCAAGTGCGCTTCGAGCTGACTGCCGCCGCGCTCGCGCCCGATTTGCAGGTCATCGCGCCGTGGCGCGACGAACGCTATCGCAGCGAATTTCCCGGCCGCCAGCAGATGATTGATTATTGCGCCGCGCATAAAATTCCCGTCCAAGCCAGCGCCAAGAAACCGTATTCGATGGACCGCAACCTCCTGCACATTTCCTACGAAGCCGGCATTTTGGAAGACCCGTGGTTCGACAGCTACGATTTGAAGAACCGCAATTATTTCACCACGCTTTCCGTGCTGCCCGAAGACGCGCCCAACAAGCCAGAGTTCGTGGAAATTGATTTTGTGAAAGGCGACGCCGTCGCCGTGAACGGAAAGCAATTAAATCCGCTTGGCGTGATGAAGGCGTTGAATAAAATCGGCGGCAAACATGGCGTCGGGCGCGTGGACATGGTCGAGAACCGCTTCGTCGGCATGAAATCGCGCGGCGTATATGAGACGCCCGGCGGCGCGATCCTGCATTTCGCGCATCGCCAGATGGAATCGCTCACGATGGACCGCGAAGTGATGCACCAGCGCGACGCGCTCATTCCGAAATATGCCGAGCTCGTCTATAACGGCTTCTGGTATGCGCCCGAACGCCTCGCGTTGCAGGCTTACGTGACCGAGAGCCAGAAGAACGTGACCGGCACCGTGCGCGTGAAACTCTACAAAGGCAACATCATGGTCAGCGGCCGCAAATCCCCGGTGAGCCTCTACAATCCGCACATCGCCACGATGGAAGCCGACCCGACCAAGGCCTACAACCAGGACGACGCCACCGGCTTTATCCGGTTGAATGCACTGCGATTGAAAGTCGCGGCGAAGGTGCATGGGAAGAAAAAGTAATTGCCGCGCCATCAGCGCAGTGGGATATTCGCAACATGAGCGCAGTCGAAAAAATCAAGCTGGCGGCAGCCGATCTCAGCCCCGACGAGCAATATGAATTGTTTCGCTGGTGGACGGAATCCGGCGGCTTCCGCCAGCGCCAGCTCGCCGCGTTGCAACGCGAAATCGCCGCTGGCATTGATGATTTGGACAACGGGCGCTTTGCGACCTATGCCGAATCCAATGTCATGCAATTTGCCGAGGAAATCGGGCGGTCCGGACGGAAGCGCTTGAAGAAATCCGGCGCATGAACCAGTTCCGGGTTTCGGCGGCGGCTAGAGCGGACTTGGATGACCTCTGGGTTTACATCGCGCACGACAATGTGGAAGCCGCGGACAAATTCATCCAACTCCTTGTTGCCAAGTTTCCGAAGCGGGCCGGCTGGCCGGAAATCGGGCGTCAGCGCGAAGAGTTGTCGCCCCGGCTGCGAAGTTTGGCGGCCGGACAATACGTCATCTTTTATCGCCCCCTAGAAAATGGAATTGAAATAGTTCGCGTCTTGCATGGCGCACGCGATTTGCCCCCGCAGTTTGAATAAACAAATGAATGCCACGATGGAAGCCGACCCGACCAAGGCCTACAACCAGGACGACGCCACCGGCTTCATCCGGTTGAATGCGCTGCGATTGAAAGTCGCGGCGAAGGTGCATGGGAAGAAATAGCCGTGCAATATCGAGCCACAGGTTTTTACAAGAATTTGGACAATGACTCGTTGCCCAAACCTGTCGCAGAAATTACGTCCACAGAACCCATTGAGCAGACACGCTACGAAGCAGTAAAAAAGGCAAAAGACATCTGTTTTCTCGCGCTTGGATTGGAAGAAAAATTTCAGCTTGTCCTTGATAATTTTAAGGAATGGGAAACGGAGCTTTTTAGTCAGGCTCAATCATATCTTCTGTGGCGCGCAACTACCTTTGATGCAACGCAACAAAGATTGAGCCTTGATAGACGCCTAACGAATGTTTTGACGACGTTTCGTTTATATCTCGACCAGACTGATTATGCCGTGTCGGAAACATTTGGTAATCCGAGCGCGCAACTTGAAGCTATCAAAAAATTCAAGCATGGGTTGTATGACAATTATTTTGGCTATCGTTTTTTGGAAGAACTGCGCAATCACGTTCAGCACTGCGGTTTGCCAGTCCAAATGATTCGGTTTGGCGAACGCCTAGCCGAAAGGAAAGAAGGCGATCAAATTGAATTCACAATAACGCCGAAATTTACACTGGATTATTTGGAAGGCGGCGACAAGTTCAAGAAATCTATTTTGGAGGAAGTGAAATCGCGTGGAGGAAAAATTGACCTTCGCAAACCTACCCGTGAGTATATTTCGTGTCTCGTTCGTCTTCATGGAGAACTTCGGAAAACATTTTCAGAAATCGTTAGTAATTCGCGAAGTTTTTATTTTGAAGCGGTTAAAGAGTATTCTTTGATTGGTGGATTTGCTCTTCAATTTCCACGCCTTCAGTGCGTTGACGATTCTGGTGCTGTCAAAGAACAAATTGATCTGATTACTGATTTTCTCAATGTTTATGATACGCTACATAAGCGCAATTCTAACGTGAAGGACATCACAATGTCGTTTGCCTCGAATGCGCTTTGAGACAAGGCGCGCCATCTTTGTAGAAACCCAGCGCCAAGAATTTCCAGCTCCGTCAGGAGCGACAGCTTCCCAGTCTGCCGCCCCGGACGGGGCTTCCTCCTTTTGCGGGCGACGTTCTGCAAATCTGCCGCGCCTCCGCCGCTTGGGGCGGAATGCTGTTTGTATTGAACAGTCGCATCCTTTTATGGTCAAATTGGCGAACGGTTAACTTTCAACCAACATCCAACTATGAAAAAATACATTGCCCTCCTCGCGGCGGCGTTTTTGACCGCCTCGGTTTATGCCGGCGAATTTGCCGACATCAGCATCCAACAGGTCAAGACGGACGCCGATGCCAAGTCGGCGGTGATCATTGACGCCAACAGTCCCGATTCCTACAAGGCCGGTCATGTGCCGGGCGCGTTGAGCTGGGCGCAAATCAAAAATGATTTGGCCGCCAAACTGCCGGCGGACAAGAACACCCTCATCATCGCTTATTGCGGCAATCCGCATTGCCCCGCCTATGCGCAAGCCGCCGTTGCTGCCAAGAAACTGGGCTACACGAACATCAAGCACATGTCCGCTGGCATTGAAGGCTGGAATGCCGCGAACTTCCCGACGGAAGCGGCCAAATAAATTGGCCCGTCACGACTTCGCCAAGGCGATCCGCAATGCGGGTCGCCTTTTCTTTTTCCCTCGAAGTTTCAGAAGGTCGGCTGGCCGTGGGCGTCCGGCAGGCGCAGCAGGCAATGGCCGTAATCCAGATGTCGCTTGTCGGCGGCGAGGACGTAGTGCGCGGGCACCTGGTAAAGTCTCCGGTTCAGGATCACCATGCCCGCCCCGCGCAGGACGGCCAGATGTTTGGAGATCAAACCGGGCGATTGCCCGACCATTTGGGCAATTTCATTGACCATGCGCGGCTGGCCATCGCTCAATGCGCCGAGAATGGCGTAGCGCACCGGTGCGCCCAGCGCCCGAACGATTGGCTCGAAGGGCAACAACGGCGGATTTTGGGGATTGATGGTGGTATTCATGGGATTTATTGGATTTTTGAAGGGAATGGTGGCATTCGGAAGAGGGTATCAGCTTCCCAAAAGAAGGCAATAGCTTAACCAAATAGTCATAACGGTTTTAAAAATAGAAAATAGGATTAATAAAAAACTAATAGGAAATTCAGAAAGAATACAAAAGATGTCAAAAAGAAAATAAAGATTTTTAGAAAGAGGGATAATTCTTATAGTATTACAAAATATGCATCCAGAAATAGGGATATAGATTCAGGAAGTAGGGAAAAGGCTGGAATTGATGGCGTCGGCCTTGGGCGGGAGGGGATACGGTGCAAACAAACTGAATGATTAAGACCATCCTGGCCCCGGCATCATCGCGCCGGGCGGAACGGTTTGATTTTAAAAGCGTCCGGTGCCTTGCCCATGGGGCGGCTGACAAATTTTTTGGGGGCTTGAAATTGTCCAAAGGCGGCTGTATTTCAAACGCATGGGTCGGACTTACATCTTTGACTGTCCGCAATGTCAATATCGCGCGAAGATATCGGGCGGGGCGGACAGCGGCGTGCATTGCGAGGTGCAGACGGTGGCATGCCGCGATTGCCGGGAGTTGTTCGACGTGTTCACGCGCGTGCGCCGGCGCGTGGACGCGGAGGAAGTCATAAAATTCCCCGCCTTTCATCGTCCGGAAATTCCCCCGGTGATCTTGCGGGACAGTTCGTTCAATCCGCCGCGCGGACCGGCGCGCCGGCTGGTCTGGAAAAAATTCGCGCTGGCCTGTCCGGTGGCGGCCAAACATTTTGTGGAGGCGTGGAACGATCCGGGGCGCTGTCCGCGCTGCGGAAATTTCATGGAAAAAAACGGGTTGCCGTTCCGGCTTTGGGAATGAGGTGGCAGAAAAGCTGGGCTTGTGCCGGAACGAGAAAAATGGTCGGGTGACGCGGTCGGCCCCGCTGATGTTATTCACGAAAGGAACCATGGAAATTCGCAAAGCGGTCATTACCGCCGCCGGACGCGGCCAGCGGATGCTGCCGTTCGGCCATGGGTTTGCAATTCCGAATCTGCTGCGCAACGGGACGATTGCCGAGTGGCTCGCCGAACGTCCGCAGTTGCAGCATTTGATGTTGAAAGCGCAGTTCGCCGTGGTGCTTCGCTTGCGCGGCCACCAGCTCAAAGACTAGGCCCAGCTTGATGGCTGGCTGCGCGATGGTGCGGCCGATTTCGTGAATCAACCTGTGTGTCTGGTGATCAAGTGATCAAATAAAGCCGTTGCCGCCTTTTTAAATAAACAGACGGTGGGCATCGGTCGGGGGTGTGTCCCGAAATTCGACAAAATTGATAATTTACAGTTGCATTTTCTGGCGAATTAGGTTAAACAATTGGCGTTAGTGCGAATCGCGTGTTTCCATCAAAGTCAACCACCTCTGGGAGGAAGCATGATTCGGCTACGATTAAACCGGCTAGGAGAGTTCATGAAAAAATCATTTTATCGCGCGATTGACCGGCTTGGCTAAGCTGGAATTTCCTCATTGACCAGTCATGAACCGGCCTCAACTAAAGAATTAACTCATGAAAACCACATTGCATCAAACCATTCCTCGCCTCGACATCAGGCTCGCGCCCGCTCTGGTCGTCATAGTGTCCGCCTTGATTTTTTCCCCGGCATTTATTGCCTGCGTGGAGGCACAACCGATCGTGACTAATGTGACGGCTCTTCAACAACCGTTGCCCAGCACTTTGGTCAATATTTCCTATACCATCAGCGATTTGGGACACACTAACGCGCTGGTCAATATTCTGGTATCGAAAGATTCGGGTGCGACATGGACGGTGCCAGCCTCCACATTTACCGGTGCGATCGGAAATGTGAGCGTAAACCCGACGCCAACGGTCAAGTCGGTGGTTTGGAACGCCGGCGCGGATTGGAGCGGGCATTACGCCACCACCTGCCGCGTGCGCGTGCAGGCGAACGATAGCGACATGTCGGTCATACCGGCGGGGTCGTTCGTCATGGGCAGTCAATACAACGATTTGCACGAAGAAGAGACGGTGCATAACGTGACCATCAGCACCGCCTTCAACATGGAACAGAATTTGGTCAGTGGTGGCCAATGGAATCTCGTCGTCGAAGGTTATGCCGTGACCCATGGCTACGATTTGGCCGTGGCCCAACAAGGTGCCACCAATGGACCGGCCTTCAAGGCGGCCAACCATCCCGTGCAACAAGTCACCTGGTATGACACGGTGAAATGGTGCAATGCCCGGTCACAGCAGGAAGGAGCGACGCCGGTTTACTACACCGATGCGGGCTTCACCGCCGTTTACACGAACGGCATGAATGATAATATTTATATGAACCCCAGTGCCAATGGCTATCGTCTTCCCACCGAGGCGCAATGGGAATATGCGGCGCGGGGCGGCCTGCCTTATCTGCGTTTTCCTTGGGCCAGCAATCCCGGCAACACCAATATCAACATTACTTTGGCGCAAGCCAATTACACGGAACAATTTTACTATAACAATTACGGCGGCACTAATTATTATTTTACCTTGTATTACCCCTACGAATTTGACACGCCGCCTCCGGGCTACACCGCAACCACGAATATCTATACTGCCGGCAGCTACAATCCCAATACGGCCGGTGGTATTCCTTACACGACGCCAATTGGCTCTTATGCCACCAACGCTTTCGGACTTTATGATATGTCCGGGAATGTTTATGAATGGTGTTGGGATTGGTATTACGAATGGTATTACAGTGTCAGTCCCAGCACCGATCCGTTGGGTCCAAGTTCAGGCTATCCCTACAATCCCACCACGCGCGTTGCCCGCGGCGGTTCATGGTATTATGATCCCAGTTATGCCCGTTGCGCCAGCCGTGGCAACTTCTCGCCGTCACTCGTCAGCAGCGCCGTTGGTTTTCGTTGCGTCAGAGGGCTGTTTTAGTTGCAGTTGATTTTGGAAGAAAGTTTTTACTTTTTGAATCATGGCCCGGAGCACATCTATCTTGACGAAGCGGCAAAGCCTGCATGACAAAGACAATGTCTTTCTTATCCGCCATGCCTGGCTAGCAAGCGTCAAGCCATTGGCAGTCCGCTGTTTTCTATTTGCCGCCAGCCTGCTCCTCTTGACGCATCCGGCAGTCGCGCAGACTCAAGGCAAGGTGGTGGTGGACTCTGCGGATTTCACCCTAGATACCGCCGGGGCATTGCCGGCGGGTCAGGGAGTAGCGCAGGCGGACTCCGCAAATTTCACCGTGGATACCGCCGGCGCGTTACCAGCGGGCCAAGGGCTAACGGTGGCGGACTCGGCGAATTTCGCCTTGGATACGACCGGGGCATTTGGAACTGTCGCCGATTCGGCGGACTTTACAGTAAACACGATGCCAGCCGTGGTGGCGTTCCGTTTGCTGAACCCCATCGTGTTGCCGGGCGGTTTGTTTCAATTTAGTTTTACAAACTTTCCCGGCGTAAGCTTTAGCGTGTTCGGTGCCACAAATTTGGCGGTTCCGTTTAGTAATTGGATTTCGCTCGGAACATTAACGGATAATCCTCCGGGCATTTTTCAGTTCACCGACTCGCAAATGACGAATTATTCACGGCGCTTTTACCGTGTAACGTCACCGTAAAATTTATCTGCCTCGCGAACGCCACGAACTTTGCGTTTGGTTGTTGGGCAAGCACATGGCACCCGCCAAGCCCGATGACAGAAGCATCACCAAGGCAATCAATAGTCCCAGCCGAATAAAAGCCTAAACGACTCGCAAAGCGATTTTAGTGCAAGCCAGATATCACTCTCGCTGAGTGTCGCCAAGTTATGAAAGTCTAACGCCTACTTGCGTCCTTTTTCTCTTAAACCCTTTTTTTCCAGCATAAGAAAATGGAGCGAGTTGTCGGATGCTAGGATTACCGATTCAATGCTGATCAAAAAGCCGTTTTCATTGGGTTTTCAAGCGTTAAATGCTTTGACCAACCATAATTTTCCCATCCGGCCACGCTGGAGTGACTGCTCGCGCCGCTAGAACGGAAAGCAAATGACAAGATTAATAGATAGCGATCAATTCCGCGTCGGCATTATTACGCCCATGCTAAACTTACAGAACGCGCCGGCATACTAAGTCGCGCCTTATTTTGGGCCGCTTTGCTGTCTGACAAGGTCGTTGTATTTGGCCACGATCTCGTTGCGGTCTTTGACTTCGTCGTTGAATTTTTTTACGAAGTCATCGCGCTGCGCCACCAGGTTCGTGATGGTTTCGTTCTGCTGTCCTAGGTCGGCATACGCGTCCTTCAATTTCGCGGACAGCGTGTCCACCGCTTGTTCGTATTGGGCGATTTCGTTGGTGAGGTTCACGTTATTGAACTTCAGTTTGCTGATCGCCCGCTTTTGTTCCGCAACCAATTGTTCATTTGTCGCATCGTCGGCTTTGATTTCCGTGATTCGCGCATCCATCTGCTCAACTTGATGGTTCAATGTCGCGATGGCATTTGTGTCATTTTGGATGTCCGCATTTTTTTGATAGACGATTCCATTCAACGTCGTGATCTCGTCCCGCTGGAGGGTTTGTTCATACCATTGCCACGCGCAAAGTCCGCACAGAGCGAGCGCAAGGACGACGAGCAGGTTTTGTTGGAAATTTTTCATGGTTGATCGGGGGCGGCTTGGACGGCGATGGCGACGTGCGCGATGCCCGCGCGTTTTACCAAATCCAAAACATAAACCACCGAGCCGTGCGTGGCGTCTTTCGCGCCGGTAATGTAGACGGGCAAATTCGTATTCAGTTCGAAGCGATTGGTCAGCAGCGTGTTCAAGTCCGCAAAGGAAATCATTTTTTTATCCACGGAAACCTGGCCGTCGCGGTCCACGCGCACATTCACGATGTCCGGCTTGGTGCTGGAAGCCGCCAGCGTGGACGTGGGCAGATTCGCCTTGACGGTGCGGACGATCTGCATCTGCAGACTGATCATCATGAACGAAGCCAGTAGAAAAAACATGATGTCGATCAGCGGGATGATTTCCAGCCGCGATTTTTTTTCGGGAACGGGCGTGCGGATTTTCATGGCGCGGATGAGTTTTGATTCGCGGTCATGAAGGCGACTTTCTGGATGCCCGCCGCGCGGACGGCCTGATAGACGTTCACCATGTCGCCGTGCAACGCGTCGCGGTCGCCGCTGATGTAAACCGGCAGATTCGTATCGGCGCGAAAACGGTTGCTCAAAACGAGACTTAATTCCGGCAGCAGAATTTTATTTTTCTCCAGCCATACCGCACCAGATTTGTCGACGGCGATGTTGACCATGTCCGGTTTGTAATCCTGCGCCGCCTGTGTGGCGGACGGCAAATTGACATGGATGTTTGCCGTGCGGCTCATTTGGAGGCTGATCATCATGAACGAGGCGAGCAAAAAAAACATGATGTCAATCAGCGGAATGATGACAATCCGCGCGCGGCGTTTCGGAATGGGCGAGGGCAGCTTCATCAAAAAAAATTCAATGGCCGCCGGCTTGGCTCGCCGGCGCGGTCTTGGTCATCTGCACCGGCTCGCGCACCGTTTCACCGCCGACCATTACTTCGACATTGGTGGCGGCGGTTTCCAGATCGAACTGCAACTGCGTCACGCGCGCGGAAAAATAATTGAACGGGATCAGCGCAAAAATCGCAATGCCCAGGCCGCACGCGGTCGCGATCAAAGCCTCGCCGATGCCGCCGGTCACGGCGGAAACGGACAATTCCGCGCTGCCGATATTCAAAAAAGCGCGCATCAAACCCGTGACCGTGCCGAGCAGGCCGAGCAATGGCGCGAGCGTGACGAGCGTGTCCAGCACCGTGAGAAAACGTCCCGCGCGCTTGAGTTCGATGCCCGCCGCGAGTTGCAGCGCCCCGAGCAACGAGCTGTGGACGCCGCCGATGTGATTGAGGCCGTGCCGAATCATGCGGATGACCGCGTCCTCGGAACCCTCGGAAATTTTTTTGGCGGCGGCGACATCGCCATTTTCCAGCGCGGCGAGCAACTGCTCCAGTTTTTGCGGATCGCGCTTGCCGCTTTCGCGGAGCCACCAAAAAATACGTTCGCCCACGACGGCGACACAAACAATGCCGCCGGCGAGGATCGGCCACATGACCGGACCGCCTTTGCTGAAAAATTGGAAAACGATGTTGGCAAGCATGGGATTCATGATTTGGATTAAGTTGATAAATTAATTCAGTTGGAGTTTGTAGATAATTTGCGTTTCAAAAATCTGGCTGCCCACGCCCACCGGCAGCCGCCAGTGCCGCTTGATAAACTCGACGGCGCTGCGGTCCAACACAGGAAAGCCCGAGGATTGCTTCACGTCCACGGAAACCACGTTGCCCGCCGCATCGCCGCCAAGCGTCAGGCTCACGTTTCCCTGCTCGCCATCTTCCAGCGCGATTTTGGGATAGGTTGGTTGTGGCCGGTCGCCACTAGTGCCGGTGCTGCTGACGGAACTGATTTGCGTCGCCGTGCGCAACGGTTCCAGGGGCGGCGCGCTGGCCAGATTCGCCGGCACGACCAGCGCGCCAATCGTCGGCACACTGAAGCTGATGTTCGGAGCCGTTGGAATAGTGACCGCGACCGGCGGCTGGTCGTTTTTTTCGTCGTCGTAATTTTGCTTTTGCTTGGTCGTTTCCTGCGGCGGCAAAATCAAAGGCTCAACGACAATCGGAATAATCTGTTCGATCGGTGGCACCGGCTTGATGGCGATCAATCCACGTTTGGCGCCGGCCAGCCCGATGATCAAAAAAACGAGGCACACGGAGTTCACCCAGGCGAGCTTGAGCTGCGGATCGCGGCTGGCCGACGGCAAAGAAAGCCGCGCGAGTTCGCCCTTCAACTCGTAGCTCGGTGATGTCGGTTGCCTGTCCAATTTTGTCTTTCTAAAATCGCGCGGTCAGCCCGACACGCACTTGCACCGGTTCAACCGGATGAAAAACGCTTTGATAGCTCGCGGCGACGGTCGGCGACACGCGCGATTCGTAGGCGTAATCAATGTCGTGGTCGCGGCGGTCGAGCAGGTTCAGCACTTCGGCCGAGATATGCCACGTCTTGTTGATTTGATAGCCGACTTCCGCGTTGAGCAAAATGGTTTCGCTGGATTGATAAACGCCGTCCGACGTCAGATCACGCGGGCCAAAATAACGCAGCCGCAGGCTCGCGGAGAATCCATGAAAATCATGCAGCGTAATGCCCGAGGAAATCACCACGCCGACGGCTTCCGGCACGCGCTCGCCACCGGGACTGCCCGGCGCGGCGTCATCGGCATCCACCGACGTGAAACGCGCGACCGAATCCGCGCAGTCAAAATCCAACGCGACATATTTGGTGAGCGAAAAATAATTTGCCCACTCAACGCCATAACGGTCGCTTGGCGACGCGGACGCGACCGTGCCGCCGGTGTCCCCGTCTTGCTCCAGTTCGGAATCGCTGTGCAAATACCAAAGGGAAACCGTGCTTTGAAGTTTCGGAACGAGCAGCGTGCGCAGGCCGATTTCCGCGCCGTGCGTCTGGATGAGCGCCGGAATTTTGGCAACGGCGGTGCCGGGAATGGGATTGTCCGCCGAAACGGGTTCCACGGTTTGCGTCGCGCCGCGGCCGTCGTTGCTGTGAAAACTGAAACCGCCTTGCAGATAGAATTCGGTTTTTTCCCAAGGGCCAAAAATCAAACTCAATTTCGGGCTGGGTAGAAAGGTGGCGGCGGTGCCGGAATTGGCCGGGTTGCTCAAACTGTGCACGTCGAAATAATCCTCGTCGCCGCGCAGCGCCGCGACGGAGCGGAATTTTTCCGCCCACTGAATTTTATTCTCCGCGTAAAACCCGATTTGCGTGTCGGTGAAATGATCCGCCTGCGTGGTGGCGGGCAGAATCGTGCCGGTGGCCGAATCCAATTTATCCACGCGCACGCGGTCTTCGGTTTGGTAGAGGCCGTTGTTGATCCAGTCGTTGCGGACTTGCAAACCAAACGTGTTTTCCACGTCGCGCTGGAACCATTGATTGAACAGCGTGTGATGCGCGTCCACGCCGGCGACGAAGCGCCGGTCCTGCTGCTCAAACTGGTCGCCGCGATTTGGGTCGGTGAGGAAATAAGTAAAATCGGAAAACAAATCGAGGTCGTAATAAAAAGCGTAGGCCGTGATTTTTGTCGCGGAATTTTCGCCCGCGCGATGCCACTCGGCCTGCAGGCTGTAACGTTGTGAATCTCCGCCGTCGGTCGGATTGATCGCGCCAAAAAAATTCGTCGCGCCGAAACTGGCGGCGATCTGGTCGCTCGAATTCCATTCGCCGTGGTAGCCGCGCGCGGTGACGCTGAAACCGTTCACGTCGTCGCCCTGGCTGTAAGTCAGCAGGCCGTTGAACTTCCAGTAATCATCGGGATGCGTCCACGGGCCGTCGTCGTGACTGGCTTCGCCGCCATAGAGAACATTGCCCGCGCCGAGTTTTTGCGAAACACCGAACACGCCGCGTTCGTAACCATACATGCCGGCTTCGAGCGTGACAAAATCCGACGGCAAAATTTTATAAAAATCCAGATGCGCGGAACCGGCGGAACCGAAATCGCCGACGTCGGCGTAATACGGACCTTTTTCGTAATTCACGCGTTGCACGAATTCCGGGATGACGGTGTTCATGTCGGCGTAACCTTCGCCGTGCGCGTGCGACGGCAGGTTGAGCGGCATGTCGTCGAGAAACATCGCGAAGTCCGTGCCGTGATCCAGATTGAAGCCGCGCAAAAAATACTGGTTCGCCTTCCCGCCGCCTGCGTGCTGCGTGATGATGACGCCGGGAATCGTTTCGAGAATTTCCCCGCTGCGCAAAATCGGCCGGTCGGCAATCTGCGCCGCGCCCGTCGTGCCCTGGCCGGCGGAGTCCGCGATGCCGAGCAGACTGTCCTGCCGCCCGGTGACAATGACATCCGGCAGACGCACAATTACGGCGGACGAATTAGCAGGCGGCGTGTTGGTGTATTCCATGGCGGAAACGGCACGGTTGAGCGCCCAGAGCAAAACGATCAATCCGGTTTGCGGTTTGCGGATTTTGAAGCTCCTGATTTTCACTATCTTCGATTTTATGGCGTTCACGGTTTGGATAAAAGCCGGTTTTGGTCTTTTTGGATGCCGGCTCATTATGGAAACTACGCCGAACCCGATCGCTTGGATGCAAGGTTTTGCGCGCGGAGAAATTATTGGAATGATTGGCTTTCATCTTGGTGGAAAAACAGGGTCAATCTTTTTTCTGGTGGAGCAAACGCGCCAGTTTTTCATCGGCGGATTCTTTGCCCGCTTGCGCCGACGGGCCGGCGGGACCGGCCGCTGGCAAATTTCCAGCGAGTGACGCGGGCGGATTTTGGGCCGGCTTGCGGGTCAATTCCGGTTTGGAGCCGGCCTCCCGATTTCCCTTGCCGACCACGAGGCCGAGGTGGACAAAAACCAGCAGGCTCAAGGAAAGTAAAAAAACAATTTCCGGAAAATAGAGGGAATTGGCGTCGTAATAATAACCGTATTGATGATCGCGCCAATACTGCCAGGCGAATTTCGCCAGCGGCACCCCGCCGGCAAACAGCCCGGCCACGCCGGCAGTCGTGGCCAAGCCGTAAAGCCCCAGGCGAATTAGTTTAAACATTTGAGTCATTCCTGCCGGCCGCCGGCGGGCTGCGTTTCGTGCGCAGCCCGCCGGTGATTTTAGAACGCGTAGCTTAACGAACCGAAAAAGCCCAGCCGCGCGCCGTATTGCGCGGCGTTGACACCGACGCCGGTGCCATCGCGCAATTCGTAGCTGTTGTCCGTCACGTTGACCACGTCGATGCGCGCCTTCAAAGTTTGTTTTTTATGAATTTGGAAACTTTGCTCCGCGCCGAGATTGACGGAGTAATAGGCCGGCACAGTGGCCCCGTTGGGAATGTTCGAGCCGTTGGGCGCGGTGGCGTCGTTCCGCAGGCCGCTGCCGTAAAGCGCGTCCGCATAAACGCGGGTGTCGTATCGGTCGCCCTCCTTCCATGTGTAGGATGCGCCGAAAGAACCGCTGACACGCTGGTCATGGTCGAGCGAAATCCAGTGATTTTGCACATAGGCCAGGTCCGCCGGATCAAAAAGGAATTGCGCGGAGTTCCAATCTTCGCCCTGCGCCCGCGACACCGCGACATTCGCATAAGTGGAAAAGCCGCCGTGCGTGTAGCTGCCGGTGAATTCCACGCCGTAAATTTGCCCTTTGGCGTAATTGAATGCGGAGAGGATCAGCGACTGGCCGAACAAACCGTCGTCCAACTGGTTGCGGGCGGATTTGTAATAGCCGTCCACGCCGACCTGCAAGCCCGGCGCAAGTTTCTGGATGATGCCCGCGTCATAATAGTTCGCGCGCTCGGCCTTTACCGAGCTAATGGGGCTATTGTTCGGGTCGGCGTTCGACGTGCCGTTGAACAGCGACACTTCGCCGCCCGAAACATTTTCAATCGGCGGCGGCGTGAAGTAACGCGAGTAACCGGCGTGCAGCGTCGTCGAGTCCGTCGGCGTGTAAATCAGATTGATGCGCGGACTCAACTGGCGTTCGTTGTCGAACGACGAATTGAACACGTCAAACCGCGCGCCGTAGTTGACGGTGAACTTGGAAAACATTTTCCATTCATCCTGCAAATACACGCCGGCAAACAGGCCGCGCAGCCGGTCGTTTTCCGCGATGGTTTCCTGCGGGCCATTCGGGTTGCCGTTGCCGTCCACGGGAAAAACCGTCGTCGCCGAATCTGCAAACACGGCTTCATTCACCAACATGCCGCCGCCCCGAATCGTGTGCTTGTCACCAAGATCATAACTGCCGTCGGCCTGCAAACCTTCGGAATAGAGTTTGCGTTCCTCGTCGCTGGCCACGCCGTTGAAATAGAGGTCACCAATTTGATCCGGTCGGAAATGCACGCCGCTGGCCCGGCCAAACGCAGAAAACTGGCCGTTGAAATCGCCGACGGATTTTTGATAGGTCACGACGCCGAAATAATTCTGCTCGCGCTGCTGTTCGTTTAAGTTAACCGAATTAAAACTGGTCGACGACTGGCCGGGCATTTGCGTGAACCATGGAACCGCCGTCGGGTTGTCCGCCGTCGGCGAGTTGCCCGGCGCGATGCCCGGCGTGTTCGGCACCTCGAAATTGCTGTAAGACGCGCTGCCCATGAAACTCACGCGGCTCGTGTCGTCCAAAATGTAGGACAGATAGGAAAATAATTTTTCCTGGTCCGTCACATCGTGAATTGCGCGGTGGCTCGGCGTGGTGTTTTCAATGCCCAGCTCGTTGTGATTGAAACTGCCGTCCACGAAGTAATTGAGCTTGCCCGACGCGCCGCCGAATTCGAAGCTCGGCCGCACGGTGTCGTAGCTGCCGCCATAAATCTCGCCTTCTCCGCCGTTGTCAAACGCGCCGCTCTTGGTCTTGATGTCCACGACGCCCGCCGTGCGAAAGCCGTAAGCCGCCGGCAGCGAGCCGGTGATGAGCTGCATGGACTCCACAAAGCGCGGGTCCAATTCCAGGCCAAAACCGGTGATCCCTTCCGGCAGCAGCACGTCGTTGATGCGATATTGCAAGTTCGCGTGCTCGCCGCGCACGTGCAGATCGCCGTTCGCCGCCGAGTCCTGCGCCACGCCCGGTGCCCGCAGGATGATTTCGTTAAACGGTGCGTTGCCGCCCTGCGAGACCGCCGCGATCTGCTCCTTGGTCATCGTGTAAGCCGTCGCGCCCAGATCGGGAATGATCTGGTTTCGTGCCGCGTCGAGCTGACCGACCACCGTGACCGTGCCCAACTGCGTGACGTTTGTCGACGTCTCCGTTAAGACTGCATTCGTTGACTGCGCCCGCACCGTTCCGCCGGCAGACCAAGCCACCAGCGAGATTACCGACCAATAATAACTGCGATTTAATTTTGTCTGCTCTGTAAATTTTTTCATAAACAAAAGGTTAAATTATCTTCCGCGATCTTTTTACGGATCGCACCTTGTGAAACGCCCACGGCGCAACACAAAGATTTAATTTTGGAAACAAATTCAGACCGAGCGACTCGCGCTGGCTGAAACCGATGAATTAAGAAACCGTAGGAAGGAGGGGCGGAGCGCGCCCGGCAGGAAGATTTTCAATGGCCGGGGCAAAAACAGAAATGCCAGTAAGGCATGGCGGCGCAACCGCAGCCGACGGCATAACCGGGGAAATTTCCACACTGACGGAGTCCACTTTGCCGTGCGCGAACATGGTGACGGCGCAATCGTGGTCGGCTTTGCCGGCGTCCTTGTGGATTAATTCGTGCAGCGTGGGAGACGCCGCCATCGCGTCTAACAACAGGATAAGACAAACTAGCAACGAGGCGATGCTCGCCTGGCCGCGCAGCTTAAAATGGCGTTTTGCAAGTTGCAAATCATCGGCAAACTAGCAAACACGTTTTCCGAAGCAAGCAGTTAGTCGGAATTTTCTCAAGTCGCGCGTGGGTGAGATTGGTCGGCCCGGCGCTGACGTTCAGCGAAAAATTGCCGATCGCGCCAGTTCATCAAAAATTTTCTGGATGAAAATAAAAAAGGTCGAATGCAAAACCCGCCCAAGGTGCATGAATGACCAAATTGACTTTTCGTTTTTCGCGGAGAAAAACAAGTTTCCTAGTCAAATGGTATCTGCTTTGGTGTGGTGTTTTTTTCCTCCTCAAACCCTATGTTGCAAGCACAATAAATGGAGCCAGTTGTCGGGGTTGGACTAGGATTACCGATTCACTGCTGATAAAATAGCTGATTTCATTGGGTTTTCAAGCAATAACTGCTTTAACTCACCACAATTTTTCTTAACTGTTTCAGGGTTTTCACTGACAGTTTCACTGACAGTAGCAAACCCAACATTTTCCTTTCCGCTGATCGGAAAGGGCGCGCAGCGTCAACGCCAGCGCGAGCGAAAAAACGGATTCCAAAGGTCACGACCTTTGGCGCGGGTTTGGGCTGGCGTGAAGCCCAAAACAAAATAGCGGCTGAATCTCATAAATCCAGCCGCTTCGTTATTGGTCACGACCAAAAATAACCAAGACTGCGGAGCGATGAAAAATTGCCGTTGCCGATGATGACATGGTCAAGCAATTCCAGTTTCAAAAGCTGGCCGGCGCGGATGAGGTCGCGGGTCACTTTGATGTCCGCCTCCGATGGCGTGCTTTCCCCGCTTATGCCGTATGCGGCATAAGCCATGTTATACCGCATCCAGTTTTATGCCGCATGTGAGTGAGATTTGCCTTTGATACCGGCCAGTTGGAACAGACAGTTGCGGCATAAAAACGCCGAGCGTTAACACCCGTCGGCGTGAGATTCTGGGCTGGATGAAAACTACATCCACTCCATTGGGCGGCTCTTTTGGGCCGCTTTCTTCATACATCAACCATTACTTGTCTCTGATCCGAGAACAGGGCTACGCACCTGGCTCGCTCTATGAGCAAGTTCATATCCTCAAGATATGCAACCGATGGATGAAACGAACCGGGCGTGACGTGCATGACCTGGATGAAGCGGCCATGCTCCACTGCTTGCGGTTGGTGTCTCGGCGCGGATATGGCAGGAATGCGGGAGTATCAACCTTGCGACGGCTATTGGGGATGCTCCGCAGGCTTGGGGTTACGCCTGCGGCAAAGGTGAAACGTCAAACTCCATTGGAACAGTTACTTGGCGCGTATGAACACTTCCATTTGAATGAACGGAATCTTTCGCCTGGCTCGCTTCCTCACTTCCGGCTGCATGCCCGGCGGTTCCTGACTGAAAAGTTTGGTGATGGCCCATTAGTGTTTTCGCTGCTTCGTGCGCCCGATGTAACCGCGTTTATTCAGCGGCACGCGCACGATCATGGGCCATTCAACGCACGACATCTTGTGAGAACAACTCGGTCATTGCTGCGTTATCTACATTACAAGGGACTGGTTGAAACTGATCTTTCGTTGGCCGTTCCGAAGGTGGCGCGCTGGCGACTGTCAACTTTGCCGAAGCACCTGCCCGCAGCACAGGTGCGGCAGTTGTTACATCACTGCGATCGGAAGAGCGCGCTAGGCCGACGCAATTATGCCATCCTGCTGCTGCTGGCCCGGCTTGGTTTACGGGCGGGCGAAGTGGTCAAGCTTCGACTGGAGGATGTTGATTGGGAGAATGCACGAATCACCATCTGTGGCAAAGGTGGCAAGTGGGCGCAATTACCGCTGCCAGCAGACGTGGCAAAAGCCATTGCGAATTACCTGCGTCATGCTCGGCCACGGGGTTCGTGTCGCCAGTTGTTCATCAGAGACCACGCCCCCATCGAAGGCTTCAAACGTGGAGGTTCGATTGGGAACATGGTTAAGCGGGCGCTGAAAAAAGCCGGTGTGGTATCAGGCCGGAATGGAGCACATCTGTTACGGCACAGTCTGGCTACAGACATGCTGCGCAAAGGCGCGTCGCTCGACGAGATCGGAGAAGTGCTGCGCCACCGAAGCTTTGATACCACAGCAATCTACGCCAAGGTTGACCTCAACTCACTGCGGGCATTGGCTCTGCCGTGGCCGGGAGGTGCCCGATGAACACACTCCAACAAGCTGTTGATGACTATCTGGCATTGCGCCGTAGCCTTGGCTATAAACTTCGGGAATACGGTGAGTGCCTGATGGAGTTCGTATCGTTTTTGAAGAAACAGGGAGCGGCACATATCACCAACAAACTGGCCGTGGAGTATGCCACACAACGGCAGCACGAAAAACCCGTCTCATGGTCTCGCCGTTTGATTATCATTCGCGGGTTCGCTCGTTACCGCATTGGCGCTGACCCCAAAACTGAAATACCGCCCATTGCGCTGCTGCGGTTCCGTTCCCGGCGAGCGCGTCCATATGTTTACTCACATGACGAAATCCGCAGGCTCCTTCAAGCGGCGCTGAAAATCGAATCACCGCATCAGTTACAACGGCACACCTATTACTGTTTGTTTGGGTTACTGGCTGTCAGTGGGCTGCGGTTGGGCGAGGCGGTCAACCTGCAACCACAGGATGTGGACTGGGCTGAAGGAGTGCTCACAATCCGTGGGGCGAAGTTCGGGAAAACACGTTTGGTGCCGTTGCATTCTTCGACACTTGCAGTGCTGCGTAACTATGCCAAAGTGCGGGACGAAATTTTTGCCGGGCGCATCTTGCCAGCTTTCTTGGTGACAAGTCACGGAACGAAGCTGGAGAAAACCAATCTCAGTCGCATCTTTCGCGACTTGTCGCGGCAAATCGGCATCCGCAAGTCCGGTGCGCGCAATGGCCCGCGCTTGCATGACTTTCGCCATCGGTTCGCCATCCAGACACTGCTTCGATGGTATCGGCGCGGTGAATCTGTGCCCCAGCGGATGCCGATATTATCCACCTATCTTGGACACGGAAACGTCAGCGGGACGTATTGGTATCTGAGCAGCACGCCGGAGTTGCTAGTGGTCGCCAGTAAACTGATCGAGACCAGATGGAAAGGAGCCGTTCGATGAAAACCATCGCGGACTTCTCACCACTGTGCCAGTCGTTCTTCTCAAAACGACTGGTCACGCAACGCATGGCCAGCCCCCACACAGTGTCAGCCTATGCACAAACGTTCCGGTTGTTCATGGCGTATGCCCAAAAACGGTTGCACACGCCTCCATCAATGTTGTCTTTGGTGCAGCTTGACGCGGGCTTTGTTGCTGAGTTCTTGGACAGCTTGGAATCCAGTCGAGGCAATGGCGCTCGCAGTCGCAATGCCCGGCTGGCATCCCTGCGTTCGTTTTATCACTTCGCCGCATTGGAAGCACCGCAGCACGCCAGTGTAATCCAACGAGTGCTTGCGATCCCCTACAAGCGACTTGCCCGGCGCTTGGTAAATTACCTCACCCGGCCGGAAGTTGAAGCGGTGCTCGCTGGCGTAGATAAATCCACATGGATCGGACGGCGCAATCACGCGATGCTGTTGGTTGCCATGCAAACAGGGCTGAGGCTCTCGGAACTCACGGACCTGCGACAAAGGGACGTGGTTCTGGCTCGCGGCGCACACGTTCGTTGCGAAGGCAAAGGACGCAAAGAGCGATGCACGCCGCTGGCCCAACCCACGGTGGCCGTGCTCAAAGCATGGATCAATGAACAGGGAGATGACGAATCACGCTTTTTGTTCCCCAGCAGCAGTGGTGGTCGTTTGAGCGCAGATGCGGTGCAGCACGCCCTCGCCAAACACGTGGCAATAGCCTGCACAACGTGTCCCTCACTAATAAAAAAGCACGTGACACCGCACGTGCTTCGGCACACTGCCGCGATGGAGTTGTTCCAAGCGGGTGTGGATCGCTCCTTGATCGCCATCTGGCTTGGCCATGAATCACTCGACACGACACAGATATATCTGGATGCGAATCTCCAGTTGAAGGAAGCAGTCCTCGACAGGTTAAATCCAGTGCGGAGCAAGCCTGGCCGATACCGGCCAGATGACAAACTGCTGGCATACCTTAAAACACTCTGACGAGTCCGCCGTTTTATGCCGCATCGGAAAGCTGTCCACCCCTTGAAAAAAACGGGCGAATGGCAAACCATGCGGCATAAAACTGGATGCGGTATAACGCCGCTTGGGTGGTTATGGGCCAGAACAATCGCCGAGGCATTTGCTGCGATGGCACATTTGAAGACTTCTCGGGGATGAACCAGAATGGTGTCCAGCGTTCCATCTGAGATTTCCTCGATCCGAATCAGTTTGCGGCGGGTATTCAAAAGCAGAACCTGCAGCGTCTCAACCTGTTTAGCGAGATTTGATTCGCGCAAGAGGCGCGCCACCGCCTCCGGTTTGTCCAATACTGGCGATTCGTATTGAAGTTCACCGGCCATTTTACGAGCCAGCGCAAAGGCAGCGACGAGTGTCACCGCTTTGTCGCGCCCGATGCCCTTCACTTTTTGCAAATCCTGCACTGCTGCCTGTGCCAGCGCCTGTAGTGTGCCGAACTTTTGCAGCACCTGTTTGCCAACCTCGACTGCATTCATACCCTTCAAACCGGTCCGCAACAAAATGGCGACCAATTCGGCGGGGCTCAAAGCATCGGGCCCCAACGCTGCAAGGCGCTCACGTGGACGTTCGCTTGCCGGCTGGTCTTTTAGCCTGGAATTCTCTGCCATGCCTACTGATCATTTCAATGCAAAAAAATGTTGGACGAATATCAAAGAACTCTCACCCACCCCCAAGGTCTCTCTCAAATATTCGAACGGCTTTTCTCCGAAAGCAGTTTTCGGAGTGATCATTAACTATTCCAACGGCTTGCATCCATGCATACACGATGACAGGGCCAACAAATTTAAAGCCGCGCAGTTTAAGTTCCTTGGAGAGTTTTTCAGAAAGTGGACTTTGGGTTTGAATCTTGCCGGAATTCTGGATGGGTTTTCCGCCAGCGAAACCCCAGACGAACTCGGCAAAATCCTCCCCGGATTCGCGCATCGAAAGGAATGCGCGGGCACCGCCGATTGTGGCTTCAATTTTTGCGCGTGCACGAACGATGCCAGCATCACTCATCAACCGTCCAACGTCGGCTTCCCCAAAGCGGGCAACTTTTTCAGGATCGAATTTCTTGAATGCCTTTCGGAAGGCATCTCTCTTTCGCAGAATAATTGACCAGGAAAGACCGGCTTGAAACCCATCCAGCATCAGCTTTTCCCAAAGTGCCCTGCTATCATATTCCGCCACTCCCCACTCCACATCGTGATACTCCCGCATCATGGGATCCCCTTCAGCCCAACCGCAGCGACTTTTCATAATCTTCCTTTAATGTTAGTCGCTTGCTTAAAATGCCGCAGCTAGCAAATGCGCGATCGTCCTGCCAGAATCGCAACTGCCGTTGTGCATTTGAGTATGTGCATGGCTCGAAATAATGCTTAACGAACTGAGCCACCAAAGACTCGCGCCAGCGGAACGGCACGCGCCAATGGCGGTTGGTTCCGATACCTCCTTTGCCCCCTGTTCAGAGTTCATCCCTGACCGCCTGTGCGGCGTCGCACCCGGGGGCTTCCCCAAAAAAAAATCTCCCCAACCAAACCCAATTTAAAATCGTATTTAAACCATATAAATACAACCACTTAACACATATTATAAAAATAAAAACCCAAAAACAAACACAATTTTAAGGTGGCGTGGGACCTTCCTACCTTCGGGCCTTCGTGTTGGATCACTATCCATGCCCGCGCCTCGTTTCCCCGGAGCCCATAAATCCGTGTTTCATCCGTACCCGGCTGCGGCTAATCTCAGTCATCATGGAACCCGCAGGTACCCAAACCGATCCGCTAACCAATGCGCAAGCCGCCGCGGTCCAAGCGCGCGGAAATGTTCTTGTCATGGCCGGCGCCGGAACGGGCAAGACAAAAACCCTTGTCGCTCGTTGCCTCGATTGCCTGGAGCGCGAACGTGCCTCCCTGGATGAAATGCTGATTGTCACGTTTACCGAAGCGGCGGCCACTGAAATGCGGTTGCGGCTGCGCCGCGAATTGGAAAAAAAGGTCATCACTTCGCCCGGCGACGATCATTGGCCGCGGC